>Ga0315547_1000220_pt1 | contig 63227 bp, 46 predicted proteins | sample SalMarSW160240MG_2_FD_202542 | JGI IMG/M metagenome (GOLD analysis project Ga0315547, IMG submission 202542) | Salt marsh sediment microbial communities from the Plum Island Ecosystem LTER, Massachusetts, United States - Salt Marsh Sediment SW1601-240 ...
TTAACATAATCGAGTTCAGATTTTACAACTTTTCCGTCGGCCTTCATTACTGCTGCTATAAGCACCATCATGCTCACTGCAAAATCACCTGTTGTAGTCTGCTTGTAGGTTCCTGTTGGAACACTTTGTGCTGTATTGTCAAACATCCACCCCAGGCCAAGGCCGATTACTGCACCTATAGGTCCGGCAAATGCCCAACCTAGTCCTGCGCCTACCCACTTTCCGAATTTTGCCATAAATAAAGTTTAACTGATCAACTGATCATGAATAGATAAGATCTGCGGCAAAATTAGGTGTTTTTCATTGTTTTCTATAATCCAATCGGCTAATGGCAGAATATTATCGGCAGGAAACTGGTTTTTCATTCGTTGCAAAACCAATTCTTTGGAAATTCCGTCTCTGTTCATTATTCTCCTGATGCGGAGATCTAATGGTGCATTCACAACAATAACATAATCAAGAAATTGATCTGCTCCGCTTTCAAACAAAACTGCAGCTTCTTCAAGAATGTATTTGGCATTCTCATAAGATTCTGTCCAGTGTAAGAAATCTTTCTCCACAAGGGGATGAATAATGGAATTCAGCTTTTGAAGTTTCTCTTTTTTATTAAAAACGATCTCACTTATATAGCCTGTATTATAAATGCCATCGATAAACGATTCCGGTCCGAATTCCCTGATGATCTCATTCCTGATCCCGCGGCTGTTATCAATAAGGTTCCTCGCTCTCTCATCAGCGTGGAAAACAGGAATACCAAGTATACTGAAAATCTTACAGACAGTAGATTTTCCGCTACCTATTCCCCCGGTTATTCCTATCTTCAACATATTTTCTTTCGATTAAAAATTCGGCACTCCCGGGCGTCAGATGAACACTATGAATGTATGGAGGCAAAGAATCCATTTTAATGGTAGCTTTGGAATTCATTTCAATATCGATATCATTGTAGTCTACATAAGGTTTAAACATGTCGGATGAGACTTTTTCAAAATTGCTGAGGGTAACGATATATTTTATCGCGACAGTTTTAGGAAATGTTTTTAGAAGGATTGAATCCGGAACATTTTTTTGAATCAGATTTACAGTGAATTCCGATTCAGTAAATTCATCTACCGGTACTATTACCTTAACCTTGTTTAAGGGATACATAAGTTTAGGATGCTTTTGTATCAGGATCTTTTTTTCAGTTGTATCCGAAAGCTCTTTTAAATGCAGGGGTTTGGTGAGAATAAATCTTAATGTATCAATTATGGCAGCAGGACCTGTTACGACAATGGAATCTGGGTTTGTATAGATCTTCCCGTTCAGCATATGTTGCTGGGCATAAATTGTATGAGGATTCATTATGATAGCCGAAACAGGAATTTTTCTTTTTTTCACCCGGGAAAAGTTAAAGAACAATGTGTCAGGTTTAATGTCTATGATTTCGATGTTTTTTTTCTTCTTGTTAAGTTCTGCAGACAATCTCTCCCTGGCATATCTTGTAAGCGTATATACCGAAGTAGAATCCATGGTCAGGGAATACATCGAGAAGGCGTTTACATTATAGCTCAGCGGAGGTTTAAATATGAGCTTTGTGCTGAGAATCGTATAGCCGTCAGAGCGCACGGTAAGCAATAATTTTTCTGGCGGGGGTTGAGACAATATTTTGTTGGGAGGAAGATTGATATACCTGACAGGATATTTTATTTCTGCATCGTAAGTATCACTAAGTGCTCTGATAAACCATGCAAGTACTGAAAGTGCCAGGAAAAACAAAAAGACAAGAATTTTATTTTGTACTTGTCTGAAAAGGGAAGTAATTTTTTCCTGCAGGTCTGAAAAAGTCTTTATTCCGGATGTTTTTTTTTCGGGTGTTTTCAAATTATCTGGAATTTAAAGTATCACAAATATACCCTAAACTCCCGATAAAACAACATAACGAATTGATCTCATGACCGAAGGGAATAATCCCGATAGCATAGCGTATCGGGATTGATGAGTTAACACATTACCAAATGTCACTTATGGCATGATCCGGCAAAAGAATATAGAGAGAGCAATGAACAATATATGATATTGCCCTCATAACTTGCTGTTGCCCGGTTTATTTTTGCTGAGTCTGAAGATCTGAATTGTCTTTAAGAATAGCGTTTTTATCAACTTTTATTATTATATTGTTTCCAATATCTATGGTAATGATGTTTTCCGAAATATTATTGATTTTACCATAAATTCCTCCGGTTGTAATTACTTTATCACCCTTCTTCAGTGCAGACCGGAAATTGCGCATTTCTTTCTGCTTTCTTACCTGGGGCCTTATCATAAAAAAGTAAAAAACAACAATGATCAACAGCATCATGATATAAAAAGATGCCGGATTTGATTTTCCTCCTTCAGCAGGAGGAGCCATTAAAATAATACTTAGTAAACTATACATATTTATGAATTTAATATTTGGTTTTCCTGGTTTAAATTTGGTGCAAAGTAATAATAATTCTTGTTGATAAACAAGGTAATATTATTCTTCTCCAATCAATCCGCGACCACGCTTATTGATTTTATTTGTTTCTTTTAAATACTTAAATGCCTTGTCAAGAATTCCATTGATAAACAAATTGCTTTTTTGAGTACTATAGTACTTTGAGAGCTCAAGGTATTCGTTCAGTGTAACTTTAACAGGTATCGAATCAAATTCAATGGCTTCAGCAATGGCCATTTCCATAAGAAGGATGTCCATGAAAGCTATCCGGTTAATTTCCCAGTTTTTGCTGTATTTTTCAATCAATCCAAGGTATTCCTCCTGATGCAAAATTACCTTCCGAAACAACATCTTTGAGAACTCCTTATCGTCATCGCTTTTGTAAAGTGGCGCCAGTGTAATTCCATGGTCATTTTCTCTTAATTTTTTAAGAGCTTTAATAATTGCTCCCAGAATGTATTCAACTTCATCATTCCAGAAAATGCTCTGTTCTTCAAGATTTGAATACAGGGGATCATGTTGTGAAACAATTGAACTGTAAATGGTACAGATGAATTTCTTATCTTCTTTGTACGATCTTTCTTCGTCGCTCATATAACTTTTGTATACATCGCTCGAGGCAATTGCTTTGTATAAACCTCTGATCAATTCAGGATAATTTACCCAATTGAGTTTGTGTTGATCGAGATATCGTCTCAAACCTTCGCTGTTGCGAATTTGAAGGATTGCTTTGTTATCAATGAATTTTGTATTGGGATGAAGATCTTCGTATGTCGGGATATTTTTGTTTCTGCCAATATCAATGCGGGAATCAGCATAATCTGCAATGTCAATGATCAGAGAGAAAAGCAAGTGATAGAGATCGTAGGCTTTATGAATGCTGAACAACAACTCCTTCTCAGATTTGGCAATGGAAGTGTCGCCTGACTTTTTGTAATATGCATACAATGCCTGCATTATCTTTATTCTCAATATTCTTCGGCTTATCATATCACAAAGAACCTGTTAGTATATTTCGTTTCGCAAAGTAAATTGTTTTTTCTTGTTTTTGAAATGAAAATCGTTACAAATTGCGATCAAAAGTCAGTTTAGATAAAAAATAGACAATCAGTATCTTAGAAATACAGTCCGAAAGTTTGGTATTCTAATTTTTTTCTTATTTTTGAACTGAGTCGAACCCGGAAAAATTGATAAAGATGGAAGAAGGTAAAGAAAAAAAAGAAGGTATTGAGACCAATGAAAGGGAGGAAATATTTTCTAAATCCGTTCGTGCAGGTAAGAGAACATATTTTTTTGATGTGAAAGCAACAAGAAGAAATGATTACTACCTCACAATTACCGAAAGTAAGAAACGTTATCACAAAGATGGCCGCTTTTTTTATGAAAAACACAAAGTTTTTCTTTACAAGGAAGATTTTGATAAGTTTGTTGATGGATTAACAGAATCCGTTGAATTCATTAAAGAAGCCAAGCCGGTAGAAATTCCTGAAGAAGCTCTGGAAAATCAGGAAACCACTCAATCTTATACTGATGTGGAATTTGAGGACCTTGAGAAAGTAGAAGCATCAACTACTGATGAAGGAACTGAAGAAAAATAAAACTACCTAATGAATCCAGGAAGAGGGCATCACAACGATAGCCCTTTTTTTTTCGTGAAACTCAAATTTCAGGAACGCAGTGAACTGAAATTTGTAAGTTGAACAACCCCGATAGTGTAGCGTATCGGGGTAAGTAAACTCAATTTTCAGGAGCTCTGTCTGCCCGTGTTATACGGGCAGGTTAATACGACTATATGCGATAATTTGATTATCCGTTTTACTATATAAAATAAATACAAATCTGGAAGTTGTACAGATCGATAAATTGTCCTAATACTGATCAATTGTGCAAAGTTACACCTATTCGGATAGCTTAAGCCTCCTCTTGAGAGGAGGTTTGGAGGTGTGTATTGAAATACCAAAAACCAAATAGTGTAATCATTTAACCGTTTAATTGTTTAATCAAGTAGTAATGTAACAAAACCAATCACGAATTACCAATAACCCAATAACTTTTAACCGGCAACAAGCAACCGGCAACAACAGAATAGTCTCATGTCTCTGGTCTCAAGTCATTAGTTTTACTAATATAATCTCACGTCTTACTATCTCACCTTCTCACCTTCCTATTTTCTCACTATCTCATCTTCTCGACTTCTCACTTTCCCATCTTCCGAACTCACCATTCACTATTCACGAATCATGATTTACCAGTTAAACGATTCAACAGTTCCGCAGAAAAACGATCCGTCAATTACCAATATCCCTGTCTGCTGCAGGTTTACCCACCTTTGGTGAACAGATAATTTCCAATAAATTTCTTCTGGTACTTCAGCATTGGATATTTGTCATTGTCTGTCAGCCGAACAGACAGGGAAATCAACCTCTGGCGTCCCGATATAGGATTTGTAAGGATATGCAAAGCAAATCCCATAAAACCTATAATTGGGATTAATGCTTCATTCATCGATTTTCTTAAGACCTTCGCTATTGGCTTCGGCCCTCAAAGACGCATTTATTCAAGGCGGGAAAGCAATAGTTAAACAAGTAACCAGTAACAAGCAATCAGTGACCAGTAACCTGAGACTTGAAACCAGCGACTAAGAATACTTCCTCAGCTTATCTTCAAAATACAGGTCATTATCCCGGTCCGTCTGAATCTTGATGTAAGAGATCATACTCTTAGCGCCAAAATTGAGACATTCTGTCTGGATTGTTCTGATGATGTTCATGAGTGTATCATAATCACCTTCCATAACCGTTTCAAAAGGGCAAACCTTGTATTTTACACCTGAAGACTGAATGATTTGAATGGCTTTATGAATGATTTCATGCGGATGCTTATCATCCGATGCAGGAAGCACCTGCAACGCGATATTGACTTGATGTAACATGTGTTTAAGGTATTAACTAAAGAATATTGTTTACAGCCAAAAGTTCGTTTATTTCATCTTTTGAAAGTACCCTTACATTGGTAATGATATAATCTTGAAAAAGAAAACTCCCAAACTCATTGCATTCTTTGATAATATTTTCAAACAATTGCTGAACAGGGATATGAAGTGGTATTATTGTGAGGATAAATGCAAATCCCTCATCGAAAATAATATCTTCTACTTCAGCGCCAATTTTACCGAATGCGAACTCTAATTCTCCACTGATTATTTTTTGTTGTATGTTGGTGATCCACGAACCATCACTTGTAAAGAATACGATAAAATACCTCAGTTTATTATCTTTTCCTCCCAGCCCTGTAGTTAACAATACTTTGTTTTCTTCGAGAAATTTGCTCTCAAGAAGAAGCCTGCTTTCCTGCAAAGCCATGTATGTCCAGTCATACAGTCGATTGTTCGACTGATGAAGATATTTTTCAATGGTACGGTAAGCTTCGACGCTGTTCACAGATGCCAGCTGGACCAGTATGTTTTTTTTATGGTCAACAGAAATGGTATTGTCAAAGATAAGGTCCTTATCTTTAATAATGTCCTCTTTACTTTTTTTATAATTACGATTCCTGGAATACTCAAAGTATTCAGATTGAGTTTCCGAATCAATCTGTTCTTCAAGCAGATGAATACCCTCTTCACCCAAATTTAGGTATTCGCTTAACAAATCATAAATATTTTCACCTTTTTCAACTTTCATTATACCAGAGATAAAGAGCTTCGTTAAAGCTTCTCTCTAAAGTATGAAAAACATATTGCAATGTCAATTTATTTTGAATATTTAGACAAAGTTTTTAAAGTTCACTTTGCATATACTATATTATACCAACAAATTGGTATAGGAAAAACTCACGATTTAATGTAATATTGCGCTTTGTTCGTGAAACTCAAATTTCAGGAACGCAGTGAACTGAAAAGTGTAAGTTGAACAACCCCGATAGTGTAGCGTATCGGGATAAGTAAACTCAAATTTCAGGAACGCAGTGAACTGAAAAGTGTAAGTTGAACAACCCCGATAGTGTAGCGTATCGGGATAAGTAAACTCAATTTTCAGGAACGCAGTGAACTGAAAAGTGTAAGTTGAACAACCCCGATAGTATAGCGTATCGGGATAAGTAAACTCAAATTTCAGGAACGCAGTGAACTGAAAAGTGTAAGTTGAACAACCCCGATAGTATAGCGTATCGGGATAAGTAAACTCAATTTTCAGGAACGCAGTGAACTGAAAAGTGTAAGTTGAACAACCCCGATAGTGTAGCGTATCGGGATAAGTAAACTCAATTTTCAGGAACGCAGTGAACTGAAAAGTGTAAGTTGAACAACCCCGATAGTGTAGCGTATCGGGGTAAGTAAACTCAATTTTCAGGAACGCAGTGAACTGAAAAGTGTAAGTTGAACACCTGCCTGCCGATAGGCAGGAACTTAACGAAGTGATCTCATGACCGAAGGGAATAATCCCGATAGCTTGGCGTATCGGGATGAAACTCAAATTTCAGGAACATCTTGTCCCGTATTACGGGAATCGAAGGAAATAATCCCGATGACCCTGCCCGCTTGCAGGCAGGGTTACATTTAGAGAGAATTGAGTTTAGCATGCTATCCGGTTCAATTGCTCAGGGTGGAGAGGCATAAAAATTTGATAATCAGCTGCTTGCAGCGAGGTAATTCATTTCTTGATTATGGTATTGTCTGAACTGAAGACTGGTGAAGAAGGAATAATTCTGAGAATTAGAGGAAGAGGAGCATTCCGTCGTCGAATGATGGAGATGGGGTTCATCAAGGGCAAAAAGATCAAGGTTATTAAAAATGCACCTTTAAAAGATCCGATTGAATACTGTTTGTTAGGATATCGTATTTCTTTGCGTCGTTCCGAATCACAATTTATTGAAATTGGAAGTCTGGAAGACAACCGGAATATCAGCGAATTTTTCAATGGTTCGGTTCAGTCAGATTCTGAAAAACTTCCTGTCCTGAATGGCAGTAAAACGATTCATGTGGCTTTTGTCGGCAATCCGAATTCCGGAAAGACCTCATTATTTAATTTTGCTTCCCGATCGTTTGAACATACCGGAAATTATTCAGGTGTGACAATTGACTCCAAAACGGCGAAGATCATACAAAATGGTTATATATTGAATATTACTGATCTTCCCGGCACATATTCCGTTTCAGCACTCTCACCGGAGGAATTGTATGTGAGGAATTATATTGTTGACAAGATGCCCGATGTGGTGGTAAATGTTATCGATGCATCAAACCTTGAACGCAATCTTTACCTTACAACCCAGCTCATTGATATGGACATAAAGGTAATCCTGGCTTTTAACATGTACGATGAACTGGAAAAAAGGCAGGATATGATTGATCTGTTGCTTTTCAGCAAGCTGCTCGGTACGCCGGTTGTACCAACAGTTGGCTCTAAAGGAAAAGGGATACAGAACCTGCTGAAGAAAATCATTGAAGTATTTAATGATAACGATCCTGTACAGAGACATATACACATTAACTACGGAAATGAGATAGAACGATCTATTCAGAAGATTCAAAACCTGATTAAAATACCTGAAAACTATTCAATCACCGATCGCATTTCTTCCCGGTTTATTGCATTGAAGCTACTTGATAAAGACACATACATCGAACAATATATAAATAATACGGTCAACAAAAAAGAAACTAAGTACACCTCTGTTAAAGAAAGGGAAAGAATAAAACAATTATTTGGTGAGGATGCAAGTGATGTAATTGCAAGTAAGAAATATGGATTTATTGCCGGTGCTTTGCGTGAAACATATCAAAAGGGAGAGCCAAGGAAATACGACTCCACAGAAGTTATGGACAGCATTTTAACTCATAAATTCTATGGGTTCCCGTTTTTCATGTTTTTCATGTGGTTAATTTTTGCTGCAACTTTTAAACTGGGTAGCTATCCTCAGCATTGGATTGAAGAAGGTATAAATATCCTTGGAATATGGTTGTCCGCTGTCATGCACGAGGGATCGTTAAAGGATTTATTGATAGACGGGGTGATCGGGGGAGTTGGAGGAGTGCTGGTTTTCCTGCCAAATATCCTGCTGTTGTTCCTTTTCATCTCTTTTATGGAAGATTCAGGTTATATGGCAAGAGCCGTTTTTATCATGGATAAACTGATGCATAAGATCGGATTGCATGGAAAATCGTTTATACCTCTGATTATGGGCTTTGGATGCAATGTTCCGGCAATTATGGCTACACGAAATATAGAGAACAAAAACAACAGGATTCTTACCATGTTGATCATACCTTTTATGTCTTGTTCGGCAAGACTGCCGGTTTATTTGTTACTTATAGGTGCTGTATTCCCGGATATGCAGGGAACCCTTCTTTTTCTTCTTTATTTTGTTGGGATTCTGCTTGCAATTCTTGTGGCAATTGTTTTTCGCATGTCAATATTTAAAAGTCAGGGCACTCCTTTTGTTATGGAATTGCCACCTTACCGGATGCCAACTTTCCGATCGACCATGAAACATATGTGGTTCAAAGGATCACAATATCTGAAAAAAATGGGAGGCGTAATTCTGATTGCTTCTGTTCTTTTATGGACGCTGGGGTATTTTCCGCGGAAAGTCGACCCTGCTGTCCTGACAGAATATTCAGACCCTGATAATACCGGACTTGTTGATTACAATGAAAATATGAAGCAACTCCAGCTTGAAAACTCCTACATCGGTAAACTGGGTAAATTTTTAGAGCCTGCTATACGTCCGTTGGGATTTAACTGGAAAATGGGTGTAAGTCTGCTGTCGGGAATTGCAGCCAAAGAAGTTGTTGTAAGTACGCTTGGAGTTTTGCACCAGGTAGATTCACAGGATGATAAATTAAAACCCCAGCTGGCTAAAAAATTACAGGAAGAAAAGTACGAATCAGGTAAATTGGAAGGACGAAAAGTTTTTAATCCTCTTTCTACTATATCATTTCTCTTGTTTACATTAATTTATTTTCCTTGCATTGCTGTATTTGTTGCCGTAAAACGAGAATCGGGAAATTCATGGTGGGCATTGTTTATGATCTTTTATACTACTTTTCTTGCATACCTGGTTTCTTTTCTTGTGTTTCAGCTAGGACAACTTTTTATTGGAATTTAACGAACTAAATAAATATGATTCAGGATATTATAGTCTATTTTATAATTGTTATGGCATGCTTAAAGACATGTTATGCACTAATTCAGTTTATTCGGCCAACCAGGTCAAAAGACAGGTATGTTTGTACCGGATGCCTTTATTGTAAAAAATAAACTGACAGGAAATTGGATTTAACCTTATCGTTTATCAGGCAGAATAATACATAAAGTAATACTTCAAATACACAGATGAATTCTGATATTGCTCAAACATTAAGCTTTAAAAGACAAAAAAATACTTATATTTGGTTTGATATACCGGGAGATGTTTCGTTTTTCATATTAACTGAAGTCTGTCTTTTGAAAAAATAATTTTCATCAAAAGGTGTGGCGGAACATTCTATTGCAGTGAAAAAATTTACACTTGGGCAAATAATAGAAGGAGTAAAAAATCGTGATAATAAAGTACTTGGCTTTATTTACAAAGAAATCTTTCCTGCCGTTAGATATTATGTTATTTCAAATGGTGGCAATCAGGATGATGCTAAAGATGTATTCCAGGAATCGATCATAATTGCCTATAAACAAATTTCAGAAAACTCAATTGATATCCAGACAAGTTTCGATGCCTATCTGTATGGGATGGCGCGCCTGATTTGGCTAAAAATATTGCGCAATCGAAAAATACACGAGAAGAATATTCCAGGGATAATTGAATCTGAATCCAATGACAATCCTGCAGAAAAAATTATTGATGATGAATTGGAGATAAGATTGTTCAGAAAACATTTTTTAAAACTCGGAGAAGAATGCCGGGAAGTATTAAAAATGACGTTTGATAATATGCCATACGAAAAAATTGCCAGGAAAATGGGGTACAAAAGTGAAAAGATCGTGAGAAATAAAAAATACAAATGCAAAGAAACGTTGATAAAAATGATTAAGGAAGATCCGGATTACAAAGAGTTTAAGAAAGGTTAGAGGTTCTTCTTTTTATCATCGAGAACATAACAAGGACAATAGCAGCAATAGTAATAGCTATTATAATATAAACAAATGGCAGCCAGTGGCTATTAAACAATGCATCATTATTCCCCATCGTAATGTATGCCGACCAGAAAAAAGGATGAGAGTTTTCTGGTTTGGCGTCTTCAATAAATTGAATTTTAGCATAGCGCATTGCCTCTGACTTTGACTTTCCCTTTAAAAGATAAGTATAGAAATCTTTCATAAGCTTAACGCCTGACCGGTCTTCAACCTCCCACAATGTCATCAACATACTGGGTGTTCCGGCATAAGCAAAACTTCTTGCCAGGCTCATTACACCTTCACCCTTTTTATAACTTCCTTCACCTGTACTGCATGCACTTAATACTACCAGCTGTGCTTTTAATTTCAAACTAAAGATTTCATAAGTGTTCAGCAGTCCGTCGTTTAGAGAATCTTCACCAAGGGTAAAAATAAGCTTTGAAAACATAGGGTTTTCATTGTCAATTACAGTATGCATTGCAAGATGCAGAATATCATACTTCTCCGCTGTATTTCTGAAATTTGTTTCGGTAGCATCTTTTCCCAGGTAAACATCAGAAGGAATTAGATTTTTAATACTGTTCACCTCTTCAATAACTCCCGGGATCGGGTACAGATCTTTGCGGTATTTATTCTGCCGGGTAACCGGCATTTTATTGTTTACGGAAAACAAAGGGTCTGCACTGTATTCAGGGGCAAAAGCCAGAAGTTTTTTGATTTTTTTACGGGAGGATTTTTTCTCCAGTTCACTGAAAAGAGTGGAAGAATATGTATACGAAATATTGAAATCGTATAGCAGGTAATCCAGGTCTTTATAATATCCGGTGGTCAGGGAATCAGGTATTTCTTTGATCAGTGTTTCAAAAGGCAGAAAGGATAGTATGCCCTCGGGTATGATTACCAGGTTTTCACCTTTTATATAGTTTTTTACAGGTTCGATTAGCAGATCGTATAAATTTTTGCTGTTCCAGCAAAATTGTGTATAGCTGCTATAGGACTGTTTGCTGTAATCAAACAGATGATATTCGTCAAGATATTCATTTACCAGGCGGAAAAAGTTGCTGTCAATTGGTGTGGAGATCAGATGAAATTGCCGGCTTGAAATGACAAAGGTATGCAGCACATTTTTTATAATGCAGTATTCAATGATACTTGTATTTTGAGCAAGTTGCTTTTGCAGTTTTTCAGGTGAAATTACTGTTGTATTGTATTTCAACTGGTAATATTCAGGATAATTTTGTTCCAATTGACCAATCAGTTTTTCCTGGCTGCGTTGGGCTTCAAACAAATATTCCTCCCACATTTTTATTTTGCCTGAATCCGGTTCCTTTTGCTGCTGTTCTTCATAAATACTTTCTTTATAGAAAGCAATATCTTTCAGCAATTTTTTTTCCAGGTTGAGCAAATTCTGAGGGATTTCTCCGAACTCACGTGCATCAATTTCACGTATGGCAGCGAGAAGAATGGAAGATCTGGATTTTTCCGAAACCTCGAATATCAACTTACTATAGCGTATATCTCCTGTTTCCTGGTAGGCTTTATGCAAAAGTTCCAGGGTATTACTATAGCTGCTGTTTTCATGTTCGGCAATCTGAAGTTTTGCCTCAAAAGGCTGATAACTGTTTCGCATGGACTCTATAAGTTCAATCTGAAGCAGAGAGGAGGAAATTGCAGCATCAAGAAATTTAAATTTTCCTTCAGCAACATACAATTGATTGAGACAAACTGATTTTGATTTCAGGATCTTGAGTGCAAGCAATTGGTTGAAAAGTTGATCAGTCTTCGGATTTGAGTATAGATCTCCGGGTACAAAGCCGGAACTCACGATCTGCAGTGCCTTTTGATAGTATTTAAGTGCTTGCTTGTATTTCCCTTTTCTTTGATACAAGCTTGCAAGACTTTCATGCAACTCTGCCAGGTTTTCACTTTTTTCAGAAATATTCTTTTGCATGTCGATTCCTTTGATAAAATATTCTTCAGCAGTATCGTAATTACCGAGTTCCATATAATCCAATCCGATATTATTGCACAAAATGATTAACTGGTTGGTATAGAACGGCATATCTTTCCTGCAAAAATCAATTGCCTTTTGTTGAAGTTCAATGCTTTTTTCAAGCTTATCCATTCCTGCATAAGTGTTGGCTTTGTTGATGTAATAGGTTATCCATAAGTTTGAATTATCAGGAAGCTTACGGAGAATATGATCTGCTTTATCCAGGTAATCAAGCGATTCGGAATACTCTTTTAAAATTAACTTCACCATGGAAAAGCGTATATATAAAAGAGCTTCCCAGTTCATATAACGTTCCCGGGTTTCCTTATGAAGGAATCTGCTGGCATAATTGTAATATTCCGTGGCATGATAATAATCTCCTATGTTCTTATAGATATTTCCAATACTGGAATATACATAACCCAGAGTAGCATTTTCAATATTATCAGTCCGAAGATAGATATCCTCTGCCTTTTTGATCATGATCAGGGCTGTATCATAGTCCCAGTTACGTGAATATGCATTGGCAAGATTTACGAGACTTTTGGCGATCTCAACATCATCGGGCTCATAGATGTTTAAAGCATTTTCATGACTTTTCTGCAGGTAAAACAACGATTTTCTGTAATCTCCAAAGTCAAGGGAATGTGCTGCACTATCTTTATAAGCAATCAAAAAATCAATTTGATTTCCTGGTTTTATGTTATGGTTAGGATTGCCGATGAAATCCTGAATAACAAAAAGAACGAGCAGAATTATCAACATGAGAATAATATTCTTTTTGTGCTTAATCATAATGATCTGGTCTCAAAACATCTAAAATAGGAAAATATGGCAAATAAATAAAGATTGTATTGTATTGAAATTCAAGATATTTCAAATTTTTCTTCAAAAAAATTTAAAAAAGTTGTAAAATGGCGGTGACATTTTGTGAAGCAATGGAACTTATACATATAAAACGAAACATTTTGAGATAAATACTTTAAACCCCGTAATGATGAAAAACTTTAAAAACCACTTAGCTGAAGTAAAACTAAACAAAGATTGTAAACTTTTAAAAGAATTAACTGCTGACGATATGTTAATGATCAGAGGAGGAGGCAAGATAGGTGACGATGGTCACGATTTATTGTAAAGATTTTAAAAACTGGTTGTTTTCTCATTAAAATAGAGGAGGATCCATTGGCGAGATAGAGAATGGTTTTAACGGCACATAACATCAACTTCAATTCCTTTCCCAATTCTTGCATTTTTTTATCTCGCCAACCTTTTCTTAAAAAGTGACAGATAACAGGTTGTTTATACAACCAAAACTATATAAACTAAATAATTCGGCAAAAATGCCGAAAAATAAATTGCTTTACTAAGCAAAGGGGCAAACATTGCAATATCTACCGGCAAACACAGGTCGGGTGTTATAAAAAGAGAGTAGTTAAAGAAAAACAAATTTTTATCGGATTGTGTATGTGATCATACACATAAAAATAACCTGATAATCTATTTGAAGGTAACAGGATAATTATAGACTAGCGAATAGTTAATATAGTTAATTAATAGTATACATGGTGTGTTGTAAATCAAATTTATTATGAAACAGGAAATGAATTATTCAGAATATGTTGACAGATACCTGGATAACGTTATGAGTAAAGAAGAACGTGTCTGGTTTGAAAAAGAACTGGAAGGTAATCTGAAACTGCAAAATGAAGTGAAATTGCAAAAGAATCTTCAGGTAGCCATTACCGATAGTGAAACGATGGCTCTTAAAGAGCAATTGAATCTGATACACGATCAGGTGTATAAACCATGGACATTGAAAGTCAGTAAATCTTCAATGAAAAAGGCGACAGTAATTGTATCAGGTCTTGCGGTTGCATTTGCTTTGGTCGCTATGCTTTTGATTTCACAGAAGAACAAACCTTCTTCTGCTGATCTGTATGCACAATATTTTAAACCTGCTGAAATCGGTATGAGTTTCCGTACTTCCGGAAATGCAGTAAGCAATGAACTTAGAACAGCAATGATGCTTTATGAAAGCAAAAGGTTTGATGAAGCAATCGTATTGTTTGAACAGATACTGGAAAAAGATAATTCCAGGATTGGCCTAAACCTTTATTCCGGAATTTCTCATCTGGAAGTAAATCAATACGATGAAGCCAATCTGAGATTCAAAAGAATAATTGATCATAAATCAAATGCATTTATCGAATCGGCCGAATGGTACCTGGGCTTATGTTATTTACTGAAAGAAGATGAGGAAGATGCTGTTGAAGTGTTTCAGAAGATTGTCGATAAAAAAGGCTATTATGCCAGGGATGCAAAAAAAATACTGAACAAACTGAAATAGTGCTAAAAAATTCATATACGGGGCTTTTATTACAGGACCGGGGTGGTTCCCGGACCTGTCTTTTTGTCTATTGACATTTTGTATTCGAAGGTTGGAATCTTAAATTATCTCATATGAAATTTTCTGACATCATAAATAAAATTACAAGTCCTTTCAGAAAAAGGACGGAAGAAGGAAAGAAATGTAGTAACGATGTCGAATTTGAATATCTGAAGAAAAGAATTGAACTGTTGGAAAATCTACTGGAAGAAAAAACCAATTGCGTTGAAAATGCAAAATCAATTTTTCTGAGGAATTTATACCATGAGATAAGAACTCCGTTAAATGCGATTGTCGGATTCTCAGACCTTATTGAAATTAACAGTCTGGAAAAGGAGGAAAAGAAACAGTATATTGATCATATAAGGGAAAGCAGTAAAGATTTTCTAAGAAAAATGGATAATATTATTGAGGCTTCTATTATTGAAGCCGGTTTGGTTAAAATATCAATGAACCAGTGCTCTTTAAATGATCTTCTGGAAGAAATCAGTGCGTATTTTTCAATTCAAAAACACATCTCTGAAAAGGATATTGTATTCTCCATTTCAAAGCCGGAGAAAGATATTGATTCAAACATTTACTGCGATTCTCACCGTCTGACACAGGTTCTTATAAATCTGATCTCTAATGCTTTCAAATTTACGGAAAGAGGAGTTATAAAGTTCGGGTATAACATCAACTCAGACGAAATTCAATTCTTTGTAAGTGATACCGGCATTGGCGGATTGGAGGGAAAGGAAAAAATAGTATTCAATACATTCACCAAACTTGATGAATCAGATAGCTCACAAGGAGGACTGGGCCTCGGATTAAGTCTGTCAAAAAAACTTGTTGAGTTAATGGGCGGTAACATATGGTATGAATCTAAAGGTTTAAAAGGCACAACATTTTATTTTACAATACCTTATAAACCTGTTTCATTGAGAGATAAGAGAAAACGAACAGAGGAATCTTTTGTAAAGAAAACACTTCACCAGAGAATTCGCAAATCTGTTGCACTTTAAAAAAATCGGGGTTACCCTCATGGAATCAATAGTTCGTTCATTCTGAACTCCTATTGATTAATTCGGGATAAATGGAATTTTTGAATTTTTTAGGTTAGATTCGTGTTGTAAAGAAATTAACTTCTTTCAATGGGTAAATTTCCGGTTTTTATTCAACACGACACAAACGATTGTGGTCCTGCCTGCTTACGGATGATTGCCAAGTATTATGGCAAACATTATTCCCTGGAATCTCTTCGGGAACACAGTTATATCACCAGATCTGGTGTTTCTTTGCTTGGAATAAGCGAAGCTGCCGAAGATATAGGCTTCAGGACGAAAGGCCTGAAGGTATCGTTTGAACAATTAAAAAAAGATGTTATCCATCCATGCATCGTTTTCTGGAAACAGGAACATTTCGTAGTTGTATATAAAATCAGAAAAGGAAAAGTATTTGTTTCCGATCCGGCATTTGGCAACATCGTTTACAACGAAAATGAATTTATAAGAAGTTGGATAACAACAACCGAAGACAATGAAGATGTGGGTATTTGTCTTCAGATCGAACCAACACCTGAGTTTTTTGCATCGGATGAAGAAAGCATAGACAGAAAAAAATTCAGATTCCTTTTAAAATACCTGAAAGGATATAGATCACTTATTCTGCAGATAATTGTTGGTGTTGTTCTTGGAGCAGTTATCCAGGTGATTTTCCCGTTTTTATTTCAGACCATCGTGGACAAGGGTATAATTATACCAAACCCTTCATTGATTTTCACTATACTTCTGGCTCAATTTTTATTGGTAACAAGCAGGTTTTCGGTTGAATTTATCAGGAACTGGATTATCCTGCATCTTGGTTCGCGAATAAACATATACCTGGTTTCGGATTTTCTGATCAAGCTGATGCGACTGCCCATTTCTTTTTTTGATAGCAAAAATCGCGGCGATTTGATACAACGTATTGCAGATCATCGAAGGATTGAAATGTTCCTGACAAAAACAACCATTGAACTTTTCCATTCTGTATTTACAATTACCATTATGGGTGTTGTCCTGGCTATCTTCAGCATGAAAATATTTTTAATTTTTATTGCCGGAACAACATTTTATCTGCTATGGACTTTGCAGTTTATGAAGAGACGTAAGGATCTTGATAACCGGAAATTTGCCCAGCTGTCAAGTAATCAGAGTACATTAATCCAACTGTTAACAGGAATGCATGAAATAAAATTGAACAACTGTGAAAGGAGAAAACGATGGGAATGGGAAAACATACAGGCAAAACTATTCAGAATAAGTGTGAAAGGTCTTACTTTGCAGCAAAAGCAAAGAGCAGGGGCTCTTATCTTTAATGAATACAAGGATGTCCTAATTATTTTTTATACCGCGATGCTTGTACTTGACGGACATCTTACTTTTGGTGCTATGGTGGCAATATCTTATGTGATAGGTCAGTTGTCAGGTCCAATTGATCAGATGATCGATTTCTTTCATTCTACACAGGATGCCCGTATCAGCCTAGAACGCCTGTCTGAGGTACATAGCAGGGATGATGAAGAAGTGAACAAAAGCTATCTGATTACACAGATGGATCAACACCAGGATATTCATGTCCGGAAACTGGCATTTCAGTATGAGGGGCCTAAATCTCCTTTTGTTTTAAAAGATATCGATGTTGTAATTCCGAAAAACAAAATTACTGCTATTGTAGGCACCAGTGGGAGTGGAAAAACTACCCTTCTGAAGCTTTTGCTGAATTTTTATAAACCCATACAGGGTGAAATAATTATTGGCAAAGAGAATTTACAGAAGATCAGCTCATCTTATTGGAGAAGTATTTGTGGAGTGGTTATGCAGGATGGTTACCTTTTTTCTGAAAACATAGCGCAGAATATAGCCCTGTCAGATGAACATATTGACAAGGAAAAACTGTTCTATGCTTCAAGACTGGCAAATGTTAATCCTATTGTTGATAATCTGCCAATGGGATTTAATACGAAGATAGGACAGGAAGGTCTTGGATTAAGCCAGGGGCAGATGCAAAGAATTCTTATAGCCCGGGCAATTTATAAAGATCCTCAATACATTTTCTTCGATGAAGCAACAAATGCGCTGGATGCAAACAATGAAAAAGAGATATTGGAAAACCTGGAAGATTTTTTTAAAGGAAGAACAGTGATTATTGTGGCTCACCGGTTAAGTACTGTGAGGAATGCCAATCAGATAGTTGTTCTTGAAGAAGGGGAAATTGTTGAAACCGGGACTCATACAGATTTGACAAGGAAAAAAGGAAAATATTTTAACTTGGTTAAAAACCAACTTGAACTTGGTGTATAATGATCAGATTATCGGTTACTGAAAAAGATCAGCAAGCTGCTAAAAACCTTAAAATTCGCAGTGAAGAAATTCAGGAGATACTTGGACAAGTTCCCCAATGGATTATTCGTTACGGGACCATTGTGATACTCTTTGTGCTCTTTTTGTTAATTGTCGGGGCAGCCTTATTGAAATATCCTGATGTAATAAATGCACGCGTAATTCTTACAACGGAAAACCCACCTGCCGATTTGACTGCAAATTCTTCTGCCAAGATCAAACATATTTATGTGTCGGATAAACAAAAGGTTGACAGCAATCAGGTATTAACTATTTTAGAATCTGCAGCAGAATATGAGGATATTAAAAAAATTGAAGATCTGTTGGGAGAGAACTTTACTGTTGAAATTCTGATATCATCAGATTTTTCTGATGAGTATAAATTAGGATCTGTACAGGAAGCATATGCAGGATTGCAGAAACGTATTGATGAATACAACAGCTTTGTCAATTTGGATTATTTTAAAAGAAAAATCAATTCAATACAAGCTGAAATTAAACAGTATAAACTATATCTTGACAGGCTGAAAGAGCAGGGCCAGGTTTTGCGAAAGGAATACCATCTGGCAAATAAACAATACAAGCGCGATTCCATGTTATTTGCCGAACATGTGCTGTCCTCCTCTCAATTGGAGAAATCCGAAACGGAAAAGCTTAATAAACTGTTCAATTTGAAAGAAACACAGACTGAATTAGCTGCAGCAACAATTGAAATATCCGACCTTGAACAGGAAAAATTAGAACTGGAATTGAAACTGGAAGAAACAAGCAGGGGCCATCTTCAGAGTATCAGGGAAGCATATGAACGACTGAAAGGACAAATTTCTTTGTGGAAGAATTCCTATGTCCTTAGCTCTCCCTTTATCGGGCAGGTAACTTTTACAAAATTTTGGAGTGAGAATCAATACGTAAACTCAGGAGAAACTGTTTTAACCGTATTGCCAAACGACCAGGGAAACATTGTCGTAAAAACTGAATTATCATCGGTCGGAGCAGGCAAAGTTAAGGAAGGGCATGATGTTATTATTAAATTTGATAATTATCCCTATCTTGAGTTTGGAACCATCAAAGGGAAAATTTCTTCTATATCGCTTGTTCCTAACAACAATAATTATATGGCGGAAATTGCTATTGACAGCAACAGGCTTGTGACAAATTATAATATATCACTTAATTTTCAACAAAACATGCCTGGTAATGCAGAAATTATTACCGACAAAAGAAGTCTGCTGAGCAGAATACTCGATCCGTTTAAATCAATGCTGAAGAGACAAAAAGTATATAGAGAAAACAGCTGATCGGAATGGTTATTTCTTCTTCTTTTTTGGAAGTGTGAAAGTAAAGGTGCTACCAATGCCCGGTTCACTTTCAATAGATATTTTTCCTTTGTTCTTTTCCACGAATTCTTTGCAAATGATCAGTCCAAGGCCTGTTCCGCTTTCGCCGGAAGTTCCTGTTGTAGAAAAATACTCATCAATCCGGAACAATTTATCAATATTTTCTTTGGACATGCCAATTCCTGTATCAGTAATGGAAACAGCCAATTCATCCGGTTTTACATCATAACATTTTATCACAATGCTGCCTTCTTCTTTTGTAAACTTAATGGCATTGCTTAACAAGTTGCGTATGACAAGATTGATCATGTTGTTATCAGCATATACACTGCAATTGCTGTCGATCTCTGAAACGAGTGAAATGGATTTATTTTCAGCACTTGCTTTTGTCAATTCGATGTTTTGTTCAATAAGTTCTGAGATCTTAATTTGTGCCGGATTGTAACGTATTGTGTCGGTTTGTGTCCGTGCCCAATGCAATAAGTTTTCCAATAAATTGAACGCACTTTCCGATGAGGTTTTGATCATGGTCAAAAGCTCCAGTTTCTGATTTTCTTCAAAATCATCATGATTTCTCATCAACAATTCAGAAAATCCAAAGATGGCCTGGAAAGGATTTTTTAAATCGTGTGCAATAATTGAGAAAAATTTATTTTTTGTCGCATTCAGATGTTCCAGCTGTATATTTGCTTTCTGAAGATATTGTGCCTGCTTGTTCAATTCTTCCGATTGATGCTGTATTTTTTCCTGTCTTTCTTCCAGGATCATGTTCACCTCTTGCAAATTCTGTGCTTGTTCGCGAAGTTGCTTTTCAGCATTTTTTTGTTTCGTAATATCACGCCCGATACCAACAACTCCTGCTATATTTCCTTCGGCGTCGTAAAAAGGTACTTTTGAAGTTGAAATAACTCTTTCCCTGTCTTTCTCATCAAACCCAATCTCCTCCTTATTGATAATTGGTTTTTCTGTTCGTAATAGTTCCTGTTCATCTTTGTAATAAAGATCGGCAGCTTCTTTGGAAGGGGCAGTCTCATAATCCGTTTTCCCAATGATCTCATCAAGAGATTCTTTATGCATTACTTTTAAGAGTCGTTTGTTTACAGTAAGGAACCTGCTTTCTTTGTCTTTAATATAAATGTAATCAGGCATATTATCAATTAATGTCCTTAACAGGTTTCTCTCTTTTTCAAGAAGAAGATTTTGTTCTGTCAAAAATTCAGATTGTTTCTTTATCTCTTCCTGACGCTCTTCAAGCAACTGGTTATTTTCCTGCAGATCTGCAGCTTGCTTTTCAAGTTGTTCCTGAAATTCTTTCATTTCGGTAATATCCCTTCCAACGCCCACAATACCAATAATTCTGCCATCAGCATCATAATAAGGTACCTTGGTCGTAGATACTACCCTTTCGTTTCCTTCTTTGTCGAATCCAATTTCCTGCCTGTTTATAAGGGGCTCACCTGATTTAATAACTTCCCGTTCATCAGCATAGAATTTTTGAGCAATTTCTTTGGCATAATAGTCAAAATCAGTTTTTCCTTCAAGCTCATTCTGATCTTTCGCCTTCATAATTTCACAGGTGTTTTTATTTGCTGTGATAAAGCGGCTTTCTTTATCCTTGATATAAATGAAATCCGGTATTGCATCTATGAGTGTACGCAACAGATTTCTTTCGTTTTCCAGGATTGTATTTTGTGAGCTTAATTCATCAGCTTGCTGGTTGATCTCTTCCTGTCTTTCTTCAAGCAGGACGTTGATTTCCTGAAGACTCTGTGCCTGCTCTTTCAGCTTTTCTTCCGATTCTTTCTGACGGGTAATATCTCTGCCAATACCTACCAACCCTATAATATTGCCATCTTTATCTCTGATCGGGACTTTTGTAGTTGATTTGACCCGGATGTTACCACGGGAATCAAACCCGATCTCTTCTTTATTGATTATCGCTTCTCCTGTTTCAATAACTTGTTTGTCATCTTTATAAAAGATTTCTGCCATATCCTTTGGATAGAAGTCGAAATCAGTCTTTCCGATTAAATTGTTAAATGTTTTCGCTTTTGTGACTTTTATTTGTTCAGGATTTCCATCCAGAAACCGGCATTCTTTATCCTTGATATATATTGTGTCGGGCATATTGTCCATCAGGGCTCTCAGCAAATTCCTTTCCTTCTCAATAATGTGGTGCTGTTTTTCAATTTCCAGCGAACTGAGTTCCTGTTCTGAAATATCAGAGCAAGTTCCCATAAGCCCGATGATATTGCCTTTTTTATCTTTAATGGGAATTTTTGTGGTCAGGAAAAATTGTCTTTCTCCGTCTTTATTGCTTTCCTCCTTGTGCTTTATAATTTCAACTTCTCCTTTTAATATTTTATTGTCATTTTCAATGTACTTGCTGCATTCATCTTTTTCATAGAGATCTTTATCTGTTTTGCCATATAAATCTTCAGGTCTGTTGACTTTCAGTTTTTTGCTGAATTTATGATTTGCCAATATGTATTTGCCGTCAATATCCTTAAAAAAAACGCAATCCGGAAGATTATTTATTAAAATATTCAGTTGATCACTTTCATCTAATAAGCTATGGGATATGGAATGAAATGCTCTGCGCCTCTGACTCCTTCTGATGATTTTATATATAACAAATACACCCAATGAAGATACCATTCCTCCTAAAAAATATAAAATTCCGGGAAGCAAATGCACTGATGACATTAACAATCTGAAATTCAATAAAATAACGCATTCAGGAACAGTCATATTCAATTACCTCATACTGGTTGTTTGTTTAAGTATGCAATTCTACGAAAATAAATTAATATGGTTCCTAATATTTTAAGATTTGAAGTTGATACTATGTCTTACTTGCTAACTTTCAATTAACTATGAACATTGATTTTTTTTGGTTTTGCAAAGTGAATTCAGGTGATACTTCCCGATTTTGATAATGAATTAATAAAACATCCCTGATAGCACTACCAGGGATGTCAGTTGGGTTTACTCCATTTGGGGTTTTCAATGTATTACCCTAATGAAATTTGTGAAATAGTAATTAGATCTAACCCTTATCATAAAAGTAGATACATAAGGGCATAAAAAGGTTGCGTGTTGGTGAAAAAAAATGTAAATACCGGGTTTTAACCGTTTGTAATTGATACTATTTCTTGTTATCATTGGAAAAGATTAATCCAGAAATAGTAATGAAAATTGTTGCTGATGAAAAGATCCCTTTTCTTAAAGGTATCATTGAACCGTTTGCAGATATTGAGTATTATCCCGGAATACAGATTAACAAAGACAAAATCAGAGATGCTGATGCTCTTCTTATAAGAACACGTACCATTTGCAATCAAAACTTATTGGACGGTTCAAATGTGAAATTTATAGCTTCAGCAACAATAGGATACGATCATATTGATACCGAATATTGTAAAAAGAAGAATATTTATTGGATAAATGCTCCGGGATGCAATTCTGGCTCCGTAATGCAATACATTGCCTCAGCCCTGGTACTTTTTGCAAAAAGCAGGAATATAGATTTAAGGGAAAGAACTCTTGGAGTTATAGGAGTAGGTAATGTAGGTAAAAAAGTTGTTCGATTGGCTGAAATTCTTGGCATTCAGGTGGTGTTGAACGATCCTCCGCGTCAGAGAGCTGAAGGACCGTGTGGATTTATTTCCCTGGAAGGAATACTTCGGGAAGCTGATATTATTACGCTTCACGTGCCCCTTATATACGAAGGAGAAGACCTTACGTATCATATGGTAAATGAAAATTTTTTGAATCGTCTTAACAGGGGAACACTTTTAATTAATTCCTCTCGTGGAGAGGTGATTGATACACCTGCACTAAGCCAATTCTTAAAAAAAGGAATTCCGGAATCTGTAATTCTCGATGTATGGGAAAATGAACCGGCTATAGACAGAGACCTATTGTACGAATCATTTATTGGTACTCCGCATATTGCAGGTTATTCTGCAGACGGCAAAGCCAATGGGACGAAAATGGTCGTTCAGGCATTGAGCAAATTCTTTAATTTGGGGATTGACGAATGGGAACCTGATGACATTCCGGTACCCGAAAAAAAAGAAATTGTATACGACGGGAACAATAAAAATTTTCAGGAAATTGTAACTGATCTTATTTTACAAATTTATGATATCAGGCAAGATGACAGGGCATTAAGAAATTCTATCAACGATTTTGAACTTCTGCGAGGCAATTATCCACTCAGGAGAGAATTCAGCACGTATCATGTGAAAATTGAAAATGTACCTGTTGAGTATAAGAAACAATTGATGAGTTTGGGATTTCAGCTCATATAAGGATCAGGAATCCAGAGTTTTTTCAGCCAATTCTTTTGTGTTGTTATCATAAAAGCCTTCAAAAGAACCATTCTCGTCAATGAATCTTTTGGCTCTTATAAAATGAGCTTTGTATTTAATATAATGTGCTCCGTTCTCAAATTCCCAGTATACATTTCGAGCTTTGTAAATTTTACCTATGCAAGCTTCAAAAATAAGGGAATAAGATATCCCTGTAAATGCTTCGGCTTCTAAAATTGAGTTAAACCTTACACTGCGGTTTGCAAAATGACCAATAACCGGTATGTTATAGCGTCTTTGTTGTCTTTTTTGCGAAACGGTAATATTCATATCCATGTTTATTGTTTTAAAACGTTTGTTTTATCAGGAAGTTACATAAATGTACAAAAAATACAGAATGAATTATCAACTGTTTTAAAAACTTCTAACGGAATTGACTTGTTGTTAAAACATCTATCTGCACATTGAATCATTACGACAGTTTTTTAGGTTGCCCGGTAGTTTCAATTACATTTGACCACAGTTCGCCTTCGGTCGATATTCTTTTTCTTTTTGCAACAGCCATTGGAATAGGAAGGGCAGTAAAATGGGTATTCCAGTATCCTACCACAAACCCTGTTCTTCCTGCCATTGCCGCATGCACAGCATTCTGCGCAAGAATATTACAAAAGAGACTGTCATTGGCATTGGCAGGTGAACTTCTGATAATGTAACTCGGATCGATATATTTCAATGTAAATGGAAAATTCTGTTTTCTGAATTCTTCCTTAATGGTATCCCGCAAATAGATTCCAATATCATTGTACTTAATATTGCCCGAAGCATCTTTTTCAATCGATTGATCCTGAAACAAGTTTTGTCCTGCACCTTCAGCTACTACAATAAGTGCATGATGCTTCCTTTCGAGCCTTGATTTTAATATTTGTAAAAATCCGTTACTCCCAAACAATTCAAATTCTACTTCAGGTATCAGTACAAAATTAACTTCCTGTACAGCCAGTGCTGCATTTGCAGCAATAAAACCCGAATCACGCCCCATCAATTTTACCACGGAAATTCCGTTATAGGCTCCTTTGGCTTCATTATGTGCTCCCCTAAGAACAGAAGTAGCAATGGTAAAAGCAGATTCAAAACCAAATGATTTTTCGATCAGGTTAATGTCGTTGTCTATGGTTTTCGGAATACCGGCTACTGCTATTTTCAACCCGCGTTTTTTTATTTCTTCAGTGATAGCATAAGCCCCGCGGAGAGTGCCGTCTCCACCAATAGTGAATAAAATATTGACATTCATTCTTTCCAGTGCATCCACTATTTCGCCAACATCCTGGGGCCCTCTTGAAGTACCTAATAAAGTGCCTCCCTGCATGTGAATGTCTTCTACTTCTTCAGGTGTTAATTCAATAATATCATGTTTGTATTTTGGAATAAATCCTTCAAATCCGTATTTGATGCCAATGACTCTTTTCACACCATAGCGATCGAAAAGTTGCATTACCAATCCCCTGATAACATTGTTTAGTCCGGGGCACAAACCTCCGCAGGTAACAATTGCAACCTTGGTTTTCGCAGGATCAAAATAGATAAACTCTTTTGGGCCGGCCTTTTCAAAAGATACAGGTTCAATATTATTGTCCATGCACCCTTTATAGTATCTGATATCAGATTTCATAACGATACGCTGATTGTCCTGTATGTAGTTAAATATTCCGTCGTCATCTTTCTTGGAAAGGTTCAGAGGAGATTCGATAGTGCAATTTCCAAGCTTGGGAACAATGAATTGTTCTGCTGTATACATAATGTTTATAAATATTAAAATTCAAAAATACACATTTCCGGCTTACTGCAGATTAAGATAAAAATAAAATACCATGGCTTGATGAATACATTACATTACTGTTCTAAGCTGTTGAATAACCTTTTCCCAAGTATAAAAATTCATGGCATATTCTTTCATTTGTTTCACTGAACTCATCCATTGGTCCGGAGAAAGTGTATTTATCTGATGGACAAGTTCCATAGAATCTTGAAAGTAAAAAGCAAGATTTTGTGTAGTATTTCTATTCGATACTGAGTCAAAGGCAAGAATAGGACAGCCTGAATACATTGCCTCAACAAGTGATGGATTGGTTCCTCCTGCACTATGACCATGAATGTATATTTTACATTGCTTTCTGTATTCCTGTAACAATTCAGACTGGCTGTAAAGAGGGTCTTTGAAAATAATATGTTGAGAATGATGGTAAGTTTTAGCAAGGTTTCTTCCTAATCTTGTTTTTGACCAGTTTGAAATAATGATCAGGTCAAGATGACTGATATTCTCAAATGCTTCAATGATGAGTTGCAGGTTGTTTTCGGGTTCTGCTCTGCATATCATCAAAGCGAAAGGCTTTATATGCAATTTCTCATCAGTTTCAATCTCATGCAAATGATCTGCTCCGTATTTTGCATCAATCAGCTTGTTGTGATATTTTTCCGGGATAAAATCTTTTAATGCAGAATTATCAAGTATTACATAATCGGAAAACTTAATGGATTGTTTAAAAGAATAGTACAGGTATTTTCTTACCGGGAAATTCCATTTCGGTCTGATCCATTCTATCCCGTCAAGATGCATTATGAATTTCACTTTTTTGATTCTGCTGAAAAATGGCATGAATATTCCCGATCCTGTGCCAAGTATCAAGATAACATCAGATTTTCCCAGTGAGATAAGTATGGAGATCAAATCATAGAATACACTAAAGGGACCATTTGCCGGTAACGGAAGGAATTTTCGGGTTATACCTTTCCACTTTCCTGTGCGTTCATTTTTATTGTAAAAACTCTTGTCACAAAAAACTGTAATTTCCATACTGTTTTTCAGTATTCCGGAAATATTTTCGGCAAACGTTTCAAAACCACCATAACGTGCAGGTATTCCGGCACAGCCTATAATAGAAAATTTTGTTTTCAAATTGACTACAGGATTTTCGTTTGTTAAGTTATTAACAACACCCGATATTTAAAAAATATATGCATGAAATAAATTGATTCTGTTGCGGAAAAAATCATTTTAATTTTCAATTCATGATTTCAAATTGATTTATTAATTCTCAAATAATTAATTAACAATAAGATACACATGCTAATAACGTAAGTGTATGATAAACAATAACTTAAGAAATTTTTATTTTTTTTTCGTTTTTAATAAACTGATACTAAAATGAATAGAATCTTATTGTAAAAATCAAGAGCAAAACGATTTTTTTTTTATGTTTTTTTTCACAAAATTGCTTGTTGAAAAATTAACAACCCCTAAAATTATAACAACCTAAAACTAAACACTATATAGAAAATGCATAGGGAAATTTGGAGCAATTGTCTTAAAGTAATTAAGGATAATGTACCCTCAATTAGCTTTAGGACATGGTTCGAACCAATTGTGCCGTTAAAACTTGAGAAGAACATTTTGACCATTCAGGTTCCCAGTCCATTTTTTTATGAGTATCTCGAAGAGAAATACATAGAGATTATCAGCAAAACTCTTAGAAAAGAACTTGGTTACGATGCAAAGCTTGAGTATAGTGTGGTAATGGATCACAATTCTGCAGTTAAGAGCAAACCTCTTACTGTAAAGCTTCCTGCCCATAATCAAAGGGAATTGAGGAACAGACCCGTATCCGTTCCTTTAAATGCTGATGAAAAGACAATTAAGAATCCGTTCATTATCCCAGGGTTAAAGAAACTCGACATTGATCCCAGGTTAAATCCGGAAAATTCTTTTGCAAATTTCATTGAAGGAGAATGCAACAGGCTTGCCAGATCAGCAGGTATTGCAGTGGCGAATAATCCGGGCGGAACGGCTTTTAATCCTTTGTTGGTTTACGGAGACTCAGGTCTGGGCAAAACACATCTTGCACAGGCAATTGGAATTGAAGTCAAGGAAAAATTTCCCGATAAAACGGTACTCTATGTAAATGCCAATAAATTTCAGACACAGTTTGTTGAATCTATAAGGAACAATAACAAAAACGACTTTCTACATTTTTATCAGATGATTGACGTCTTAATTATAGACGATGTGCATGAATTTGCCGGAAAAGAAAAAACGCAGGATACTTTTTTCCATATTTTTAATCATCTCCATCAATCCGGAAAACAACTTATACTGACTTCAGATAAGCCTCCTGTTGAACTGCAGGGTATGGAACAAAGACTTTTATCGAGATTTAAATGGGGACTATCAGCCGATCTTCAGATTCCGGATTTTGAAACCCGTATAGCTATTCTTAAACAGAAAATATACAAAGACGGAATTGAAATGGATGACGACGTTATTGAGTATATTTCTACACATATAACAGATAGTATCAGAGAACTTGAAGGAGCTTTAATTTCATTGCTGGCTCAATCAACACTTAATAAAAAAGAGATTACTCTTGATCTGGCAAAAGAGATGATTGATAAGCTCATAAAAAATACCAAGAGAGAAGTATCAATCGATTATATTCAAAAAGTAGTGTGCAGTTATTACGATATTGGCATTGAAATGCTGCAGTCAAGAACCAGAAAACGTGAGATTGTTCAGGCAAGGCAGGTAGCAATGTATTTTAGTAAGAATTTAACAAAATCATCGTTAGCAACCATTGGAGCACAAATTGGAGGAAAAGATCATGCTACTGTTCTTCATGCATGTAAGACTGTGAACAATCTTATGGATACTGACAAGCATTTTAAAAGTCAGATTGAAGATATCGAAAAGAAACTAAAATTTTGATTTATTAGCAGGTTTAAAACCTGCTTTTTTTATGCATTGAAATTGGCGGAGAGATGGATTTATAAGATGGTGAAGATCTGACAGGGTACAGAAACAGGCTGTTTGCCGTAAGGCCTTCCTGTTTTCCGGTTCAAACAGTCAACTTATCTATATGGAAGACGATGTATTCAGAACAATAAAAAATCCCAGCGAAGGCATATACAAAAGCAAAGGGAGTAAGTTTATGGCTTTCGGATATCCAATAAGTACAGAAGAGGAAGCAAAGCTGAAAGTGAAAGAGCTTAAAAAGCGTTTTTATAATGCAAGACATCATTGTTATTCATACAAATTGGGTTGTGATGATTCACTTTACAGGATAAATGACGACGGTGAGCCTTCCGGAACAGCAGGCAAACCAATTTATGGCAGAATCCTTTCTTACGATTTAACAAATATTCTGATTGTCGTAGTAAGGTACTTTGGAGGAACTTTATTGGGTACTTCAGGCTTAATAGAAGCCTATCGGTCGGCAACTGAGGATTGTATTAAAAATGCAGCAATAATTGAATGCTCGGTTGATGTGGATTTCGAAATACATTTTCAATATGAGCAGATTAATAAGGTGATGCGTACAATTAAGGAAGAATCATTAAAGATAAGAAATCAGGAATTTCATAACATCTGCAAAATTGAATTGAGTGTACGCGAAAAAAATTACAATAGGGTAGCTACCTTATTTGGAAAGGTCGAAAATTTAAAATTAATTGTTCAATAATTTGTGAATAGATTTTAACAACGCTTTCTTTTACACTTTATGTTAATTAAATTTACTTAAATAAACCAGCTAATAATGAAGAACAAAAGCCTTGTTTCAATTACTGATTTTTCAAAGGACGAATACCTGAAAATACTCGAAACTGCAAAGGAATTCGAAAAAAAAACATACCAGGATCTTTTGAAAGGCAGAGTAATATCGACCTTATTTTTTGAACCCTCAACAAGAACAAGGTTAAGTTTCGAAAGCGCAATCAACAGGCTGGGTGGTAAAATCATAGGATTTAATGATTCATACTCCTCATCTGTTGCCAAAGGAGAGACCCTTTATGATACGATACGTGTGGTTAGTAATTATTGTGAGTTGATTGTTATAAGACATCCAATGGAAGGAAGCGCCAGGTATGCCAGTGAAATTACTAATTTGCCTGTTCTTAACGCAGGCGATGGTGCTAATCAGCATCCATCACAAACTTTGCTCGATTTGTACTCAATTCAGAAAACTCAGGGCGATCTTAATAATCTGAATGTGTTCATGGTGGGCGATCTAAAATATGGCAGAACAGTTCATTCCCTGCTTATGGCACTTTCTGAATTTCATGCTAGTTTCTATTTTATTTCGCCTGATGAACTCAGAATGCCTGAAGAATATAAATCACACCTCAGGAATAAGAAATTGACCTTTCATGAATCCAGAGAACTGGATAAAAGTATCAGAGATGCCGATATAATCTATATGACCAGGGTGCAGAAAGAACGTTTTTCCGATCCGATAGAATATGAAAGAACCAAAAATGCTTATGTACTAAAGAATGAAATGATTGAAGGCACAAAGCCGAATATGAAAATACTGCACCCTTTGCCAAGGATAAATGAAATTGATGTTGGTGTTGATCAGAATCCTAAAGCGTATTATTTTCAGCAGACTGAGAACGGGGTTTATGTGCGGCAAGCTATTATTTCCCTGATACTGGATTTGTAATGAAAATTCAAAATTGTTTATTAAGGAAAACATGTAAATTCTGATAAATCAATTCTCTATGAAAGATAAAATATTAGAAGTCAGTGCAATTAAAGATGGAACAGTAATAGATCATATCCCCGCCAATAGTTTGTTCAAGGTGATTTCAATTTTGCGGTTGGAGAAAAACGAAGGCATGATCACTTTCGGCACAAATCTGGAAAGTCAAAAACTTGGGAAAAAAGCCATCATAAAACTGTCAGGGATCTTTTTTAAAGATAAAGACATCAATCGAATTGCATTGATTGCACCGGAAGCAAAGCTTAATATTATAAAAGATTATAAGGTGATTGAAAAAAGAGTGGTTGAATTGCCGGATGAGATCACCGGTATAGCGAAATGCGTAAACCCGATGTGCATTACCAATCATGAAAAAATAGCAACAAAATTTCAGGTTACCGATAAAAAGGATATTACATTGAGGTGTATTTACTGTGAAAAGATCACAGATAGCGAGCACATTGAAATAATCTGATAGTTGCAGAAGTTTTAGTCTCTTAACCGGTTATAAGATTTCAGTAAAAGGTCATCTCTTCGTATACCGCGAAAAGCCTGGAAAATTAAAATAATATTTACAAATGGCAGTACTGCGCTATATGAAAAGGCATTTGAAACAACGTCAAAATTTTTCCTGATTAACAGATAATAGACAAAAATAGAAATTATAAGTCCTATGGTAAGGAGGATATTATAAACGCAAATTCTCATTTGAAGAATTCTCTTCTTAAAAAGGAAAATGGCAGTCACATTTAGTAAGGCCGTAACGATAGCAAGTACAAGAATAGGAAAGGTGTTATATAACATTTCAGGATCATCTCCTTTGGTTATTAATCCATACGTATTAAAGACCGCAAAAACTTTATTGGTCAAAGCCAAACTTGAAATTGGATGAACAACAATGATAACAGAAAGGATCGTAGCGGTTAAAAGAAATAAAGACTGAATACGTTGAATCATGATGCAAGTACTTTTTGAAACGAAGGTAAAAATACGAATCTTTACCAATTTCAAAAACAATAAATAGAATATGTGTTCCATTCAGGATATCAATGCTTTTTAAGAGTGATGGGAATAAAACGTATTCCTTCTGAAACGAATAAGAAGAATGTAAGCATTCAATTTTCGCAAATGAAAAAGATGAAAAATTTCTGGTAAGAGCATCAATGGAGTAACTTCGTGACGTGTATAAAATTTTTACATTTTTTAATGTAAATAATTTTAAACGTATGAAAAGTCATTATTTTTGTGAACTTTAAAACGCAGTAAGTTTATAACTCATTAATTTAATTATACCAACAGATTATGAAGGAAGTTATTGAAAAATCGGCTAACAATATTCGAATTCTTTCAGCAGCAATGGTTGAAAAGGCAAAATCGGGCCATCCCGGAGGTGCTATGGGAGGAGCAGATTTTGTAAATATCCTTTATTCAGAATTTTTAAATTACGATCCCAGGGATGGAAACTGGATCAACAGAGACAGGTTTTTTCTTGACCCCGGTCACATGTCACCTATGCTGTATTCAGTTTTAACCTTTGCAGGGTATTATTCATTGCATGATATTGAAAATTTCAGACAATGGAAAAGCAGTACTCCCGGTCATCCTGAACTCAATCCGTCAAAAGGAGTGGAAAACACATCGGGCCCGTTAGGACAGGGGCATGCCATGGCAGTGGGAGCTGCAATAGCAGAGAGATTCCTGGCGGCACGTTTTGGTGAATGGATGTCACATAAGATTTATACTTTTATCTCTGACGGAGGTGTTCAGGAAGAAATTTCGCAGGGTGCAGGTCGCATTGCAGGTTATCTTGGTTTGAGCAATCTGATTATGTTTTATGATTCGAATGATATTCAGCTGTCTACGGAAACAAGTGCTGTAACACATGAAGATACGGCAAAGAAATATTCTGCCTGGGGTTGGAGTGTAATGACTATCAACGGGAATGATCAGCAGGAGATCAGAAATGCCATAAAAGCGGCATACAACGAAAAGGAAAAGCCGACTCTTATCATTGGAAAGACAATTATGGGCAGGGGTGCAGTTACTGAAGACGGAAAATCATTTGAACGACAATTTGAGACACATGGAATGCCGCTTAGTGCTGCCGGTGCTTCATTTGATAAAACGATCAGGAACCTTGGAGGCGATCCTGACGATCCTTTTGTAATATTCCCTGAAGTGAAAGAGTTCTGGAACAAGGTAAATGCTGCAAAAATTCAGAAAGCCAATGAGAAAAAAGATCTTCAGAGTCAGTGGGAATCAGAAAATCCTGAATTGGCAGATAAATTGAAAAGTTTTTTCGAAGACAAAGTTCCTTCGATCGATTTTAAATCGATTGAACAAAAACAAAACATTGCTACCAGGGGAGCTTCAGGGATTGTGCTTTCGTTTTTTGCCAAACATCTCGAGAATATGATAGTGGCTTCGGCCGATCTGTCAAACAGTGATAAGACAGATGGATTTTTAAAAAACACAAAACAATTTAAAAAAGGAGATTTCAGCGGTGCATTTCTTCAGGCAGGTGTATCCGAATTGACTATGGGTGCCATTGCTAATGGAATAGCATTGCATGGAGGTGTTATCCCGGTTTGTGCAACATTCTTTGTTTTTTCTGATTATATGAAACCGGCCGTTCGTCTGGCTGCACTTATGGGATTGCCTGTTAAATATGTCTGGACACACGATGCATTCCGGGTTGGAGAAGACGGGCCTACTCATCAGCCGGTCGAACAGGAAGCTCAGATCAGATTGCTTGAAAAGCTACGCAATCATTCCGGGAAAAGAAGTATGTTGGTGCTCAGACCTGCAGATGCAATGGAAACAAGTGTTGCCTGGAAAATGGCTTTGGAGAACACTCATACACCGACGGCATTGTTATTATCCAGGCAAAACATACCTGATCTTCCTGCTAAATCGGATAGATTTGATGAAGCATTGCAAGCTGAAAAAGGCGGGTATATTGTGTACAAAGATGATGGAAATGCAGACATTGTTCTTGTTGGAAACGGATCGGAAGTATCTACTCTTGTTGCAGGTGCAAAGCTTTTAAAAGAAAAGAAAAACATCAACACTCAAGTTGTGTCGGTTATTTCCGAAGGATTATTCAGAGAGCAGAATGAGGCATATCAGAATACGGTTATTCCTGCCAATAAACCGGTTTTAGGATTGACTGCAGGATTGCCGGTTACGCTTCAGGGATTAACAGGAGATAAAGGAATGGTTATTGGCCTTGAAAGTTTTGGCTTTTCAGCACCTGCAAAGGTACTGGATGAAAAACTTGGCTATACTGCTGAAAATGTTTATAAAAAAGCCTTATCTTTTCTCGGGATGAAATAGCAGAAAATATTCCGGATAATCATAAATATACAATATAGATTTCTTGCAGCACCAAAATTGAAGAATTCTTGTACATTTATCCCTTAATAATCAAAGCTTTAAATTCTGAACGAAACAGGAAGGAGCTGTCTTTTTAAAAGACAGCTCCTTTTTATTGAAATTGTAAATTATTCTGAAAATTACACTGTCCTTTTAATGCCCCAAATAAAGGATATTCTTTCTTGTGGAGCCAGTACAATTAATCCATCCCCTGTGTTAAAAGCATTTGGAGCGCATGTCATAGGCTCGATAGCAATTGACGTTCTCGACGAAGGGGTATAGACCTGAAGATAATTGTATTTATTGATTCCCGTTTGCTGCCAGATTTTGTACTTAATATTTTCTTTCCTGTTTTCAATTGTTATTTCTGCTTTATCCATCTTATTGTCCAATACAAAGCAACTGTCAAAGTTTGTTTTTCCTAGTTGCGAAAGGGAATTGAAATCCTTGTATATACTTTTTTTGCCGATAGAAATTCCTTTATCATTGACATCAAGAATTTCCTTTGAAGGGAATTGAACATAAAGTTCATCCACAGGAACATTTCCTGCAGTATAATATGGATGCCAACCCTGACCTACAGGCATTGAACCATCGGAAAGATTGGTAATTTTGGTAGTACACTCAAACTGATTTTGTTCGTCCCATTTGTAATGGATCTCGATCATATTTTTAAACGGATACCCTGGTACAGTCTCCGTGGTGATATGTCTAAGGATCAGGTTACAGGCAAAATCGCCATCCTCTTTTGAAATAAGCTCAAAGGCTTTATCGTATACCAAACCGTGTATTGCATTATTTTCCTGGGGGAAATTGCATATAAGATGATACGTATGTCCCTTGAATGCATACTTTCCTCCTTCAATACGATTTGGAAAAGGATACAGGTTGCTTCCTTTAAAGCTCGTGATAAGGTTTTTCGTGATATCTTCCACTGAATGATATCCGTCAATTATATTCAGCAGTTCTTCATTTTGTTTGAGCACAAGGTTATTTACTGAACCTCCAAATTCCGGCAGTATTGTAACATACTCCCCGGTTTTGTTGTCCTGCAACCTGTAAAGGAAATATGTTCCAAACTTCTCTTTTGTAATAACAAACCTGCAATTCGTATCTGACATATATTCTACTAAATGTATTGATTGATTATGCTTTCGAGATATTCTTGTTTGCCACTGATTGTTTTTGGTTCACCGGCTTTGATAGCATATTTTCTTAATTCTTCAAGTCCCATTTTCCCCTGTTCAAATGCTTTTCCCTCTCCACTGTCAAACGATGAATACCGATCCTTGCGAATTTTCAGATAATCACTTTTCTCAAGAATATCGTTTGCCACTATCAGGGCGCGCGCAAATGCATCCATTCCGGCAATGTGGGCAAAAAACAGATCCTCATTATCAGTGGAATTTCTTCTTCTTTTTGCATCAAAGTTAACACCTCCCGAAGCAAATCCACCTGCCGGTAAAATAACAAGCAAAGCTTCCACCAGTTCGTAAATATTGATCGGAAACTGATCAGTATCCCATCCGTTTTGATAATCGCCTCTGTTGGCATCAATTGATCCGAGTAAGCCGGCATCGACGGCCACCTGTAATTCATGCTGGAAAGTATGACCTGCAAGGGTTGCATGATTAACCTCAATGTTCAATTTAAAGTCTTTATCAAGTTCGAAATACCGAAGGAATCCGATGACCGTTTCGGTATCAAAATCATATTGATGTTTCGTAGGCTCCATTGGTTTGGGTTCAATCAGGAATGTTCCATTAAAGCCATTCGCACGGGCATAGTCGCGGGCTTTGGTAAGCATCATTCCCAGGTGTTCTTTTTCCCGCTTCATTTTTGTGTTCAGCAATGACATGTATCCTTCACGTCCACCCCAGAAAACATAATTTTCACCTCCCAGGGCAATCGTAGCATCGAGGGCTCTTTTAATCTGGGTTGCAGCGTATGCAAGCACCGTAAAGTCAGGATTTGTTGCTGCACCGTTCATATACCGGGAATTCCCGAATACATTGGCTGTACCCCATAAAAGTTTTATTCCGGATTCTGCTTGTTTTTGTTTTGCATAGTCTATTAAAGCCTGAACATTTTTGTCTGATTCGTTTATGCTTGATCCTTCCTGTACAAGATCAAAGTCGTGGAAACAATAGTAAGATACACCAAGTTTGGAAATAAACTCAAATGCAGCATCCATTTTGTTTTTACCACGTGTAATGGCATCCGAACCTTCATCCCATTTGTATTTGTGTGTAGCTTCTCCAAACGGATCGTTACCATTACCACAGAATGTATGCCAGTATGCAATGGCAAATCGGAAATAATCTTTCATTGTTTTTCCGGCTACAATTTTGTTTTCATCATACCACTTGTAAGCAAATGGATTTTTTGATTCTTTTCCTTCGTACTGTATCTTCCCGATTCCTGGAAAATATTCCTGTTTTCCTGTTACTATGTTCATAGGATTTTATTATTTAGTTTAACAATTTTTCAAGTGATGAATACCAATTGGCATATGCTTTTTTATAGGTGTCAATTTTATTTTTGTCGGGTTCTACGGATGAAAGCTTAACAAGGTTAGCAAAAGCTTCTTCAAAAGATGTAAAAATCTTTGAGCCCACACCAGCACCACGCGCAGCTCCTTCGGAGCCATCCGTATCATAAAGATCAACAGGAACTCCGGTAATACCTGACAGGGTATCTCTGAAGATTGAACTCAGGAACATATTGGTATGACCGGCCCTGATTCTTGAAACCTCGAGTCCTGTGTGTTTGGCCATAATGTCCATACCATATTTGAAAGAAAAAGCTATCCCTTCCTGAGCAGCCCTGAATAGATGAGATGCATTGTGTATATTGAAATTCAGATAATTGATCTGACAACCTGTATTTCTGTTTTCGATAACTCTTTCCGCACCATTTCCAAAAGGAATAACAGACAATCCTTCCGATCCGATCTCTACCTGGGAGGCTTCCTCATTCATCTCCGCGTAGGATAACTTTGATCCGGCAATGTTTTTATGCATCCAGCTGTTAAGAATTCCTGTTCCGTTAATACATAGAAGTACACCCATACGCGAATTTGTATCGTTGTGGTTTACATGAGCAAAAATATTTACTCTCGATTCGGGATCGTATGCGAATTGATCCGTTATTCCGTATACAACACCCGAAGTTCCTGCAGTTGCAGCAATTTCTCCGGGATGCAGAACATTCAGTGAGAAGGCATTATTTGGTTGATCACCGGCCCGGTATGAAACAGGTATTCCGGACTTAAGACCCAACTCCTTTGCAACATCATTCGATAGTTTTCCCTGAATACCAAATGCAGGCACAATATCCGGGATTAGTTCCTTTTGAATGCCGTAATAATCCAGTAGAAAATCTGCTATCCTGTTGTTGGGAAAATCCCAGAAAATACCTTCTGAAAGACCTGTGACAGTTGTATTTATCTCTCCTGTGAGTCGCATGGCAATATAATCGCCAGGCAGCATAATCTTATGAATTCTCTTGTACAATTCAGGTTCGTTATCTTTTACCCATTTTACTTTTGAAGCAGTAAAATTCCCCGGGGAGTTCAGGAGTTTGGAGAGGCATGTTTCGTGTCCCAGATCACTGAAGGCCCTGTTTCCTATCTCAACAGCGCGACTATCACACCAGATAATTGACGGTCTGAGCACCTCATGGTTTTTATCAACACATACCAAACCATGCATCTGATACGTAATTCCAATAGCCTGAATTAAAGAGAGATCAACAGTGTCTATCTGCGATAACTCACGCAGTGCATATAGAATATTATGCCACCAATCTTCAGGATTTTGCTCTGCCCATCCCGGTTTGTGAGAAATGATTTTCATTTCTTGCTTCGGATATTGAGCCGATGCTACATTTTTGCCGGAACCGGCATCCAGAAGGGATAATTTAACACTTGAACTTCCTACATCAATTCCTAACAGGATCATAAGTCTAAAGTATTGATAATTCCATTAAAATAAAAAAATAATATTCGAAATAGTCACAACGACTACAAGTCTATGAAAATTTTTAATAATAGTCAAACAATTTTATTAATATTTAATAACCTGAAGCTTAAACTGTTTTATAAAAGTTGTTTTTGTCGGAGAAATGCAAGGTGGTGAAAATGTTAGGAAGATCATAAAAGAATATAAGAACGAAAACAATATATTTTATAGCTTTGAATGTACAAAGCTGAAGGCTGTGAATAAAAATAAAATAGAAGCTCTCATCCATTTGCTGGATGATACAGATTCTGAGGTTATAAATGCCGTTACTGACAATTTGCTTCAACAGGGAATTGAAATCATTCCGCAGCTTGAGAAAGTCTGGGAGTCAACTTTGAATGAAAAACTGCAGGAAAGACTTGAAAATGTAATTCAGGACATTCAGTTTGAAACTACCAAAAGAAATTTAAAAGACTGGTCTGACAGAGGTTGCGAATACATACTGGAAGGAGCAGGTTTTTTAGCTCAGTTCCAGTTTCCTGAGATTAAAATCGCTGCGCTTGATTCTCAGATTGAGAAAATAAAAGCCGATATCTGGCTTGAAATGAATAATAACCTTACACCGCTTGAAAAAATTAAGATCCTGAATTATGTAATTTTTGATTTGCATAAATATACAAGAAACTCAAGCAATTTTTATTCTCCCCAGAATTCTTTCATTAATCAGGTACTGGAGACTAAAAAAGGGAATCCAATTTCTTTGGCAATCATTTATATGTCTGTTGCTTATAAGTTGGAATTGCCGGTTTACGGGGTTAATTTGCCGAAGATTTTTATTCTGGCATATAAGGATAACAGCAAACCTGAAAATTCAATTCATGAAGACAATGATATTTTGTTTTATGTGAATCCCTATAACAAGGGCGCAATACTGGGCAGAAGAGAGATTGATTATTTCATTGATCAGCAAAACCTGAAATACGATAAGTCTTACTACACCATTTGTCATAACAAACAAATCGTAATAAGACTTATCAATAATTTAATTCTGGCCTATGAGAAACTCGGTTTCGATGGCAAAATACAAAAACTGAAAGAGCTCTCTGCAGTTTTCTGATCATTTGGCGTAGCTGACAGCTCTTGTTTCTCGAATAACAGTAATCTTTACCTGACCAGGATAGGTCATTTCATCCTGTATTCGTTTGGCAATTTCATAGGAAAGTGAATCAGCATCTTTATCAGAAACCTTTTCGCTGCCAACAATAACTCTCAGCTCCCTACCGGCCTGTATGGCATATGTTTTTAAAACTCCCGGATAGGAGAGGGCCAGATTTTCAAGTTCTTTCAATCGTTTAATATACGATTCAACAACTTCACGTCTTGCTCCTGGTCTTGCACCCGATATAGCATCACACACCTGTATGACAGGAGAGATTAAACTGATCATCTCAACCTCATCATGATGTGCGCCAATTGCATTGCAGATTTCCGGTTTTTCCTTGTATTTTTCAGCAAGTTTCATCCCAAATACAGCATGTGGGATTTCAGGTTCATCATCTGGCACTTTCCCTATATCATGCAATAAACCGGCACGTTTGGCCAGTTTGGGATTCAATCCCAATTCAGATGCCATAATAGCCGACAAATTAGCTACTTCACGCGAGTGCTGCAGAAGATTCTGTCCATAGGAAGAACGGTATTTCATTTTTCCAATGAGCCTTATTAATTCAGGATGCAATCCGTGAATTCCAAGGTCGATTGCCGTACGTTTTCCAACTTCGGCAATTTCTTCTTCAATCTGTTTTTTCGTTTTTGAAACGATCTCTTCAATACGAGCAGGGTGAATGCGTCCGTCCGTAACCAGCTGATGAAGGGAAAGTCGGGCGATCTCACGACGCACGGGATCGAATGCTGAAAGAATAATGGCTTCAGGAGTGTCGTCAACAATTATTTCAACTCCGGTAGCAGCTTCGAGAGCACGGATGTTTCTTCCTTCACGTCCGATGATCCTTCCTTTAATCTCATCACTTTCAATGTTAAAAACAGTTACAGCATTTTCGATAGCTGTTTCAGTCGCTACACGCTGAATAGTCTCAATAACAACTTTTTTTGCTTCTCGTGAAGCAGTCATTTTTGTTTCATCCATTATCTCGTTGATATACGACATGGCCTCACTCTTCGACTCCTCTTTCAAAGATTCGATCAATTGCTGTTTTGCATCTTCAGCAGATAAGCCCGAAATAGTCTCCAATTGTTCTACTTGTTGTTTATGAGCTTTATCAAGCTCTTCAGACTTTTTCTCAAGCAATCTCATTTGCACATTCAGATTCTCACGAATCAGTTCGGTTTCCTTTTTGGCACGTTCATTTTCTTCAATCTTCTGAGATAAAACAGATTCCTTTTGATTGAATCTGTTTTCAGCAGCAGCAAGCTTGTTATTTCTCTCATTAATGAATTTTTCATGTTCAGATTTGAGCTGAAAAAATTTCTCTTTTGCCTGAAGAATTTTGTCTTTTTTAATAACTTCCGCTTCAGTCATAGCTTCATCAATAATATACTTGCTTTTTCTTTTCAGGGCTACATTCCACAACAGATAAGATAAAATACCTCCACCAATTAAGGAAACTCCCCCGACTATCATCAATTTCAAAACAATTGATGATTCTGTTATCTGTAATATTGTCATCATATATAATAGCACTTAAGGGTTAAAAAAAACCCGCATATTTCTTCAATATTTATTGAAACCCCATCTTGACATGGGTGGAGTTGCCAAACTATTTTAGGTTTCCATTGATCCGATAGAATCGGAATTTCTGACGAGTCAGAAATATGGCCTGCCTTTGACAATTCGAGCAAAACTCCAATTTATAAAGTGTTGAGTTTCACAAATTTTTGAAGAAACTATGCGGGCTATGTCTTGATATATTATGTAAAGAACCTAATTACTCTTCCTTCAGATATACTTCAAGCTCTTCGTTCAATTCTTTTATTGTCTGTAAAAGTTCCGATGTATTTTGATTTTCTTCAAGTTCAATCAGTTTTGTCACATATTGTAATGCCGCCATTGCTAGAAAATCTTGTACATCTTTATCAGAATATCGTTGCTTGTATTGAAGAACCTTTTCATTTATTATTTTTCCGGCTTTCCTTATTTTTTCCTCATCTTTCCTGTCTATTTTTAAAGGATAATACCTGTCAACCAAATTCACTCGTATGGAAAGCTTATCATCCATCAAAAATTATTTATTTAAAAGAGCAATACACTTGTCAATCTCCCGCACAATTCTGTTCACTTTTATTTTTGCATCATGACTCGAACCAGATGCATCTTTAAATGTCTTTGCCAATTGCAAAGTATCGAATTTCGAACTAAAATTATTAGTTTCTTTTTGTAATGAAAATACAGTTTTTTTTAGCTTTTCGTTTTCAATTTTTAATTCCTGATTCTCTTCTTTCTTTTTCTGATAAAGATTAATAATCTGTTTAAGATTGTTTCTTAATTCCGCTATAATGTTTTCATGATTCGCCTTCATCTAATCGAATTCTGTTACAAAGTTAATCCGAACTCACAAATATAAAAATTTATCCATTCATTTTTATTACTCTGAATTAATGTCTTAGTTTTGCCATATTTAGGACGTAATTTTCACCGGGTCAATTATGTTTAAATATATACAATTTACATTGAAATTGCTTGCAATTGGAATGCTGTTTTTCATTTATCCCGATACTGTAATTTCACAAACCTTAAATACTTCCACGTTCGATTCACCCTTAAAAATTCCTTTATTTTTGTCTGGAAATTATGGAGAGTTGAGATCAACTCATTTTCATGCGGGAATTGATCTGAAAACACAGGGGAATACAGGTCAGCCTGTTTATTCAGCCAGCGAAGGCTATATCTCACGAATAAAAATTCAGAGTGGGGGTTACGGCCATTCAATTTACATTACACATCCCAACGGATATAAAACAGTATATGCGCATCTTGACAGGTTTAATCCGGACATTCAGGAGTTTGTAAAACAAAATCAGTACAATCTTCAGAGATTTGAAATAAACCTGTATCCGCCAAAAAACAAATTCAGACTGGAAAAAGGTCAGCAATTTGCATACTCGGGAAATACTGGCAGATCCGGAGGACCGCATCTGCATTTTGAGGTCAGAGATGCCTCAAATGATGTACCGTTGAATGCATTGAAATTTAATTTTCCCATTGAAGATGAAATACCTCCTGAATTCAGGAATTTATATGCTTATTCATTTCCCGAAAACAACCCGGTTGGCAACAACGGGGAAGCAAGAAGATCGTATCAGGCATACAAGAAAGATGACACATTATTTTTTGTCAATGACATTGTAGAATTGCAGCATGAGTATATTGGATTTGGTGCCGAAGTGTATGATTTTCTTAACGGATCAACCAATCGCTGTGGGATTTATTCACTGGTACTCGCTATTGATGATGTAAATTTGTTTTCTTTCACGATCGATGCAATATCATTCTTAAAAACACGATACATAAATGCTCATATGGATTACGATTTAAAGATATCTGAAGGGAGGAGTGTTCATAGGCTTTTTAAATTGCCTAACAACAGATTGTCAATTTATGATAAGAACATATGCACATCGCTTTACCACATTACGGATGATTCCTTGCATAATGGTAAAATCACTTCTGCCGATGCCTACGGAAACAGATCTTGCCTTGAATTCAAATTCAGAAAAGTCAATACGAATTCACAAACAGAGAATATAGAGAATACAGCCATAGTAAAATGGAACGAAGGGAAAGAGTTTGTTAAAGAGAAGTGTACAATCAGAATTCCCGGTGGAGCTCTTTACAGAGATATCTGTTTTGATTACTCAGTAATCCCATCCATCTCATCATTCAGTGATACAATATCCATTCATTATGATACTGAGCCTTTGCATAAAAACATTACAATTAAAATTACACCGGATACAATTCCAGGCATTATGGTATCAAAGTTATTCATCGCTAGAAAGAACGGGGATGGGATATCCAATGAAGGAGGTGAATGGCTAAACAATCAGCTGGTCACTGACGCAAGAAAGTTCGGGAAATATTTTGTTGCCATTGATACAACTCCTCCTGATATAGTGCCTGTGAATTTTAACAGGAATGGCGATTATTCAGATGGTCAAAGTCTCATCTTTAAAGTAACCGATGATCTTTCTGGTATTGAATCTTACAATGCATACATTGATAACCAGTGGGTTTTGCTTGAATACGATGAAAAAAATGATATCGTGTTTTATAAGATTGACATGGAAAGATTGAACTGGGGCATAAATCACTTACTGAGACTCCAGGTGTCAGACAGGAAAAATAATATTGCAATTTTTGAGGATCAGTTTTTTTATTAGCAGGGACGGCTCTGCACGATTCTGTTTTGAGTGGTAAAAGGAGATAAAAAATACCAATGAAAAGTTCAGAATATATAGTCCTGGGTTTGATGTCCGGAACAAGTCTTGATGGTGTTGATATTGCTATATGTTCATTTGTGAAAAGCGCATCTGAATGGAACCATAAGCTTTTGTATTCTTATACATACCAATACAATGCTCAGTGGAAAAGTCTTCTGTCGCAGGCTGAAAAACTTAGCAGTGATAAACTGATTAAGCTCGACAGGGAATATGGCAATTTTCTGGGTGAGTTGATTAATGATTCAGTGAAACAATCGGGAATAAAACCGGTATTGATTGCATCTCACGGTCATACTGTTTTCCATAAACCGGATGAAGGATACTCCTGTCAGATAGGTCATGGGGCCAATATTGCTTTGACCACTGGTATAGATGTTGTAGCGGACTTCAGATCGAATGACGTTGCCAATGGAGGTCAGGGTGCACCTCTTGTGCCATTTGGGGATAAGTTTTTGTATGGTAAATACCAATCATGTTTAAATCTGGGCGGATTTTCAAATATTTCTTTCGATTGGGAGGGTAAACGAATTGCTTTTGATATCTGTCCGGTAAATATCATTCTCAATTATCTGGCAACCAAAACCGGATTTGATTATGATAAAAATGGAGCATTGGGAAAGCGTGGCAAAACAAATGATACTTTGTTGTTGAAATTGAATTCGTTACATTTTTATAACGATTCTGCTCCCAAGTCACTTAGCAAAGAATGGCTGAATAAAGAATTCCTTCCGGTAATTGATCATGATAATTCCACCTTGGAAGATAAATTGAGCACAATTTATGATCATGTTGTATTTCAGATCGTAAAAATCTTAAAAGAATACAATCTTAATGAGGTTTTTGTAACAGGCGGAGGAACTCATAATAATTATCTCGTACATCTTTTGAACGATTCAAGCAATGTAGAATTTATTATCCCGGATATTCAGACGATTGATTACAAAGAAGCTATTGTATTCGGGTTCTTAGGTCTCATGAGAAATCTGAATTTAATAAACTGTCTGGCTTCAGTGACCGGAGCCATGAACAATTCAATATGCGGAGCGGTTTATCTTGGAGATAAAAAAAAGTGAGTCACTAGACTCACTTTTAACCCTAACTACATGAAAAAATCTAATTACTAACTATAACCTACCTGCTAATTACTAACATTAACACTATAACATATCAAATCACTCACTATATCAGTCATAAAATTGTTGAACAAAGATACAACTTATTGTCAAAAATACTATAACTAAATATTAATTATTTGTTAAATTCTTTATAATGATGATAAATACCATATTATTTTACATATATGATTTACTATTTTAAATACTAATGAAGTAAAATAACTGGCTATAATAATATATAAGAACAATTAAAAATTTTACATAGATGAAAAAAGCTGGATCAAGTATTTGTTTGTTTTTATTTGGATTGCAGATTTCGTTTGGCTGTACGAACTTTCTTATCACAAAAGGAGCATCATCTGATGGGTCTACTATGATTACATATGTTGCAGATTCGCATGTATTGTATGGTGAATTGTATTTCCGACCTGCACAGGAATATGCTCCGGATGATTCGTTGACAATATATGAATGGGATACAGGGATTTTGCTTGGAAAAATCAAACAGGCAGAGAAAACATATAAAGTAGTCGGCAACATGAATGAACACCAGATTGCAATTGGTGAAACTACTTATGAAGGGAGGCTGGAATTAATCGATACAACAGGGATCATGGACTACGGCAGTTTAATGTATATTACTTTACAGCGAGCTAAAACAGCAAGAGAAGTCATTCAGATTATGGACGAACTTGTCAATGAATATGGGTATTGCAGCTCAGGTGAATCTTTTTCAATATCAGACCCCAATGAGGTATGGATTATGGAAATAATTGGAAAAGGAGCAGGCAACAAGGGGGCTGTTTGGGTAGCCAGAAAAATACCGGATGGCTATATTTCAGGACATGCAAACCAGGCACGAATTACTACGTTTCCCCTGGATGATCCTGAGAATTGTCTTTATGCAAAAGATGTCATTTCATTTGCAAGAGAAAAAGGATATTTTAATGGAGAGGATAAAGACTTCAGTTTTGCTGATGCATATGCTCCAATAAACTTTGGTGGTGCTCGCTTTTGTGAAGCAAGGGTATGGTCAGGATTCAGAAGGGTAAACAGCAGGATGATGCAGTATGAAGATTATGCAATGGGAGAGAACCTGCAAAACAGGATGCCTTTATGGGTTAAGCCGGATAAAAAACTGTCAGTAAAAGATGTGATGGAGTTGATGAGGGATTATTTTAAGGATACAAAAATGGATATGACCAAAGACATTGGAGCAGGTCCTTATGGATGTATCGTTCGGTGGCGTCCCCTGACATGGGAGGTCGATGGGATAGTATATTTCAATGAAAGGGCAATTTCAACCCAGCAAACAGGATTTTCGTTTGTTGCTCAATCCCGTAACTGGCTTCCTGATCCTATCGGAGGGATTTTCTGGTTTGGAGTAGATGATACATACAGTACCGTGTATTCTCCAATGTATTGCGGAATAGAAAAGGTGCCGGAGAGTTATGCGGTAGGCAATGGTTCAATGATGGTCTTTAGTGACAGTTCTGCTTTCTGGGTATTTAACCAGGTATCAAATTTTGCTTATACTCGATACAACATGATAATTCCGCATATTCGTCAGAGACAGGCAGAGCTGGAACAATCCTATTTTGAGGAAACCAAGAAAATAGATGAAAAAGCAGCAGAGCTTTATAAGAATGATTCGTTGGCAGCGATTGGATTATTAACAGATTATTCAGTAAATACGGGCAACAAAACCGTAAATCAATGGAAAGAATTGTACCGGTATCTTTTTACCCGTTATATGGACGGAAATGTGAAAACACCTGTTGAGGGCCAGCAGAATCCTAAGCTGGAACAGCCTGGTTATGGTGAAGAATGGTATAGAAAAATTATTGAAGAAACAGGAGATAAATTTTTGTATAAAGGAGAGGAAGGACATTAAGATTGATTTCGGATTTCGGATTTCGGATTTCGGATTGCGGATTTCGGATTGCGGATTTTGAAAAAAGTTTCAAGTTACATGACTTTGGTTTCTCTTAAGACTCACTTTCAATTACCAATATCAAATGTTCAATGTCCAATTTCCAATAAATTACTACTTGTACTTCAACATTGGATATTTGTCATTGACTGCCTGTCGTCGGCAGACAGGGACATTCGACATTGAATAAATACTGATTTTTATGAAAAATAATCAGCAACAAGCAACCAGTAACCAGCAACCACAGAATAGTCTCAAGTCTCTGATCTCATGTCACTAGTTTCATTTCTTATAATCTCATCTTCCCACTTTCTCATTTTCTCACACTCTCACTTTCTCAGCTTCTCATCTTCCCATATTCCGATTCCAAACTCAAAACTCTCTAAACAGACAATCCTGCAAAATTATAATTGCTTCTATTGTGTTGATTGAAAAAATATTTGTAATATTGCGACCTGAATTTTCCAGGGTATAAACCGATAATAATTTTTTAGGATGGACTTAATAAAAGCAGCTGAGAGTCAATTTGGAGCGAAAAAAGAATTTCCGGACTTTTCAGCAGGAGATACGATTACCGTGCAATATAAGATCATTGAAGGAAATAAAGAAAGAATTCAGAATTACAGGGGTGTTGTACTTCAACGTAAAGGAACGGGATCAAAGGAAACATTTACGGTTCGTAAAATGTCAGGTAATATCGGAGTGGAAAGAATTTTCCCTATTGCTTCTCCATTCATTCAGAATATTGAGATCAATAAAAAAGGACGTGTAAGACGCGCAAGAATTTATTATCTGCGTGATTTGACAGGAAAGAAAGCCCGAATTCAGGAAAAAAGATTTTAAACAGATAATTGTATAACAAAGGCTGCATGAATGCAGCCTTTGTTATTTCAGTTTATTCGTGAGACTTAAATTTCATGAGTTTTACGAAATGAAATTTTCTAGTCGAACAATGCCGCTGAAAGCGGGAGCGAGGGTAAATACCCCGCCTCTTGAGGAGGTTTTGATAAAAACCAAATGAAGATACCCCGTCTGCTTGCGGCGGGGAGCTTCATTCAAGGAGTTTATCAGATCTCATTTTGGCTTCTTGAATAATTTTTATTGCTTTCCTGTTCGCTTCGTATTCAATTTTACTTGCTTTGTTTTCTCCTTCTTCCCGAATTTTTTCGGCAGTTTTTTCTGCAGCTGCTTTTGTTAGCGGATTGGTTGCCTCTTTCACTAATTTATCAGCGTTGGCATTGGCTTCATATCTTACGCCATCAGCAAGTTTTTTAGCCTCCGCTTTTATTTGTTTAGCTTGCTTTTCAGCTTCCCTCATAATTTTATCCGCTTCTTCCCTTGCTTGTTTTTTAACATCTTCTTTCACTTCTTCTTTTTTCTCTTCAATAACCTGCTTTCCTGTTTCAATAAGTTCTTCCTTTATTTCTTTTGTCGTTTTTGTGATATTGTCTTTCAGATCAATACTAACTTTCGGATCCGACATTTTACCGGAAACCTTTGCCAGAAGATTTACAGATTCTGATTTTGGTATATTAATTCCTTTTGAAGCCGCCTCTTTATACAAATTGTTGATAGAAGGATTTTCTAATCCCAGCAATTTGGCGGGAGCATTTAAATTGATTGCGTAATTCAACATATTTTCAAAGCTTTGCTCACCTGAAACAAGCAGGGATACATCGCCCATATTTGTTTCAAAGGGACTGACAAAAACTTTTCCGTCAATAATTTCAAAATCGATTTCAACATCTGTTAAGGAAAGATTATTCAACGCGTCAGTATTTAATGCTTTGCCTATTTTGGTGAAAGCGTCAGAACTCTTAATGCTGAGCTGTTTTGAAGCAAGACTTCCTTTACCGACCATGGTAGATAAAACAGGTTTCATTTCGGAAGTCAAAAAACTGTTGAAACTCATTCCTATTGATACTTTTCCTGTAGTTTTTGAAGCTATTGGCGCAACTTTCTTCAACATATCGAAGGCTGCAAAACTCTTGGGGACATCTATATCATTTGCATTGAAATTAAGATCTACAAATGGATTTTTAATATCCTGAGAATTATACTCTCCTGAAAGATTAAAACTTCCATCAAGCATCTTCATTCTCAAATCTTCCATAAGTACTTTCTGATCTCTGACAATAATTCTGCCGTAAAAATCGCTGATTTCTAATTTGTCGTACTTAAGATTTTTGATTGCAGATTGAAACCTGAAATTGATGTTTCCGGGAACTTCTATTGCTTTAAGTGGTTCGGATTCTGTTTCAGGTTCAGGTTGCTCTTTATCGGTACTTTCAGCAAGAAGTTCGTTAAGATCTAACAAACTTGATCCAAGCAAAAGTTCGCCTTTCACGGTTTCATCTTTTAACAGATACGGGATATAATTACTGAGTTCTCCCTTTAGTTTGATATCACTTGATCCGATGTTTGCATAGAAAGAGGTAATGGCAACTACTCTGGGAGAAAAATTAATGTTTGATTCTTTTAATGCAAGTTTTTTCGGAATATCCGGACTGCTATATTCCAGGTTTGAAATAGTTATATTGCCATCTGCCTTGAATTCTTCAAATTTCTGATTTTCAAGAGATGATACTTTTCCCATCCAGTCCAGTTTTGCGTTGATTATACCTTTGAGTTGAGTGTTTTCAAGGGGAATTACATCGCCTAAACTGCCAAGATCAACTTGAGCCAAAAGATTTCCGTTGGTAAATGGATCTGTAATGGGATTTCTGAGATTTAAACTTAAATCAATAGGATTTGCACCCAGATCGACATGAAACCTGTTCACATCCAGAGTGGTGTTATCATTCTGTATACCATCATAGTGTATGTCAAGATCGATTTCAATATTTTCAGCAGATTTTGGTAGGTCAGGATAATTGAACGTAGCATTGGTAACGAGCAATGTAAGATCTATATTGGGTGTCGTGTTCTCGGTAACAGCACCACTGATCTTACCATCCAGTTTCAGATTGCCTGTCGTTTTTAAATCTGAAAAATCTTTCAGATAGATGGCTGGCACAAGTGATAATAAGGTTTTAAATTCAGTATTGGAAGTATTAAAGACCAAATTTGTAAGAATATCGCCCGATTCAGGCATTTCTATGCTGCCATCAAAATTCAGAATAAACTGGTTCAGTGAGACATAATTCTCATTCAATTTAAAAATCGATTCTTTTAAGTTTGCATCCACATCAAAATGCATTTTCATCAGAATGTTTTTTGCATATCGTATTCCATTCATCACAAGATTAACCTTTTCAGTTTCTGAATCAATTACCAGTTTTGAAAAATCTTTTGACATATCCCCTGATAACGTAAAATTGAAATTGTTAAGAGACGCCAGAAGGCTTGAACTGTAATCGGAATATTTTATATTGGCATCGCTAATTTTAAAAAGCTTGAGTGTTATTTGCGTATTGAATTCCGAAGGAGTGGTATCAACGGGTTCTTCTTCAACTTTTTCAGGAACAATGTCCCAGTTAGCTTTGCCTGTCTCCAATACAATTGCGTTTATATATGGTTTCTTGATAAATATGCCTTTGATTTTTATATTCTCCATCTTTATTGCACTGATAATATCCACTGCGATATCGAATGATTGAATATTCAGAAGAGTATCGTTTTCAAACTCTTCAACTCCAATAACCATAAGATCCTTTAACCTGACACTCACGTTGGGAAAATTCCGGATCAGAGATATATTAATATCAGAAAATGAAGCCTTGGCATTTAAATTCTTCTCAAGTTGCTCATTAGCAATTTCAATAATTTTTCCTTTGAAAAGAAAAGGGGCTGTTACTAATATTGCCAGAATGACAAGAACAATAATCAATAAAACCTTCAGTAACTTTTTCATAATTCAGAGTATTTAATGTTATTTAAAGTTATTAATAATGCTTTAAATATTGTAAACATGGAAGTTGAATTATTTTAACTGCTCATTTTTCACGGTTGTCATAAAAAAACAGAACATAATGCACTAAAAATTCGTAAAGAGAGATAGGTCCAATATCAATTGTCTCAATATGCACTATGAAAAATACCACCCTATTGCCAGGGGGTCACATGTAGTATTAGAAAGCCAGCCATTTTTCTCAGTTCTTTTTAACGAGTCTCCTGATGCTATTCTGATACTCGACAGTAAAGATTTTTCAATTCTTGAATGCAATGAAAAATCGTTAGCACTTTTCGAAACCAAAACGAAATCTTCTTTAATCAATCTGTCAGCTTTCAGGCTTTTCGATAATGAAACAGTAGAATTTTCAAAAGATGTTCATGGTACCAACACGAATAAACAGGAGGAGTATACACAAGATCTGGCATTCAGAACGTTAAAGCAAAATGTTTTTTGGGGCAAATTGAGCAAGTATTCGGTAAAGGTTGACAAGCAACAGTACCTTATACTAAGGATCAGTAAAGCAACCGACCATTTGAAAACTGAAGAAACTCTGGCTACATTATTACGAGGTACTTCAAAGGTTACAGGAATTATTTTTTTTAAGGAATTGTCAAGATTACTGTGTAATACTTTTCATGTTAAATATGCATTTGTAGCGAAAGTATCCGGAAAAAAAGAGAATTTGCTGATACTGGAATCATACGGACCTTTTAAGAATATGCCGCCGGAGAATTATAAACTAAAAAACAGTCTGGTGGAAAATGTTCTTGAAGGGTACACAACTTTTTATCCAACAGATGTACAAAAACTTTTTCCAAAAGATGAACTGGTTAAACAGAACAATATAAATGGATTCATGGGAACACCTGTGTTCGGAAGTTCTGGTGAAGTTGTGGGAATAATAGCTTTTTTTGATGACGCACCTATTCAGGAAATACCAAATTCAAGGTATTTACTTTCTATCTTTGCATCAAGAACCGCAGCCGAGATACAAAGAATCAGATCAAAAGAAATATTGAAGGAACAAGCAAGAAAACTTGCAATCTCTGACAACATAAAAGACAGATTATTATCAATCATAGCGCACGATTTGAAGAATCCTCTTCATACGGTCATGGGGTTTTCTGAACTTTTAAAATTGAACCTGGATAAATACGATAAGAAGAATATTGGTGACAGGATTGAGATAATTGATAATTCAATAAGAGATATTTATTTCTTTCTGGAAAATTTATCAGACTGGTCACATATATTCAACGGAGATATTCGACAGAGTAAGCAAAAAACTTCAATTCAGGATACCATAGAAGAAAATTTGACCTTTTTTCAATCAATGCTTCAATCGAAGAGGATTAAAATACAGGTAAAGCTTACTGATTGCCCAAAGGTTAATACAGATAAGGCAATGATGAATAGCATAATACGCAATATATTGTCAAATGCGATAAAATACAATAATACCAACGGGTGTATAAATATAGGGTATTCCCTTTATGGCAACTTCATAAACTTAACGATCCAGGATACAGGAAAAGGCATATCGGAAAGTATCTTACAAAATATTATGAGTGCCGATTTTTCTATACTTGAGATAAAGAATTCGAAACAAAATTCTCTGGGACTTGGAATGAATCTTTCCAAATATTTTGTTAAAAGAATTGGCGGTAAAATAAATTTCGAAAGCAGTTTGAACAGAGGGACAAAAGTCACCATAGCAATACCAAAAGCCTGATTGATTTCTGTTCAATAAATTCTGGTTTAAATTTCAATAATCTTGTATGATACCATAAAAAGGTTTAACTTAAGTTAAGTTTTATCCTATCATTATGGTTTTTTCTCTTCAGCGATTTTTGAGGGGCTATACGGGAAAATTCATTATTGTTTTTGCAATTGTTTTTATCTCAGCAGAAGTTGGCCTTTTGCTTTTTGAGTTACCATATAATGCATTCCTTATCTGGCCCGCTTATGGAATAGCGGCAGGACTGCTGAGCCTTCATGGCAAAAAATATCTGACTGCAGTCGTTCTCTCACTGTTTGTAAGTTTCCTTTTTTATGATTTTTCAATCTTAGGGTGGAATATTTCTTCACTCGGAATTGCCATAATCCTAACTCTAATTAGTGCCAGTATTATATATATCAAGCTGTTAATTGTTGAGCATTTCTGCAGGACCTATGCAATTCAAAATCCTGAAGTATTTGCAAAATTTTTATTGGCTATTCTTATTATATCCCTGTTATTTTACGGAATGCTTTTTTTGTTTGTTCTTATATCTGATCTGTTTGTTATGGGAAACACGAGCTTGTTATTTTCAACCTGGATTGGTGCTGACCTGATTGGATCAATCGTATTCATACCGCTTATTATAAGTTTTAATAAAAAGGTATTTGTATTGAAAAGTGCAAGACATTCTGAACGAATAATAATGTATTTATTATATATCTCAGTCCTTGTTTTTGCTTTATTTCAGAAAGCAACTGCATACGATATGTTGAGTTTTCTCTTGTTGCCTCTGCTTTTTTGGATAGCATTCAGATTTGGAATTAAGGATACTGCATCTGCATTGCTGATGCTAATATTTCTAATGATATATATAGCAAATAAACAGACGGTAACTTTTGCTGATAATAACTATAATGTATCAGTTTTTTTCCACCACCTTATATTGTTTATTATTTCAGTTATTGCATATTTAATTAATAGTATGTCATTGATCAGAAAAGATGTTGCTTATATTCCAACCACTCAAAGAAAGAATAGTGATGATGACGAACCGGAAAATGGAAAGACAAATGTCCTAATACAGAGACAGCTTCAATTGCTCCAGACAGCTATTGATCAAAGTCCCGGAAGTATTATAATTACAAATCCGGAAGGGAAAATTGAATATGCCAATCCGGCATTTTCAAAAATAACAGGATACAGGTTGAAAGATGTTCAGGGAAAGAATCCAAGAGTTTTGAAATCGGGGCATCATACGAATGATTACTACAAGGAATTATGGGATACGATTATGCGGGGAGAGATCTGGATCGGGCAATTCTATAATAAAAAAAAGGATGGATCATATTATTGGGAAGACGCTACCATTGCACCAATTTATACCAATAGTAAAATTTCTCATTTCATTTGCACAAAGGAGGATATAACAGAAAGAAAAAAAGCTGAAGAATCTATCCGGGAAAGCGAAGAGAAATTCAGGTCATTTTTTGAAAAAACAAATGTCAATATATTGTTATTGGATCCTGAGACCGGGAAAATTGATGATGCTAATAAAACAGCAGTTGAATATTATGGATATAGTCCGGAGGAATTAAAAAAATTAACCTTTCAGAATCTGTCTGTACTCGATGACGATACTGTCAATTATAAACTTGATAAAATATTGGATGGCACCAGGAGAATGATCCCTTTGAAACAAAAACTTAAAAATGGCAGGGTAAAAGATGTTGAGGTATATCCAACCCCGGTAAATATTAATAACAAAGCCATCTTATTCACCATAATACAAGATGTTACACGAAGGAAGAAAGCAATTGCTGCACTTACTGAAAGTGAATCTAAAAAACTTGCTTTATTGAGAATAATCCCTGATTTGATCATTGTGATCAACAAAAAGGGAGAAATTTTGGATTTGTATACAGACAATATGTCAGCTCTGGCAATGCCTCCCAGCGTTATGCTTGGAAAAAAGTTCATTGATATTATGCCCAAACCACTTAGTAAAAAATTCCAGGATTATGTTCAATCTGCTTTTGATACAAGAGAAATTATAACTTTCAGTTATTCATTTTCCAGGAAAGGAGAGGAGGTTTTTGAAGAAGCACGATTAATCGTTAGCGGAGATGACGAATTGCTGGTAATTTTACGTGATATTACCAAGCAGAAAAAATCTGAGGAAGAATTAAAAAGAGCCAGAGTGGAAGCTGAAAAGGCAAATGATGCAAAAAGTTCCTTTTTAGCAAATATTTCTCATGAAATAAGAACCCCGATCAATGCAATCATTGGTTTTAGTGAACTTCTGGCTCAGGAAGTAAATCAACCTCATCTTAAAAACTATATTAACTCCATTAAATCAAGCAGTATTACTCTACTTGATTTAATTCAGGATGTTTTGGATCTTTCAAAAATTGAAGCCGGAAAATTGTCATTGAAATCCGAATATGTGAATCTTAGTGCTCTTCTTGATGAAATGAAAGACATTTTCTGGTTAAAAATGAAACAAAAGAAAATAGTGTATCAAACAACTGTATCGAATGATATTCCGGGACTTTTGCTGTTGGATGGGTTGAAGATCAGGCAAATTTTAATCAACCTGATAGGAAATGCATACAAATTTACTGAAAACGGGAAAGTCAGTGTTAGTATAACTGCGGGGAATAAAACAACAGAAGAGAAGAAGACATGTATTGATGTTATTATTGATGTAACTGATACAGGCATTGGTATTCCGAAGAATTTTCAGAAAAGTATTTTTGAGGCTTTTAAACAACAAGATGAACAGGACAGCAGAAAATACGGTGGAACGGGACTTGGACTTGCAATAACACGAAGACTTATAGAACTTATGGGAGGAGCAATCCATCTCAAAAGTACCCCGGGAAAAGGAAGTACTTTTAAGATCATAATACCCCAAATTGAAGCAGTTACAAAAATTGAATTCAAACAGTTTAAAGACGAATCAAAGAGAATAAGATTTCATGATGCAAGCGTATTGATCGTTGATGATGTGCAGACTAACAGAGAGTTACTAAAAGGAGTAATAAAAGGAAATGCATTAAATATCTATGAAGCCATGGATGGAAAGGAGGCGATCGAAATGCTGAAAACAAACAAGCCTGATCTGGTTTTACTTGATTTGAATTTACCAAAAGTCAGTGGATTTGATGTCGTAGAGTTCATGAAAAACTCAAACGAACTTAAAAGTATTCCTGTCATTGGAATTTCTGCAATACATTTAATTGAAGAGGATGATAAGAGAGCGAAGTATTTTGACGTTTTTTTATCAAAGCCTTTCGATGTAAATGAGTTATTGATGCATTTGAAAAAGTATTTGCCATTTCATGATAAAGAAACAAATTTGGACGAAAAGCGGGAATCCTTGCAAAAGGATGATGATTTATCATTTGCAAATAAGGATGCCAATTTATTGAGAAAAACCATTAATATCCTGTTGAAAGATTACAAGATAGTACTTGATACTTCCTCATTTCTGGAGATAAAAGGATTTGCTTTGCGATTGAAGAAGGTGGCAAAGGTATATAGAATTGAAATATTAAAAGAACTGGCAAAGAAAATCGATAAGGCTTCAGATAACTTCGACATTGAAGAGATGAATCAGTATATGTCTGAAGTCCCCGAGATTTTATATAAAATAAATGAAAGAATTAAAAAAAATTGATCCGGAACAAGATTCCGGTAAATATTCCATCCTGATTGTAGATGACGTTGCCAAGAATATTCAACTTGTTGCCAAATTTCTGGCCCATGAAGGATATGACCTTTTCTTTGCACAAAGTGGTGAATCAGCAATAAAACAAATTGAAGCAAGGACATTTGATTTGATATTGCTTGATATTATGATGCCTGGCATGGATGGGTTTGAGGTTTGTACAAAAATTAAAAGCCAGAAAAGATCAAAGGATATACCGGTTATTTTTTTAACGGCAAAAACCGATGATGAAGCCATTGTCAAGGGTTTTGATATTGGAGGAGTGGATTATATTACAAAACCCTTCAATCCTACTGAACTGATAGCAAGAGTGAAAACACATTTGCAACTGCGGAACCGGGAATTGGAATTGCAGGAACTCAACAATACAAAAGATACACTCCTTTCGGTAATCAGTCATGATCTCAGAACGCCGTTTTTTAATATTATGAGTATTGGGGAATTGCTATTGAAAAACTATAAAAATTATGACGAAAAAGAGATTATGGACCTGATAGCCAGCATGATTGAAGCTTCCAGGATTTCTCATAATTTGCTGGAGAACTTATTGAATTGGACCAGGGTTCAAACAGGCAGGATTTTATTCGAGCCGGAAAATTTCCTGTTAGATGATATCATCCGGGAGAATATCCTGTTTGTACAACCACTGGCAGAAAATAAAACAATAGTATGCAAAGAGGAAATAGAAACGGGGATCCAGGTTTTTGCCGACAAAAACATGTTAAATACGATAATCAGGAATTTAATTACAAATGCTATTAAATATACCTCCCGCGGAGGAGAAGTTACTGTTGAAACTGAGAAAAAAAAGAAAAAGGCGATTGTCCTCGTCATAGACAATGGTGTTGGGATGTCGGTTGAAAAAGTGCAGCTACTTTTAAACCATACAAATTTTAAGACAACACCCGGAACCGAACAGGAGTCCGGATCAGGATTTGGATTGGTATTGGCTCGTGAGTTTATAGAGAAAAATCAAGGAAAACTGACTATTGAAAGTACCGAAGGAGAAGGAAGTGTATTCAGTTTTACCATACCATTGGCAGGTATAGCCTCTAAGCAGAAAATAAAATAAAAAAACAGCAACCAGCATGTATTTGAATAATTTTTATATTTGCACTGCCATTGAGGACTTGTAGCTTAATTGGATAGAGCACCTGGCTACGGACCAGGAGGTTGGGGGTTCGAGTCCCTCCAAGTTCACATAAAAGAGAAAGCCGCCCTTGTGGTGGCTTTCTCTTTTATTTGCATGGTGTGGCCGAGAAGCCACAAAGGGGTTCGAACCGAACCCACCGAAGGGGGGTGAGCTCATGAGCAGCTTGTGGGTGTGGTATGTGGGTGCGAATAATCCCTCCAAGTTCACATAAAAGAGAAAGCCGCCCTTGTGGTGGCTTTTTTATTTTGATACAGATAAAATCCGATTTTTCACAATTGTTGAACTTCAGCAATTCTTTTTCCGGAGTGCGCATACTGTTAAGTATCTAACAGATGGGATTCAAATGCCAATAAATTAAAAAAATTAACTAACTTATTGTAAATTTAGTAACAGATAAAAAGTATTGATTATGAATAAAAATATAGTATGCATTGTTTTGGCTTCGATAGTATTTGCCGGTTGTAGTAAATATGGCTATGTAAAATTAAATTATCCACAACCTCCGATAGCCTACCTGCCTGAAGATATAAGATCCATAGCGTTAGTGAACCGATCGCTGACCAAAGAGGAAGATAAGCCTAACCAGGTACTTGAGTCCATTGCTTCGGCCGAAGTGGCAGGATCGGATCGTCTGGCATCTGATGAATGTCTGAAGGGAGTATACGATGGGATAAAAGGTTTGAACGGAATTACTATTATAATACCTCAAAATACAAGGTTATACGGCACAGGGTCGCTTAAAACACCCGATCTGCTGGATTGGAAACAGGTCGAGGAGATATGCAATTCATCCAATGCGGATGTATTGCTGGTCCTTGAAACCTTTGATTCCAATACCGATCTGGCAGTAGCCATAGCGGCAGATCAGGCCATGTCAGTTCTTCATACCGGTGCTCCGAATCCGGCAATTCCGGGTCAGGTAAGGATGAATGTTGTTTCCTATTGGCGATTGTACGATCCGGTTACCAGAACCATTATTGATCAATACCAGCAATCTGATAACATAATCATTAATACGGAAGATATCGTGCCTCCTATGGGCGCGCTGCGCGAGATTGCCTATGTCGCGGGAAAAGAATATATTCAGCGATTTTTACCCAGTTATTATACAGTGAGAAGAGATATGTATAAAAAGGCCAAGGGGCCGAATAAACATATATTCCAAACCGGGTTCCGGCGTACCGAAGTCGCTAATTGGGAGGGGGCCATAGAGATTTGGAGCGGATTGACAGAAGACATTAAGCGCAAAACAGCAGGACGAGCTTGTCTGAATATAGCTGTAGCCTACGAAGTACTTGGAAATACAGACTTGGCATTAAAATGGGCCAAAAGATCATACGAAGATTACAATGATAAACTTGGAAGAGATTACGCGAAGATACTGCTGAAAAGAAAAAGCATTGAAGATTAAGGGAAACAGAAAAACGATACCATAGAAATCCCTAACTGGCAGCTTTTTTATATGCCGGCCGGTTATTCAAAAAGACCTTCATCTCTTATAAGCATTAGTATGGCAGAATGAGGAACAATAAAGTATTTTTCTTTTTTAAAAACAATCTCAAATCCGCTTTTCTGCATATAAATTGCCAGGTCACCTTCTTTAGGTTGAAGGGGTACATATTTCACTTCATCGCTTTTATCTTTCCAGGGTTCATCAACTTCATTAATTGCAGGAATGGGATATCCGGGGCCAACTTTCACTACATATCCTGTCTGTATTTTCTCTTTTTCCTGGATGCCGGGAGGAAGATACAATCCCGATTTGGTTTTATCCAAAGGAGATTTTGGTTTAATAAGTACCCTGTCACCCACCATGATAATTTTATCCGGTTTTTGTTCCCCAAGTTCTAAAGTCATTGTTAACCGTTTAAAACTTAATAACTCATTCAAATATAAACAGAATTAGCGATTATGGTATACAAACTATTATTTGTCCTTTTTCCCAAAGACAGAAAAATGAATATATCGTTTAGGATGTTTCTGTAAGTCTTTCATCAGGAGATTAAGATGATACGATGTTGAATCAAGGTTTGTATAGAGAGAACTGTCATTTATGAATTTGCCCATAGAACCTTCGCCTTGATCAATTTTAGATACAATGTTCCTGACCGAATTCAGGGTGCTGTCAAGTTGTATCAGGATGGAACCTAAATCAGCACTGTCTATGGAAGAACTAATATTGGCAAGATTATCAAGGGTTTCTGCTATTTGTTCATTTTTTGAATCAAGATTATCAGTGATCTGTTCGAGATTTTCAAAGCTGTTGTTCAGGCTACCATTCTTTGATAGTGAATGACTCAGGGATGCGAGACTTGAATTCAAACTGGATATGCTATTGCGTAAATTTTGTTCACTCTCAGGAGTCAGAACCTGATTCAATGAGATAAGAACCGTATCAATACCATAAAGAATATGTTCAATTTTTGGCACAAGTCCGGTAATCACATCCATAAGATCTCCTACGATTTCAGAATCCAGAGTGTCTTCGGAGCAGTGGTAAGATGTATTATCACTAAGGATAAGTTCCAGGTCACTTGTTGATGCAAGAGGATTCACCTGCTTTATTCTTACGACAGAATGCATTGGTATTTTCACCTTTTCCTCGAGAACTATCTTTACCCGGAATTTCCCTGAATTTTCATGATCAAATTCCAGGGAGGTTATGTTGCCTATTTTATATCCCTTAAGCATCACATTCCCGGATTCAATCAATCCGTCTGCCCGGTCAAATAATACGTAATAATGATCCGTTGATTTCAGAATGTTTTTGCCCTTCAGAAAGTTATAACCCCATATACTAATCGCCAATACGACTATAGCAATTAGTCCGATTTTTGCTTCTTTTGAAATTTTCACTTGAATAAAATAAGGTTAAACATTTGTTCTTCAATAATATATGATCGTATTTTTTAACACTTCAACTTTTCATATCGTGGAATCTTCATAATGGATGAGGATTTCACGACATTAATTTTGCTTATTATACAACTCGTGCAGGGCTTCCTGGATGGAAATTATTTTCCCTTCTTTAATGGCTATTATAAAAGCATCAGGACATATGCTTTTCACCCATTTGCTATATTCAACAATGTCATCATATTTTAGTTTTTTGCCAACAGCATATTTGTATGCATTATTGGTTCTGAATTCCTCAACATCACGAAACTCTGAAAAGAGATCAGAATCTAACGGAATTTCATTCGAAGAAGAAGAGATTTGTACTTTAAAATACAGAGAGGGTTGTATGCCAGTTGTATCATCATTTGCTATTGTTTCCAAAGTATCCGCATCACTTTCATACAGAACTGCAGAGGAATTAGCAAAACTGACTCCGGATTTGGATTCAATATCTTCCTTATAGGCTCTGAAAGCTCTGAAAATAGATGATGCAATGTAATTCTGACCTTCTTCTGAATTCAGATAATCCTCTTCCTCAGGATTTGTAATAAACCCGCTTTCTATAAGAACACTGGGCATAGAAGACTGGGCAAGTACCAAAAGACCTTGTCTTCTGATACCGCGGTCTTTTCTCATCGCCCGTTCACGAAACTGATCCTGAACCATATCCGCGAAGTTAATACTTTGTTTATCATATACATTTTGCATAACGGAAAAGATAATATAGGATTCAGGAGAATTTGGATCGAAATTCTGATACCGCGTTGTATAATCTTCTTCAAGAAGAATAACGGAATTTTCTCTTTTTGCAACTTCGAAATTTTCATCAGAACGATGCAATCCCAGCACCAGGGTTTCAGTTCCATAAGATTTCGGATTGCTCCATCCGTTTGCATGAATGGAAATAAAAAGATCCGCATCCGCTTCATTGGCAATTTCAGCGCGACGATACAAAGGAATAAATTCGTCTTTTTTACGCGTATAGATAACGTTAACTTCAGGGATTTTTTCTTCTATATATTTTCCCAGTTTCAATCCTATTGCCAATACAATGTCCTTTTCATTCGAGTAAGTCCCCATTGCCCCCGGATCCTTACCTCCATGACCAGGATCAATTACTACGGTACGAATTTTGTAATCTTCATTGTTGTTCCCATTTTGCGCTTGGGCAATAGTTGATAAAAAACACAGTATTATAATAGGAATAAGATTTAATTTGCAGGGATATTTCAGGCTTCGGTGTAAATCTTTATTCTGCATTGGAATCCTTAATTTTTATTAGCTTTGCAGCCTTTAGAACCATATAAGACCTTTGCAAAAATAGCATTTAAATCATTATCTGTGTTAATTCGAATTGCCCTGTTTCTAACATTTCAATTTGTGATTGTTTATAATTTACCGGCGCAATCCGATAGCCTGATTACAGATCATGATACGATTCCCAAAAATCTTTCAGGAGATGATGTAAATGCACATGACAGCTTAAAAATTCAGTATGACAGTTTGTTTATTAATGAACTTGACAGATCAGATACAATCATTGCAGATACTTTGGAAATAGCAGAGCAACCCAGAGAAGGAGCATTGGAGGACATGGTATATTATACTGCGGAAGATTCCATGAAAATATCTTTGAAGAAGGAAACAATGTACCTTTATGGCAATGCCACGGTAAAATACCTGGACATTGAACTGACAGCGAATTACATTGAACTGAACTATGCGAGAGAAGAAGTATTTGCAAAAGGCAGCATCGATACGTCAGGACAAGTTGTTGGCACTCCTGTATTTACACAGGGGAGTCAAAGTTTCGAATCGGATTCAATGAAATACAATTTTGGTAGTGAAAATGGTATTATTTACCATATTGTAACTCAGCAGGGGGAAGGTTATTTGCATAGCGACAAATCAAAAAGGCATAAGAATGAACACATCCATGCCTATGGAAATAAATATACTACCTGTGATGCCGAACATCCTCATTTTTACCTGGCTTTAAAAGAGGCTATCATTATACCTGAAGATAAAATTGTAGCCAAAGCATCTTATTTTGTTCTGGAGGATATTCCTATTAAAGTGTTGGGTCTTCCATTCGGTTTTTTTCCGAATACCACGCGGCGAAGTTCCGGCATTTTATTCCCTTCTTTTGGCGAAGAGCGTAACAGGGGATTTTTCCTGCGCGATCTGGGCTGGTATCAGGTGCTGGGCGATTACGCTGATTTCAGAATACTGGGTGATTTTTATTCAAAGGGCAGTTGGGGCGTAGAAACAAATCTGGCTTACAAGTACAGGTATCACTTTTCAGGTGATTTTTCATTTAACTACAATCAGAATAAAAACGTGGATGATATTGCGATTCCCGAAAGCAAGGATTATCGATTACGCTGGTCACACCGACAGGATGCCAAGGCAAATCCGACCCAGAACTTTTCTGCCAGTGTCAATTTCTCTTCTTCAGAATATGAGAAATACAATAGTTATAGTTCCCAGGAATATCTGACAAACCAGAAATCGTCAAGTATCAATTACTCAAAAAACTGGCCGGGAACACCTTTTAATCTTGCGATAAGCGGAAACGCTTCACAGAACAGTCGTTCCAAAAGCGTAAACATGAATTTGCCGACAGGCTCATTTAACATGAGTTCCATCTATCCCTTCAGAGGCAAAACAGGTTCTGGAAAATACAAATGGTATGAGAACATTAGTTTGCAATACAGTTCAAAATTTGATAATCAGATCGACACCTATGATTCCGTGCTTTTTGAACAGGAAACATGGGATAATATGAGAAATGCTTTCCAGCATAATATACCTTTATCCGTAAATTTTAAAATAGGTAAGTTGGTTACCATAACACCAAGTATGCGATATACAGGTGTTTTATACTCTGCGCGTACCGTTGTAGACAGTGTAGTATTAAACCAGGAAACAGATGTTGTTGAAGAATATTCACGCAGGGTAAAGGAAGGAAGTTATGCTCAGGCAATAAATCCAAGCATAGGAGTTTCTTTTGCGCCAAAGCTTTATGGGATGTTTGTTTCAAAAAAGGATGATGGTTATATGGAAGCTGTGAGACATGTAATTTCTCCATCAGCAAGTTTTTCATTTACACCGGATATGAAGAAAGTCAATAAAAACTATTATGATTCTTTATTCTATACAAACAGCGAAGGAATTAAAACATACCGCCGGATCTATAATCCGTTTGAAGATGAAATTTATGGCCCTCCTTCCAGCAATGGAAAGTCAGGTTCCTTGCGTCTGTCACTCAACAATAACCTCGAGATGAAGGTCCGTCCAAAAAATGATACCACCGGCGAGGCAAAGAAAGTTGTTATACTCGAAAACCTGAATTTTTCAACAAGCTATTCACCCTGGGCAGAGCAATTCAAATGGCAGGATGTTTCAATGGTCACAGGGACAAAGTTTTTCAATAAAAAAATGGATCTTAGAGTAAATGGTCGATTTAGTCCTTATGCCATTGATTCGA
>Ga0315547_1000221_pt1 | contig 63059 bp, 72 predicted proteins | sample SalMarSW160240MG_2_FD_202542 | JGI IMG/M metagenome (GOLD analysis project Ga0315547, IMG submission 202542) | Salt marsh sediment microbial communities from the Plum Island Ecosystem LTER, Massachusetts, United States - Salt Marsh Sediment SW1601-240 ...
TAGGTTCCGACAATTTCGCTAAAATCGCATCCATTGTACGCAACCTTGGTGGAGAGTACATCAGTGCCGGAAGAAATTCTCACTTTAAGGTCCCAAAGGCGATGGGTTAACAGGAAAAAGCTTGTTTGCCTCAAGTGGAATTGAAGAAAAAAGAGGGAGAAAACGTAAAAAATGTAACCGTGTCGCCCCCTATGTTAATGACTAGAGGTTTTCTACGCGCTTGGTCTAGGTTCCTCAGGTTAGTTTTTTCGTGGTTGCTGCAATAACGAGCGTTTCGCCCTCAATCCTAGCTGTTAGAGATTCCTTCGTTTCGAATGGCAACGATGGCACCGCATTCTTCGGCACGTAGATGAAGCCATATTTGTTCAATTTCGCCTTGAATTCCGTCACTGGCTTATCGGTTCGCTCTTTCCTGTTTGGCTTTGGCGTCTTATCCTGCTTCTGGTCGGAAACGGTTTTTTCAGGCATGTTTTTTCTATCCCTCCTTAATCCAAGTTTCTACGAATAAAATAAGACCAAAAATCTATTTAAAATCCAGTAAGAATCTCATTGTACTGGTTATTGACAATCGCACAGCATCCTCGTTATTCTTACAAGCGAAGAATCACGGGTCAGTATGGACGCTTCACCATGGAAGACTTCAGGATATGGCTGAAAAAGGCGGGAAGAAACGAACTCGCTCGGGCGCTCCGACATCTCGCGCAGCTTAACCAATCAAAAGTCTACCTGTTTTGGAAAAATCTAAGATAAATGACCAACAAAACTCTTTATTCAAATGTGACATTTCCTTCTTCTGCAATCAAAATTAATCCTAAATCATAAATCAAGAGTCCGGCATATTATAGATGGGTGTACTTTGTGAACAAGGACTATGCAGGCGCCTTAGTCTATGTAGCAGTAGTTTTGTGTGCTGTTGTGTTGATTGCGAATTATAGTACTTCTACTAGAGATGTTTCATGGATTGGCGAAGTTGAGAATTTCATCCAAAAAGAGAATTGGGAACTTGACAGAGAATATGTCCCCCTTATGGATTGGGCATTCTTTCTTCATGAGAATGGAACAGAGCAATATTTCTTTCTAGAATCCCAAAGCGAGTTTATCTCATATATTAATGGTGTAATGGACAGAATTGATAGGCAGGTTAAAGAATCCATCTCAGAGGAATTCTTGGAGGACATATTGGCAGCCGACAAGGTCGTGAAGGTTGTTCATAGATTTTCCACCAAGAGTAGTCTTTGGAGAGCCCCTAACAATTTTGGCATGAATGTAGACTATGACCGAGCCTATTTTGTTTTGGAGGATAAACTGGGAACAGGTCTGGAAGGGACAATAATAGTCCGAGAGCATAATTTTGGAGACTCATACTATAAATATAGTGTTTGGCAAACATCAAAAGGTTTTCTTTGGTAAGAAGCTCTAGTTTAGGTCCCAAAACTCTTTAACGACCATTGAAAGCGCGCGCAGAGAAGAAATCTTTTTCACTGTTTTCTCCTTCTCTGATTTTGTTTTTTCAGGTTATGTCTGTAAATGACAGCTATCACCATTATTGCAGTTAGCATAATCAGTAGGGGTGTCCATGATGGAAACTCGGGGATTGCGGTTGTTCCGATTATTTCTATTGTTTTGGTGCTGTGATTGTAGGTGAAGTATAGGTGTGTATTGTTTGTGTCTTCGTTTACTGTTGGAGATACTGGATTACCCTCTACGAGAACAGTCCAATTATCTTCATCATCCAAGAGGGTTTTTGGAACCGTTACTCTGCAGAACCCCGTTGTGCCATTTTCACCCTCCACATCAAACCGTATTAGAGCACTTTCATGGTCGAAACTGAAACCTGAAACCGTGGAATTGCTTACACAGTCAACGAAGTATTGCGTCCACTCCCATGTGCCCGCGTCGAAAGAAAAAATTGGTGCAATAAGTGGATAATCATCATAGTTTGTAATGCCGTCTACAGTAAAATGTGAGTTAATAAACACGCTGTAGGGAGAATCACCAATACCATCATTGTTTAGGTCCGTTCCATTGTAGTTGCTCCAATAGTTGCCCATAGCACCATTATCCAAGACATTGGACGAATCCCATCCCATCACCTGTCTATCGTTATCAACAAAGTTGTTTCCGAATATTCTGTTTCCGCCACTACCTTCCACAAAAATTCCAGCGTTGTTATTATAGGAAATGTTGTTCCCATAAATGGTATTGTTCATACATTGCTGGAAATTTATGCCTTCTGCATTGTAAGTCAGGTTGTTGTGGAATATGTTGTTGTAATCGCATTTCCATAATTCTATGCCGCTGTAACGATTCTGGGTTATGCTGTTTCCTGTGATGCTGTTGTAATCTGAGGAACGAAGAGTGATGCCGCTGGAGTAGTCAAAGCCTTCGCCATTTGTTATTGTGTTTTCAGTGACTGTGTTGTTTGAAGAAGTGTAGAATTCTATTTCCATACAGTTGCTCTTAACTATGCGGTTGTAGAACGAGTTCTCTAGGTATATGCTGCCAGTGTAATTGGACACTTCGCTGCTGTTTGTCCATAGCAGCTGAATTCCGCCTGTGGCAATATTTGATAAATCAAAATTTTCAACATTTACGTTTCTGCAATTTACTAGTATTATTTGTCCAGCTTCGCCATCATCAATGGCATGGTCTGACACACCATCTAGGTAGATAAGAGGTTTACCATCTACAAGATTACCCTCTACAGTGTTTTGGCTAGAGCGGTAAATGTGAAGGGTACATTCAACTAGTCTGTTGTTGGTAAAGGTAGTATTGTAACCGAAGAAGTGGACACCGCCCCCATCACCTGTTGATGTTATAGTATTTCCAGAAACGATCGTGTGATTAGTATAGTTGTCCAGTCCTATACAGTGCAAGTTCGACGTTATGTTGTTTCCAATTATGATATTGTATAAAGACCTACTGATGAGTATGGCATAATCATCCCAGCTGCTTTCATACTCTATTACGTTTCCAGAAATGCGGTTGTTATTTGAGAAATTTCTAAGCTGGATTACCCAATGTGGACCCGCACCAAGTGTTGATTTTAAGGTATTTCCAGAGATTTCGTTGTTTGAGGAATCATCTAGGTAGATGCAGGGTTCAAAATCACGTATCTGTACATTTTTGATGGTTACATTGGTTCTTCTGTCCAAGCGGATCCCTTCTCCTATTCCATCCCCTTGGAGAGTATACCCTATTCCATCAATAATGATGCCATCTTTTTCCACCACAATTGAGTCAAAGATGTCACCAGTAAAAGTATAGGCATTTCCTTCTTGTTGAATCTTGTCGGTTCCTTCAACGGTTCCGTCAGCTCTGATGTAGATCGTTCCTTTTGCCTTCACAACTCCAATTTGAGGAAAAGAAGCAAAAACAACAGAAAGAATCAGCAACATAACAAAGGCAGAGACAGATTTTCTCACTTTTCCCTCATCCTTGATTCTTGGATAGTCTTCTTCTATAAAGCACGATTATCGCAACTGTTACACTTAGCACGATAAGTAGGAGTATCCATGATGGGAACTCTGGATTGTCATGTGGCTCTGTTCTTATTAACCAAAAGTCATAGTCGCCGGTCTCCCAAGACCCTATGGCACCAGATAAAGCGAAACCGCCATCTAAGGTTTGAATTAATGAAGGATAACCTAAAACTGCTTGTCCAGGATATGTCTGATTCCACAGCATATTTCCTCGTTTATCGGTCTTAATTAACAAAAAATCAGCCAAAAGATAATCATTTGAAGTAATCGTGTAACCTGCTAAAGCGAAACCGCCATCCGAGGTTTGAATTAGTGAAGGAAGGTGTTCATTATTTTCTGTTCCATAAGTCTGAGTCCACTCTATATTTCCGCTTTCGTCTATTTTGGTGAGGTAAAAATCGGTGCTCCCATTATCAAAAGTGGTGGTGCTACCGGCTAAGACAAAACCTCCGACAGACAATTGAATAACAGAATTAACATTAGCCATTCGCGAGTCATCATATGTCCTGTTCCACTCTACATTCCCAAACTCATCGGTTTTGGTGAACCAAAAATCAGGCATCTCACCAAAAGAATACGTTTTGCTCACCAAAACAAATCCTCCGTCAAAAGTCTGAATCAAACCCGAACCACTTTCATGCTCCGAATAATTATATAACTTACTCCAATCCCTGTTACCGTTCGAGTCTGTTTTTATCAACAAAACATCGTCATAATCTCCAATGGAAGAAAAAGAGCTTCCCAGTAATGCATATCCTCCATCTTTTGTTTGAATTAATGAAGACCCCTGATAGCAGCCTATTTCTTCATCATAGGTTTGATTCCATTCCATGTTTCCACGAGAATCGGTCTTGGCTAACCAAACATGAGACCAAAAACCATCAGGCAAATATCCGACAGGTATATACCCATCAATCGGAGAAGCATTAGTACCTACAAAGGCAAATCCACCATCTAAAGTTTGAAAAAAAGAATTGCCCCCTCCACTAACTGTTTTATTCCATTCTATGTTTCCATAAGCATCAGTTTTTACTAACCATGGACTAGGCGTCCCAAAAGACTCAGTGAAACCAAACAAAACAAATCCACCATCAGCAGTCTGAACCATAGATGTACAAGCATCCATACCGTCTCCTCCATAAGTTTGGCTCCACATCATCGAAGAAGCATAAACAGAACCGATCAAAGGCAGACTAGCCAAAACAAAAAGACTCACAAATGAAAGAAACAGCTTAGATGACATCAAAATCTCCTCTGATTCTGTTTATGTAACCTATGTCTGTAAACGACCACTACAACTATCACTGTAACTAACATAATCAACAGGGGCGTCCATGAAGGAAACTCTGGGATGAAATCGGCTGGAGTGTATCGTTCATTTGCTGCGGAGACGGGAGATCCAACCCAGCCCTCGCGACCTCCAATAGCATATAAACTATCATCTACGACTGCAACACCTAAACCATAACGGGCGGTCGGCATTGCGGGACCAGCAACCCACGTATCTGTTTCTGGATCATAGACTTGATTTAGGTTGACAGCATCGAGACCATGTTTCCCGCCTAAAACAAAGATTCTCTGCGTCACCGTGGTTCCAGCGGTTACACCCGCAGCTGCAGAATCAACGACGGTAGGTAGTGGGGCTCCGCTGCTCCATGTGTCAGTTTCAGGATTATAAATCTGATTGAGAGTAACACCTACTGCACCACCGATTATGTAGATTTTGTTGTTAACAACCGCAGAAGCGTAGTAATCTACCCCAGTCGGTATTGATGTCTTTGTGGTCCATGTGTCTGTGACGGGATCGTAAACCTCGTTTATGTCAAAATTATCATTGGGAGTACGTTGTGATCCTCCTATCATGTAGATTTTACCGTTAACAACATTTGCGTCCAAAGCATATCTACTTGTGGGCATTGATTTTTTTGTTTCCCATGTGTCTGTTAGAGGATCATAGACTTGATTCAGGTTAGTATAGGTGTAATCATCTGTTGTTCCGCCTATACAATATATTTTGTTATCGACAACCGCTATTCCAAAACTACTTTTTGGGTTTGGCATTGGCGTCTTTGTAGTCCACGAGTTTGTTGATGGATCATACTCATAATTGATTTCATTAACCATTGCGTATATCTTCCCGTCTACAACAGCAACCCCAAGCCAAGCTCTCGCAGTAGGCATAGGCTCCATAATTGCCCAAGAATCCTCAGCTGCATTAACTGTAGTAATGTTTGGTAGAGCAACCATTAGAGAACAGAGAATCAGCAGCAGAATAAGTCTTGCCCTTCTTTCCCCCATCATGGGCACCACTAATACATTAGTTAACGAACATGAAAAGTGTTCTTGTCAAGAAACCTTGACCAAAACTGACGTATTGTATTAGTGGTTTAGTCAAGAAACCTTTACAAGAGGTGTTATGTGCACTCTAACTGAAAGAGAGGATTGCACATCCTTAATATAGTCACAAGAGTTGTTAAGGAAAAATCTTTTGTTTTTCAAATATCTCCTTAAATGTTTCCTTTTCTCTCCATGAATGGTCGATAGTCCCTTCGCTTCATGATAGTGTCCACAATGAAGGCGCAGACCACCATTAGAACGAACAATAACAAAAGTACGATAGAGCCAGGTATATCGAGATATGATGCCAGCGGGATAACGAAGAAAGCCCATAAGAGAAAGCCTACAGTGAAGGCACCGAACACAATAAAGATTATGCGCCGTAATGTTTTTGGTTGAATCTTGAAGATGGTTTTCCCCGTATATGCAAAATATGCCACTATAATGCCGACAGACATGGCTACGGCCATAATGAGAGATCTACTTAGCGGCACTTCAGGGAAGAAAAATAGGTTGATGGTTGGAACAGCCACAAATGCTGATAGAATGCAGAGCACCCACCACCATTTCTTCTTCCACCATTTTGTGCTGGTTCCCATAACCGCTACCTCTAAGCCAAAGCTTTCACATCTTTTGACTTTCATGCAGCTCTTTATCTTTTCAGATACTACGAAGCCCGTGAATAAGATTACTCCATTGAATATGTAAACGAGGATTTTTGATAGCCAATTCATCTCAATAGAATATACTCCTAAAATGCCTATTGTTGCCCCAGCTACGGCTATGGGTAAATAAACCACTATGCGATCACGAATTTTCATCTTTTTCACGTTTTCACCTCCTCTTAAGATGCCATTTCTCTGTTGTCAAGTCGTATTTGACCAATCCCTCGTCCTCAAGCCCCAATAATTTATACATATAATAATACATTGGCATCCTTAGCCTTTCAGATAGCTCAGGAGAGGTTAAACTTTCTTTTTTCAGAGCTTCCAAGATTCTATCCCTTAAGCTCTTCGCCAATCCGCTTTACCTCTTTTCCTTCGCTTGGTTTCCACAAGTGACCACATTTTGAGCATACATAGCCTATCACACTGTAATTCGTGTCGTCTGATTCCAAACCGTAGATTATCTGACGGCATTTCGGTTCGCCTCCACACTCGGGACAGCACTCCACGTTTTCGCCTCTCCTTCTCCATTAATCACTTACCCGTTTTGTGCAAAACAGTACAGATATCCACAAAGCTGCAAAAAAGAAGGCTAAGATGACTCCTAGGGGGTTTCTGCTAAAACCCATGAATAATGATAACGTCCATAAAATAATTGCAAGTAACCAAAGATGTACGACCCGAATTCTCATTTACTTCTATCCCGCCCAATCATGTCGTTCAACTCCACGTTTTCATCCCTCCTTTCTAATTAGGACTTCCGCATCATCTAGAATTGTTACGATGTTCTCCACAGCCTTATAGACATCCGCCTCTCTGGTCGTGCCTACACAGACAAGCTTCCCCGTACTGAAGATTAGGATGACACATTTCGGGTCTTCCATGCGGTAAATCGCGCCTGGAAACTGGCTTGGCTCGTACATAACCTGCTTTCCAAGCCCGTTTACAGCGTAGATAAAATCCTCAAGGTCGATGGTCACGTCACCCAAGTCCACGCTGGCGACTATGTTCTGAATCTTTATCTCAGGCTTCCCGATGATGATTATGCCTTCCCTCTTAAGCTCCCTGACAACCTTCCTGATCGCCCTTCCAGCAGCCTTCTCTGACTTCGCGCCAGTGCAGACCATCTTTCCCGAGTTGAAGATGAGTGTAGCTGTCTTGGGTCTCTTCAGCCTGAAGACGAGACCGGGGAAAACTTGTGGTCGCCACTCAACGTTTGGAAAAGCGTTGACTATAGCTTTTAGGTCAATACCATGTTTGAGACTTCCAGTAGCAACCACGTTCTGTATGGTGATTTTAGGCTTAGAAAGTAATGTTTTCTCCATCAGTCACCTCTCTCCATATTTAGCGTATATTATCGCGTAGATGATGAAGAAGATGAAAAGGAAGATGATGATAAGACAGGCGAAGTCGTAAAGCGATATTAGTATCGTCTCCCCCACGCAAAATAACGCATGAAACGATAACTGTTTTGGTTCTCCATTCATTTATATCACTTCAAAACTTCTTTAATGGCACTTTCTGAATAGCCGTGTTCCCTCAATATCTGCTTAAATTGTTCTATTTCACTCGTTTACTTCACCCCCTTTTCACTACACGCCTCTCTTCCTCCAATTGCTGAGGCGTACAGATTTTCCGTCCAACAGCCTCAAGTAACAGCTTTCACAGAGATGGCTCTCGCAGGTTCAATCGCATGAACAAAAGGATGGAGCATGAGATCGGAGAAAACATCATAAATAAACATGGACACAAATGGAAGTTGATCCCTCGCCTTAGACGAGACTTTGCTGCTGCAAAATGAGAAGAGGAAAAAAGTTATGCTCGCGTATTATTCGGGCTCCGGTAGCACAGCCCGGTTAAACGATGTGGCGGTAGCGATATCTCCCGAAATACCACTATCTAAGGTGTGACTTCCACTTTTACTGTTATGTTATTAGCCAATTTAAATTAATATGGAGATATCTTCTAGAATTTTTATATTCATGATCTGACATTTTTTTGGGGCATTAATTTAATCTAATAATTAATCAAAAGGTTCCAAATTCACTGGTGCCAAATCTTATATTTTAATAACTCTTTATTTTCTAAGGGGATTTTTATACTGTCTGACCAAAGGTCTATTTTTTGGTATGAATTGGCTGGAATGGTTTTTATAATTATTATTGGAAGTATGCTTCATTTTACTTTTGAGTGGTCTGGTAATCAACCTATGGTTGGTGTGTTTTCTGCAGTGAATGAAAGTGTATGGGAGCATCTTAAACTTGGTTTTTGGCCAGCATTGCTATTTACAATTTTTGAATACCGTTACTTGAAAAGAAAAACCAACAACTTCTTTTTCGCAAAGACTATTGGAATTTATTTAATAATAATTGTTATTCCAATTATCTTTTATTCATACACTGTTTTTACCGGAGAAAGCATATTCATAATAGACATTCTTAGTTTCTTCTTTGCTGTAATAATTGGACAATTAGTTAGTTATAAGCTCTTGACTTTCAAAAAAATGTCTAAGAATCTACACCTGATTTCTCTTTTTGCTCTCATAATATTAGGATTAGCCTTTGTGATTTTCACCTTTTATCCTCCTCAGATCCCAATCTTCCAAGATCCAATATCGGGAGAATATGGAATCATAAACCACTTACATTGACGTCTTCAAAAATGCTAACCTCTTGATTGAGAATATCTGCTTTTACATTTTGAGCATCGATTAACAAGCTCGTCAACATTTTTTTCTTTATCAATGACCCCTACTTTTTCTACAAATTGCCATTTCTCATCAACTTTAGAGTAGTGATTGTAGCCTCTTCGTTTCATCTCTTCAACGAGGTCTTCATGACGAGTATACAAATTATGGACTTCAAGCAAACCTTTTTCCAAATACCCTTTTACTGACTTTTTTCGATTAATTGTTCCAATAAACATATGAATTTCCACGTGCTCCCCAAGAAGATGCTGTCTACACATGATTCTTGGATCCACCATCCACATTCTCATAGACTAAATAAAGATAACCTAGAATTTTAAGACTATCCACAAAAAACAATTATTGTTTATCTTCGAGTCCGAAATGTTTGGTTATGTTGGAGTAAATTTTTCTATTTCAGATTTTTTCCTAATTCAACGGTAGTTTTTTATTACCTAAATCTATCTGTTCATATGGTGTTTTTATTGGAGGTTTTTGAAGCAATAAAAAGAAGGAGAAGTATAAGAAAATATCAACAAAAGGTTGTAGAAAAAGAAAAGCTATTAAATGTTTTAGAGGCTGCTCGACTTGCACCTTCAGCAATGAATCGTCAACCATATGCCTTTGTAGTAATAACGGAAAAAGAGACTATAAAAAAACTTAGTTCTGCATGTAATCAGCAATGGGTTGCTCCCGTAATGATTGTAGTCTGTGCATTTCCAAAAGAATCTTGGGTTAGAGACGATGGAGAAGAATACTGGAAAGTGGATGCAGCAAACGCAATGAATAACATAGCTTTACAAGCTTCTGCAGAAGGTTTAGGTACCTGTTGGATAGCAGCATTTAGAGAAGAAAAAATCAAAGATATTTTAAAAATTAACCCAGAAGCAAGAGTTTTAGCACTAACCCCTCTGGGATATCCAGATGAAAAGAAGGGCCCAATTACCAATAGGAAGACAATTAATGAACTTGTTCACTATGAAATATGGTAGGAAATTGGAAGGTGAGATTTTTGGAAGAAAAAACAGCGCCAACCTTTTGTTTGTTTAATCAAAATGATGAAAGAATTTGTTTGGAAAACTTTAGAGGGAAATGGGTTATTCTGTACTTCTACCCGAAAGACAATAGTAAAGCATGTACTCTTGAAGCCCTAAGTTTTACCGACAACTTGAAAAGTTTCAAAGATATGGATGCTGTAGTCGTAGGTGTAAGTCCAGATTCTGTGAAAAGTCATAAGAATTTTGCTCAAAAACATAATTTGGATTTTATCCTTCTTAGTGATCCTGAACACAAAATTCTCAACAAATATGAGGTTTGGAAATTGAAAAAAATGTATGGTAGAGAGTATATGGGAGTAGAAAGAAGCACATTTATCATAAATCCTGAAGGACACATTAAATACGAATGGAGAAAAGTTCGAGTCAAAGGTCATGTGGAAGAAGTAAAACAGAAACTTTCCGAAATAAAAAGATAATGTGTCTGAAATAGAATTTGGATTGAGGTATTTGAGCTTAGAGAATTTAAATGTAAAATACCTTCATGATGTAAATCCTACAGGTCCTATAACTCCAAGGTGCTATACTCTTACTCACTCAGATTTTACAGGTAAATTATTCTTATCAATAGGAATTGAATTTGATAAAAAGGCAATATCAGGATTTTATACAAAGATAATGAGGGATGAGGTTTTAGCTGAGTGGTTAAAGGACGAAAACGATTATTCACTTCACGTTTATTGTCATGTTAGCGGAGGAATTATAATTGGAAGAGCTGGATGGAGAGATTCAATATTTAGACGTGAAATGCCTCTTGTACTAAAAGCAATTTGTCAAGGTGATAAGGACCTTTTTATATCAAATCCAGTCTTAGAAAATTCACCGATTATTGTTCATTTTCAATCGTCAAATAAGAATTTCAAGAAAGTCGAAATATGGGGGATACCCAAAGACTATCTTTAAATTTGATTGAATTTATTCCCTATAAAAATAAAAGATCTTATTTCTTGCTCATCGACAGATTATTTTTCAAATATTTTTGTTGCTCAGTTTTTCATTTGGGTGATTTAAGACCTATTTGCTCTGTTACTTTTCTGAGTTTTACTATTACTAAGGGTTTTTCTGGAGTGAATGAATCCCATCCTTCCTCTTTTTTGAATCCATGAGCAGCAAGAAAGTTTGTGGAAAGTTTTAGTTTTCCTTCTTCCGCCATTCTATGAATGACGTTGGCTCGTTCATCAGAATCATTCACAACTTCCAATTTGCCTCTTAACACAACAAAGTTGTATTCGCTTAAATCTGGTCTATATCTTTCTATCTCAACACAAACCCGTTTATCCTTTTCTAGCAACCTCATCTTCTTGCCATAATCGGTAAAGTGGAAATATAGCGTTCCATACATCAAAACATACTGGAATGGAGCCATATACGGATACTTGTCGCCCTTGAAAGCAATACGACAAAGCAGTTGATCTTGGAGTAGGTTATTTATCTCTTCTCCATCCATTTTCGGTAACTTAACTACGTTCAAATTAAACACCTATTAGATATCCTTTGATTGTAAGAATAAAAATTTTCAATAACCCAATAAAATTATAAACAATTAAACAGACGATAGCCTTACCAAAATCATAAAAGAGATTAACGAAATATAATCTTTCATGAATTTTAAAGAAAGACAAGAAATTATTGCAAAATCACCGATTTCCTTCAAATATCTAAAACGCTTCAATGCAGCTGCTTTTGTGCTACATCTAATCCAAGGAATATTAATGCTTGTCCTAGGAACTCAGCTCGAGTGGGAACGTAGTCTTTATACTTTCTACACAAAATTTACAATAATTGAAGGTCCACCATTTCGAATAGATGTCACTCCTGACCCACAAGTCTTGATTACAATTGGGTATCTTGGAGTTATTGTAGCATCTTTTCCATTAATTTCAGCATTGGCTCATTTTATCATTGCATTCATTAAGAATGATAAATACAATGAGAACTTGAAGAAAGGAATGAATCCATACCGATGGTATGAATATGCATTCTCTAGCTCAATAATGATAGTGCTAATTGCCCTTTTTTTGGGCGTATGGGATTTCTGGTCTTTGACAATGATCTTCGTATTAAACGCAATGATGATAATGTTCGGATACTTAATGGAACTGATAAACCAAAAAACCGAAAAAACAAACTGGACTTCTTTCATACTCGGATGTATTTCCGGCGGACTCCCATGGGTCGTCCTCTACGCATACTTCATTGGGGCACTTTCTTCAATAAACGCAGAAATACCCACCTTTGTTTACATGATTCTTTTCATATACTTCATAGTCTTCAACATCTTTGCCCTTAACATGGTACTACAATACAAAGGCGTTGGTCGTTGGAAAGACTATCTATACGGAGAAAGATTCTATATCATTCTAAGCTTTGTAGCAAAATCAATCCTATCATGGCTAGTATTCATCGGAATCTTTGCACCGTTCTAATAAACCCCAAAAAACTCCCCTACTTTTTTTTAAAAAAAAGATGAAGAGTGAAAAAAATTCACTCAAACAGTAATCCTGTTGATAAATCGCTTTATGCTGGTTTGAGTTTTGCACCACAAACTGAACATTTGCCTTCAGATGTTATCATAGGCTGTTTATCGACTTCTTTTCCACAAAGTCCACACTTCAAAATACTTCACCTCCCCCCAAAAACGCTTTTTCAGCATTCAAAAGAATGAGTAAACATTCACTTAACCTTTTCTTTACAATTTGGCATAATTACTGAAAGTATTAAAAATATAGTATTCTAAACAAATAGCTATAGCAGTTTAGGGGGTGAAACTGTGAAGTATTGTAAGTTGACTTTAATTATCGTTGGGGTTTTACTTCTGGTGATGGGGATTGCGGGTCTGCCAGGCATTTCTGACATGGGAACAGAACCAGATTGGCATGCAGTACTAAAGATCATCATTGGAATAGTCGCTGTCGTAATAGCGCTGATGGAAAAGAAGGAATGACAAAACTATCCCAATAAATAATAAGAAATATCCTCTTTTTACATTAACAATCTTAGTGATTTGACTATTGTCTACTCATGGTTACTTTCTTATATTCAAAACAAACTAATGTTTAAGTTGATTTTGTTATGAGAGATTTTGTTACCCCGACAATTGTTCTTAGTAGATGTATTGAACTTGATCCGTGTCGATATAATGGGTTGAAGATTGCTAGTGATTTTGTTAGGCAGTTAATTCCCCATGTTAACTTGATACCTGTTTGTCCTGAAGTTGAAATAGGCTTGGCAACACCGAGAGATGCATTACGCATAGTTATGAAAGAAGATGAAATGAAGCTTATTCAACCGAAAACTGGGTTAGATTTCACTGAAAAGATGGAGACCTTTGTAAGTTCCTTTTTAGACTCTTTACCTGAGGTGGATGGCTTCATATTAAAAGGGCGATCACCAACTAGTGCAATAAAGGATGCGAAAAGATATTCTGGTCCAAATCCAGGTGATGCATTAAGGGGTAAAGGTCCAGGATTTTTCGGAATGGCTGTTTTAGAAAGATTTTCTCATTTAGCAATAGAAGATGAAGGCAGACTTAGAAATCCAAACATAAAGAGCAATTTCCTTACAAAACTTTACACGTTAGCTAAGTTTAGAGAAGTCAAAAGGTCAAAATCAAGTAAAGACATTCTAAATTTTCATTCAGAAAATAAGTTGTTGCTTGAGGCGTATAATGAAAAAGAGATGAGGATTCTTGGAAGAATAGTTGCTAAAAGAGATCGATACAGTATAGTCAACTTGATTACTGATTACGAAAAACATTTGTTACTAGCTTTAAAACGTGCTCCTAGATGTTGTTCTCAAATTAATGTTTTAATGAATAGTATGGGCTTTTTTTCCCAAAGTCTTTCTAGAGAAGAGAAAGAGTTTTTCTTGAAATCATTGGATGATTATCAATCAGGGGTTATTCCTTTAAGTGTACTTACGGGAATTTTTAATTCATGGCTTTTAAGGTTCAAAGATGATTATTTGTTGAGTCAATCCTTTTTTGAGCCCTATCCAAAAGAACTTGTTGATATTGATTTAATGACGGCATATTGTGACGGCAAAGATTACTGGAAATAATGGTCGATTAATTATAGTGTACATATTCATAAGGTGGTAATTTCATAACCAGCGTTCTTCCAAGCAGTCATACCACCGAGCACATTGTGGACGTCTTGAAATCCTGCTCGAGTCAGAATGCTCGCTGCTAAGCTAGCACGATTTCCCACATTGCAGACCACTATGATTGGGCGATCCCTTGGTAATTCTTCAATCCGGTTTTCAAGGTATCCTGAAAAGATATTAATAGATCCTAGGATGTGCCCTTGCTCCCACTTTTCATCTTCTCTAACATCTAATGTGAACAAGTCATCTTTTTGGTTTAACCAATTTTTTAGTTCATGTACAGAAATTAACCCAAAATGTTCCAAGGGTAAAGACTGTTTGTACCAGCCTTCTATCCCTCCCACAAGATATCCTGTTAAATTATCATAGCCTAGTCGGTAAAGGTAGCAAACAGCTTTATTTAGGTAAGTTTTGTCCTCCAAAATTAAGAGAATTGGTTTATCGTATGGTAGAGTCCAACCTGCATACGAAGGAATTCTTTCCAACCAAATACTATAGGAGTTTTTTAAATGCGCTCCACCAAATGATGGGGGTTGACGAGTGTCCACTATAACGGCGCCTAGTTTCATTTGTTTTAAGAAGGTTGTTGGCATAAGAGGTGGGGGAGTTGGTAATTTGTTGAATATTGGCGGACCTTCTAGATTATATTTTTCCATTTTTGAAAAGTAAGGGGGACGAGTATGGCGTTCAGTAGTTTTATGACTTATGAACTCTTTTCGTGTTTTCTGTAGAAGTGGATTAAAGGTTCTTTCTATTCCTAAGGTGCTGTCTTCTCGTTGACTTATGTCTCCTCCACAAACTGAACCAGCACCATGGGCAGGAAAAATAAGCACGTCATCTCCAAGAGGTAATAGTTTGTTAAAAATACTATCATAAAGGGCTTCAGTTAATCGTTGAGCTTCATTAGGTCCATATAAGTCTGTGCGTCCAACGTCTCCAACAAATAATGTGTCTCCAGTAAATACCATTATTGGTTCTTCGCTTAGGTCTAGATCAGCTAAAGCATAAGACATGCTTTCATCTGTGTGGCCAGGCGTCTCTAATGAAATTAGTTTGATTTTTCCAAAAAAGAATTCTTGTCTATCCTGTAATTGTTGACCATATTTGAAGTCTAGTTTTGATCCATGATAGATCCCCGCTCCAGTGCGTTGTGCTAGTTCAATAGAACCAATCACATAATCTTCATTTCTGTGTGTTTCATAAATCCCTTTGATCGTCATCTCTTCTTGCTGAGCCATATCTATGAAAATTTTGCAATCTCGCCTTGGATCAATTACTATTGCTTCATTTTCTGAACCTACGAAATATGAATTGTGAGATAGCCCTTCAGATTTAACTTTTTTAATCAACATAACTAACGCCTATTAGTAAATTTATTGAATTAATATATTAATTATCACATTGACTGCGGAAATCGAAAATAATCATCATGATTATAATATGGAATTTGTTATTAGATTTTGGTTTTTGGTAGATTTTTGGTTATGCAAAAGCTTATTTGAAAAGTCGATTGATACATTATTTTATGTTTCCCTTAGGTTTTTTTCCATATATTATTGGTGGAATATTAATAGGCGTGGGTGTAAGTTTTATTTACATTGTAACAGGACTCCATGCAACACAAAGCAGTTTCTTTGATACTACAATATCCTTTTTTTCTAAAAGACCATACTTTCTTCAAAAACAGTATCTCGATTCTAGAGGATGGCGTATCACCTTTGCTGTAGGAGTTATTTTAGGTGCATTCATTTACACAATAACATTAGCGGCAGAAGGTTTCTTCACAACATCAGTAGAATGGTGGAGACTTGCAATTGGGGGTTTTCTTGTAGGATTTGGAACAAGACTTTCTAAAGGGTGCACGTCTGGACATGGGATAAGCGGTTTAGCGTCACTATCTACAACTTCACTTTTTGCTGTACTCACTTTCATAACCGTTGGAATATTGACTGCACTTGTTATCCAAAGTCTGGGGGTATTTCCTTGAAATCAAAACATGTTTTTGTGTTTATAGGGGGAATATTCTTTGGTTTTGGCTTAGCCTTCGGTGGAATGTCAAAACAAGAAATTGTTCTAAGCTTCTTACAATTAAAAGATCTGGGACTACTGTTACTACTTGGCGGATCAGCTCTAGTAACAGCACTAACAATCAATATTGTACCCAAAGTCTTGAAAAAACCAATATTGGGTGGCGTATTCAAGAAAAGAACCCGAACATTAACCAAAAGGACAATTATTGGTGCAATAATTTTTGGCGTAGGTTGGGGAATCTCAGGGTTATGTCCTGGATCAGCTATGGCAAGTCTTGGAATTGGGAATCTTCCAGCTTTAATCGGTATTGCTGGCATGTTTCTTGGGGCTTACGTAATGGGAAGATATTTTACATAAAATTAAAAACCAGAAGGGAAAAGTCAGTATCTATGTCTTTTGGGTTCATTGAAATGAAGAATATTGTAGATATTCAGGCTGAAGATTTTGATGATGAAATTAAATCCAATAACCCAGTAGTAGTCGAATTCTGGATAAAATCTTGTGGTAACTGTAAAAAATTCAAACCTATTTATGAAACGCTTTCTGAGATTTTTGGTGGTAGATTAAAATTTACTAGAATTAACATGTTTGAAAGTGTTAAAAATCTTAGACTTGCCGAGGGGCTTGGAGTAGAAGAAACCCCTACTGTTAAATTATTCCAGAAAAGTAAAGAAATTGGAGAAATTGTTGGATTTAAAAGATTGGAAGCTGCAACTGAAGAGATCAAAAAGATTGTTAAAAAATCAAATTGATGAATTAAATATTAAATTCCCTTAACGATAAAAAGGAAAAATGATTTACAACACAATTAGCTTTTTACCTATTTATGTTCCTTAGGTTATTTGGGATAATTATATGTCCAAGAGTATGAATTTAACAATTTTACAAATCAATGACACCCATAGCTACTTTGAATTGCATAATGAACTATTCTGGGTTGGAGATAGGGCAGTCTATAAAAAATCCGGAGGCTACGCAAGAATTGCAACTATTTTCAGAGAAATAAAAAATGAAAAAAATGGAAAAGTGATTGTGCTTGACAACGGAGATACACTTCATGGTACATTTCTTGCAGTAAATAGTAAAGGTGAAGCGTTAGTTCCTATATTGAATGAGCTAGCTTTAGATGCAATGACCGCGCATTGGGAATTTGCTTATGGTCCCGATAAACTTAGAGGCATAGTTGATAAGCTCAATTTTCCAATGCTTGCAATTAATTGTTATTTCAAAAAATCGAACAAACTTGTCTTTCCTGCCTTTCATATCATTGAAATTGATGATCTCCGAGTGGGAATTATTGGGATTGCAGCTACAATTGTGGATAAAACAATGCCTAAAAATTTCAGTAAAGGCATCTACTTTACTTTAGGAAACAAAGAATTACCCAAATATATAAAGCAACTTCGCGAAAGTGAGAAAGTAGATCTGATTATTGTTTTATCTCATTTGGGGTATCCACAAGAGTTTAAGTTAGCTAAAGAAGTTGATGGAATAGATGTTTTGTTAAGTGGCCATACTCATAACCGTCTTTATGAGGCGGTAGTAGTAAATGGTAGCATATTGATGCAGTCGGGTTGTCACGGTTCTTTTGTCGGCAGATTAGATCTTGAAGTCAAGAATGGTCGGATTCACAAATTTCAACATAAATTAATCAAGGTTGAAGAATCAATAAAACCAGATCCAACGGTTGATTCTATTGTTAACAAAGCTTTAGATAATCATCGAAATATGCTAAATGTTGTTATAGGAAAAACCAAAACTGCCCTCAATCGTAACCAAGTAATGGAATCTACAATGGATAACTTTTTGCTTCAAGGATTGATTGAAGTTAGTGGAGAAACAATAGCATTTTCTAATGGATGGCGTTACGGAGCGCCTGTTGTAGCTGGACCAATAGTGTTGAATGATCTTTGGAACATCATTCCTACTAATCCTAAAGTTTCAATTTGTAAAATTACTGGAACAGAGCTTTGGGACATGATGGAAGAGAATCTGGAACGTACATTTTCTTGTGACCCATACAAACAAATGGGAGGGTATGTGAAAAGATGTTTAGGTTTACACATTTATTTCAAAGTGGAAAATCCTGAGGGAAAGAGGATTCAAGAGTTTTTTGTAAATGGAAAAAGGGTGAATGGGTCAAAAACGTATAGCGTATGTTTTGTTACAACCCAAGGTGTTCCAGAGAAGTATGGTAAAGATCGTGAAAGTCTGGAAATAAATGCAATATCTGCTCTTGAGGAATATTTGGAAAAAAATAAGTCAGTTTCTGCAGAATTAAAAAGAACAATAGTTCCAATTTAGAAGCAATAAACTAAAGTTAAAGCAGATTGAATATCACTCTTATTAGTTTGCTACTTGACTTAAGATTCCCTTTGAATTAGAAGCCAAAACTCAAATAATCAGAAGGAGATGAAAATGAACGAAGTTAATGAACAAGAAGTTCTAGCAAAAATCCGTACTTTATTAGCTTTGGAGAGAAATTACCTTGCAGAAGAAAGGACTGCAATGGCTGAATTTAGAAACGGTTTGGCACTTACAGTTATTGGTCCTACAATGAGTACGATAATTGCATATATATTGTCAGTTTTTACTGTTGAAAAATCAATTCTTTTGGATTTGTTAAATTTTGCATTTTTCAGTATACTAACAATTGTTGGAATATGGATAAGTTTTCGCTCACAATCCAAATTAAGAATAATTAAGAAAAAAAAGGCAACTATTAAAAAAAGAACAATTGAAATCAGTAAATCCTCCAAAGAAATCTATAATCTTCTATGTGATTGTATAGAAGAATGATGAGAGCGGCAAATTTCTAAGTTTTTGACGGGTCAACATTGAATATCCAAAGTGTTAAGCTTTCATTTGGAAACTTAATTTTACTGATAATTTGGTATTACTGCAATATCAATCACTAAAGTTACCAAGAACCAAATAATATCCATGCAAAGATTAATGTGAGAATTAGATTTAGCGATTGACCTACAATATATAATTGGACTGGTTTCCCCCCGGAAATCTGTGTTTTAAGGGTTTTGAAGTCTGTTTCTAGTCCTATGCTCAAAAAGGCGACTGCAAAAAGAAAAGTTCGAATGCTTCCTGTTAATTTAAGAATGTCAGTTAACATCATTTCGCCCATTATGGGTAGGACTACAAATGAAGAGAGTATTGAAAGAAAGGCGAATCCTATTATAAATTTTGGAAATCTATACCAGATCTGAATTAGACCTGGTTTGTCATTTGAGGTTCTATCAATCTTTGTGACCCAAAGAAATGCAATAACAAATGCTATTAGAGCAATCATAACATTTTGAATAAGTTTAATTACTGTAGCTACTTCCATTGCTTCTTCTCCCAGCAATTCTCCTGCAGCTACAACAGCACCGGTTGAATCAACAGTTCCCCCGATCCAAGCTCCACCAATTATATAATCGATTCCCGCAAGTCTAACAAGAACAGGTAGACCAACCAGCAATATTACTGTGGATAATAAAGAAATTGAAATGGTTAATGTTAGAAACTCCTTTTTAGCTTTGGTTGCTGCTGCAACAGCTATAGCAGCGGAAACTCCACAAACCGAGGTTGCAGCTGACATTAGGACGGTTAGGGTCTTATCCAATTTTAGGACGGATGTACCATATTTGTACATAAGGAATAAGACAAGAGGTGTAACTCCCCAGGCAAGCAACAGACCTTGTATTCCCAAATTTAATATTCTGGAAAATAATATTTCAGCGCCTAACAACACTAATCCAATTTTTATGTATAACTCTGTTTTTATTGCAGGTTTTAAAAAATTGGGTACACCGATTGTGTTGCTGATTATTAATCCGATAATTAATGCCCAAAGAACGTATTCCAAACCATAAGTTCCCATAAAAGATTGTTTAGATATTACTTGGGCAACTAATCCTAACATCGAAAATAGGAGAAAGACCGGAATAAAAGTTGACAATCTATCTTGAATCGATTTGATAGATATTGAAAGAAGAATAAGTAGAATGATAGTCAAAAAAAGATAAGAAATAAACCCATCTGCAGAAAATGAGTTAAAAGGATTTGTAACCCAGCGGTTTGGCTTAGGCACAGTAGTAATTATTCCTAATAGACTAACCCCGAAAAGGATCAATCCTAACCAAACTGTCCACCAATCTTCTGACTTTTTTAAGGCCAAAAAAAGGGTCGTTAAAGAGATGCTAATCACCTTTATTTAATATTTAATTGATTTCAATTTAACACTTTTCTGTAAACATACACATTTAGTCCACTGAAATTATTCTATAACTCTATTTTGGTTACAATTCAACAAAAAGTCTACTTGAGGAACTTGCATGCACTGTAAATTCTACAACCTATTAGAAACGCTGTGGCTAACATAACTGCACTAATGAAGAAGGGAACAAATGAACCAGCAATGTCGTATATTAAGCCAATGATTAATGGTCCTGGAATATTTGCTATACTAGCAACAGAACCTGCTATTCCTAATATACTTCCTTGTTCATTAAGAGAGATTCTTTTTGATATAAATGCGGGAATAGATGTGTTAATTATTCCAAAGCCTGCAGCTAGTAAAGCATTTGTCAAATAGAAAACTGCCAAGTTTTGAAAAATTGGCATTAGAAGTGTTCCTGTAGCCATCAATATTGGACCTAAGGCGATTAGCTTTTCTTCACCCAATCTTTTAGAAAGCGGGTTTATCAAGAAACCCTGCATTACAATTTGAATTAATCCAATGTAAATGAAAACATAAGATAATTCAAGGGAATTGAAGTTGAAAAAGTCTATACTTAGTAATGGGATGATGACTGGTATTGTACTAAAAGCTAAAGTAACAATGAAAAGAATTAGAAGCGTGGGACCTAAGAGTGGTTTTCTTAAGGAATCACGTAACCCCCGCAAATATCCTGAAATTCCACTTGTTATTTCTATTGTTTTTTCTTTGTCTCTTTGAGGTTCTGGAAGGAATGAAATTACAAATAGAATGTTTATTAAAGTTAGAATCATGGCTGCATATCCGGGAATAGAAAACCCATAGGTGCTAAGGGATCCTCCTAATGCTGGACCTACGATAAAACCTGCGCCTAAAGCTGCACCAATTTTTCCCATCTCCTTTGTTCTAGTTTTGTGGTCGGTTATGTCCGCAATGTAAGCTTGTGCTACTGCTCTTTCTGTGGCGATACCTGCTATTATTCGGGAGAAAAGTAGCATAAGATATGAGTTGGCAAAAGAAAATGTTGTAAAGCTAATAAAAGAGATTAGTAGTGAGAGAAGTAGTATTGGTTTTCTTCCCTTTTTATCTGATTCTTTTCCTAATAATGGTGAAAAGAAGAATTGCATAATAGCAAAAGATGCTATCAAAATCCCAAGTGCTGTAGGACCTGCTTGAAATTCAGTTGCATAAAAGGGTAGAAGAGGGATAATAATTCCGTAACCTGTAATGTCTATGAAAACAGTTAATACGATTATAAAAATTGGAGATAACCCTTTACGTCTATTTTCCTTCTTCATAATTAATTTTCAACTTCTAGATAGAATTAGTTATGTCATTCCTCAATTTTGTACTTTTTTCTTAGTGCTTCTTTTTCTTCTTCATTGTATCTGCCAAATTCAATTGTGTGAGCAATAAAGTCGCCAATTTCATTCAGCTTTTTATCGAGCTTCATTGCGTTGCTTTGTAAGTTATCGATTCTTGTCTTAAGCACCATGTTTTCTCTCTCAACACTATTCAAAGCATCCGTTAATATGGCGAGTTGCTGTTCTACGGCCGTTACTCTCCGGTTATTTTTTCCTTCCAGTTTTAACACATTCTTCAGATTAATGAAGCCCTTCTTCAAAGTCATATCACTTAAGTAAGCATCATCTGATCTCGGAATACTCTTGCCAACCATCTTCTTCACAATCCAAGGACTAATCCCAAGCTCTCCCCCAGTTCGCATCACCAGTTTCCTTCCAGAATGCCAATGCAATCTTCCATAGAGTTTTACCACCGCTCTTTCTGCCAAAGATCTCAAAGTATTATTCAGTGTTTCATCCTTAACGTGAGACCCCTTTCGTATACCCGGAAACAACCACTTTCCTTCGACTGTTGGGAGATACAATTTTAATCGTTCCTTGAATTCTTCGGAGATATAAGTTTCATAAATTGTACCCTCTTTTGTTGCCCTAATCTTAAACTCGATTGGAGCATCCAAATCAAGCCTCTGAAAATCACTGACCTTTAATCTGATCACATCGCCTATCCTAAATCCCAAAAGCAAGATTTCAAGAATAATCTGCTCTTTCAAATCCGCTACTGCTGCCATCCGCCTGACTTCTTCAATCGTAAGCTTATGTTCACCTATCGCTTTCTCAGTCCTATAAATCCCCAAAGCCCTTCTTGGCATAACATCAGTCCCAAAATACTTCAAAAATTGAATGGCTGAATTCGTCACATTTCTACAAGTATTCTGAGGATGCTTCTGTCTCAAGGCCACATAAAATTTTTCAACCTTCCTTGTTGCCTGAGGAGACTTTATCAGCTCTGTAATACTGCCCCCATACCATTCTTCAAATTTCTTTATTCCAAATTTGTAGTTCTTTCGGGTATATTTACTTGGAATAACCTCCAAGAAATCTTCTATTTTACCCAAACTTGATACACTTAATTCCAATTTTGGCTCCACTCTCCTAAACCATTTGTGAAGCCACAATCCTTAGCTAGGATATACCACTATTAATCGGGGTAGTTCTCCCGCAAACCCCCCCTTTTTTTGTTTTCAAAGGGGGCTCCAAAAAGAATTCGTGTGTTGTGGAGGTCCATTCATCATGAAGATCGAGAGCGTGATATTCTCCGCAGAACTATCTTGGAAATACTCATGAAAGGCTGTGTGCATTACACGGATTTAGAAAAGAAAGCATGCGCCACAATCCACCCATTCGCGACTACAAACACCTTCAAATCGCAACTCCATTATCTTCTAAGCAACGGATACATCACACGAGTCGCCAGAGGCATCTACCAAATAACACCCAAAGGCAAAAAATACCTAGCTCTTCTAACATATTAGTGCGTGTATTAAAAATGGGGTTTGTTTGAGAATATCTTTTTGAACTCAGGTAATTTCAAGTTCTGAACAAATTTCCTCAAAACAATCTGCAAAATACACACCAAAAATTTTATTGCTTTTTCCATTACGATTTTGTTTGGTCCATTCCAAAAATTCAGCACCTGCCTGCTGTCCAGAGCAATAAATTAATTCTGCATCAGTTCTTGCTAAAGGATTCCAAATATGAGTGTCAAATGGTCTCACTTTAAGACCAATTATAGCAACTTTTGTTGAACTTAAAACCAGTCTTTCATACCTTTTTCGCTGGCTAGCTATAAAACTGGTTCCTGAGGGGTTCCTTTTTTGTGGTTCAAAATAACTCATTATTGGTGGAATAGCATCATTATTCACGCGTTGTTGAAATTCGAGAGGGTCAGTAATACATTCAATCCCTCCATCAAATGAAACCCCTAAATTAAACGTCACTCAAGATGCTTGTATCGATGCACAAAATAGGTTACAGCATCCATGTGGAAGGCAAAGTTCAATTTGATTGCTGTTGATTTGGTCACTTTCAACTGCTGGTTGCACGCCACTAGCATTGAGAGAAAAGATGAGCAACCTTTCATAGTTGAAGGTTACCAAACTCCCTTTCAAATTCCAACTGGACGCTCTTATCTGATTAGCTAGTCTAACGTAGAGATTAGTTCTTTGCGGGCTGAAATTAAAGAAGTAAGCAGCCATCGCACGCTGTAATGGCGGTAGCCAAGTGGGCTGTTCACTGGATAATATTTGCATTCCTTTCTCAAAATCATTTTGAAATACCTCTTTGTATTTTTGAGGCACTGTCCCCCAGCTATTAGGAGCAAATTCTGTCAAAGCATCAAATAATTTATTCCCTAAGGGTGGAACGTTTGAGGTATCTGAGCCGAAACTCGCTCCAGCTCCAAATATTATCAGATTCATTTTTTCTTATACTTGAGAAAGCGATTATATTTTATAAAACTTGTTAATAGAAACTAATTGCTTGCTTACTAGCTGCTTAATTTTTGCGGCGTCGAATATTGTGACGCGAGAATTTTATTCTTATCTTGCTGACATTTCCTAATGTTTTACTGAACGAGATAACCATTATTTTGTTTGGAAGTCAATTGCTTGTATCCCGTTTTGATCCAGCTTTGATATTAGCGATAGTTCTTACATTAAGTTATATTGTGTTGACAGAAATGGCGGATCGTAAAGCTAAGAAGAAACAAACAGAAACAGCTGTCTAACCCCACCTTTATCAAGAGTGACTTCTGTTTAGGATTGGATATACAACTTCAAAATTCAGATTGACCTCCGTGGGAAGACCTTTTGTTTTAAATGGGTGTTGTTATTTACATTTGATTTGGAGAGGTTCGACTTTGAAGTTAATCTACATCATTATAGACGGAATGGGCGACCTTCCCATAACAGAGCTGGACGGCAAGACCCCCCTTGAGGCTGCTGAGACACCTTACATGGATTCACTTGCCAAAAACGGAAAAACAGGACTCATGTACACGGTCGGTAAGGGTATAGCACCCGAAAGTGACGTAGCCGTTGTCTCCATCCTAGGCTACGACCCCTTTGCACATCACGTGAGCAGGGGCGCCCTCGAATCCCTCGGCGCAGGACTAAACATGAGAAACGGCGACTTGGCTCTCAGATGCAACTTCGCAACGTTAGCGCCTGACAACTCTATCATCGACAGAAGGGCTGGAAGAAATTTGACACAGGAAGAAGCCGATGAATTAGCCCAAGCAGTTAACGAACAGGTACAACTGGAGTCATATCCAGCCAGCTTACAGATAAAAAGCACCTCAACCTATCGAGCAGCCTTGGTTATAAGAAGCGAAGAAACGAATCTTTCAGGCAACATAAGCAACACTGATCCAGCCTACAAACGGATCAACAGTGTAGGCGTGGCAGACCTAGAAGCCGAGATGATACTAAAAACATGTGCTCCCCTTGACAAAACTGAAGAAGCAAAAATTTCAGCCGAGCTAGTCAACGAATTCACACAGAAGGCTACACCTGTTCTGGATCAGCATGAAGTAAACAGGAGACGCGTCAAAGAGGGAAAACTGAAGGCTAACCTCATACTCAGCAGAGATGCGGGTAGCATGGTGCCAAAGTTTCCTCCCCTCAGCGAACTTTACGGTCTAAATTTTGTTTGTTTAGCTGACATGAATGTTGAACGTGGAATATCAGGTCTGGCGGGAATGAGTTTAGTTGATCTTCCTCTTCCATCCAAAAGCCTAGAAAAAGATTGTGAACTTAGGGTGAAAAAACTGTTTGAGGTTCTGCCCCATTATGACTGTTTTTACATTCACATCAAGGGTCCGGATGAACCGGGTCACGACGGAGACTTTGACCTAAAATCTCAGCTTATCGCTACCCTTGACAAACACTTCGTAGGAAAAATGCTGCAAGAAATAAATCTGGAAGACCACATCATCTGTATCACAGCTGATCATGCGACACCCTGCAAGCTAAAGGCTCACAGTGACGATCCCGTGCCCCTCCTTATCGCAGGAAACAAGCTGCAAGGTGACAGGGTTCAGAGATTCTCCGAAAAAGAATGCAAAATGGGAGAATTAGGAGTTCTCCTTAAAGGAACTGAACTTATGCCAAAGCTGGTTAACTATGTGAAAGAATAGAAGGCGGGTTAGTGCCTTCTAAACCCTACGAATAAACCAGCAACGAAGCTAGCTACGAAAGGAACACTGGACACCAGAGCTAATATCCCTAATGGAGCAATAATGCCGAAAAAGTTCGATATATTTGCAGTTATTGCCTCAAAATTCAAGTCGAGGTTGCCTGTGTATGCTAAGGCTATTACGATAAAAGCGAAAACTCCGAGGGTTAGCGCCATGCCTGAGACCCTCTTGACTAGGTGTCCTGCTAAGTAGCCAGAGACCCCGCCTATGATAAGCATGAACATAATTGGGGGTATCAAATTTTCCATTTTCCTTTTTCACCTCTCAATTTTTTGATATATAAATTATGGTTCCACACTTTTTGCAGTGACGGAAATTGCCTTCCAGACTTGATTGTCTTGAGGTTATTTCCCCCTTGCAGTTGGGACACCACAATCTCTATCTCCGACTTCTCCGTATTGAGGCGATTTATTAATATCAATTATGAATTCTGGGTACATATTTTCACTTCATAAGTGATTTTTATAAAAGCCGACTATGATGTTTCGGAGTTCAAAATGAGCAAAAAACTTCAAGAGATTCGACAGAAACTTGCAAAGCTTGAGAAAGAAGCGGATGAACTGAAACTTCTTAAATCTGACTATCATTACGCTAGGAAATTCCGCAGAATGCTTGTTAAGCAAGAGGTAGATTAGAGTAGACTCTAAATCGGCGGTTTTTTGAGTTTCCTTTTCTGCAGCGGCATTTTTATCCACTTTTCGAAATCAGAACTTGGCGGTTCCATTTCAAAGAGCTGCCTTCGGCGAAACTCCAGAAAGTTGTTTGTTGTCCCTGAGAATTCAGCTGCAGTGAGGACCTTGTGACCTACCTCCGTGGCGGCGTCAAATATAGGCTGGGAGAGGCTTCTCCATTTTTCATCCCTGAGGGTGTGGTGTTCCAAGATGGTTGTTGGCACGCTTTCAACCAAGCTCCTCAGGTTTCGCATTCCCGTTTCTATATGTTCATCTTTTACTCTGAATCCAGCTAAGTAGGTTGGAGGTCCCCCTACGAGGACTAGTTGAGGATTTTCAGCCAATATTTTGTTTAAAGTAGGAGTGTATATGGGTCCTTGAACATCAGATGTGAACACAATTTTTTCGCCTGCAAATTCAATGGTTACCATCAATACCCATCCCAGCTCCGAGTTTTCAGGTCCATGGAAGACCGGTTCGGAAAACTTCAGCTTTGTTTCTCCGAACTTGAAGGTTCTGCCGTCAGCAGTCTCTAACCTTTTCGCGTGGCTGCCTCCGGTTTTCTTGAACATCCATCCTCGGCGTCTCTGGCTGGCGTTGACCTTGGAACGGTAGCTTTTGGCGAGGACAAGTTTTTTTTCGTAGATTTTTTTTGCGGCTTCTGGTGAAGACCAGTTAGTGAACCAGTCGGTGTATGAGGGTGTGTGGTGGTCAAAGTGATAGTGGCTTATGGTTATGATGTCTGCTTTTTCTGCTGTTTTGCTTATTTTTTTGCGACATTCTTCTAGGGCTTGGTATTCTCTGGGATGAGGAGGATATCCCAGCCTTTTTGGAGCCAAGGATGCGCCGGCGTCTAGTAGAATCTTCGTATCCGGTGTTTCCGCGTAGGTGCACATGGATCGTACGCCGAAACTTTCTTCGGCTACTGGAATAACCTTGATTTGTTTAGGCACTGTTGCTCAACACGTTGCTCCTGTAGGCTATGTTTTTATGCTGGAGAAGCATTTAATGTTGTTTGGTGGGCGATGACGACTTTGACCCCACTGAAAAGTGATTGAGATCTTGAGAAAAGTGGACGGCTGAAAACGTTGATGGCTGGTCGCTTTCAAGAATGCGTGAGCCCACCTACAAACTTGCTCTTTTAGTTGAAAGATGCGTTTTTAGGTAATCCGTTGTTTTTTGTGTGTGTTTGAGTTGTTGCGGGCGGGTTTTATTGTTGATTAACTGGTGTCATGAGAGTTATGGAATGTGTAATCAGAATTATGTCAAAAATCGTAATATAAAGTTAAATGCTAAATATGTAAAGAGTATACTCTGCGAAGAAAATATGGATGGGAATACGGTTGGCAGAAGAAAAAATACGAAATATTCTCACTGATGAGAAGCTTTCCGCTATCAAGGCGGTGCTGGAGAAGGACCATGCCATCGACTGCATCTTTCTTTTGAAGATGGAGAAGGGAAGATGGAAGTATGCTAAGGCGTTTATGCGAGATTTGGGTCTTACGCTCAGCGATGGGACGTTTAGGTCGAGGATGATAGAGATGGAGCACTTGGGGTTGGCTGAGAGCGTGGCGATTGATCCTTTGAAGAACTATTATGTGATAACTGAGCTTGGTGAGAAGATAGCGGGGCTTCTTTTGGGTTTCTTTGGTGAGTTAAAGTAGTTTATTGTGGTTTCGTGGGTTTGCCACGGTTTTTATTCCCGTTTTTGTAATATGTTCTCTTGAGTCGTAAGATTTAAATCTCCCTACTGCATAGTTCTCATGTGAACTCAAAGGAGGGAAAGAACCAAAAATGAGAAAACTCCTAAAGAGTAAAAAAGCTCTAAGCCCAGTAGTCGCAGCCATCATACTCATCGCAGTAACCGTCGCAGTCTCAATCGCAGTCGCAGCATGGATGGGATCACTAACATTCACATTCATGGCAACAGAAGAACTCAAAATCACCAGTGTGACATTCGGCACCAATAACAGAACAATAGAAGTTAATGTGCTAAACACAGGAACAACTGATGTTGCAATCGTAACCGATGTCAAAGTGAGTGGCTTAAACGTAACTGGAGGCATCACTCCCGCAGCCACAGTTGGCAAAGGTGTTACTGGAACATTTAACGTAACTCTTACAGGAACTGAGCAATGGTATGAAGGCGCCTCTTACAACGTAGAACTACTCTCTTCAAAGGGCAACAAATTCACTTACACTGCAACTGCACCTAACTAATACTACAGCGCAGAGCTTAGTTAGAAAACTGGGGGTAGGCTAAACCGCCCTCTTTCACCATCTTTGGAGGTGTAAATATGGTAGTTGAATTAAAAGAATATGAATCCGCGGTCGACATAGCAAAGTCTATGGACAGCGACATATCCAGGACAAAGAGTATCCTCGGCGAATACCTACGCAGACTAGACTCGATACGGAATCTAGCTGAGAGATCAAAGAAGATACGCGAAGTAGTCTTCAAACTCGCTGGCAAAAAATCAGCTCAAAGCAGCCTCGGAGAGATAATCGTCGGCGACCTAAGCGTAATCCTAGACGCCAACCCATTCCACGAACTAACCGCTATCGAACAGGTCGTTCGCAGCCAACAGGACAGACTGTTGGTTCTACAAAAGGCACGCGATGCACTAGACTGGGTTGACCAAATAGGAGACACTGAAGGACTCAAATACTTGGTACTGGAAAGCGACGGGGTTCCGGAGATGATTCTGCTCAAGATCTCCTAGATCAGGCAGGACGTGAAAAACAATGAACCGGGAACCCTACGCGATTGCCTTAAGCAATGCTATGACCGAAATCAAGAAAGCGTACCCTGACATCAAAAACTCCTTCATTTTTACAAAAAACGGAACCATAATCACCGGAGACCAAGAAACCGACGAAAAAACCATGAACAACATACTAGAATCTTTCGAAAACCTGAAAGAAAAAGCAAAAGCCATCGGCAATCTCAAGAGCTTCAACATCACCGGAAAAAACGGCAAACTAACGTTATCCAAAATCAAAGACATGCACCTACTTCTGGCAACATCTAAAAACGCGGATAAAAATCACATTTACTCCATAACACACGTAATAATTCCAACAATCCTAAAAACCTTGGAAAGTTTTGCTCCTACCCACCTCCAATCCCCATCCACAAAAAAGCTAGTCGTTGACACCCTCAGATTCTTTGCTGGCGACTCCGTGCAAATCGATGTAGAGATACTGAGAGACTGGACTAAAAATAACGATCCCCGTGCCCGCGTGAAGGCTGCAATAACAGGAGAACAAAACACGCAAGAGAGCATTAACCAAGTTCACATCGAAACTTTTGGCGGTAATGCTGCAGTGTGCAAAGTGAAGGAGATTAACGATCAGAAACTGAAAGGAAAAAACATGATTAGAATACCCGAGAAACTCTGTAAAACCCTTGAAATCAACAAAGGAGACCTGGTGAAGGTCAAACCAGCATTATAGAGGGATTCACATGCTCGTCAAAAACCCTGAAACCGATGAAACTGAAAATGATATTGAAGAACTGCAAGAAAAGCTGCAAGAAATCAAGGATGAAGAAGGAATCATCGGATACATTTTGAGAGGTCCAAAATCAGCATCAATAGACCTGAAGGACCCCACAAAAATAATCGACTATGCAGTTCTTTCCTCCACAACCTTTGATGCAGGCCAAAACATGACAGAAGCCCTCCAAATGGGCGAAGTAGACACCATAATTGTGGAGAGCGAAGAAACGAAACTCCTGTCCATGAACATCAACAATCATCGCCTCAGCATATTCATGGAAAAAAACGTTAACCACGACAAACTATACAAAAACCTGAAATAAACATCCCACTTTTTTAAAAGCTTTTTTTATCTCACATTATCGATGACTTGGGCTATGCCCTCAACACGAACATTATATGGCAAAATTTTGTCTCCATTATCACATAGCGTTAAAAAGGTTTTTGCATATTAGATGCCTTGAATTGCACGTAACCGCATTTGAAGTTCAAGCCTTCGTTCTTTGAAGAGATTGTGTACCGTTCCAATGGCATTTTTGTGTAAATCTCTTTTGTTCTTGAATTCCACATGAAGCATACTCAATTCTTTGAGTTGTTCAACTTGTTTTAATGTCAATGCACTGTATTCACTTCTTGAGGTTTGATCAAACACTGCGCAATGATGTCGTCTTTGGTGCATTTCTAAACTGTAGAGAACATATGCAAGCTCGTCGGTTACACCAAGCTTCTTTCCTCGTTGGGTAAAAACTAAGAGATTAACATCTGAAGTTTTGAGGTAAAACATGCATGAATTGTTTATACCATTTGTTAGCGGTCTTAATTTGCCACCAACAATATCGCAAGATGGAAAGCCTTCTGATCTGATAGCCTTAACTAATTTGATTAGTCTCTGTTTCTCAGAATCAGGTTTAAAAGAGCCATATACGGTAATTTCTAACAAATTTCTAAGTTCTTCTTCTTCCTTCTTAGAGTCTGCTAGTAACTTTTTCCATCTTTCTGAGGAATTGTACATGCCTAGAAACGGTTATTTTGTCGTCACAAAAGACTTTTGTAAAAACTTATTAACCTGAGTTCACAGGTATTAACTTAGCAACGTGATGAACATGCCAACAATTGAAGAGCAAATTTCAGAAATCCCAAGCCAGTTACGCCGCGCCATCAAAGCCTTATCTGAGGATGCACGACTTGCAGTAGTTCTTGTTCTATTAAAAAATGGCGAAATGACATTCTCTGAGTTGTCTAGAGTACTAAATATGAGTTCAAGCAATTTAACCCATCATCTAAAGAAGCTTATTCAAGCAGCATTGATCGAAAATTTCTTTCAAAGAAAAGAAGATAGTGACGAATATTCTTTTTACAGAGCAACACTTCTGGCTGAAGATTTTACAAAGAATCTGTTGAAGTCTCAGGAAGTTGTGACTCCTGAAGATTTAATTTTCCCTCCAGTATTGCCAGAGAATTTGGTGATTGTCTGATGGAAGACTTGAATTTAGACGAAGGAACTATAGAGTTCTGGGTTAGAAAAGACAAGCTGAAATGGAATGACGGAGCTAGCCATATTCTCCTTAATATTCCAAAACTAGAGGGCAGCATATTTATGATAAAGGACGCCGACAACAAATTGAAATTCTTCCACGTCATTATGGGGAAGGGCAGGACAGACGTTGAAACTGATGTTTCAGAACTCAATAACGCTAAAGACCATTATGTTGCAGTTACATGGAGTGTGAAGACCAAACAAATCCGTCTTTTCATTGACGGAGAAGTAGTTGCAGAATCAACAATCAAGTATGACTAACGAGAATTATAGGATGATGTGCCTTTTCGTGAGGAATGGATTCCGAAGTGTCTTGGAAATCCACATCTCACACGCCTCCTTCATCCTCGAGAATCCTCTCTAGCAGCTTCTCCACATTTACGATTGTCACCCCTCTAGGTTACCAAGTTTTTCAGCTTATAAAAAGATAAAAAACGAGATTAAACTCTATTTTTGTTCAAAATAAACAACACAGTTGTTAGGCTCAGCCCTCAAAACGGTTCAGGCGTTGCCTGTCAGAGATAAATCTAAAAGCGTCATGGTTGTAACTGGTCTCTACAACGTAACATATTTGTTCATGTTTGAATTTGACGAGATGCTGAGTTGAGAATAATGGGAAAGCTGATGGGATTCCTGCGGTTAATAAGACCGCTGAACTGCTTAATGATGGGTTTTGCAGTGATCGTGGGGGCTTCTCTGGTTTCCACTCTCAACTTCACAATCAATCTCCTCCTAGGATTTGCAACCTCGTTTGCCTTGACTGCAGCTTTCATGGCAATAAACGATTTCTACGACCGGGAAATCGACACCATCAACGAGCCAAACCGCCCAATTCCAAGAGGCGACGTTAGCCCAAAAGAAGCCCTGATTTTCGCCCTTCTTTTGAGCATAATAGGATTAATAGCAGCCTTCGAAACTAACCTGCCAAGCCTTCTGGTGGCAGTGATAGCATGGATTATAGCCATAACCTACATCACCGAAGGAAAAGGGACAGGGCTTCCCGGAAATTTCTTGGTCAGCGCGACTGTGGTAATCCCGTTTATTTACGGAGGCTTAACTGCAGGGCAAATTGAAACATCTACCTTACTGTTTGTTGCAATCGCCTTTCTGTCAAACACCGGAAGAGAAGTCACTAAAGGAATAGTGGATGTTGAAGGAGACCGATCCCACAACATTAGAACAATCGCGGTGACTTACGGAGAACGAACAGCGGCAGCAGCTGCAGCAGTTTTCTCTCTTTTGGCAGTGTGCCTCAGCCCGTTACCGTGGTTGTGGGGACTTGTTTCAGACTGGTTTCTTCCCCCAGTCCTCTTAACCGACATCGGAATGCTAGTGTCCTCTATCCTGCTTCTCAGGAACTATTCCAGAAAAAACGCTAAAAGAACAAAAAACCTGAGCCTACTCTGGTTTACCACCGGACTTTTGGCTTTCATCTTAGGAAAAATGTGAAACCACTTATCTTATTCTGCTTCCTGCCGCAATGTCCTTTTCGGGACAAATCAGAATTACGTTTCCCTCATTGTCTTCGGCGGCGAGTACCATGCACTGGGATTCTATGCCCATGAGCTTTCTTCTCTGCAGATTCAGAATGAAAACAAACTTTTTGCCTACCAACTCTTCAGGCTTATAATATCGTAGCAGCCCAGCCACGGACTGCCTCTTCTCGGAACCAAAATCGACAATAAGCTTTAGCAGATTTTTTGATCCGGGAATCAGCGTTGCCTCTTCAACTTTGCCGATACGTAATTCAAGCTTCATGAAATCGTCAAACGGTATCTCCATCCAAGTCACCAACGACCCTTCCATTAATACTCCTAAAATTTTAAACTTTTTGTCAAGCCTGACCCGAATGAAATACAACAAATCGTTCAATGAACCTGCCATAGGTTCCTTTGATCTCCAGTGGGAAAACTACATCCAAAAACAACCCACATGTAACGTCAACTGTTTTAAGTTCAGCAGACACAATAACACATAAGAACAGGTAATGTTTGGTGAAATGCATGCTTGTAACAAACAAAGAAGTATTATCAATTGCTACAGCTGAGGGATATGCGGTTGGAGCATTCAACATCAACAACATGGAAATCTTGCAGGCTATTGTTGAAGCAGCCACAGAAGAGAAGTCGCCAATAATAGTCTCCGCAAGCCCAAGCGCAATCAAGTACGCCGGCTTAGAATACGTAACTGCCATGGTTAAAGCCGCAGCAAAAACAAACCCATTCATACCCATGACCCTCCATTTAGATCATGGGAAAGACGTAGAAACAGCTTCAATGTGTATTAACGGCGGATTTACCTCTGTTATGATTGATGGTTCGCACCTAGATTTCGAAGAAAACATTGCCATGACAAAACATGTCGTGGACCTAGCTCGCCGCAAAGGAGTCTCCGTTGAAGCAGAACTTGGAAAACTTGTTTCACAAGAGTCAACTGCCCAAGATGCAGAAGACCCCTACACTGACCCTGACGCTGCCGTGGAGTTTGTTGACCGAACCGGCGTGGACTCTCTAGCCGTTGCCATAGGCACATCCCACGGTGCCTACAAGTTTAAGGGCGAAGCAAAACTAGATTTTGAAAGATTAAGATCCATCAGAAGCAAGGTCAGCATTCCACTAGTTTTGCATGGAGCCTCCGGCGTCCCCTCATGGATAGTTGAAAAAGCCACAAAATATGGTGCAGAATTAAGTGGGGCTAAAGGAATTCCGGATGAGCACATAAAAAAAGCCATTTCTTTAGGGATAGCGAAAATAAACATTGACACAGACCTGAGACTGGCTTTCACAAGTTCAGTTCGCGAAGTCTTAGCTACTTCACCCAAAGTATATGATCCCCGTAAGATTCTGGGTCCAGCCAAAGAAACTATAAAAAAGGTTGTTAAAGAAAAAATGAGCCTCTTCGGAAGCGCAGGAAAGGCTCTTTAGAAGGAAGAAACCTTGAAAGTCGGAGTGTTAAGTGGGGGAGGCGATGCTCCGGGAATCAACGCGGTCATCAGAGCAGTAGTGCGAAAGGGCATCCGAAACTACGGCTACGAAATGATCGGGATAAGAGACGGATGGCGGGGACTAGTTGAAGGCAATTTCATGCCTCTAACTTTGGAAACAATTTCTGGGTTACTTCCTCGCGGAGGATCAATTCTAGGAACTTCAAGAACTAATCCCTTCAAGCGTGAGGGAGGACCCCAAAAGGTCCTAGATAATGTTAAAGAGAACGGCATCGACGCAGTGGTTGTTATAGGCGGAGACGACACTCTGGGAGTAGCCACCAAAATGGGTGAGCTAGGACTCCCATGCGTCGGAGTGCCTAAAACAATCGACAATGACTTAGGCTTAACCGACTATACCTTCGGATTCCACACTGCCGTTCACATAGCATGCGAGGCTATCGACAGGCTTCACACCACAGCGGAGGCTCACCACAGAGTAATAATCCTTGAGGTAATGGGCAGATACACCGGCTGGATCGCCCTAGAGGCTGGAATCGCTGGAGGAGCAGACATTATCCTGATTCCAGAGGACCCCTTTGACATAAAAGAAGTCTGCCAGTATATCAAGCAAAGGCTGGAAAGAGGTAAAACCTTCAGCCTCGTTGTTGTTGCGGAAGGAGCAAAACCCAAAGGAGCCCAAAAAATAGTTTACGGAACCGGTTCAGACGAATTTGGACACCCTAGACTCGGTGGCGTAGGCTACTATCTTGGAAAGGAAATTGAAAAATGTATAGAAATCGAAACAAGAGTTGTGGTTCTTGGGCATCTTCAACGTGGCGGTTCTCCAACAGCCTTCGACCGAGTGCTGGCTACAAGATACGGAATCGCCGCCATAGACTCGGTTCACAAAGGCCAGTTCGGGCAGATGGTTGCACTCAAAGGAAACAAGATTGTTTCTGTCCCATTAAAGGACGTGGCTGGTAAACGAAAAACCGTTGACTTAGAACTCTATGAAATGTCAAAGGTGTTCTCCGGTTAACCGTTTGGAATCACCTCAAATATTTATGGTGTTCGTTAACTGAGGTTGTTAGAATAGAAAAGCGGGAAAGAGCTGAGGAGACGCATCTCGTTTAACGTGTTCCAGTTCTTTATGATTAATCGCTGATTTTGTTCACGTAAACCGTCGCTACCATACAGTCCCCTAATCGCTGGCAAAGAATGCACTCTTGAGGAATGGGAGAATCCTTTGGGCGGCTTGAAAGATAACCGAAGTGATGAAGGCATCCTGAAAAGAACCTTTCTTCGCGTGTCGCCGCGTTTTCTTCCTTTGGTGTAGATTTGACTGCAGCTTTTTGGTTTTTGTTTTGGTGTTTCGTATTCACTTTTTGAGGTTTTATCCGCATAGCGAGTTGTGTTTTCGTAGCTAAAATACGGTTTCTTAGAAACAGCACTACCCCCGCTGCAAGCAGTGACATGCTAATCAAAAAGTAGTGAATGACTGTCATGCCTATCCCTAGGCTGATGGCTTCGTTTGCCCTAGAGCCGAAGAATATGTTGCCGATATCTTTACTCCATTGCGTCATATCAGTCCATGTTAGCCAGCCGATCCATGCCATAATAAGTGCCGCGGAGGCAACTAAAGACAAAACTATTATATGTGGCATGAGACGGGCAAAACCAAACTTTGAAAGTTGTAATTGTCTTGTCATCTTGTATCCCCACTAATTTTTTGGATGCTTACATCTTATTTTAAACGGGTATTTAGTTTTGATGAATCCAGAATAAGTATGGCAAGTCATGTATTGCCGGTGCATCCAAGAAAATTAGCTTCAACAAAATGTACATGAAATCTGTGAAGAAATGTGGAAGTTCAGTAAAATTGTTCCACTGGAAATATTCGGGTTCAGAGATATATGGGTATAATATGTGCGCCCGTTATCAAACAAAAATTAAGTGTCTCCTGCCAGTGGAGAGGAGGATCGTTTTTTGCTACGCTAGGGTGATATAGAAAAATCATGAACCCTGAAGACATTGTTTTTTTGTTGTGTGCTCCAGAGTTACGCAGTGTTTTTTATTTGTCCTTCTTTTCTACTTTAATAACCACTTCTTTTGGGCCATGCATTCTATCGTATAGCATTTTTGCTATGGTGAATATGAACCAGATGATGACTCCGTAGATCACGCCGTTTATGATTCCTTCAGCTAGTTGTCCATACATCGGATCGGTTTGGAAGATTTCGGGAATATACGCCTCTAATATCGAGTGTCCTGGGGGGCAAGTATACGCCGGCAAGCGAGATTAACAGAAACAGGACGAATGATATGACGAAGACCACCGCTCCAATCATCGTATCACCTCCATCCGAGTGAGGTATGTCGTAAACGCTCTTAAAACCTTTGAAAAAGTATCTCTGAAATTCTAGAGGTAAGCTCGATATCACATTAATGGAGAGTTTTTTGGTTTCAGGGAACATTCACTGATTTTTATGAACAAGCGGTTGTCATGTTTTTCTTTGCTGAATTTTGAAATCTCGATAGTTTCTTTGAAGATTGGTCCATCGATTGTCATGGTGTGATATTCGCCATTTTCTCCGCAGGGATCCATACCAGTTTCTTTTGCTAGTGCCTTCAAGTTTTTGACAGAGTTTTTGTTAAGTTCTCGTCCAAGCCATTCTTCCGTGAACCACTGTTGTCCCAAGCAAGTGAAGATTGATCTGAGCCCAGATGATACTTCTTCATCCAAAACTTTGCTGGTGTCCTGATTCCACAATGGCATGATCACAGAGATGTCTAATCCTTCGGTTACTTTATCCATCCATCGTCCATGCACATCATCCACAACGTAGATGTCCCCGGTTACGATGCCTTCGATGCCTTTGTCTATTAAATGGGTAATGGCTTCTCTGTAGCTTTGTTCGTACGGCTCTTTTACTCCAAGTTTTAGAAGCGGGATTCCCAAGGCTTTAGCTTGGAGCTCCATGATGGGGATTGGGTGACAGAATAGGGGCCATGTTTCGGAGACGAAAACAACGAGATAGGCGACGTCATATCCCTCTTTCAATACTTTGTGGCATGCTAGGGCTGATTCCATTCCGCCACTCCAAGAAATTGCGATTTTCATCTCTAAAGCTCCTGACCTTTGATTCAAGCATGTGTCGAACTTTTTGTTCAATTATCATCCAAAATAGTGGAAGATTCACATATAAACGTTTCCATAACAGTGAAAGTTTACACATATAAAATGAAAAAAACTGAATATGTGTTCATGTTTCTTGAACGGGTTTATTTACAGCATCTTATTCGAGGTGCTCAAAGCCCTTAAAAGAAAGGCAAAGTTTAGATTTATTTGGGCAAAATAGTTTGATGAAGACAGCGAGGTTACAATCTTTCAGGCAACTTGTTTGGAGAATTCATGTCGAGGTAAGTATAGTAGTTCTATGAAAGTGAGTTGATGTAAGTATGACTGTGTGCACTCTGTGTGGAAGGAACGATGCTGTTTTTGGGCGTAGTTACTCAGGGGAGAATCTTTGTGCAAGATGCTTCTGCAGAACCATTGAAGACAGGGTGCGAAGAACAATCTCCAAATATGAAATGTTGGGACCCAAGGACAGAATCATGGTGGCTGTCTCCGGAGGCAAAGACAGCGTCACCCTCCTGCATATACTTGTAAAGATCGAAAAGGCCTTTCCAGATGTGGTTCTCTGCGCGGGTACGGTTGATGAAGGAATACGGGACTACAGGGATGAGGCTCTAAAAATTGCAGAAGGGAGCTGTCGAAAGCTTGGAGTAGACCAGGTGGTTGCATCCTTCAAGGAACTGTTTGGGTACGAACTGGATGAAATCGTGGCGTTAACCCGAAAGAGAGGAGAGAATGGGTTGACGCCCTGCAGCTACTGTGGAGTACTCCGAAGGAAGGCTCTCAACATTATGGCTCGGGAGGCTGGCGTGGACAAGCTTGTTATCGCTCACAGTCTAGACGATGAAACCCAAACCATGCTCCTTAACGTTGTTCACGGTGATCCTATGCGGATTGCGAGGTCAAAGCCTGTTTTGGATGTGATTCATCCGAAGCTTGTGCAGCGTGTGAAGCCTCTTTGTATGGTGCCGGAAAAAGAGGTTGTTTTGTATGCTTACCTGAAGGGGATAGAGTTTCAGTGTATTCCCTGTCCCTATGCTCAAACCGCTTTGAGGAACGACATAAGAACTATGCTCAATCATATGGAGCATAAGCATGCTGGAACATTATTCACTATTTTCAGATCCATGGAGAAGATCAGACCGGCGTTAGAAGCCTTCGCTGAGGAAGTGAAGCTACAGGACTGCAAACTGTGTGGAGAACCAACCGTTGGAGACCTCTGCAGAGCCTGCCAGATGCTGCAGGAACTTAATGTCTTATAGCCGAAGGTATAGAAAGATTCTTTTTGGTCGATTCTTATCATGGAAGGCTGTGAACTTCGTTGACTGTGCTTTCTGACACTGAGATACTGGAGCATCTTGACAATGGAGAAGTTAAGCTTGAGCCCTTTGAGTCTTCTTGTTTGAATCCTGCAGGTTATGACTTGAGGTGCTCCAAGAAAGTGATTCTGAAACCGAAACATTATGAGCTTGTGGCGACGCTGGAAACCGTTGAATTGGGCTTGAACATAACTGCTTATCTTCACATCCGGTCATCCCTTGCACGGGAAGGTGTTATAGGAAGTTTCGCTGTTGTGGACCCCGGCTTTCGCGGGCAGTTAACACTTAATCTTCATAACGTTAGCGAGAAAGAGATCACACTGGGAAAGGGCGAGCGTATAGTGCAGATAGTTTTTCACAACCTCGGAAACGCAGCCCATAAAGGTTACAACGGGTCATACCAAAACAGCAAGGGAATAGTGTCGAGCAGACGAAATAAACAGTAACCAAGCAGGCATCTAGAAGAGCGGGTCTTTTTTGTGCTTCTAAGTTTTCTGAAAAGTACTGATTTCAACAATCTGCTGTTATTAGGCTCCAAATATGCTCGTGTTATAAGCCCATGGAGGCAATGAGAATCACAAAGAAAACGTTTTTAGTCTAATGTTAGAAAAAGGGGGTTCGCGGGTGGCGAATTCATCCCTTGTTTGGGAAAAAGGTCAAAAATGACGAGGCTTCCCTGTTTTTGTCCCCTGAAGCTTATTCGTTTTTGTATTCTTTAGCCACAATCATTGTTGTCGTTAGGAAGATGTCTGATAACGACCTGAGCTTGTCTGTCAGGAATTTGTCCAAGTCAGCTAGGTCTTCAACTTGCACCTTTGCGATTGCATCGTATTCGCCGTAAAGCTCATCCACTTGGATAACCTCTTCAAAGTTTGCAACCTTCTCACACACGTCCCTTTCGGCACCTGACTTCAATGTAACTAGAATATAACCATAGACTCCCATTACTCTTTTCATCTCCACAATAACACTTCATCACAAAAACTTAAACATATCGTTCAAAAACGTCGGAAACCAGCTAAACCATGCCTCTTGGTTAAGAGCAGCTACTTTGATTAAAAAAGAGGTTTTGCTCCACAATAAACGCTGAAAAAGTGAGGACTGCAATTTTGAGGCTGAGTTAGCGCACCATTTTCTTTGCTAGTCTGTTTCTGTAGATTGTAGCTGCAAAAAACTTTTATGCACTCAAATACTCGTGTGATAATTGATGCCCAAAGTCAAGGATGTTATGACTAAAACAGTCATAACAGTTGAAGCTAACAAGACTGTTATTGAAGCAGCAGCCCTAATGGCAGAAAATGATGTAGGCAATTTGATTGTTATGGACGACAACACGCCAATAGGAATCGTTACTGAACGCGACTTTGTAAGAAGAGTTTTAGCAAAAGAAAAACCATCAAAAACCAAAATCTCAGAAGTAATGTCAACGCCCCTCAGAGTAATTGACCCTGGCGCTTCACTCAAAGAAGCCGCCAGAAGAATGGTCCGAAAAAGAATCCGCAGACTTCCTGTAATAAAAGACAATAAACTAGTTGGAATCATAACCACTACTGACTTCGCAAGACACTTGGGCAAAAAAACTTTCACCGACGACATACTTGAAGCAATAGGACGCAGCAACTATCCTGTTCCAGAAGTTTTCGAAAAATAGCAGACACCTTTTACAAGATTATTGCCTTTTGAAATCACCAAAACGTGTCAACGCTACAACAACAAAGGAAGCACCAGCAAAGCAGTCATACCTAGAAGCTTCATGAAAATAAGAACAGAAGGACCAGCAACATCCTTCAATGGATCGCCTACAGTATCACCAACCACTGTTGCTTTATGAGTATCCGATTTCTTCCCGCCATACAATCCACTTTCAACCAACTTCTTAGCATTATCCAACAGGGCGCCCGTATTGTTGAAGAAGAAACCCAACATGGCTGCGGAGGCAGTAGCACCCATAAGCAGCATCCCCAACGCGGTTGGGCCAAACAGCAGCCCCACAACTATGGGAGTCACAATCGCAGTAATCCCCGGCAAAAGCATTTTACTCAGAGCATTCTTGGTTGCAATATCGATACATCTGGCATAATCAGGAAGAACCTTACCTTCCTTGAGTCCCAGTTTCTCCTTGAACTGTAGTCTCACTTCATCAACCATTTTAAAAGCTCCATCAGCAGTTGCCCGTATTGTCAAAGACACTAATGGCAAGGGCAAAACTACTCCCAGAAACAATGCAGCAACAGCATAAGGAGACTCGATGGAAACTACGGAGATGTTGGCTGCTGCGAAGTAGGTTGCAAAAATCAAGAAAGAAGTAACTGTGCCTGAAGCCATGGCATAGCCTTTAGTTGCAGCCTTCATAGTGTTTCCGACAGCATCCAGAGTATGCAAAGTCTCAGACGCTTGCCCCGAAAGTCCAGACATTTCAGCAATCCCTGCTGCATTATCAGTTATCGGACCAAATGCATCAGAAGCCAGAATGAACGCAAGAGCAAAATCTGTGCCAATATTTGTTATCACAAGCCCATAAAGAGAGTTCCCAGTAATCACAAACGAACCCACCACAGCAGCTAAAACTGCAATCATCGGCAACAGCGGAGTTCCCAATCCAGTCGATATGCCAGTTATCAAGTTTAATGCTGGACCTGCTTGCGAAGATTCGGCAACATGATGTACAGGTCCGCGTCCAAGACCAGTGTAGTAAAGCGTAATGATGATGCAGACGAACATTGCTGCAACACCAAGTAATCCCGCAAAGAATAGGGAAACATCATCCAGAAACAGCGTGGATAAAAAGAATAAACCAACTAAACTCAGAACTGCAGTTGCTATAAGCCCAACCATCAACGATCCTGTGGCGCTTATCCGTTTCCACTGCCTAACCAAAGTTATTCCAAAAATAGAAGCAAGAACACCCACAGCCTCAAGTATAAACGGAAAAACAATCCCGTTGGGACCGTACCGGGCAAGAAAGAGGACACCCATCAGCATGCCGGTTGTTATGTCACTGCTGAAAGTCTGGAACAAATCTGAACCTCGTCCGGCACAATCACCCACGTTATCGCCAACCAAGTCAGCGATCACAGCAGGATTTCGGGGGTCATCCTCAGGGATTTCCATTTCAATCTTCCCAACTAAATCGGCCCCAATATCAGCCGACTTTGTAAATATGCCACCTCCAATCTGCGCAAACAACGCCGCTAAGCTTGCTCCAAACCCAAACCCAACAAGCGCCGGAATATCATTCAAAGCCACGTAAATCAAGAACAACGCAACCAAACTTATCCCCGGAACTGCAAGCCCAATAACCGCGCCGCCCAGAAAGCCAGTTCTAAGAGTTGCTCCGGGTGAATGCCTAGCTGCGCTTGCGGTTCTCACGTTGGCTCTAACTGCGACGTTCATGCCTACGTAGCCGGCAAACAGGGAGAGAAGGACTCCACAAATGAATGCCAGTGATGTGGACCAGTTGAAAAGCAAGAGAATGGTTATGGCTAACCATGGAATAACAAGGATTATGGTTCTGAATTGCCTTTTGAGGTAAGCGTTTGTTCCTAATATGATGTAACTGTTCACTTCTTGCATACGTGGGGTACCCGAATCACGTTTAAGAATCCAACGAGTAATGTATGATGCTACTAGAATGGCAACCATTCCAACCCCGAAAGCAAACAAAAGCGGATCAGTCACTACAATTCCTTACCTTTTTCTAGTTTTGCGACCTAACTATGTCTAGCAAAATTACTCGCCGCCTATTTTCCATTCCATACGTGACTTTATCCCTTTCCTTACAAATAGTAACTTGTTCATAAGGATAATCATAAATCTACGGCAAAACAGCCTATGATTCTGTACATTTCTCCTTTAGAGCATCAATTCTCTTGCCTGTTATGCCTTGCACCGTTTGAATACACTCAGAAATGATTACAGAAACACGTCATTGGTTTACGTTAAAATTGAAGACATTTTCATTTTTTTCTGCGTTTTTCCTGTGCTTCTCGTTCGCTTACCCAATACGATTCGCTAGCACCAGTTTCGTTTACTATGTGTTCCTTCTTGAAGACTGGAGCCTCACTTTTGTAGCGTTCCACAGCCTCTTGTAGAACCCCGAAAACGTTTCCTCTGTGAGCCCCAGCCACCACAACATAGACAAGGTCTTCGCCGACGCTGAACTCTCCGACAAAATGGTGAATCTGAACGTCAACAACCCCCTCCCTTTTCTTTAGCTCTTCACATATGCCGCCAAGAATCTTGTTAGCCCGTTCCTCATAGGCTTCCAGCTCCAGCCCTTCCACGTTTTCGCCATCCACTGTTTCGCCCCGAACAACTCCAATGAACGTGGCTATGGCTCCTGCCTTACGAAAGTCTGCCTGTTCTTTGATGGATTTCAGCAGCTCAGAGAGGGAGAGTTCTCCTTTTTTGTGAATGCCAATATACTCCATACTGCAGTCACCGTGCTAACTAGTCTATTATGGGATATGCTCTCTCAAAAACGATTCTGGCTGTGAAGGGGACGCCCTTTCAGATTAACAGTTCTGTACACTGGATGCTCCTTGAATCGAAGAGTTGTTTCCGATTTCTCGATAGTTCCACTAGGCAACCTTACACACAAGGAACTGACATTAGCTCCTGCGGAAGTAAAGCGTACCCCATCCAAGAGCTCGCCCTTGGTAACTCCGGAGGCTGCGAAGACCAGCTCGTTGCCCTTCGCCAACTCGTTTTCGTTGTAGGTTTTGTTTACATCGACACCTGCCTCCACCAGCCGGTCCAGTCGACCAGCATCATCCTTTTTGTCTCTCCAAACATTCACAAGCATAGTGCCGCCTAGACACTTCACCGCAGTCGCTGCGATAGTTGCCTCAGGTCCCGCACCAGCGCCCAAAAGAAGATCAACCCCAGAATTAGTAATACACGCAACAACGGCTGCCGCAATATCGCCGTCAGGAAGCAAAATTATCCGCACCCCAAGTTTCCTTAGGCTCTTCAGAATCCCCAGATGTCTCTCCCGCTCCAACATAATAACCGTGAAGTTTTCGAGCGACAACCCCTTCGCCTCGGCAACTGTGGTAACAATCTCTTCGACGGACATGTCTAAAGAAATCTTGCCGATAGACTGACTGTCAGTCGCCACTTTGAAGTAATACCCATCATCAGGTAGCACCTGAAGACAGCCAGCAGGTGCACAAGCGAGAGCAGAAATAGCGTCTTTCCTGCCTTTAGAAGTTGCAGTTGTGCCGTCAACAGGGTCAACGACAAACTCGACTTTTGGTCCTTTCCCTGTTCCAACTTTTTCTCTGAGCATGAATGCTGGTGCATGGTCTTTGGGTCCTTCACAGGAGATGACTTCGCCGTTAACTTCGGTTTGATTCAAGACGGCTCTCGAAAACTCGACGGCTTTTGCGTCTACTAGATTCTTGTCTCCTTGACCAATATGTAATGCCGCGCCGACAGCTCCAGCAATGGTGATTCTGGTTAAAGAGGGCGCTAAAGCCCTAAGAGATGCCAATTTAAACACCACCACATACTAACGTATAATCGCTTGTAAAATGTTTTCGGATATGGTGAGAGCTGAACTCGGGTAGAGCACCTTCAACGTTGAAGTGAAGGGATAATGCATATTTAGTTGCGTTCACTTCTCTCTTAACCACCAGTTAGTTGGTCACTCAGTTACTGTTATCGTGGTGGTTAGATAATGATTGTGGGGTTGGTGTCGGATACTCATGACTGTCTGCCTCTGATTGACGAAGCAGTGAAGCGGCTAAACGAAATGAATGTTGAACTTGTGCTCCACGCTGGAGACTACATTGCTCCCTTTGTGGCGTCTCACTTCAAACCGTTGAAGGCTCCTCTGATCGGAGTCTTCGGCAACAACGACGGCGACAGAACGTTACTGAAAAAGAAGTTCGCCGAGTTGGGAGCTGACATCAGGGGAAACTTCGCGTTTGTGGTAGTTGACGGATTAAAGATTGCTCTGTTACATGGAGACGAAACGGAGCTTATGCGATCCCTTCTCGAGTTGGAGAGTCATGATGTGCTAGTTAGTGGGCATACTCACGTGGCGAAAACGTATCGAAAAGGGAGAACACTTGTCATTAATCCTGGCGAAGCTTGCGGCTACCTGAGCGGAAAACCAACAATATCCATACTTGACACAAAAACCCTTAACGTGAAGACAATACAGCTAAACTAAGGTCAAAACTACGAGGGAAAAAATCAACAAATTTACCTCTCGCAATTCGCGCGCATACACAAAGGCATGCAAGAATGGTGGTAACAAAACTATCAAAAAATCGATTAATTCTTCATGCACTGCATTTATTTTAAGCGTTTTTGCTGCCTCGGTGGATTATGCAAGTAACTATCCAAGTAGCGATTAAGAGAGTGCCAACAATGAATAAAAGTGTTGCATAGTTTAGAAGAGTTGTTTTTGTGGAGTAATCAGTAACTTGAAGATTTAGAAAAGCCAGATATGCAGATAGTGCAAACATCAGAACAGCTGGAAACAGCGTGATCTTATCAGCATTTGAGAGCATATAAGATAAAGTACTTAGAAAACATTTAATACTTGCCATCGCACGCGCCGGTTGGCGGTTTGGATTTGGGGTTAAATTTTAGTTCCCACACACTAACTTGCATTTGCCCTTACATTCTCTTTCATACATACGCACATGCAAAAAATCCGGCGCGGTTATGTCAATAAGAAGTCTAGGATTAGTCTAACACTGAAAAGAAGAGAAACTATAGATAGGATCATTTTCAAAGTTTTCTGTTTTGTTCGTTTAGCAACCAAAACTCCAACCTGTGCACCAAGGATGGTGCCAATCGTAATGGGTATGGCATATCCGATAGAAATGTTCTGCAAAAATCCATGGGTTATTACGCCTGCTCCATTGGTTAGTGCCATAGCGAATTCGGAACTTGCAATAGCTATGTGCGAAGGTATACCGAGCAACATCATGGTTGTGGTGTCTGTAATTCCTCCACCTAATCCAGCTAAGCCAGTAACGAGACCGCTCATTAAACTGCTTATCACTATTAAACTTGGTCTGCGTATTTTGTACTCAAACACTTGATTCATAGAGTCACTTACTTTCCTTCCCCATCCGTTACATGTCATGTTCGATTCCTTATTTTTTGTTGAAAGTTTTCTTGCTCTGAGGTTTCTTAACATAAGCAAAGAAAGGAAGAGAATAAGAAACCCGCATAAACCGATCAGCAGGTTCTGAGGGAGAATAGTTGTTAGGTATGCGCCAACGATTACGCCGGGAATATCGAATATGTCGTAAAGTAATGCAAGTTTGTAATCGACTCTCTTTTGTTTAATGTAACCGAGGGTGGCTGAGATAGTTGTACCGCACATCGCTACTAGGCTAATGGCAATGGCATTTTGGGGTGATAGATTAAAAACTAGAATCAGGGTGGGAACTAGAATGAAACCTCCTCCGAGACCACACATAGACGCAGGTAAGCCTACAAGGACTCCCAGTATCAGGAGCACGAAGAACAAGGGAACGCTGATCATGCTAAAGCCCCGAGTTTAGACCCATAAAACCGTTAGAGGTTAATAAAGGTAAATTTTGTAGGAGTAACATAAAGTTGTGTTTGTTTGGTAGCAGCAGCAAATCCGATTTTCTCCTCAACCTTCATGAACCATAGTCCATCTACAGCCCTGTAGCATCGATGAAAATACTCAATGATCTGTTGACTGTCCAATTCAGCTATACAATCACAACCCTGTTCTCTATGGAACAACTATTAGATTAGAATTTTCTAAAATCCAATTTTCCAACCCATTATCACTTAAAAGAAGCACACGTTAAGGTGGGTTGGATTAAAATTTAACCTTTCTCTCTCTTCTTTTTGTTTAATATAACCGATTCTAGAGCACTGTTCAATTTGGAATGTTGCTTTTAGGGTTGTTTTTTTATGTGCTGAATGATAAGTATGTTACATCTTTTACTATTCATTTTGTTATCTATCTTTTTGATTTTATTCCCTTGTATTTTTGGGGTTAATAAAAAAGGAGGTTGTCCTTTGCTTCAGTTAAAATTACCGAAAAAAGTTAATTTTCTTGAGCTTCAGAAGTATATAGCCAGAATTTTAGTCCAAGGGTTAAATATGTTCAAAGATTTGGTGCAAAGTGATTTTCGTGTTTTGTTTCTTTGGACACAAAGCGTTATTCTTTGGATTTCAGGTTGTTACTCATGGATTTTGCATGCAGAAATTGTCTATACGATTTTTGCATACATCTCAATTCTCTTTTGTGTGCTAGCAATCTTTGTTAGGTCATTAATGATTAAAACTGAATTTTGACGGATAGTTGAGAGCGCCAGTAAGTACTCTTATGCTAACGCCATTTTCCACTTTTAAGTTTCAGGCGTCAACTATCAAAAGAAGCTGGTTGGTTCAAATTTTAACCCCAAACACACAGGAGTTCCTATTACTTTGGCTCATAAGATCACTTATTATCTCAGAAAAATGGATACAATAAAAATCGTTGGAAAAACTGAGATTCAAAGTCACCTAAAACTCAGCAATCAAAAAGAGACCATGCATTGATGATTGTGAATCATATTTCTATTTCGCCAATTTCATTGTGAATTAGGGAAGAGGCTTCCTGGGTGCTAATTTGATCTGTAATGACTTTTTTCCAAAGATGATATAAACTCAAAGTTGTCAAGAATATTGCGTTGTTTGTTTCAAGAAAGAGCTTCATTGAAAGATCGATGTGTTCCTTGTTTGTTCGGTTGTTAATGGGTAAGTCTTTGTATGTGTTTACTACGAATATGATTTTTTCGTTTTTTCTTTGGTTTTCAATGAATTTTGCCAGTTGATTGATTTTGGCGTTTTGAGCTTCAACTTTTCCTTTTGTTGAAGCTATTTTAACCACTATGTTGCCTTTCAAGCCTGTTAGGTCAAATTCGGTATTTTGAGTAGTTTTTATACCTAGATCTTCTAGGATTATTTGAACCACTTTTGTGATTTTTTTATGGTCTATCGAGAATAGGTTGCGGTATTCTTCAGGGGTTATACTGTTATTCCATGAGTTTTCAATTTGGTTGAGTTCTGGAATTTCTATGGAGTCTAACCATGGATATTCTTCTGGCTCTTCTCTAGTGGCTAGACCTATCAAAAGCTTTATTGCATTAGAGTGGTTGATTTTTGTTGTTTTGGGTAAGAGATGGATTTTTCCTTTCTTGTCTATTGTGATAGTAGCGGCTATTGGTTTTTGGGATTTGTTAATTGCTATGGGATCAAAACTGCAGTTGATTGTGTTTTTCCAGTATAGTTCGTTATCCCATTTTTCGACATTTTCTATGTATTCTGAGAATCTTTCATCTGTGAGGTTTATTGTTCTTCCCAGTATCATGGGGTTTACTGTTAGTTTTTGTGGGAAGGGTATCCATGAGTAGTTTATGGGGATTTTTTTAAATGAGATTTTTAAGGGTTTTTCCATTATGCAAAAGATTTCTTTATTATCTCGGATGAAACTGCGAGCTGTTCTTTTCAATAAACCTATATTGTTGAAGAGTGTTGGGGAATAATTTTTTGGAAATGTGGTGAGGTCGATTATCAGGTAGTCATATTTTTCCATATTTGGAAAAGGTTGTGTCCATTTAATGTTGTCTACTTTCTTGTGAGCTGTAGATCCTATGATAAGCAGCTTATTCACGAGTTGTTTGACTCCTTCACTAAGTTTTTTATCTGGAATAGAATCTTTGTTTTAGTTTTTAAAAATTTGGAGATTATAACTTCTAAAAAGAATGAACACATTTGGGTTTTGAGGGTTAAAGTTTAACGCACACACACTGCTACTTGAAGGCAAGGAACTGACGCCTGAAGATGAAGATAGAAAGCAGTTAACCTGTTCGGTTTTCCGAAGAGCCGTCAGAAGCGTTCTAGCTAGTTGATGTCTTGTCAGAAATAATATAGTTGTATTAGGTAAAGCAGGGTTAGGTGGAGAGGGTAGTAGACGTAGAAGAAGTATTTTCTCCACAGAGGAATTGTAACTTTTTCAGTGGTTTCTCGGGTTATATTCAATGAACCGTTTTTGTGAAGAAGAATTAAGGGAATTGCAGAGATAGAGAGAAACTGGATACTCCATGGCACTAAGAACAACGTGTTAAGCAGGACCAACGAAACAACACCGAACTTTGTGTTCTCCTTAAGGATGTACATGCAACCTATCACTACTATGCCATAGATGCCGTAATCAAAGGGTAGAACTAAGGAGGCAAACACGGGAACGAGCACAAACACTGAACTCTTTTTGAAAAAATAGACGAATAGAAGACCGGAAGAGAGAGTGAAGAAAATGTTGAGTGAATCAAAAGGTCCATAACCTAGGGCTAAGAAAAAGGGCACCTGAGAGATCAAGGCGAAGATGAAAAGCCGAGTGAAATAGTACCGAATATTTCGTGTGTTTTCCATCCCAAGTATCAGCAGATAAGCAAATAATGGAAAAGAGAACCTGCCAATAAAACGCAGAACCGTAAACTCAGGATACAGGATTACTCCAACATGGTCTACAGTCATAGTTATAATCGCTATCCACTTGAGCAACTCTCTCCCTGAATCAAAACCTTGCAGAGCCAAACTCTCCCCCCTTCATAACAACACTAAGAGTTTACATTCTCTCCGGCGCCTCTATCCCAAGAAGTTTCAAGGCGTTTCGGAAAACTATTCTCGTAGCGTCCACGAGGGCAAGACGGGCATCGCTTAGCCCAAGCGACTTAGCTTTTATGACCGGCAGTTTCGTGTAGAACCTGTTGAACTTGTCAGCTAACGTGTTCACATAGTCTGCTATGGCGTTTGGTCGAAGATTCTCTGCAGCGTCCAAGAATACTTCAGGAAAACGAGCTAACGTCAAAACTATGTCACGTTCCATGGGGTCAGTCAGAAGCAAGTAATCAGCGTTTTCTGGTTCTCTAGATGCTTTACGTAGGATGCTGTGGGCTCGGGCGTGGGAGTATTGAATGTAGGGAGCACTGTTTTTCTCAAAGTCCAGCACTCTGTCCCAAGTGAAGACTACAGGTTTGGTTGGGTCCACTGCTATTAGCGCGTATTTGACGGCTCCTTTTCCCACAAACTCTGAAATCTGCTTTTTTTCTTCGTCAGACAGGTGGGGAGAACGCTTTGAAACCTCTTCGTAAGCCCTCTTAGAGGCTCCAGCCATAACCTCGTCGAGGGTGATGTAACGACCTCTGCGGCTTGACATCCGGTACCCCGGAAGGCTCACCAGATTGTAGGCAAAGTGAGTTAGTTTAGTTATGTAATCCACGTGACCAAGAGCACTCAAAGCAAGTTTCAACTGCAACTGGGGAAGAATCTGTTCCATGCCGATCACGTTGACGACACGTTCGGCTCTCTGAAACTTCCACAGATGATAGGCGATATCTCGCGTTGTGTAAAGGGTGGTTCCGTCAGCCCTCACAAGAGTCAGAGAAGAAAGCTCATGATCATCGCTCAGACCCAACGTCTTTTTGAGATCAAGGTCGTAAGCAACTTTTTCGGCGTCAAACTCCAGAACTCCCCCCAAACGAAAAACGTAAGGAGTCCCCTTCAGTGCCTCTAGGACCCGGTTGACATCGCCGTTCCAGATCAAGTCGCTCTCCCAGTCCCAAGAATCAATGGAGATTTCGATTCTGCCAAGAGTGTCCCTAAATCCTTGGAGACATAGTTGACAGACCTCTCTCAGCAGCTGCTTCGCTTCTTCTTTGCCCGCCTCGTATCCGCGTATTAGCTTGCTCACCTGCTCTTCAGGGTCGCTGTCCCTGCTGATCTCATCAAGGAGGCGAGTGAAGATTTCAGGAAATCTCTGTTCCATGTCTGCTGCAACTGAGGCCCATTCATCCAGTTTCCGCTGTAGCTTCGAAACCTCTTGTGCCTCAAGATTCTTTGCTGTCTCAACCGCTTTCTTGAGACGCTGAACCTCCATGATACAACTTGTCACCGCATAGATTGCGCCTATGAAACTGTCAGGCTTTCCTTGGGGCTTCGGCTTCCCAAGCTTACTGTATCCGTAGGCTATAACGGCGCTCTGGCGACCAACATCATCCACGTAATAATGTGTTGAGACCCTGTGTCCATGTTCCGTTAAGATACGGGCTATGGCGTCGCCCAGCATTGGATTCCTTGCTTGTCCAATGTGAATGGGATGAATTGGGTTGACGCTGGTATGTTCAAGCAGTATCTTTTTCGGCTCAGAAGTTTTAACGTAACCGTACTCCACATCCAAAGCTCTGGCGGATTCAAGGGTTAAACGGGAGAACTTTTCGGAGTTCACGTGAAAATTGATGTAACCTGCCCCAGCAGCCTCAACTGAGTGAACCAACGGAAAACCACTAACATCTATAGATTGCACAATTTCTTTCGCTATCTTTCGAGGCTTCTTTCCAGTTTGCTTAGCAATCTCGAAGCACACAGAAGCTGCCAACTCACCGAACTCAAGGTTAGGCGGAATTTCAACCAAGATAGACGGCAAAGAAAAATTGGGATATAACCGTTTAAGGGCATCCTTTAAAACGGTCTCGCATCCGACATGAAATTCCTTGAAGGGGTTAACGGAAACCATCATGTTTTTCTTCCTTTTGTGGCGGGTCCGCGGGGATTCGAACCCCGGAACTCCGGCTTCGCAGGCCAGTGTCCTAATCCAGACTAGACCACGGACCCAAAACCTGATTTACAGGTTGTCTTCTGATGAAAAGAATGTTAACAAGCTAATAAGCCTTAGGAACAATGTAATCTGAAAGAGAAGGAATAAACTAGGGCACAACTCATCTGAAACATTTTGCTTCTGTCCGCTTGACAATCTCCACTCCCTAGACAGTTAAAGAGATTTTTTGGGAGAATCGTATTATATATGGATGTTTATATTTGGTTTTGGCGAGATTAATGTCCGACTTTTCTCCCTCTGATTTGGCGATAATCGAGTCCCAGCTGAAGGGCAAAACTCTTCAGATATACTGGTATCTGCTGAGGGACCCGAGTTCTAGCGTGGGGGTCCGTGAGGTTCAGCGGTCCCTAGGGCTTTCCAGTCCAAGCGTAGCCGCTCACCATTTAGATAAGCTGTTGTCCCTTGGTTTGGTGAAAAAAACTACGAGAGGAGAATATTTTCTGAATCAAGAAATTAAGGTTGGTCTCTTAAAGTTTTTCAGTAGGATGGGGCGATTCCTTGTTCCTCGCCATCTTTTCTATGCTCTTTGGCTCTCCACAATGTTTGTTATATACATAGTTTTATACAACGTAGTCTTGTGCCAGCCCACAGGTTCAGTGCATAATATTGCAGCCATCCTTTTTGGAGTCGTCGCCAACATAGTTTTGTGGCTTGAAACGGTGAGGCTCTGGAGAGAAAAGCCATTCTAAGCTGTTCTAAAAAGTGGACTTAAAAGCATGCCAACTCCTTGGTAAGGATGGAGAAAAGCGTGAATAAGGTTCTAGTCTACACGGTGATCGCCATATTGCTTGGCTCAGTCACAATGGTTGTTCCTCTAGCGCTGCTTGGACCCAGTAACCTCATTCCGGATAATAATTACCCAAATACTGATCCTGAATCGAGTAAAGAAACATTAGCGCGTAATGGTGTGTTATCCATTCCTGAGGCATCAGCCGAACAATCTGGTGGTACAGACACCCATGACAGTTCATCCAAAGAAGTTTCAGCGGGTGAATCAAGCTTGAAGGGAACAGGTGTCGCTTCCGATCTGTCTTCGATTGGACTGATAACCGTTCCCAGTTTCCTTGTTGCATTGGGAGTTTTTGTTTACCTCAAGAAACGGATGATTTAGTGTTCTATTTTTTGTACAGTATGTTCTAAAACGTAGCATTAAGTGCCTATATGAGATAATCACTAAATAACAAACAAAATAATGGTGAAAATATGAAAAACACTAAATGTTTTATCTTTTCTTTTCTAGCAACAGTTCTAATTATCTCCTCAATACCATTATCGCTCTATCTAACAGCCCCTGATAATACAGAACAGACAGAACTTGACATTGCACTAAACAAGTTCTCTTCATACGAAGAACTGAAAACATTCCTAGAAACAACATCACAAGGAAGCTATTATCCTTTTGATTCCCGCGGGGGGCAACTAAAAAGCAACGATGCATTGGCAATCCCCGAGTCGCAAGCAGCTGCTCCTGAACCATCTGAAACTGGAAGCACAGATTACTCGAAAACGAACATCCAAGTTGAGGGCGTGGACGAAGCAGACATCGTGAAGACCGACGGCGAATACATCTACATTGTTTCAGGCGGAAACCTAACAATTGTGAAGGCGTATCCACCTGAAGAAGCAAAAGTTGTTTCAAAAATCACCTTAGATGGCGGTATAACGGGAATATTCATCAACGGAGACAAATTAGCCATCTTCGAGACTGACTATGGAGTCTATCCACTTTACGAAGGTGAAGTAGTATCCGACTCATCGAGCAGTTCTGAAGAAGTATACGAAACCGTAACAGATGATGAGCCGTCCAGCGTTCCTGAACCAAAAAACGGAAGCACATCAGACGATGACCCCAGAGTTCCCGAACCCACCGAACCAGTAGTCGAGCCCAAAATAATATGGGAGCCGCCTACAACCTCAATCAAAGTGTATGACATCTCAGACAAAGAAAACCCTGTGTTGACGAGAGACTTTTCCATCGACGGAAACTATTTCAGTTCAAGGATGATCGGAGACTACGTCTACGTTGTTGCAACACAGTATACCACCTTTATAGAAACGGACGTTTTCCTCCCCAGAGTTCATTCAGACAATGAAACGGAAGTGATACCAGCCGACGACATTTACTATTACAACTTCTCAGATACTTCCTATAGCTTCACAACCATCGTTGCCCTGAACATACAGAACGACGCCCAAGAACCAACCCACGAAACCATAGTAATAGGAGGAACCAGCGCCATCTATGTTTCACAGAATAACATCTACTTGACTTTTCCCGATTACCCATGGCAAGAAGACGAAAACATGAAAACAACAATCCAAAGAATCAAAATAGAACAACAAACTATAACGTTTGAGGCATCAGGTGAAGTTCCCGGTCAAGTTCTTAACCAGTTTTCCATGGATGAACACAACGGCTACTTCAGAATTGCAACAACAATCTACAACTATAGCTGGAGAACATTCGCTGAAGAAGCAACTTCCAAGAATAACGTTTACGTTCTCGACATGAACCTCAACGTTGTTGGAAAGCTGGAAGACTTGGCTCCAGGAGAACAGATTTACTCAGCGAGATTCATGGGCGACCGATGCTACGTAGTAACCTTCAGAAACATTGACCCCCTCTTTGTGATAGACATATCAGACCCCACAGCACCAACAGTTCTTGGGCAACTCAAAGTAACAGGTTACTCAGGCTACCTTCACCCATACGACGAAAACCACATTATTGGAATAGGCAAAGAAACCGAGTATGAAGCAAAAGCGGACTTCTCATGGTATCAGGGAGTGAAGATATCCCTCTTCGACGTAAGCGATGTCTCGAATCCGGTGGAATTAGCCAAGTATGAGATAGGCGACAGAGGAACAGATTCTCCAATCTTGTATGATCATAAGGCGCTGCTGTTTGATAAGGAGAAAAACCTTCTTGTGATACCTGTCTTGGTGGCAGAGATGGACCCAAGCCAATACGACGGAGAGATTCCTGACTGGGCATATGGAGATTATGTGTGGCAGGGCGCCTACGTCTTCGACATATCCCTAGATGGTCTGGAACTCAGAGGCAGAATCACACACATGGACGACACAGACCTATTGAAGAGAGGCTACTACTTCGGCTCATACTACTCAGTGCAGAGGTCACTCTACATAGACGATGTGCTCTACACGATATCTAGCATGAAAGTAAAGATGAACAACCTAGAAACCCTAACGGAAATCAACGAAGTGGCGCTATCCTAACCGTCCTGCTCTAGTTTGATTGCTTTGCGAGCAAACGTGAGGTACCCGGTGTGTCCAGTCATAACGGTTTGGGGGCGCGTCTTCCCCCTCACCACCTGCATAAACCGAATAAGAGTCTCAACAGTTTCGACGCCAACGAACCCATAATCAGTTAACGCTTCCACAACCTTCACAACCTGATCGATAGTCGGACTGAAGGACACCAAAACCCCGCTTCCCTTCAACGCAGTATAAGCATGAGGAACGACCAGCCACGGCGTTGCCATGTCCAAAATTACGGCATCCAAATCTTTTTCTTCAATACCCTCGGTCACATCCCCATCTTTTAATTCCACATAATCTAAGAGCCCAGCGCGTTCCAAGTTTTTTTTAGCATTCTTCGTAAACTCTTGCCGGACTTCGTAGGTGTAGACGCGTCCGGTGGGTTTGATGTAGTGTGCTATGGCGCTTGTGAGGGCGCCTGTTCCGGTTCCCGCTTCGACTACACGGCTTCCGGGTCCTATTCCACTATACATGATGATGAGGGAAATGTCCTTGGGGTAGGAAATTTGGGTTCGTCTGTTTGTTTTGAAGATGTAGTCGCGAAGATTGGGTTTCAGGGCGACAAACTCTATGTCCATGCTGCTGGCTATTCGGGTTCCGTACTCCTTTCCTATCAGGTCTCCTAGCTGGATGTAGCCTTTGTGAGTGTGAAAGCTCTTCTCCGCCTCCACTCTAACAAGATACGTTCTCTTTCTGTCCAAGTAAAGAAAAACATCTTCGCCTTCAGCAATTAATTCAGTCATCGATACCAGCCTATTGATGCAAATTCTATCTAACGTCTTGACGCAATCACCCTATTTATAGTAAATGATTGAGTGTTGGATCTTATACAATGGTTAGTAATTCAGTTAGGCTCGCAATCGTGTCATATTGACTTGGAATCTTCCCTTCACGGTCTATGATGAATGGCTTAATTCCAACATTCATAGCGCCTTCATAATCGTGCATAACAGAATCGCCGATGAAGAGAGCCTCGCTAGGTTTCACCCCGAGCTTGTTTAGAGCGTAGAGAAAGATTTCTTTAGCTGGCTTGGCGCAGTTGCAGGAGTCAATGCACACGACTGCATCAAACCATTTTTTTAGCCCCAGTTCCCCCAGAACGTGTTTAAGGTCCTGTTTGAAACCGTTAGATACAAGCCCCAGCTTCAAGCCTTTGGCTCTTAACCGAGACAGCGTAGGCTCCACATCCGGGTAAACCTGCAGATGGGAACATTCCCACCAAAGCTCATCAATCTGTTCAGCCAAAAAAACCCGTTTCTCTTTGACACCCAGCTTTTCCAGAATATGAACATTATAGTTTGTCCAGATTTCTTTTCGCCGATTTTCATCGTAACCTGCAACATCAAACTCGCTTTCAGTCTCTTCCTGAGCCCGAACAATGTCGTCAGTTGAGACCGTAACCCCGAAACGAGCAAGAATTCGCCTATAGATTTCAGGAAAAGACGCAGTTTTTGTAAGAGTCAACCCTAGGTCGAAGAGCACAGCCTTCAATGCCATTTTATATCATAAACTCAAATACTGAGATTCGCAGAAATCCTTTTTGGTTCATACTCCATGGGCATACAAGCTACTTGAGAATTGTGAAACTAAAATTTCCAATTAAAAAGACGCGTGAAAACACTTGTGTGAGGCGTTCTTTACGCTTTGTTAGCGTCATATTGTTTGGCGGCGTACTGGACAATTTCTTGTGAGGCTTCCGCGTTTTTCCATTCGTTTATTTTGACCCACTTGTGAGGCTCTAACCGTTTGTATGTTTCAAAGAATTCCTGTATCTCTCGAAGTCTGTGCTTATGAATATCCTTGATGTCTTTGATTCCCTCGAATCGCGCATCATCAGCAAGCACCGACAAAATTTTCGAGTCCACACCTTTCTCATCCTCAATTATCAAAGCGCCTATAACCCGAACTCGGACTATGCATCCGACTTCTAAAGGTTCATAGCTCAGAACCATGATGTCAAGCGGGTCCTGATCATCGTACCATGTTTGAGGAACGAAACCGTACTCAACCGGAAAAACAACAGAAGAAGGAATAATTCGATCCAAAACAAAAGCTTCCCACTCCGACTTGTACTCGTACTTGTCCCTTGAACCACTCACAACCTCAATAACTGCATTCAATAATTTTGGGGGCTTTTCCCCCAAGGGGATGTCTTTCCAATAATTCAAAGCTATCTACCGTCAACTGTAAAGATTTAACACCCATTTAAATGCTCCGTGATCAAGAACTGGTTCCGCGCACCAGTATAGGTTCGATTTCTCTCCTGTTCAATAGCATGTTAGTTTTTTCTGCTGAAAACTCGGAGAGCAACAAAGCCTAAATAACATTTCTGGATTAGAGTAAAGTCGGTTTCATCTCGTTTGAGGATGCGAGGTTCAAATCGTGATAATTAAACAGCATAGTAACACAGGCAGATTTCAAGTTTATGTGAACTGAAACGGTGGGAAACTTGGCTAAAAGAATTAGAAAGCTTATTCTCCCCTTCGCCGTTGCTGGCAAAGACCGGTTTAAACCCTTCACTAAGGATATGGAGATGGCAGCCATCTTCTATCTAGCCGAAAGAGACAGAAAGAAGGGCGAAGGTCACGTCTTGAAGAAACCGGGGGAAACAGTGGTTTTCATAGCCGAAACCTGTTATCCCATATGGTTGATTCCATGGAGTGGAAGGACCCTCATCTTCGATGGACTAGAATTCACGAATCCGTCAATATTTTATGACGTACTTCCAGACATCAAAGCCTTCGACAACGATTTTCAAGCGAGTTCCAAGTCACGTGAAGCCTATGGTGCAGCCCTATCCCAGAACGCCAGCTACTTCCAAAACTTCGCTGGAAAAGAGGGAAAAACCATAGAAGGTCTTATCACAAACCCGAATTTCATGCAAGATTTAATGGATTATCTTCAAGACGCAGAGGAAATCAGAAAAGGTGCAACAACAAAAGCGGTTTTGTCCCCTCTCCTAGATGAGTCTGAGGTTTCAGCTTCCATCGATAAGCTTTCTGAATTAAGAGACACAGTGGAGGAGGAAATAAAAACCTTAAGCAGAAGCATGAAGCTCCTCAGTAAAGGGACAAGAGAACAGGTGAAAGCTCTTCACGCAGAAATGAGGATGACCATAAAAGAGTTTGATAAAAGAATTAAGAAGGTTAAACCCAAAGTAATGGAAAAAATAAAGAAAATTCAAGAGAGACGCGATGAAGAGGTCACCAGAATCTCCAAAAAATATGGCAGGAAACTCCGCTCCCTTCACCAAAAAAGGGTTAGAATAGAAAGAACACTTGAACGTCTGTCAAGCGACATCGAACGCATTGAAGCGGACATAAAAGTCGCTAGGGAAAACAAAGACGAGGCTGGCGAGTTTCAGCTGACGCAGAATCTCGATAAGATCAAAAAGAAGCTTCCAGTTTTGAATAAGGAAATCAAGGAGATTGACAGGAACATAGAGAATGTTGAGGATGCAAAAAAAATTGAAGTGTCAAGAGCGAGGACGAAACCGGACGATCGCGTTGAGGGAGCTATGAAGGCTCTCCGGGACATAGAAGCTACGAAGGAAGCTAGAGCTAGACTGGAACAGCAGGAACTAGCAGATTTAGAGGAGAAGACTTCTTCCATAATAAAACAGATTGACACGATGATTAAAACAAAAGAGGCAGCCTTAAACGAGATTGACAGCATGGGCGCCCTAGAGAGAAGAAGAAAGCAGGCTATAGTGTATCTTCCTGTCTATTTTGTTTGTTACGAAACAGAAGTTGGGAAGAGATATGTTGTCCATCCACCATCCAAAGTAGGCAGCATGGGAATCAGAACAAAATTGAAGGGTGTTTTCGGAGCCGGAAAAATGAAGTCGTTTCTTCAGTCTCGTTCACAAGCCATCGCAACTCTTCTTGACCGACTTGTGGATTTAACCCAAGAGAATCCCGTGTTTGAGAAGGAGATAACCGAGGCGGGAATCAAAGCTAACATCTTACGAACAACAGAGTTACAAGTAGGCATCAAAAAAGGATTAACAGAATTAAGAGACGAGAGCTGGATATCGGAAAACGAGTTTCAAATCCTCAACGAACGCATGTAAAAACCACAAAACAAAAGTTTTAACAAAACGGACACAACACACGTTTTTGCACGCTTTAAGATTCCCTTTTAACCAGTTCTTTTCCCATTTTTTGGCAGACATTAGAAATGGCGAGGAGAACATGGGGTGGCGTGAAGACGCTGAAAACTTTGGTGTATCGCGCTGACGCAGCTTTCTTCACAGTCTCCTTTTTTCCTCCAGCTTCCAGATATCCCTCAATAAAGTTTCTGGCTATGATGCTCGCAGCGTTGGTGGAAGACATGGGCGGACTATAATGTCCCGAATAGTACAGAAATTCGGCGATATCCCACGCTTGATTTCCATCTCTCGTCGCCTGCTCAAGATCCAGTAGAACAATTTCATCTTTTGTAACAATGAAGTTCTCGGGTTTGCAGTCGCCCAAACTGACGCCCAAGCTATGTGCCTCCGCTATCTTTCGTCCCACCTCCTTCACCAAAGCAACATCATTTGCAGCTTTGTTAGATGAGATAATCCGCTTGATAGTTTCCACCAGTTCCTCTCCCTCAATGAACTCCTCGAAGATCAAGCGTTTTTGGGGGCTGATATAGAAGATTTTGGGAACTGGAAAACCTTTGCTGTGCAGAAACGTGTTTATGGCGTATTCTTTCTCCAGTCTGGATTGCCCAAGCACGGCGAAGGATGTGGTTCCGAAAGACCACAAGGTTAGAGATAACCATTTGAGATTTGACCAGTCTCTGAATCGTTTAACGACAAAATTTTGTTCTTCACCATTTTTCGTTAGAGTAAGAAAGTAGACGTCATTCAAGACCCCTCCAATATTCTTAACCCGTATCTTCGACAACTCGCCGTCTGGGATAATCTTTCTAGCCACATCTTCAATGCCAGATTTGTCTGAAAGGGAAACGGGTCCCAGAGGCGTAGGGAGCAAAACGTATTTTTTGGGGTCTTCCAGTCTGGAAACCAGTCCGTCAGCATTAACCTTTCTATGGTTTTCCATGAAGATTCTTTGGTCCTGAATAAGGGAACTGACAGTTTTTGAATAGACGCTGAGAAGATGGAGAAGTGCTATTCTCTGAATTGACTTGAGAAAGATAGGTATCCGCGATTTCCGTCTTTTGACAGCAGCGATGTGGCTTCGCGTGATTTTGATGTAGCCACCTGAATGAAGAATTATTTTTTCTTTTGCCAGTTCGTCGAGGGCTTTCAGGTATCCATCCATAATTGCTTCCATGTTTTTTCTTCTAAGATTTCTTCTTGACATGTTAAGAAAACTGTAGGTTAGGGAAGGAAACAGTCTAGCCCGTCTCATCATAACTTCGTACATGAAGTATTCTTTTTTGATGAGAAACTCGTGAGATGATTCGGGAAATTCTAAGATTAGGTTCTTGAGAAGCTCGGAGACAATTCTCTTCTTTATTTTCACTTCATTGAGCCGCAGATAATCTCCATTCTGTAAGGGTTCGTAGGGAGCAGTGACCTTTTCGGAGAAGAATTCTCCTAGCCACCCTCTTTTCACATCTCTTTCAAAGTCCAAGCGGTTAACTGTCAAAATCGAGACGTTAACACCATCCACAGACTCAAAATAGGTGTTTACGCGGAGAGTGAAACTGTCAAGAACCAGCAAAACGTTTACGTCAGTCTTTTCGTCGGCGTATCCACAAACCCATGGACCATAGAGACAAACGGCAGCGATTTGGCGAGAGCCAGCAATATCCCTACATAGCTCCAGCACACGCTCTTTCAGGCTTTCGTTCATCTGAATTGTCATCGGCGCTCTTTCCGCAACCATTAGCCGCAAGAAACCTGTTTGAAGCACCCAACTTTAAACGTCTTTCGTTGTGAACAAAAATTTAGCCTTACGTGCCCCGACTTTTCATGAATTAAAAACAAAAAAAGACTTGAAGAGAGAGGCAGAAAAGAACTTCTCTACGTCACGCGTTCTTCAGTATCCTTGCTTTGACCTTTCCTTCTGCCGCCTGTTTGATGCTCTCGGCTTCTTCCAAAGAATCTACGCTAGTGAAATACTTGAACCAAACACCAGACCCAGGAAGCTCTATTTCAATCCTGTAACTCATGCCATAATCCCTACCCAAATCCAATGAAATGAGTATCAATATTCTGGATAAATACTATCCTACCACAGAAGACATATTCCCAAAATCGACATATCCAAGACTTCCGCGTTTGCCAAATATGCCCCAAACAGCCGGTTTCTCAACCATATTAGGAGCCTAATAACAGAAGATTGTTGAAAACAGTACTTTTTCAGAAAAACCAAGAGAACTAGATTCCTAGGATAATTAGCCATATGTTTAGGTAGATTATTGCGCCGATTGAGGAGATTAGGGTTAGCGATGCTATGGTTTCTTTGTAGAAGTCGTATCGTTCGCTGAGGACTGAAAGAGAAACGGCAACGGGCATCCCATGCATAAGCACCAGCACTGAACGCTCCATGGAGGGCAGATTGAACAGCAGCAGAGTTGCCAAAGCTAATGTGGGCAAGAAAAATATCCGCAGGAGACTTAACCCAAAAGCCTTCGTTAGGTTAGCGTATTTCTTTCCGTACAGAAAAGCTCCTAACATAAAAACGGCTACCGCGGATGTGGTGCCTCCCAGCATATGCAAAAAGGTAGCTACTGGAGAAGGAACCTCCATTCCAACAATGGATATCAAGATGCCCGCCACGATCGATAGAATTAAAGGGTTTTTTACAAGCCTTGTAGCAACATGTTTCAGTCCCTCCATCTTCGCTGATTCTCCAAGCCTATACAACTCAAGTATCGTGATGGAGACTGCAATCGCTGCGATACCTATGGTAGCCGCTGCTAAAGTGGCTAAATGTTCGCTCTGTTCTGAGGGAAACGCAAAGGTTACGAAGGGTATGCCAAAGAAGGCGAGGCTGCCGAAGACCGTGCTTAACGTAAGCAGATATAATGTATTCTTGGAGAATCTGAAAAGAACAAAAAGTAGGACGTAAATCGCCACCACCATAAACACTGGGATCATTCCAGCGAAAATGAAACTCAGAGTCTCTGCAACAAAGCTTGTTTCAGCCAAATCAACGAAAAAGAGTGCTGGCAACGCAGAAAAATACACGTAGGCGCTGAGCACCCGCTCATCTCCCAGCTTTAGAATTCCAAACTTTCTTGAAAGGAATCCTATGCCCATCAACAAAAGAATCGGAACCGCTGTTCCCATCAGCGCGTCAGCCATGTGTGTTCCTCCTTTTCTAGTTGATTTCTTGAGAAGATAAATGTTGCAATAATGTTGGAGAAAAACAGATAACCAACTGATTTGCTAAATTAGCGCAGGGAAAGCAATGGTCAGTTTCAAGCATGCCCTTCAAATACTAGAATCAAAAGGAAAACTTGAACGCATAAGAGACAAGGTTTCATCAAATGATATTCCTGACATCATAAAGAAGGCAGAAAAGGCTCTTCTTTTCGAGAATACCGGAACCGAATATTCAGTAGCCTCGAACATCTGTACGCGAGACAATTTCTGCACAATCTTCAACATGAACTGGAAACAAATACAGGAGAGAGTTATAGTCGCCCTCGATAATCCCATAAAACCAGTCACAGTTGATGAGAATCCATTCGAGGAAGCTGAGCTGGACCTCGGAAAACTGCCAATTCTCCAATATTACGCATCTGACCCTGGACCCTACATCACATCCGGCATCTTCGTTACAGAATGCGAAGAACGCAGCCTCTCCTACCACAGAATACTTGTGAAAGACAAGAACATGGGCACAGCAAGAATCTGCCATCGCCACACATGGCAATGCTACACAAAAAACAACAGAAACATTGACGTGGCAATCTGCATCGGAATG
>Ga0315547_1000222_pt1 | contig 63028 bp, 70 predicted proteins | sample SalMarSW160240MG_2_FD_202542 | JGI IMG/M metagenome (GOLD analysis project Ga0315547, IMG submission 202542) | Salt marsh sediment microbial communities from the Plum Island Ecosystem LTER, Massachusetts, United States - Salt Marsh Sediment SW1601-240 ...
CGGTCAGCCGGGCTCTGGAGATTAAGGCACGCGATTTAAACCTGGACTTCGCTCCCGGCGCCTACGTGCACCTGTTGCCCAACCTGGCTGGGTTCGTCGGCGCCGACCATGTCGCCATGCTGCTGGCCACCCGCGTCGGGCAGAAAAAAGGCCCCATAGTGGCTCTGGATATCGGCACCAATACCGAAGTCTCCCTAATCCATGACGGAGATATCGTCACCACCTCCTGCGCCTCCGGCCCCGCCTTTGAAGGCGGCCATATCAAATACGGCATGCGGGCGGCAGAAGGAGCCATCGAGCGCCTGCAGATAAGCGGCGACAGCATCAAGTACCAGACCATCGGCGAAGCGCCGCCGGTAGGCATCTGCGGCTCCGGCATCCTCGATGCCCTGGCACAGCTCTATCTATCCAAAGCCGTCGACGAAGGCGGCCGGCTAAACGCCGACCACCCCCGCGTCCGCAGCTACCGGAAACTGCGTGAGTTTATCCTGGTCAGCAAGGAGGAGCGCGGCGGAAAGTCAGCTATTACCATCACCCAGCGCGATGTGAGAGAACTGCAGCTGGCTAAAGCCGCCATTCGCAGCGGCATCCAGGCGCTCCTTGAGGCAATCGGCGTAACCGAAAAAGAGATAAAGCAGGTAATCATTGCCGGCGCCTTCGGCACCTACATCAATGTCGCCAGCGCCATAGAAATCGGCATGCTGCCCTCACTGCCGCTAGCCCGCTTCCTTCAAGCCGGAAATGCCGCCGGTATGGGCGCCAAGCTGTCGCTGATTTCCCTGAAACAGCGGGCCCAAGCCCAGGCGCTCACCTCCCGTGTCCGCTATATCGAACTGGCCAGCGCCCCCGATTTCGAGCATGTCTTCATGCAGGCGAGCTACCTGGGACGCTACCGCATTAGAGACGGTAAAAGAGAGAAAATCGACTGACGGGGCCACAAGCGGCAATTTCAACCAGTATTTGGAATCTAGTGGCAGAACTCTTGCTTTTCACTATCCCTACCATGACTTTACCATAATCGTTCTGTATTATGGTAAGTTAAAGTTAGGATAAGTCATATTGACAGGGGGGGGACAGTATTGTAGATTTTCAGTACCGCAAAATAACAACTTTCGAACGCTGCCGACGCCTCGTTAATCCACAATGAAGGGGGGTGAGAAATAAGATAAGACGTCTACGGTTATGTGAGTCAAAATATTACTTTAGGAGGTTCCAAGTGAGAAGAAAAATAACCTTACTAGGCAGTATTGCCATGGTCTTGGTGTTAATCTCAGTACTCGTGGTTGGAGCCGGTGCTCAAGCCCATTGGCCGCCCCCACCATCCCGAGATATTGAGCCTATTGTTTCCACTGACTGGTTAGAGGATAACTTCGGCGCTGAAGACCTGGTTATTCTTGATGTCAGAAGTCCCGACGAATACACAGCCGGTCATATCCCCGACTCAATAAATGTCCCTATTGCCTTTCCCGTTTCAGCATGGACAGCAATGAGGGGCGACATTTTCTATGAAGTGCCACCAGCAGAGGAACTGTTTGATACCATTGGCAACGCCGGGATAACTGGCGATTCCCTGGTAGTTGTTGTTGGTAGAACATGTGATTTACCGGGAGTACCGGCCGCCTATTCCACCGCTGATGCTAACCGGGTGGCCATTACCCTCATATATGCCGGGGTTAGAAATGTGGCTATCCTTGACGGGGGATTCGACCAGTGGGCAGCAGAGGGGAAAGCTACCTCTACTGAACTTGTTACGCCAACCGCAGTAACGTACATAGGTGAAGCAAATGAGGCAATGTTTGTCTCCAAGGCCTATGTTGAGAAAAAGATAAGGAGAAAGTGGGGGGCATCCGTCATTCTCGATGGTAGAGACCCTGAGTTTTACTTCGGCATAGGGATGGAGCCCTTTTATACCAGAGCAGGTCATATTCCAGGTGCTACCTGCTTGCCCGCTCCCTACTTCTGGGATGCTACGGTGGATGGAGCCGGAGCAACAATTTACATGACCTACAAAGATACCGCTGTACTTAAAGACATGGCTTCTGGTGCAGTTGGTAAGCGTATGTTCTCCAAAGCCAAAGAAATCATTGTCTACTGCGGCGTCGGAGGGTATGCCAGCACCTTGTGGTTTGTGTTACATGAGGTGGCTGGATATAAAAACGTAAAGATATTTGACGGCTCGGCGCAGGAATGGACAGCAGATCCAGACGCACCGGTAGTCTTATATCAGTGGGAGTAAAAAAAGAATAGTTAATCAAACGAAAATCATTCAGCTATATGCGGAGACCATGGTGTAAAGCCCTGCCATCGGCGACTCTACCTTACTTACCGCCACCCTTAGCCTTATCCTCCCTCTCCTCGCCCTTGGTAAAATCTCTCAGCTTCTCCGCCAGAGAGGTCAGGCGTTTCTGCACCCGGTCGTTGATAGAACCCGGCGCAAAGCTGCCGTCTTTGCGATGCTTGCCCGCCTTCACCCCGGTCAGCACTTCTATTCCCTGGTCAATGGTGCTCACCGGGTAGATATGGAACTTGCCGTCTTTAACCGCCGCCGCCACCTCTTCTTTCAGCATCAAGTTCCTGACATTGGAGGCGGGTATAAGCACCCCCTGCTCCCCGTTCAAGCCTTTGGCACGGCAGACCTCAAAGAAGCCTTCAACCTTCTCGTTGATGCCCCCGATAGCCTGCACCTCCCCCTTCTGGTTAACCGAGCCGGTAACGGCAATGCCCTGCTTTATGGGCACATCGGCAAGGCGGGAGAGAATAGCGTAAAGCTCGGTGCTGGAGGCGCTGTCGCCCTCTATCTCTCCGTAGCTCTGCTCAAAGACCAGCCTCGCCGAAAGGGACAGCGGGGTATCGCCGACAAACTTATCGGCGATGTAGCCGTTGAGTATCATCACCCCCTTGGTGTGGAGGGGTCCCCCCAGCTTGGCTTCCCGCTCGATATCAATCAGCCCCTCCCGACCCAGGCCCACGCTGGCGGTTATCCGGGTGGGACGGCCAAAGGCAAAATCGCCCAGGTCAATAACCGAAAGCCCGTTCACCTGCCCCGCCTCCTCCCCCCTGGCGTCAATCATAATCGTGCCGTCAGCCATCATCTCGTTGATGCGCTGCTGGATGAGGTTGGAGCGGTATACCTTCTCCTCAAGGGCTTTCTCTATATGCCTGCCTTCGATATGCTTGGCTTTAGCTTCCTCCGCCCAGAAGCTGGCTTCACGCAGAATATCAGCGATATCGGCAAAGAGGGCAGACAGCTTTTTCTGGTCACCGGCCAGCCGCGAGCTGTGCTCGATAATCTGAGCTAAAGCGTCCCGGCTCAGGTGCTTCAGGTTCTCGCTGTTGCAGATACGGCAGATAACAGCAGCGTAATCCTTAAGGTTAGCGTTGGTCCGGTCCATGCGGCTGTCAAAATCAGCCTTAACTTTAAATAACTCCTTGAAGTCCGTATCCAGCCGCAGTAACATGTAGTAAAACATGGGCTCCCCGATGAGCACCACCTTCACCTCCAGCGGTATGGGCTCCGGCCTCAGGCTCTTGGTCACCACAAAGCCAAGCCGCTCGCCCAGCTCCTCGATAACCAGCTTGCCGTCACGCAACGTTCTCTTTAAGCCCTCCCAGGACTGAAAGTTGGTCAGTATATCCTCGATTCTGACCACCAGGTAGCCGCCATTGGCGTGGTGCAGGGAGCCGCCCTTAATCATGGTGAAATCGGTAGACAAAGCCCCGAACTGGGCTTCTTTTTCCATACGCCCGAAGAGGTTGTTAAAGGTAGGGTTCAGCTCCAGGATAACCGGCGCCCCCTTCACCTCCGAGTTGTCCACCAGCAGATTAACCTCGTACTTCCTTAAGGACTGTTTCTGAGCCATCTCCCGCATGGCGGCCAGGGGGTCTCCGTCCTGGGCTTTAGGCTCAGCCCGGAACTGCTCAAAGTGCTCGATGATATCCTGCTCCACATCCTTCAGGTAGGCAACCACCCCGGGCAGCTGACGGTACTTTTCTTCCAGCTTATCAAAGAGGTGCCTGATGGAGTAGCCAGCCACCTCACGGTCGGTATCTTCCAGTTGCTTATCAATGGCGCTCTGCTCGGTACTCAGCTTGGCGATTTGCGCCTTCAGCTCGTCGGTTAGCTCATCCTGCTTCTTTTTTAACGCCTCTCGCTCGGCACTGCCCAGACTGTTATAGGCCTCCTCACTCATCGGCTCGCCGTTGGCAGCCGGTACAAAAACCACTCCCACCGGCGTCGCCTGGAGGATAAACCCCTTCTCCCTGGCCTTCTTTTCCAGCATCTTGAACACCACTGCCCTCTTCTTGTTAAAATCTTCGGTTATTTCCTCCCGCCGTTCGGCGTACTCCTTGCTGGTAAAGGTCTGGACCAGGCTGCGCCGGGCGCCATCAACGGCCACCTCCATGTCCTTGCGCAGGGTCTTGCCCATGCCCGCCGGTACCTCCAGGGCGTGGGGGCAATAAGAATCCCCAAAGTTATGCACGTAACACCAGTCGGAGGGGGTTTCCTTCTTGGCGGCCAATGCTTCCATAAAGGACTTTATGGCCGTGGTTCGGCCGGTGCCGGCCAGGCCGGAGACATAGACATTGAAACCCGGCTTACCGATGTTAAGCCCGAATTTAAGCGCGCTCAACGCCCTGGCCTGGCCGATGATGCCGTCTTTGGGCTTCAGCTCCTCGGTGGAATCACAATTGAACACGGTCGAGGGGCACTGCAGTCTCACCTGCTCGGCGGAAAGTTCCTTAACCATGGCTCACCTCCCTTTAGCGCAGTCTATATAATAGCAGATGTTGCCCCCATAGCATATACCATCATATACCACAAACGGAACAGTATCCAGATATTGTATTCAATGATTAGTGCAACCCACCCCCTTTGTCCCCCTCTCCATTCTTGGAGAGGGGGAAAGTAAATAAAAAAGAGGGGCTGACACCCCCCTTAAACACCCCGCTAGGTTAGTTGCTTTTTCAAAGGAAGGGGGCGGGGATAAAAAGGGCTTAAAGCCCTTCCTAAAAGAGCGGCGGGCGGGAAAAGATATAAAATGGGGGTGGGGTTTAAGAGATGAAAAGAGGTAAAACCTCTCTAGGGCGGGCGGGTATGGGAAGAAAAACACCGGAACAAAAAAGGAGCAATATCGGGGATGGGCTTCAAGTCTTGGAGGTGCCGGCATCAACCAGGTCAGCCGATTTTTTGATGCGGAGAAAGGCATCCACTACTTTAGGGGCAAACTGGCTAGCCCGGTTATGTTCTATCTCATCACAGGCAGTCTTGATGCTCTGTGCGGCACGGTAGGGACGCCCGGAGATAATAGCGTCATAGGTGTCAGCTACCGCCAGGATGCGAGCGGCCAGCGGTATCTGCTCGCCGGCCAGCCCGTCGGGATAACCGGCGCCGTCGTAGCGCTCGTGGTGGTGTCTCACCGCCTTCAGGATTACCTCATCCTCGACGATAGGCGTCAGGATATGCTCCCCGATTTTGGAGTGGGACAGTATATGCTGGTATTCCTCTTCGTTTACCTTGCCCGGCTTATTCAAGACCGCCTCCCTCACCCCAATCTTGCCGATATCATGAATTAAGCCAGCCAGCCTTATTTGCTCAATTTCCAGCTTGGACAAGCCCAACTCGGCGGCGATAGCCACCGATATCTCGGCCACCCGCTGTGAATGGCCGCTGGTATACTTATCCTTGGCTTCCAGGGCGTAGACCAGCGACGTTATAGAATTAAGAAAGGCGGTGCGGATTTTCCGCGCCTGTTCGGCAACCTTCTGCTCCAGATGCTGCTGGTAGTCTCTATTCTCCTGCTCCAGCTTCCTCTTCTCCAGAGCCCTCTCTACACTCAGTACCACCTCGTCTAGGTTAAACGGTTTGGTGATATAATCATAAGCTCCCTGCCTCAGGCACTCAATAGCGATGTTGATATCGATAACCGCCGTGGCCATAATTACGGCGATGTCGGGGTAGTGCGTCCTTATCTCGGAAAGCAACTCCACCCCCGATTTACCCGGCATCTTGATATCCAGAATCGCCAGCTGCACGGTGGTGCTCTTTATCCTGTCCAGAGCCTCATCGGCGGTACCCGCCTGCTCCCACCGGTAGCCGGCCACCCCCAGCTTCTCAGATAAGACCCGCCTGACTATCTCCTCATCGTCAACAATTAATATAACTGGCTTCTCTTCTGCCATTACTACTTAACCTCTATATTAAACACATTAAACAGCCTGCAAACGTTTCAAGCTTTCCCTGACCAGGGCTCTAAGCTCGTCGGGGGAAAATGGTTTCAGCAAAAACGGCCGGCCCGTCTGCTCCAGAAAGCGCTGGGTATCATTACTTATCACATCGCCGGTGGTAAATATCACCCGCTCGGCAAGATTGGGGTATCGCCTCCGGATATAACGATAGAGCTGCTTACCATCCATTACCGGGGTCTTGATATCAACCAGAAGCAGGTCATAGTCTCCCTTCATCAACAGGCTCTCCGCCGCCACCCCGTTCTGGGCAAAGTCCACCTGATACCCCTGGCTGGTGAGGGCGCGAGAGCATACCTCCCTGATACTCGGCTCGTCCTCAACTGATAAGATTCTACCCCTAGCACCGCTAGAGTTGCTCATCGCTGCCTCCTTATCATATTTTGACCGCCGGTACCGGCAGTTCCACGACAAAGGTAGCCCCCTTACGCGGCTCACTTCTAGCATATATATTGCCCCGGTGCTCGGTCACTATGCCGTGGCAGATGCTCAAGCCCAGGCCTGTCCCCTCCCCCACCTCCTTGGTGGTGAAAAAGGGGTTAAATATCTTATCCAGGTTCTCCCGGGCAATGCCGGGGCCGTCATCCCTAAAGGAAGCCCGGATGATATCACCGATACGCCGGGTAGTGATGGTCAGGGTTCCCCTCTGGTGCGCCTCACGCATAAAATGCTCGGCGTTGATAACTATATCGAGAAACACCTGCTGCATCTGAAAATCATCAACCATGGTCAGCGGCAGGTCATCAGCAAAACGGGTAACCACCTGTATGTTCTCAACCTTATGCTCGTAGGCGCGTAGTGTCAGCACCTTTTCAATCACGCTGTTTACATTTATCAGCTTCTTCACCGGCGGATGTTTGCGGGCAAAAATAAGCAGGTTCTTCATAACATCGGCAGCACGCCGGGCTTCGCTATAGATAATCTCGATGTCCTCCTTGATTTCATCAGGTAGGTCTTTGTTCAGCAACAGCTGGGAAAAACCGATAACACCGGTCAGCGGGTTATTAAGCTCATGGGCAATACCCGATGCCAGTTCACCGATAGAGGACAGCCTGTCAGTAATAATAAGCTGCTCCTCGGCCCGCCTCTGCTCATCCTCCAGGCTCTCAAGCTCAGCCACGCGCCGGCGCAGGGCTTCTAACTCGATAGCCATTTCTTCCTGTATTTCACCAACTCGTTCCATTTTTCTTACCCGCACCGTAGAAAATTGAAAAAGCCTCAAAAAGGCGCAGACAGCCCTAAATTTAACCTATCCACAATCAACCTTTGTTGACACTTGGTCACATAATAGCATAAATATTGCCTCCTGTCAACTAAACTTCACCAAAAGGCTCTTTAAGTAACCATCACTTAACAGTGGGAAACGGTAATTGTAACAAAATTTTTACAGCAATTTTATGGGCAATTAACCTCGCCCCTCTAATATGAAACTATAACGATTTTAATGGAGAGTAAGTTGATTGAAGAATTTAAGTGCAACCTGCTGATTATCGATAAAAGTGGCCTCACCCCGGACGAGATAAGCGTCTCCGTTTTATCCGAAGAGGGCTTCGCAGTAGCCACCCTACCCGACCACTCCGAGGCGCTGTCCCGATTAAGCGAGCTAAAACCCGACCTGATTATTCTCGGGGAAGGGCTGGACGAGGACAGCTTTAGAGTCTGCCTCCAGCTACGCCAGGCGGTTAATATTCCGGTCCTCATGCTGGGCACCATACCCCGTTCCCGGGGTTGGGTAAGAGCGATAAACGCCGGCGCCGACCTCTACCTGGCCAAGCCGGTAAGCCAGGCCGAACTGGTAGCCAGAATGAAGGCTATCTTGCGCCGCCGCCAGTGGGCACGCGCCGAAGCATAACCCAAACCAAGGAGGAAACAAGGTGGAAAGAATTAAAGACGATGACAATCAGAATCTAGGCAGAATGATCAAACAGCAGAGGCTTATCTCCGGGCTAACGCTAAGGGAGCTTGCCACCAGTTCCGGGGTATCCTCGTCCCACATCGGCCGCATCGAGAGGGGCGAACGCTTCCCCTCCGCCCACGTCCTGCGCCGCATCGCCCGCTATCTGGGCTTCGCAGAGGAAGAGCTATTTACCCTGGCCGGCTACTTCTCACCCCAGCCCCCAACCGCAGCCGAGCGTAAAGCGGCTAATAGCTTTAGTCAGCTGGACCCGATAGTAGCCCGAGCCCTGGCACAGGAACCCGTCGAGATACAGCGCCTGTCACTGGTCATCCTTACCCTGCTCAAGAGCATATCCAAAGCAAAGGACTAAGAAAAATGGCAAAGAAACAACGCAGAGACATTATCTTCGCACTGACCAAAGACGAGGTTCTGGCCTGCGCCCGGGAGCTGGGGATACCCGAAGAGCAGGTAACCGATGAGGCTCTTGAGCTGATAAAAGACAAAATCAATCGCGAATTCGGCCGCTGGCCGGAGATAGTAAAAGAAATCCTGACTCAGGCCGCCCAGTGCCCCTTAGGCCTGATTTGCTTTCCTTCATGTTGCTGGTGGAAAGAGGGCAGATGCATATTTCCCCGGTAGGCTTGAGCAGCTGCCGCCAGTGATATGCTCTGCCCCCACCACCCCTAAAAGCCAATTTTACCCCCATCCCTTGACGCCTTCTGTCCACTAAACCCATCAATTTGTCCACTAGCCACCCTGCCAAGTCGCCATTTTTAAACTCATTTTCAACGGTATTACTATTTTCTCATGTTGACTGCTGGCATTTTTTTCGCTTTTATGGTACAATATGGGCAAACCCTGCTGGGGGTGCTGCTGCATTATGGGAAATAACGGCTCCGATAACAACGGTAAAGCTCTGGGCCTTCTTCTGGAAAAGGTGTATCAGGACGGGGGCTATGATTTCCGCGATTACAAGCGCGGCACGGTAACCCGCCGCCTACAGCGGAGGTTATACGCCACCGGGGCAACCACCTATGAGGAATATGCCCACTTTCTGGAAAACCATCCAGAAGAGTACCAGAATATAGCCGAAGACCTCACCATAAAGGTAAGCAGTTTCTTCCGCAGCCGTAACAGCTTTCAGCAGGTAGCCAGGCTGGTGCTGCCCCGGCTGGTGGCGCACAAAATAAAACGGGGAGAGCGCAACCTGAGGTTCTGGAGCGCTGCCTGCGCCCGTGGCGAAGAGCCCTACTCCATGGCTATGCTGCTGGCTGATTTCCTGGGTAACCAGCTGGCCGAATTTGAGATATCAATCTATGCCTCCGACATAAACCGCCAGGCTCTGGCCGAGGCGGAGGCAGCAGTATACTCACCAAAAGAGGTAGAGAGCCTCCCCCCACCCACCCTGGCCAACCATTTCAGCCGCAACGGCGAAGGCTACATGGTCAGCAGCAACATCAGGCAGATGGTCAGCTTCTCTTATTTCGACCTGGTCTCAACCAATCCCCCACCCTTCACCACTCTGGACTGCATTTTCTGCTGCAACATCCTGATATACCTGCAGAGACAGCTCCAGGAGAAGGTCTTAAGCCTGGTCTACGACTCGCTGGCCACCCCCGGCTACCTGGTTTTAGGCGAGGTAGAAACGCCCACGGATAGCCTTCGCCACAGACTAGAATGCGTTAACGCCAAGGCAAAGATATACAAAAAGGTATAGGAGGAAGGAAATGCCAGCAAAAGTAAGGGCGGCCATTAAAGCACTTCCATCGGATACCGCCAGGCGCCAGAAGGCAGAGGAGACGCCGAAGGAAAGCAACGAGCAGTATGAACTGAGCCGGAGGACACGCTTACTCAACGGTCTGATATGGGTACTTATGGGGGCACTAGGACTATTCCTGGTCTATGTCCTCACCACCGGGATGCAATCATGGATATCCGGTCTTATTTCTTTTGCCGCGGCACTGGTCGTCTCCGGCATAGGCTACTGGCTGGCTCGCTCTGGCAGATTCTACGCCGCGGTATACCTTTTCCTGAGCGGCTTCGTCGTTTTGCTATTATTCATAGTATTTATGGGAGGGAAAACCGCCTTTAGTATCTCTCAAGAGACCGGACTGGGGTGGGGAGTAGTGGCAACAGCCATAATGATATCGTTTGTACTGGCCTGTATGGCATGGCTCTTCGGAGAAAGCATAAACAAAGCCTTCTCCACAATCAAACAACGCTCCGAGGAACTCCAGGCTAGTCACGAGAAACTAAAAGCAACCAACGCCGAGTTACAAACTAAAGAAAAGGCGCTGGCCGATGAAGCCACCCGGCGGCGTATCCTCATCGACCAGTCCCGGGACGGGATAGTTGTCCTAGCCCAGGACGGCCAGGTATACGAGGCTAACCAGCAGTTTGCCGAAATGCTCGGCTACACCCCCGCCGAAGCCGCCGAACTCCACGTGTGGGACTGGGATACCCAGTGGTCACACGAGCAACTGCTCGGGATGCTCAAGGGCGTTGACGCCGTCGGCGACCACTTCGAAACGTACCATCGCCGCAAGGACGGCACAAATATTGATGTTGAAATCAGCACCAACGGCGCCGTATGCGCCGGTCAGAAGCTGATCTTCTGCGTGTGCCGGGACATCACCAAACGCAAAACCATGGAAAAACAGCTTCAGGAAAAGAACGAGGAACTGGACGCCCAGAACGAAGAGCTTAAAGCTACCGAGGAAGAACTGCGCTCCAGCAACGATGAGCTTCAGTCCGCCCACGATAAAATCCTGGAAACACAGGAACAGCTAATTCGCTCAGAAAAGCTGGCGGCTATCGGCCAGCTGGCCAGCGGGGTTGGCCACGAGCTGCGCAACCCACTGGGAGCCATCAAAAACGCCGGCTTCTATATAAGGAGGCGGATAACCAATACCGACCTGCCCAATACGGAACCGCGGGTAATGGAATTTCTCGGCATTATCGACGAAGAGGTTAACTCGGCCAACAAGGTGATAACCGACCTCCTCGGCTTCTCCCGGGTAGGCAAGCCAGCGGTGGCGCCGGCCAATATCGCCGGGATAATTGAAGATGCCCTCAAGTACATCCCCGTACCGGAAAACGTAGCGCTAGTCAAGGATATAAACAACGACCTGCCCATGGCGGTAGTAGATGGTGACCAGATTAAGCAGGTATTTCACAATATTGCCCTCAATGCCCTGCAGGCAATGCCGGAAGGTGGCCGCCTGGATATAAAGGCCAGCGATAAAGGCAAATTTGTCGAGCTGGAGTTTATCGATACCGGCGGAGGCATCCCCGAAGAGATTAAAAAGAAAATATTCGACCCCCTCTTCACCACCAAGGCCAAGGGGGTCGGCCTGGGGCTTTCGGTATGCAAGACCATCATAGAGCACCACGAGGGTGAAATCAAAATGAAGAGCCAGGCGGGCAAGGGAACCACCTTTACCCTCTCCCTGCCCACCGAGAAGATTCCAGAACCCAGCGCTGTAACCAAGGGGGGAAAAGATGGACAAGATTAATATCCTAGTAGTTGACGACCTCAAGAGCAGCCGGCTCACTCTGGGCGGGATACTGGAAGACGAAGGACACAACGTAGTCCTCGCCGAGAACGGCTACCAGGCCATTGAAGCAGCCAAGCAGGTTCCCTTTGACCTCGTCTTCATGGATATAAAGATGCCGGGGATTAACGGGGTGCAGACCTTCCGCGAGGTGAAGAAAACCAACCCCCACGCCGCGGTGATAATGATGACCGCCTACTCCGTTGAAGACCTGGTGCGGGAAGCCCTGGAAGAGGGCGCTTACGCCGTGGTCTACAAGCCGTTCGATATGGAGAACGTGGTCAGCATCATCGAATCCGCCCTGCACCGGACGCTGATTCTGGTGGTGGATGATTACTTTGCCGATCGGGAAACCCTCAAATCCATCCTGGAAGAAAGGGGCTACCGGGTGTTTGTCGCCGAAAACGGCGCTGACGCCCTGAACCAGGTCAAAGAAAAACACTTTAACATCGTATTTCTGGATATCAGGCTGCCTGATTTCGACGGCGCCCAGATCTTCGAGGAGGTAAAAGCAATAGACCCGGAAGCGGCCGTGATTATGATGACCGGCTACTCCGAGGAAGAACTGATAAGGAGAGCTATCTCCCACGGCGCCTACACCTGCATCTACAAGCCGTTTGACGTGGAAAAGATACTAACCGTGGTCGGTGAGATTTCCCAGAAAACCACGGTAAAGGAGTAGCCAACCCATGCCCACTTTACCTAAAATACTGGTCACCGATGACGAGCTGAACACGTTAAAGACCCTGTCGGCCAACCTGGAAGACATGGGCTACCGGGTGGACACCGCCATCAACGGCAAGGAAGCGCTGGAGCTTATCAGAAAGCGGGGGTTCAACATCGTCATCGCCGATATCAAACTGCCCGATATCAGCGGGCTGGAGATACTGGAAACGGCCAAGGAACTTAACCCGGAGACGGCGGTAATCATGATAACCGGCCACGCCAGCATTGAAACAGCGGTCAACGCCATCAATGAAGGCGCCTACGCCTACATCCTCAAGCCGGTAGCCATGAGCGAGCTGGAGACCACCCTCAACAACGCTCTCAGAGAACAGCGCCTGCTCAGCGAAAATCGGGAGCTGGTAGAAAGCCTGCAGCAGTCCAACAAACGCATGGAAGAAGCCAACCGGGCATTGGAACAGGTAAGCCAGGCAAAATCCGATTTCACCGCCAGAATGAGCCACGAGCTGCGCACCCCCTTAAACTCCATCATCGGCTTCTCCGAGGTACTGCTTTCCAAGAAAATGTCGCCGGCTGACCGGGCCACCCACGAGGAATTCCTCGGCTACATCCACATCAGCGCCGAACACCTCCTCCACCTCATTGACAGCATACTCGACCTCTCCAAGATAGAGGCGGGCAAGCTCACCCTGGAGCCCAGAGAATTTGACTTTAGAGTTCTGTTAGAAGATGTTAAGATAACCGTTCTGCCCATGTTCAGCACCAAAAGACAGACCCTGACCGTAGAAACAGGCGAGGGCGTCAACACGATATTTGCCGACGAGCCAAAAATGAGGCAAATTTTCCTCAACCTTCTCTCCAACGCCCACAAGTTCACCCCCAGCAAGGGCAGGATAAGGGTGGTCTGCCGTATGGAAAAAGCCCATCTACTCCAGTGCTCGGTCATTGACAACGGCATCGGCATAAGCCACCAAGACCAGCAAAAGATATTCGAAGAGTTCGGCCAGCTAAAGAAAAACCCCGGAGACAACGCCCAGGGGGTGGGGCTGGGCCTATCCATCGCCAGGAGACTTGTGGAGCTTCACGGCGGCAGCATCTGGGTGGTCAGCGAGCCGGGCGGAGGCTGCACCTTCACCTTTACCATCCCTCTTACCCGGAATGGGAGGGAGCCGGATGCTCAATAAGACGATATTACTGGTGGAAGACGACTTCATGAACATGAAGCTGGCCCAGCACGTTCTGGAATCACAAGGCTACAGCGTGGTCAAGGCCACCACTGGCTGGGAGGCACTGAACCAGATTAAAACCGGCCTTCCCGACCTTATCCTGATGGACATACAGCTACCCGATATCGACGGCATGACACTGGCCCGGATAATCAGGGCCAATGAGGCGGCCAGAGAGACCGTTATCCTGGCGATGACGGCTTTCGCCATGAAAGGGGACCGGGAAAAGATACTAAAAACCGGCTGCAACGACTACATCTCCAAACCCATCAACGTCGAAAATTTCATCAGCACGGTAAGGAGATACCTTGATACAGGAAACTAAACAAAAAGAAAAAAGGGTGCTGGTCATTGATGATGACGTCCTGCTGGCAAGGCTCATCGAGCACAACCTGAGCCGGATTGAGGTGGAGGTTCTCAAAGCCTACAACGGCTATGACGGCATCTCCATGGTTCGCAGCCAGCAGCCGGACCTGGTCATCCTGGATATTGTTCTCCCCGATATAGACGGCTGGGAGGTCCTGCAGCGCATCCGCCAAGTATCCAAGGTCCCCATAATCATGCTAACCATCAAGGAAAGTGAAGACGACATCGTGCAGGCACTCAACCACGGCGCCGATGACTACTGCACCAAGCCGGTGGGGATGGCCGAGCTATCCGCCCGGGTACAGGCAATCTTCCGCCGCGCCGAGCTCTACCAGGCCCGGGACCAGATAGAATTCGCCGACCATCTACTCAGAATCAACCTGGCCGAGCAGAGAGTCTTCAAGGACGGCCAAGAGATAAGGCTAACCCCCACCGAATTCAACCTGGTCCACTACCTACTCACCAAAGCCGGCCGCTTTATCAAACCCAAGGAAATCCTCAGCCAGGTATGGGGGCAGGAATACGTTGACGATGTCGACCTGCTGCGCACCTGCATCTGGCAACTGCGCCGCAAGCTGGAGCCAGACCCGGCGCAACCCCAGTATATACTCAACCGCCCCGGCTTCGGCTACATGTTCAACCGAAGGACACCCGCCCAGAGCTAGCCATACCCCTCCCCCCTCCCCCAACCGACGCCGCCTGCCAAAACAGGCGGCGTTGATGTTTTCCTGACCCTTCCCTTATGAGCATCTTATACTGATTTTATGAGTTTTTGACTACGCGCGCACTATCCTATGAGTAGATAAAAAAATCGCGCCGCAATAAGCGGCAAAATACAGGAAAGGAGACAGAATGATGAACGACAAGCAGAAAATCCTAGTTGCCGATGACGAACTCTACATCAGACTATTGGTAAGGGATATCCTAGAGCCGGAGTTCACCGTAATAGAAGCCAGCAACGGCGAAGAAGCGGTAAGCGCCGCCCGCGCCGAGCAGCCCGACATGGTCCTGATGGACATCCTGATGCCAAAGCTGGACGGCTACACCGCATGCTACGCCATCAAGAACAGCGAGCAAACCAAGGGCATCCCCGTGGTCATGCTCACCGGCGTCGGCCACGAACTTAACCGCCAGCTTAGCCAGGAGATGGGCGCCACGGCCTATATAACCAAGCCCTTCAACCCGGAGGACTTACTGGACAAAGCCAGGCAATACGCTTCAACCCTCTGCACTGCCGCCTCCTAACCTGATACCCACCAGTTTCGGCGGGCGTCAAGCCGATGCCCGCCAGTGCCCTGAAAATACAGGTAAGGGGGGAGGCAAAGCAGCAATGACTACAGCGACCAAAGGGAAAAATGGCCAGGCAAAGCTAGCCGGAGACAAATATTTTAATCTTATCAAGCATGCCGCCGACGGCATAGCTATCCTTCAGGACGGAGTTTTCAAGCTGGTAAACACCGCCCTGATTCGCATATCCGGCTACAATAAAGAAGAACTGCTGGGCATGCCCTTCACCCAGATACTCACCCCCGAATCCCAAAAACTAACCCTGAAAAGATACCAGGCCAGAATAGCCGGCAAAGAGGTGCCTCAAATCTACGAGATTAAGGCAATAACCAAGGATGGCAAAATCCGGGATATTGAAATAAACGCTGCCCTGACCGAATACGAAGGGCGTGTTGCCGATGAAATAATTGTCAGAGATACCACCGAGCGCAAACAGGCCAAGGAGGCGCTCCAAACCGAGAGGAACAAACTACAATCGGTAATAGACGGCATGGCCGATGGTCTCAGCATACAGGATAAAGACTTTAATATTATCTATCAGAATGAGCCGTCTAGGATAGGTGCTGGCCGCGATTGCCTGGGTGAGAAATGTTACCAGGCCTATGAAAATAGAGATAAGGTGTGCGAGGGCTGCCCGGTAGAAAAGGCCTTTAAGGACGGCAAGTCCCACGCCGCGGAGAGGAGTCATGTATCGCCTTCGGGGGAGGTTACCTTCTGGGAAAACACCGCCAGTCCGGTTAGAGATGCTCAAGGAAATATTGTTTCCTGCCTTGAGATAACCAGGGATATCACCGAGCGCAAAAAGGCCGAGCAGGCGCTGACTGATGAAGCCACCCGGCGGCGTATCCTTATCGACCAGTCCATAGATGGGATAGTTGTCCTCGATGAGAACGCCAAAGTATACGAGGCAAACCAGAAATTCGCCGAAATGCTCGGTTATACCCCTGAAGAAGTCCGCGAGCTCCACACCTGGGACTGGGATACACAATGGTCACGCGAGGAACTGCTCGAGATGGGACGGAAGGTTGACGAGACCGGTCTCCATGTGGAAACTTATCACCGCCGCAAGGACGGTACGACCATTGATGTTGACATCAGCATCAACGGGGCCGTGTGCTCGGGGCAGAAGCTCATCTTCTGCGTGTGCCGGGACATCACCGAGCGCAAAAAGGCGGAGGAAGCGCTCCAGACAGAAAAAAATAAGCTGAGTTCGATAATAGACGCCATGGAAGACCACCTCACTATAAGAGATACAGGCTATAACCTAACCTATCAAAGCGAGCTAGCAAAGCAATTCATTGGTGACCACCTCGGGGAGAAATGCTACCGGGTCTACGAAGGCAGAGATAAGATATGCCGGGGCTGCCCGGTAGAGAAAGCCTTTAAGGACGGCAAGTCCCACACCTCGGAGAGAAAGGTGAAATTGCCTCCAGGAGAAACCACCTTCTGGGAGAATACGGCCAGTCCCATCCGAGACTCCAACGGCAATATTGTCTCCTGTCTTGAGATTGCCCGGGATATCACCGAGCGCAAAAAAAAGGAGCAGCTACAAAAGAGTGAAAATTATGTACTTACCCTTTTAGGGCAGGGGGCAGAATTAAACAATATACTGGACGCTATTGTGCGTTTTGGGGAACAGAATGACCCTTCCATCATAGGCTCTGTGCTTATCTTTGACCCCTCAAAAAAACAGCTGTTCCTAGCATCCGCAACAAACCTACCCGATGATTACCAAGAACTATTTGAAAATGGGATACCTATCGGACCGATTGCGGGTTCCTGCGGAACCGCAGCCTACCTAAAGGAGAGGGTAATCATCACCGATATTGCCAACAGCCCCCTCTTCAAACCTTTCGAGGAGGTTGTTAAGCGGACAGTAAATAATGGCCTGCTCGCCGTATGGTCACAACCCATAATCTCATCCAACGGAGACCTGCTCGGTACCATAGCCAACTATGGCAACAAGCTGGGTGAGCCGTCTGCCGACAACCTCAGGGTGCTGGAGTGGTCAGCTCGAATTGCCGCCATCGCTATCGAGCGGAAGAAGGCAGAACAACAGCTCCAGGAAAAGCACGAACAACTGGACTCCCAGAACGAGGAACTCAGAACCATCAACGAAGAACTGCAGGCTACCGAGGAGGAATTACAAAACAGCCAGGAGAGGCTGGAAAGAATGTTCGAATCGGTCACCGATGGCATATCAGTTATTAACTTGAACGGCATCATCACCAAGGTAAACGAAAGATCAGTCCAGATGCACGGCTTCGCCTCCGAAGATGATATGCTGGGCAGAAACGCCTTCGACCTGGTTGCCCCCCAAGACCACGAAAGAATCGCCGCTGACATACGAAAAGCGCTAAAAGAGGGACTGAGCAGAGGCGGCGAATACACCATGCTCAGGGTAGACGGCTCCGAGTTCCCCGGCGAACTGAGCACCAGCGTGCTCAAGGACGGCCGGGGCAACGTGATTGGCCACATCAGCATCGCCCGGGATATCACCTACCGCAAGCAGATGGAAGAGCTTTTCAAGACGGTGACCAACAGCTCGCCGGTCGGTATCTACATCCTCCAGAACGGCAAGTTCCAGCTGGCCAACCCCCAGTTCCAGAAGCTCACCGGCTACTCTGAAGAGGAACTGGCAAAAATAGACCCTATGACCCTCGTCCTCCCCGAGGACCGGGATAAGGTAAGGAAAAAGGCAATAAGCATGCTTAAAGGGGAGCTCCCCTCCCCCTACCAGTTCCGGGTAAGAAATAAAGCCGGGGATACCCGCTGGGTCATAGAAACGGTCACTTCAATCCCGTACCGGGGGAGGCGGGCCACCCTGGGCAACTATATAGACATCACCGAGCGCAAGCAGGCCGAGGAGAGGGAAAATCAACTCCAGCAGGAGCTTAACCTTGCCGGCAGACTGGCTTCAATCGGCCAACTGGCCGCCGGCGTCGCCCATGAGATAAATAACCCCCTCACCGGCGTCATCGGCTTCTCCCACCTCATGCTCAGCCGGGATATTCCTGACGATATGAAGCAAGACCTGCAGGTAATTCACAGTGAAGCCCAGCGGGTAGCCAAGATTGTGGAAAACCTGCTCGTCTTCGCCCACCAGCGCAAAACGGGGCGGGAATACTTGGCTATCAACGATATCATCACCAGGGTCCTGGAGCTCCGCGCCTACGAGATGAAGGTAAATAACATTGAGGTTGAAACCCAGCTCACCCCCGACCTGCCCGCCACCATAGCCGATGCCGGCCAGCTCCAGCAGGTATTCCTCAATATCATCCTCAACGCCGAATACTTTATGACCAAGGGGCACAACAAGGGCAAGCTGCTGGTCAAAACGGAAAGGATAGACGGTAAAATCCGGGCCTCCTTCACCGATGACGGCGCCGGTATAAGCAAAGAAAACCTAGATAAGATATTCAACCCCTTCTTCACCACCAAAGAGGTGGGCAAGGGGACAGGCCTAGGCTTGAGCATCTGCCACGGTATCATCACCCAGCACCAGGGCAGGATATACGCCGAAAGCGAATTAGGCAAGGGAGCCACCTTCGTTATTGAACTACCCATAGTAGCCGAGCCCGCCCAGGCGGGCAAAGCCAGGGTGACCAAAAAAGAGCTCCAGAAACCACGGGGAGCCAAGATACTGGTGGTAGATGACGAGGCAGCCATTCTCACCTTCCTCCACCGCCTGCTAACCGACATGGGACACAGCGTAGAAACAATAAACAACGCTGATACCGCCCTGGAGCGGCTCAATACGGAAAGGTACAGCCTTATTTTGCTGGACATTAAACTGCCCGGCATGAGCGGTATCGAGCTATACCAACAAATCGAAAAAATAGCCCCGGCGCTGACACGGAGAGTCATGTTCATCACCGGTGATGTCATGGAAGGCACCACCCGCAGCTTTCTGGAAGAAGCCGGGGTACCGCACATCACCAAGCCCATAGACATAGAAGAGCTCAAAAAAATGATGAATAATGCCCTGAACCAGACACAGGGAGCGCCAACAGCTTCAGGGTGATTAGTGAAATGATTAAGAGCAAAACCAAGCCCAAGAATGTAATAGAAGAAGAAAAGAAAGAGTTAATCCACTCCCTGGAAACCAAGGTGGAGGAATTTACCATACTCCACCAGATAGTCCAGACCGGCACCGAGATGCTGGAGCTGGAGCAGGTCTTAAGCAACGCCCTGGACAGGGTGATGCAGCTAATGGCGATAGACAGCGGGGCGATACTGCTGGCCAACGAGCAAAAGGGAGAGTTAAGCATGGTTGCCCGCGGCTGGGTATCAACCGCATTCCTGGAGAAGCTAAAGAAACTGCCCTCAAGCAACAACATCACCGGCCGGCTGATTCTATCCGGCATGCCGGTGGTGATAGAGGATACGGCCAAATACCCCCAGCTGGCCGACAGCCTGATAAGGGAGGAAGGGCTGCAGTCTATTGCCGCTGTACCCCTGCGCTCAAGCGGCCACATCATCGGCACCCTGATTATCGCCAGCCGGAACTTACACAGCTTCAACTCGGGGGAAATCCACCTGCTCAACACCATCGGCGAAGGACTGGGCCCAGCCCTCAAGAACGCCGAACTCTACGAGGTACTGCGCGGCAAAAACCGCCAGCTGGACGAGCAGAACCAGGAACTGCGCTCAAGACAGCGGAAACTGGTGGAAAAATCCAGGGAGGTGGAGGTAGCCAGCCGGCTAAAATCGGAATTTCTGGCTAACATGTCCCATGAACTGCGCACCCCGCTAAATGTCGTTATCGGCTTCTCCGAACTCCTGCTGGACCAGGTGCCGGGCCCGGTGAACAAGAAGCAGCGGGAGTGCCTGGCCGACATCCTGAGCAGCGGCCGCCACCTGCTGGGCTTAATCGACCAGGTCCTCGACCTCTCCAAGATAGAATCGGGCCGGACCGAACTCAAGCTGGCCGAGGTAGCCCTACCCGAGGTCATAGAATCGTTAAAAAACACCATGCTGCCCATACTTAAACCGAAGCGGCAGATACTCGATATCAGAATAGAAGAAGGCCTGCCCGCCGTCAGCGCCGATAAGGCCAAGCTGAGGCAGGTGTTCTTCAACCTGCTGAGCAACTCGTCCCGCTTTACCCCGGAGGGCGGCAGAATTGAGATTAAGGCGGTAAGCAACGGCACTCACTGCCAGGTCAGCGTCAGTGACAACGGCATTGGCATCAAGAAGGAAGACCAGGAGAGGATTTTCGAACCCTTCTGCCAGCTGGACAACACCCCCGCCCGGGGAAGCAACGGCACCGGGCTGGGGCTGGTAGTGGTCAAGCAAATCGTGGAAAAGCACGGCGGGCGAGTCTGGGTAGAAAGCGAATACGGAAAAGGGAGCCGGTTCAGCTTTACCCTACCCCTATTTCCCAAGGAGGTAAAGATACGATGATACACAAGGTACTGATTGTAGAAGACAACCCCATGAATATGAGACTGCTCGAAATGATTCTCAAGTCAGACGACTATGTACTGCTCAAGGCAACCGATGGGGAAGAGGCGCTGGCTATCGCCGCCATAGACCATCCCGACCTGGTCTTAATGGATATCCGGCTGCCCAAGCTGAACGGCCTCGAGGTAGCGAAAAGGCTCAAGAAAAATGCGCAGCTCAGCCACATACCCATCATCGCCCTCACCGCCCACGCCATGAAGGGGGACATGGAAAAAGCCTTTGAAGCCGGCTGCGACAGCTATGTATCCAAGCCTATTGATACCCGGCAGCTGCCCAGGATGGTGGCAAATATTTTATCAGGGCACCAGCCTCAACAAAAGCTCAAGACCGGAAAAGCCTAGATAAAATTGCCTTTTTTAAGCGCCCCCCGCAGGTAGCCGATAAACTCCTCCGCCTTATCTTTAGGCGGCCTGGTAGACAGGCTAACGCCGACAAAGAGAATAACGCAGACGATAAACCCCCACGTCCCCGGCCACCAGCCCAGGGGCCTCGCACCCGTTATCTGGAAAATCAGCACCACTATCGCCCCGGCGATACAGCTAACAATAGCCCCCAGCGCCGTAGCCCGCTTCCAGAAGAAAGCGCCGAAGATAGTAGGCACCGCCATCAGAAGACCGGCCGAAGCCGCCGAAGCCAACGGGGCAATCATAAAGTCCAGCCCGGTCTTACCCGCCGCCCACCAGGCAAAGACAAAGGCAATGACAGCCATAATGGGGATAACCCACTGCCCCACCCTCAGCTCCCCCCTCTCGGAAACCTTGGGGTTGATAAGCCCCCGGTGGATATCGCGCGCCCACACCGAAGACAGGGTAAGCAAAATAGAATCAATGGTGGAGATAGCGGCGGCGGTGATGCCAATCATGACCACTATCGCCAGACCGGTTGGTATCATGGGCAAAGCCAGCAGGCTGGGCGTAGCCAGGTCAGCTTTCTCCAGACCGGGCACCAGCAGCTTGGCGCCGAATCCCCATAATACCGAAATCAAGGTATAGATAAAACCAAAAATAAGAAAACCGCCCAGCATCTGCTTCATGGCGGTAACCGACTTGGGGATAAATAGCCGCTGGCTCACCTGGGGATTTGATATTAAGAAGAAGAGCCAGGGCAGAGCCAGGCCGATAAACATGTTGATGTTCCAAGACCCGCCGGCGGTGGGCACGGTCAGCAAACCAGGCGTAGCTGCCTCCAGCCTGCTGAAAAAGGCGCCGAAGCCACCCAGCGCGGCAATAACCACCCCCAGTACCGCCGCCGAGGTGGCAATCATGACCAGCGCCTGGAAGGCGTCGGTCCAGGCAACCGAGCGCAGACCGGCAATACTCGACCAGGCTATAGCGCAGACCACGGCGATGATAATCCCCACCACCACCGGGATAGCTCCCCCGCTAACCCCATTCATCAGGTAGCCCACGCCCATCAGCTGAATGGCGCCGTAGGGAACCAGAAAGACCAGGGCTAATATGGCGGTAGTCGCCCCCACCCCCCGGTTCTGGTAACGGTCGCTCAACAGCTCCATCGGCGAAACATAGCCGTATTTTCGGCCCACCAGCCAGAAGCGGGGCAGGAAAAAGACCATCATGAACATGCCGCAAAGATAGGTTAGCTCAAAGCCCAGGGCGCCGACGCCGGTGAAATAGGTCAGACCGGCCAGCCCTACCATCATAAAGGCGCTGTAGGTGGTAGCGCTGTAGCTCAGCGCCGAAACGAAGCCGCCCACCCGGCGGTTGGCCAGGAAAAACTCGCTCACCCCCACCCCCAGCTGCCGCCGGGCCATCAGGGCGATGCCCAGCCCCACGGCTATATAGACGGCAATGCCAAACCAGACCCAGAAGGTGGCGCTCATCGTTCCACCCCCCGCCACCGCCACAAGATGACAAAGGCGCTGGCGATAGCCACCGCCGCCCAGATTGTCCAGAAAAGAAAGGCGCCGCTTAATCTTTCCACATGGGTGAGGACAAACCAGGGGATAGCGATATCCAGCGCCAGCAGAAAGCCGAACCAAGTCCAGGCCCAGGCCGATTTAGTCATCTTAAGCACCTCTCCGGGCAGATATTTAACCGCCATTTTACCACAAAGAAAAGGCGGCGTCACTTTTTTGGGTACGATGGAATAATCAGCCGTAAAACAGCCATAAAAGAAATGTAAGTGAGGGCAGAGAGGCTCTTACCGATGACTAAAAACCGGGACCACCGATTGATTATGTTCTAAAGGAGACAAGCATTGCCCCCGGACCACCGTGCACCCCAAGTCCTGGTCCTACCCTGGCTATCCTTATCTTTTCCCTGGTAAAGACGGAACCAAGACGCTCCGCCAGAGCTTGCGCTTCGTCAGGGGTGGTGTTGTAGACAACAGCCAAATCCTGAATATTTCCCGCATTTTCCACAAAGTCAAACAGCTTATCCATGCCTTTAGCCCGGGTGCGGGCTTGACCCGCCGGCACCAGTTCCCCATCTTTTATAGTAAGCATCGGCTTTACACTCAATATTGAGCCCATCAGTGCCTTCGCCTTGCCAATGCGCCCGCCCCTCTTGAGGTATTCCAGGGTATCTAGAAGGAAAAACAAATATGTCTTAGGAATGGCCTGTTTGGCCGCTTCCACAATCTTGTCCATACTCTCTCCGGCTTTAGCCATCTCGGCGGCGGCAATAACTATCAGGCCCACACTCATGCTCAGTGTCTCTGAATCAACCACCTCAACCGGGCACCCTCCCTCCAGCATATCTTTTGCCATCAGCGCTGAATTACAGGTGCCGCTCAGTTTACCGGAGATATGGATGGAAATAATGCCGTCGGCATCTGATGACAGCTTCTGGTAGGCCTCGAGGAAGTCCTGTGGTCCGGGCTGAGTAGTGCTGGGGTGGGCCGGGTCATGCGTCAACCTCTCGTAAAACTCGTCCGAGCTGATGCTCACCCGGTCACGGTAGACCTCCTCGCCAAAACGCACGTACAAAGGCACCACGGTAATCTCCAGCTCCTTGGCCAGCTCTTCAGGCAGGTCGGCGCCGCTATCGGTAACTATTTTTACCGGCATAATTCCCCCTTTAAATTAATCGCCCTTTACGGGCTAATTGATGCATTATAATAGCACCCCCACCCACCCTGTCAACTCCTATTAAGTCTAGGTATGGGTATATGTTAAAATATGCGGAGAGCAAATGGCCGCCGGTTGATTATGCTCTAAAGGAGACAAGCATTGCCCCCGGACCACCGTGCACCCCAAGTCCTGGTCCTACCCTGGCTATCCTTATCTTTTCTGAGTCAAATACGGAACCAAGACGATCCGCCAGAGCTTGCGCTTCGTCAGGGGTGGTGTTGTAGACAACAGCCAAATCCTGAATATCGGTTGCCTCTTTGACAAATTCAAACAGCTTATCTATACCCTTAGCCCGGGTGCGGACCTGACCCGCCGGCACCAGTACTCCATCTTTCACGGTAAGCATCGGCTTTACATTTAATACTGAGCCCAGCAGTGCCTTGGCCTTGCCGATGCGCCCACCCCTTCTAAGGTATTCCAGGGTATCAAGAAGGAAAAACAAATATGTCTTAGGAATAGCCTGCTTTACCCCTTCCACAATCTTTTCCATACTCTCTCCGGCTTTAGCCATCTCGGCGGCGGCTATAGCTATCAAGCCCACACTCATGCTCAGTGTCTCTGAATCAACCACTTCAATGGGGCACCCTCCCTCCATCATATCCCTGGCCATCAGCGCCGAATTATAGGTGCCGCTCAGTTTACCGGAGATATGGATGGAAACAATGCCGTCGGCATCTGATGACAGCTTCTGGTAGACCTCAAGAAAATCCTGTGGTCCGGGCTGAGTAGTATTGGGGTGGACCGGGTCATGTGTCAACCTCTCATAAAACTCATCCTCGCTGATGGTCACCCGGTCGCGGTAGACCTCCTCGCCAAAACGCACATATACGGGCACCACGGAAATACCCAACTCCTTGGCCAGCTCTTCAGGCAGGTCGGCGCCGCTATCGGTAACTATTTTTACCGGCATAACTCCCCCCTAAATTAATCGCCCCTGGCGGACTAATTGATGTATTATAATCGAGCCCCCTTTTACCCTGTCAATTCCTATTAAGTCTAGGTATGTGTTAAAATACGCGGAGAGAAAATGACGGCCGTCCTATCCCGGCAGGATATCCAGCGGCTAATCAAGAAAAAGCCGCCCCTAATCGAAGGCTGCGTTGATATAGAAAAGCAACTGCAGCCCAACGGTATTGACCTTACTGTGCGCCAGATAGCGCTACTGCAGTCACCGGGCCGGATTGTGGTTGAGGACAGCCAGCGGCTGGTCTCCGACCTGGCGCCGCTGGTCTTTGACGGGCTGGGCTTTATCGACCTCATCCCCGGCGCCTATATTATCACCTACAACGAAGTCGTCCACCTCCCCCCCGACATCATGGCGCTGGGCAGGCCCCGCTCCAGCCTCCTCCGCTGCGGTGTCACGTTAAGCACGGCGGTGTGGGACGCCGGCTACTCCGGCCGCTCCCAGTCCCTGCTCGTGGTCTACAATTCACAGGGGTTTCGCCTGCAGCAGAACGCACGGGTTGCCCAGCTTATCTTCATGAAATTGAGCCAGAAGACAAAAGGCTACCAGGGCGCTTATCAGGGAGAGAACATAGAATAGTTTTTTATGGGGAAACCCTATCCCCTTTATCCCCTTCCCCTTACCAAGGGGAAGGGGAATAATAATATAAAAGAGGGGGCAAAGCCCCCTCTTAAAAACCCCCAATTAGTTACCTCCCCTTTTCCCCCCACCAAAGTAAAAAATGCGTCTCAAAAACCCCAATAAAGCAAGAAGTTAAGAGCGCAGCTTCTATAGGGTGGGAAAGTGGGAAACAGAACGCACTCTAAAAATCAGGCAAGACCCTCTCCTTTTCCCCCCACCAAAATAAATAATATGCCTCAACAGACCTACGAAAAAAGGGGTTGGGGGCATAACTCCCAAATCAAAGAGTTTTAGAGGCGCAGCCTTTTAGGGCGGGTGGGTGGGAAAGAAAAACACTGGTTTAAAAAGGGGTTGGGGAGAGGGAAAAAATCACTTAAGCCTGCAGCCTAAACTACGATGCTTAAAGCCCCCGGCACCACCCGGAAAGAAGCGGGACATTCCCCCAGCAGCTCGCCGTCGGCATAGACCATCGTCAGCTCTGGGGACTCAATAGTGATGTCGGTGCCCTTTTTCATGGTGACCTTGGGAAGACTGACATGAGTCCCCTTATATACTTTAGGGAATTCTTTAAGAAATTCTAGCTTACCCATGTCCCCTACGATTACCACATCCAGCAAATTATCGTTCAACTCAGCCTCAGGGGCGATATGCATACCGCCGCCGAGGTAGCCGCCGTTGGCCACAGCCACATCCAGCACCCGATAGCTCTCCACCTCATCCCCCACCCTGATGACCACCGGTTTATTCTTATAGGTAAACAGAGTCCTCAACACCCCGGCCACATAGGGGATAGTACCGCCGAAGTATTTGGGCAGGCGCTCGGTTTCTCTCACCGCAGCGGCATCAAAGCCAACGCCGGCGGTATTAACAAAAAATCGCCGCAAGGTCTGCCCCTGGCGCTGGTACTCAACCACGCCGACATCAATAGACAGCCTTCGGGGACTGTTCAGGGCAGAGCAGGCGGTAGCGTAATCGCGGGAAATACCGACCGAGCGGATAAAATCGCTGCCGGTGCCGGTGCTGACGATGCCCAGCGCCGTGGTGGAGGCGTTGGTGGAATGAAGTATGCCGTTGGCAACCTCGTTCACCGTGCCGTCCCCACCCACCGCCACCAGGTAGCGGTAACCGTCGCTGGCGGCCAGGCGGGCCAGCTCTATAGCATGTCCCACGCCCTCGGTATACTCAAAGTCAAAGGGGATACCAACGGCATTCAGTAGACGGCTGATAATAGGCCACTTGCGGCGGGTAGAAGAGGCCCCGGCCACGGGGTTAACTATTACTTTAGCGGGCAGCACTGGCATCGCCCATATATTCCACCAATTTTCGCCATATGTCAAGTGTTTAGTTAGTCTAGGTAGCCTATCCGGGAGGGCGGCCTCTTCTTGGTATCGAACTTTATACCCGCATCTTGGAACAGTTTCTCATCCTTGAATAGGTTCTCATAGCTGTCATCATTATATTCGCCGAAGGTGACGAATCGCTCTATCCTCGCATTGACCAGCATCTTGGCACACATGCGACACGGCGTGTGAGTGCAATAAATGGTGCTCCCCTCAAGGCTGACGCCGTGGAGGCTGGCCTGGATGATTACATTCTGCTCGGCGTGAACACCCCGGCAAATCTCGTGTTTTTCCCCCGATGGTATATGTAACTCATCCCTTAGACAGCCCAGCTCAAGGCAGTCCTTCCGCCCGGAAGGAGCACCGTTATAGCCGGTAGCCAGGATGTGTTTATCCTTCACCGCCACTGCCCCAATATGATGCCGACGGCAGGTGGAGCGTTCGGCAACCACCGAGGCTATCTTGAGAAAATACTTGTCAGTATCTATTCTTCTTTGTTTTTTCATTTTAATTTAGAGACAATCCTTGCCGCTTCTTTTTTAAGCTCCTCCAGGGAGGACTCGTTGATAATGGTAAAATCGGCCATGGCGATGGGCCCCCCTTTGGCGATATTCTCTATCTCGGCTGTATCCCGGCTGGCCGCCTCCTCCGGGGTCAAACTCCGGCTCGACCGGCTAGCCAATCGGGCGTACCTGGTCCTGGGCGATGACCACACCGCCACCAGGTAAAAATCGTCCTGGTAGCAGGACTTGAGACAGGTATATTCCTCCCAGGAATAGAGGCCGTCAATAACCACGTCAGACGCTTTCAAGGCGTGCTCAATCCGGGGCTGGTTGAGCTCGGCGTAGACCGCCGCCCCGTGCTCCCTCCGGAGCCGCTCCCGCACCAAGCGCTCACTGGCCTCGTTGGGCTTTAAGCCCTGCCGCTTCATCTCCTCATCGGTCAGGTCGCCGAACCTGATTAGGGTAAAGCCTTCCTGCTCAAATACTTTAGAAACTTCTGATTTACCGGCGCCGGTCATGCCCACAATTGAGACGACTTTCACGGTCTTCATTATAAAACAAATGCCTGCTAAATAACACCACCCCAGCCCTACTATTTTTTCTAGAATTTAAGGAAACCCTATCCCCTTTATCCCCTTCCCCTTGCCAAGGGGAAGGGGAATAATAAAAAAGGGGGCTTCGCCCCCTCTTAAACTCCCCCAATAAAGCAAGAGATTAGAGGTCTAACCTCTCAGGGCGGGAGGGCGGGAAAGAAAAAGAACCGTTTAAAATGGGGTTGGGATGGGTAGAAAAACGAACGTTAGAACTCTTCTACCATATCCCCGGCAGAAGGGCACGGCGGCGGGGCGGGTAGTCCGGGAATTGCCGCCGGTACCAGGCGTGGTGGGAGCGGGCGCGGGGCACCAGATTAGCCATAGTCCAGACAGCAAAAGCCAGCCCCGGCAATGACCAGGTCGCCACCGCCCAGCCCAACCAGATAACAATCTCCCCCAAATAGTTAGGGCAGGATATCCAGCGGTAAAGCCCGCCGTAGGGAATCTTGTAACCGGAATCAGCCGACTTACTCAAATTGCCCAGAATCCGGTCGGCCTGCCGGTTGATGATAAAGCCGGCAATAAACAGGACCACCCCGGCGATAAACCGCGGGTCGGCAAGCCACTGGTTGCCGTAGCCGCCGGAAAAACAAAAAATATGGCGCCCGTTGAGGTAGCCGTTCACCACGTTGAACAAAACGCCAAAGCTGATAACCAGCAGCGGCATTCCCCGACTCCGCTGGCGCAGGCTAAAGGGGTAGATGAAAGCCCGGTGCAGGTAATGCGCCTCCCAAAGCCCCAAGAAAACCAGGGTGGTAGCGGTATTGGGGTTGCCGCCGAGGATAAAGCACACGGCAAAGGCAACCGGCGCCGCCACCTCCATGATAACCCAGCCCGTTCGGTTGTTTATGGCCAGACCCCAGCCGCGGCGGACATGGCGGCCATAGGGGGCGGTGAAGAACAGCAGAGCCAGAAATACGACCACCGCCAGGGCAAACCAGCCGGCGATGAGAGCATTAAAAACAGCCGGCTCGCTCAAGCCGACCCCGCTAAACTTATCTTTAGGGGACGCTCGAGCCGCCCGTTCTCCTCAAACCAGCGCAGGGTATCGATAAGCGTTTCCTTAAACGGGCGCGGCTGATAGTCGAGCTCTCCGGTCGCCTTCTGGTGGCTTATGTTCCGGTTATCCCGCAGCGCCTGCAGGGAAGCATTGGTGTAGAGCGGCCGCCTCCCGGCAATACGGTCAAAGGTAGTGATAAACGGCGCGCCGACCCGGGCCAGCCACATGGGACAGACAAAACCGGGGGCTTGCACTCCGGTTATCTCCGCTATCATCCCGGCCACATCACGCAGTGACACCCAGTGCCCGGAAAGGATGTACTTGGCTCCGGCCGGGGCTTGTTCTTCGGCACGCATCGCCCCCCCAACGACGTCACGGACATCCACCCAGTCAAAACCCCCACCTACCAGCGAAGGCAACCTGCCGTTGGCTAATCTCAGCACGGCGTCACCGAAGTGGGAAGGCTTGTAGTCATTGGGGCCGATAATCCCGGTGGGGCTGATGATAACCGCGTCCAGTCCCTTCTCCATCCCCTGTCGCACCTCTCTCTCCGCCGCCGCCTTGGAGCGGTCGTAAGCCGGGTAGCGCCGGGACTCAACCAGGGCGTTCGACTCATCGACTGGGCAATCGGCGCTTGACTGGGCTATGCTGTGGATGGTGCTGAAGTGGACGAGGCGGCGCACCCCGCAGCGCTGGCAGGCTTCAACCACGTTCCGGGTGCCGTTAACATTGACCGCCTCAAGCAGGGGCCAGTCGCGCTGAGAGATGGAGATGCGAGCCGCCAGGTGATAGACCACCTCGGCGTCCTTGAAGGCGTTTACCAGGGACTCCGGGTCGCGGATATCGCCCTGGATAACCTCGACATCCAGCCCCTGGAAAGCCCGCCGGTCGGCATGGACCAGGACTCTTACCGGACGGCTCCGGGCTAACAGAGCCGGTACCAGGTTAGCCCCAACATGCCCGGCGGCGCCGGTTACAACTATCATTATTCGCCAGCCATTATAGCATAATGTCCCTGACAGGGTTTCTTATCAACCTCACCCCCTTTATCCCCCTCTCCACTCTTGGAGAGGGGGAATTAGATTTAAGAGGGGGACTTCGTCCCCCTTAAACCCCCTGAATTCATGGCTCCGCCCCCTCTAAAACTCCCGAATATGTGCTATAATTTTTACAGGACATGTCCAAGCGCATTAACTTCGGCAAATTAATAGAAAAACAGCTGCCCCCGGAGCTGGTCAACTTCATGTGGGTTGCCGGCGAGATGGCTAACAGCCGCGGGGAGAAGCTCTACCTGGTCGGCGGGGTTGTCCGCGACCTGCTCATGGAGCAGCCCAACTTTGACCTTGACCTTGTCGTGGAGGGCAACGCCATCGAGCTGGCCCAGCAGCTGAAACTCAACAAGGGCAAAATAACCACCCACCCCCGCTTCAACACCGCCAAGCTCCAGTGGAACGACCGGAGTGTTGACCTGACCACCGCCCGCAGCGAGACCTATGAGAAGCCCGGAGCCCTGCCCGCGGTGACGCCCAGCTCTATTGACGATGACCTCTCCCGCCGCGATTTCACCATCAACGCCATGGCTATCCGCCTCAACCCCGGCTATTACGGCAAGCTGGTCGACCCCCATGGCGGCCGCGACGACCTGCAGAGTAAGCGCATCCGCATACTTCACGAAAAAAGCTTCACTGACGACGCCACCCGCATCTGGCGGGCTCTGCGCTACGAGCAGCGGCTGGGCTTCCACCTGGAGAGAAGAACGCAAACCCTGCTCCAGCGGGACATACCCATGCTGGCAACTATAAGCGCCGACCGCATCCGCTATGAGATGGAGTGCATATGCAAGGAAAAATACCCGGAAAAGGTCTTTAATCGCGCCGGGGAACTGGGGGTACTGGCGTCGTTACACCCGTCGTTAAAGGGCGACGGAAACTTAAAGGAAAAATTCGAGCACGCCCGCCAGGAATGCTCCCCGGAACTGCCCTCGTTCGACCTCTACCTGGCGCTGCTGGCTTACCCCCTCACCATTGATGAAACCGAACAATTGATATCGCGCCTCAACCTGCCCAAGCTGTCGGCTAAAACCTTGAGGGATACCATCGCCGTCAAGAACAAGATGCGCTCGCTGTCCACCCCCGGCGTCTCGCCCGGCGCCATCTATAACCTCCTCCGCGATTTCTCCCCGGCCGCTTTAGAAGCGAACTCACTGGTCACCCAGTCGGCGGTAGCCGGTCAGGCAATTCACCTCTTCCTCAACCGGCTCAAAGACGTCCAGGTTTCGCTCACCGGTGACGATTTAATCCAGATGGGCATTGCCCCCGGCCCCCAGATAAAGGAGATACTGGATTTATTGCATCAGGCAAAGCTAAACGGGAAGATAGCCACCCGCCACGACGAAGAAGAGGTAATCAAGGGGTGGCTGGCTCAAAAACGAGGTAAAGCTACTCCACCTTCTTGAACTTGCTAAAGTCAGGCTATCTTTTCCTCTGCCACGGCTTATACTGCCGGTCAAAGATAAAGCTCCGCCTGCTTTCAGTGCTGGCAAAGTCAGACTTGAGCCGGGATAGCGCTTTCAAAACGCAGAACAGGGGCAGGACAATGGAAAAGATAATCAGGCCCAGCTCCCCACCGAACAGCCAGATAATAATGGGCAGCAAAATCAGCCCCACCGCCGCCCCCAGCCGGGCATTGCTGGTAATGAGGACAACCGCTACTATGACAGCGAAGCTGATGGCAAACTCAATGGGAGCCAGGATGACCAGAATCCCCATGGCGGTAGCCAGCCCCTGCCCTCCCCGGAACTTCAGCCAGACCGGCCAGCTGTGACCCGCCAGCGCCGCCAGACCGGCGGCGAAAACCCAGAGCGGGGAGAGCCCCAGCCACTGGGCAAACAGCACCGCCAGCGAACCCTTAGCCACATCGCCCAGGAAGACGCCTAGGCCGGCGGCGGTTCCCACCTCCCGCATCACATTCAGCGCCCCCACGTTGCCGCCGCCCACCCGCCTGATATCCACCCCCTTGGCCAGACGGGCGGCAATATAGGCGCAGGGGACAGAACCCAGCAGGTAGCCGATAACTACAGCCAGTACTATGTTCAGCACCGCTACCACCCCTTAACCGTATTTTAGCCCAAACCGGGGCTGTATTCTACCCCTCCTGTAGATTATAGTGTCTCCGCCAGATAACACTCCAGCCCCTGCAGCTCGCAGCGGGCGTATAAATTCTCCGCCTGAAACTGGTCATCCAGCAGGGCAAACAGCGCCGGCCCCGAACCGGCCAGGTGCACATTAGAGGCGCCCAGCTTGATAAAGTGTTCTCGATAAAGCTCAAGCTCGGGAAAAATCTCAAAGGCGACATTCTCAAAGGTGTTAAAAAACATCGAAGGCTTAAACCCCCGCCCGTCGTTCAAAACTTTAACCAGCTTCTCCGTAATCTGCCCGTCGGTGTAGTGGCTCGATTTAAGGCTGGCATAGAGCCTGGCGGTCTTGCCCGCCATACGGGAAAAAGGCGGCACCAGCAGCAGCACCCACCTCTTGGGCAGCGGCGGCAATTTAGTCACCTTCTCCCCCCTCCCCTCCACCAGGGCGGTGCCCCCATAGAGGAAAAAGGGCACATCGGAACCCAGCCCGGAAGCAAGCTCAACCATCTCCGCCGGTGACAGACCCATCTTCCATAGCTTATTAAGCTGGCTTAAGACAGCGGCGGCGTCACTGCTGTCCCCACCCAACCCGGCCACCAGCGGGATACGCTTTTTAATGTCTATGGTCGCCCCCCTGGAAAAGCCGCCGACTTCCTGCAACATAGCCGCCGCCCGACTCACCAGGCTCTCCTCCATAATAAAGTCGGGGTTATCACAGCTGAAGCGGAGCTGGCGGTCAGAATTAAAGCGCAGGCTGTCATAGAGGTCTATCGTCTGGATAACACTGCGTATCTCATGAAAGCCGTCGGGACGCTCCCCCAGAACCTCCAGGGTCAGGTTAATCTTGGCCGGCGCCTTAATATCGGGCATCGTTTTTTTCCTCAAAAACCCGCCACAGCCGGGCCCACTCCTCAAGGGTCAGGGTCTCGGCCCGCCTCTCCCCGGATATATCGGCTTTTTCCAAAAGGGGTAAAACGCTGGGCTTGGGCAGCCCTATCCCCTGGGACAGGGAATTGGCGAGCTGCTTGCGCGGGGCGGCAAAACCGGCCCGCACCAGCTCAAAAAAGCCCCCCTCGTCACTCACCGCCACCGCCGGCTCAGGGTAGAGGTCAATGCGCAGCACCGCCGAATCGACCTCCGGCGCCGGGTAGAAAGCCTCCGCCGGCACCCGGCTTAAAATCTCCGGCTTACCGTAGAACTGGACACTGATACTGAGCAGGCTCATATCGCCGGGCTCAGCGGCAATGGCTTCGGCAACCTCTTTCTGCACCATGACAATCATCATTTTAGGCTTAATCGAAGTATCCAGAAAATGGCGCAGGACAGGCGAGGTGATATAGTAAGGCAGGTTGGCAACTACCTTGTAAACAGGGTTTTTCTGCCGCTTAAGCAACTCCCCCGGCTCGATGTTAAGCACGTCATCGTTAATGACGGTCACGTTATCAAAAGAAGCCAGCGTCTTCTTTAACAAAGCCGCCAGCCTGTCATCCAACTCAACGGCGATTACCCCGCCGGCCCGCTGAGCCAGCGCCTCAGTCAGGATGCCCAGTCCCGGCCCCACCTCCACAATAATATCGTCGGGGCTGACATCGGCGGCTGAAAGGATAACCTCCAGCACCCCCTCATCCACCAGGAAGTGCTGCCCCAGCCCCTTTCTGGCTTTAAGGCCGGACTGCCGCAGCCGTCTTTTCGTCTGAACAAGGAGTGAGTTTGGGCTTTTATCCATATTAGAATTAATGAGGCCGTGCACCCACCCTCGACCCCGCCCCGCAGCTTGCCTCAACCAGCCAGCTCCAGCCAGGTAACCCTGCGGCACCCAGGGCTTCTATTTACCGCTGCTTCTTCTCAGATCTGACGGGATTCATAGAGCTCTGCCGCGCAGGACCCAGCCTTCAACACCACTTAGCCCAGGTAGTCCCACAAGACAAAGGCCTCAAGCGGGAATTCAACCCCGCTATAGCGGATTGCGAGTTCAGGGCACCGCTGGCTCCCCGTCTAGCACGACCTCAATAAAATGCTAATGGGTGCTACTTACTTTGTCAAGCAAAAAAAGAAAGCCCGGGTATACCGGGCTTTCCAACAATAAATCAACGAGCTTAACCTGTTTCTATTGAGGCTTGGGCATAACCTCTTTAAACATCTCCTCATCATAGGGATGACCCTTGGCCAAATTCTGCCTCAGCTTGATGATATCGACATTGGTAGTACCGGTTACCGCCTTAGTATTAAAGGCGCTCATACCCATATCAAACTCCCCATATGCCCCGGCATTGGCTGCCCACCACCAGATTATCTCCGCCTTGGTCCTCTCATAGGCTAACTTCTTCTGGGCTCTCAGTAGGCCATATGATACAGCAACCTGCTGGGGATACAGGTTGGCAAAGGTCCAGGCCATATTCATGCACGCCTTATCCAGCAGGGCCAGGTCCTTGGGCAATGACTTGGCTAATTCCTTGGCTTTCTTCCTTTCCTCACCAGCCTTGAATTCGCCATAGACAATCTCACCGTTGTCAACATACTTATCAATGATAACCTCTGGATTGCGGATGAACTCGCCGTCCTGCTTCAACACCGGCACTACCTCATGGATATAGTTCTTACGAAACATCTTGTAGGCACTCCACTGCTCACAGGAAACGGCATTCCACATAGCGTCCTGCATGGTCATTTCAACCGACTTGAACTGGCAGGCGCCGCCCATAGCCGTTGAACCGTGAAGCGGCCCTACCTGACCAAAGGTAGCAGTATCAGACGCCACGGTAAAGTCGCAAACGCCGCCTATCTCTTCACCACCACCGATGCTCATACCGTTAGCCCGACGAATAAAGGGCTTGGGGGAGAGCCAAACGGCGTCAAAGGCACGCCAGTAAACCGACATATACTCCTGGCAGTCCAGCGGTCTCATCACATAGTGCTCAGAATACTCAGGAACATTACCGCCGGTGCAGAAAGCTCTATCACCAGCGCCGGTAAAGACAACACAAACCACGCTGGGGTCGTGCGAAGCTTTATCAAAGGCAACAGCAGTGGCGGCAAGCATATCCAGGGTATAAGAATTATACTGTGCCGGATTATCCAGCGTAATCCAGGCAACATAGAGGTCTTTTACCTCATTACCCTTGGGGTCAAGAAGCGGCTTCAACTCATAGGTGGTGCGCGGCGGCTCAGTCCGTTGAAGACGCTCGTCACTGGTAATACGATGGTTAAGTATCTCGTCCCTCGGTGACCGTGGTACCCAATCTAATGCCATTTTTTTACCTCCTTGTTGTTTTATTTTTTTAAAAGTCAGGGGTCAGTATTATTCTTTTGAGCAGCCCCCCCTTGTGGGCCTGCTCAAATGCCTGCTGTATCTGGCTCATCGGCCGGGTCTCGATAAAGGGCTCTACCTCTATCTTGCCTTTCAGCACCAGGTCGAGGACCTCGGGGTAGTACTCAGGCAGACAGCCCCAGGAGCCCAAAATATCGGCGTCAAAGGCCATTAACCTCGACAGAGAATACTCGTTCTTCTGCATGCCAAAGCCGCAGATTAGCAGTTTGCCGATGAAGGAAAGCAGCTCCAGACCTATGGCCTGCCCCTCGCCGGTGCCGGTCCATTCAAAAATCTTCCAGCCGTAGTTCGAAGGCACACCCTTCTCTTTGCAGTAGGCGCGGAACTCGTCCCTGATGTCGCGGGGGCTCTTATCCACCGAGCTGATGACATGGGTGGCGCCGTAGTCCAGGGCCCTCTTCAGCTTCTCCGGACTGCGGGCAATACCGATGACCTCTTTGGCTCCCAGCGCCTTACAGATCTGGGTGGCATAGACCCCCAGCCCGCCGGTAGCCCCGACAATAATGGTCAAATCACCGGGCTTCACCTCAGCCCTCATCGCCGCCTGATAGGGTGAGGTTACGGCATCGGCAATGACGGCAAAGTGGGAAAGGGGCACGCCGTCCCTATCCGGGACCAAACACAAGTCTTCAGCCGGCACCACGATATGGCTGGAAAAGCCCCCGTAGATGTCCATGCTGTTGCCGGGCATCTTCTGGGCCAGGCAGCGGTTGCCCCGGCCGGCGGCGCAGATGGGGCAGTTATTACAGGGCATCACCGCCGGGATAATCACCTCCTTGCCCACCCAATCCTTCTCACCGGCGATTACCGTGCCGCTGATTTCATGCCCCAGGGAAAGCGGCGGTTTGTTAACCGTGGGCACGCCGTCATAGAAATAGCCCAGGTCGGTATGGCAGACGCCGCAACCGGCAATCTCAACCATCACCTCACCGGGCTTCAGACTGGGGGCATCGATGCTCTTCCTCTCCAGCTTGCCCGGCTCTACCATCTGCCAGGTTTCAATTTTATTGGGTACTTTTGCCATTTTCTTTACTCCTCACTAAGAATCAATAAACCGGCGGCTTTTAAAACAACCTCATAAGTTTATCGTTTGAGTACACTTCATGTCAACAACAGGGGTAGCCCACGCCTTATCTAGGCACCATTGCTTAAGCGGGCAACCAGTCTTATGGGCAACCCGTGCTCCACCATCTTGGCCTGGGTGGCGGCAATATCATAAGGGACGCGGCGGAGCTTAATCTGGCCGGCTTGGCTGTCATAGATAGCGTAGCTCGCTCTGGGGTCGCCGTCCCGCGGCTGCCCCACGGAACCGGGATTGATAATTAATCGCTCCTCCCCCAACCCCACCGCACTCTCCGGCGAAAACTTACTAAATGAACAGGCGCCGCCCTTGCCCAGCTTAAATACCGCCGGCACATGGGAATGGCACACCAGGCAGTACTTCGACTTAAAGTAGGCAAAATTCTCACGGGCGGAGCTGATGGAAAGGATATACTCCCAGACAGGCTCCCGGGGACTGCCGTGCACCAGGGTAAAATCGTCCCTCTCAATAACCAGGGGCAGCTCCTTAATATAGACTACATCCGGCGGGGTTAACTGCCGGGCCGTCCAGCCGCAGGCAGCGACGGCATCGGGATTGAACTGGTGGGTATCAATTTCACCGATGACGGCCAGGTCATGGTTACCGGCCACACAGATATGGTTAGTCTGGCGCAGGAGCTCAATGCACTGGTGCGGGTCAGGCCCGTAGCCGACGATGTCCCCCAGGCACCATATCTCCTCCACCTCCCCCTGCTCCTTCATATCAACCAGTACCGCCATAAAAGCGGCTAGATTGGCATGGATATCGGCAATAATAGCACAGCGCATCTACACTAAAACTATACCAGTTTTTTTATTCTATGACCAGAGCCGGAAGCTAACTTAAACTGAAACCTCCAGGGTCACCGTTGTTCCCTTACCCGGCTCCGATTGCAGCTTTAGTTTACCCCCGATAAGCTGGGCTCGCTCCTGCATTCCGGCCAGGCCCAGTTTACCAGCAATAGTCAAATCGTCCACCCTATCAGGCAACTCAAAACCCTGGCCCTCGTCTTTGACCGTTAAGACCACCTTACCATCGCCGAATTCTACAGTAAGCCGGGCTTTTGATGCCCCGGAGTGCTTCCACACATTCCTCAACGCCTCCTGGGCAATACGGAAAAGCACCAGCTCTATCTCGGGCAGGAAGCGGCACACCGAACCCAGCACTTTCATCTCCACAGCTATGCCAAAGTGCTCGGTCAGGTCGGAGGCTAACCACTCCAGTGCCGGCACAAGACCCAGGTCATCCAATACAGATGGTCGCAGGTCCTGGCTAAAACGGTGTATCCCATCTAATATCCTCTCGGTTTGTTGCCGCAGCCCCTCTACATATGAGATGTCCTCTGCGGAAAGATTGTTGATAGCAGAAACAACAAAACTATCCAGTTGACGCGAGAGCACCACCAAATCCTGGGCGGTTTCATCATGAAGCTCCCGGGCAATGCGCTTACGCTCCTCCTCCTGAGCCCGGGTAATCTCCTGCAAATGGCTACGCAGATTCTCCTCGGCGTTCTTCCGTTCGGTAACATCCTCCAAAGTCTCTATTGCCCCGATTACCTCCCCCCTGCTATCCCGGAGAGGGCTTGCCGTAAAATGAAGCCACATGCCATTCTTGCCAAGGGCCGGAAACCAATCCTCAGCTTCATAGGCGCCGTCAATCAGGTCAGATTTTTTGTATTTACCCCGATAATGCGAGACTATTTTATCCGGAGAACCTCCATCCACTATTAAATCGGCCATAACCGGCCTCTTTTCCGGGTAAAACGCCCTCCATTGCTCATCGGTCCCAACTATCCCCTCCTTTTTTATCGCGGAAAGAGATTCCAGGGCTGTGTTCCAGTTAGTGACTATATGCTGCTTATTGAGCACAAATGCCGGGATAGAAGAGCCGTCAACAATCTTGGCAAGCATTCCCTCGGCGCGCTGTCGCCGGGTAATATCCCGGCGGCGCCAGTGGAACCACAGATTGACTATGCCACCAATAAAGATAATCCCCCCGCTCTCAAACAGGGCATCGGGTGGGCTCGTGGAAAGGAAAATAGCCCGGGGCAGCATAATAGCCAGGGCTACCGCCAGGCTGACCAACCCCGCCCTCAGCCCGAAAATAAAGCCAACATAGGCTACCGGCAGCAGCAGGAAAACCCGCTCCACGGCATGCCGGGTTAAGTCCATAAAGGCAAGCAGGGAGGGGGAATCGGTGTTAAGTATCTGCTGCGGGTAGTGCAAGACCACCCCCAGGGCAAACATGGCTATCACCAGCCAGAATTTATAATTCGATATAACCTTTGACATCTGCGGAGGCATAAACGCAGCACCCCCAATTATTTAAGACAAGCGATTTTAGGGCAGGTCTTCCAGGGTAAGCCAGCCTTTTTTCAAGGCGTGTAACACCGCCTCGGTGCGCGAGGCAACCCCCAGCTTACTGAAGATGTGCCCCAGGTGTACCTGCACCGTGCGGGGGCTCAAGAAAAGCTGCTGGGCAATATCCTTGTTGCTCACGCCGGTGGCGGCTAACTTCAATATCTCCATCTCGCGCTCGCTGAGGGTATCGCTGGCTTTAACCTCACTGCCGCCGGGGGATACCAGGCGGTCTATAACCCTGCGGGCGACTACGGGATGTAGCACCGACTCGCCGGCATACACCGCCCTGATGGCATCAATCAACTCATGTACCCGCACCCCTTTAAGCAGATAGCCGGCCGCACCCGCCTCCAGAAGGGCAAAAATGTACTGGTCATAATCATAGGCGGTAAGTATCAGCACGGCTATAGACGGGGCAACCTTCTTTATCTGCTTGGTAGCCTCCACGCCGTTAAGCTTGGGCATGGCGATATCCATCACCACCACATCCGGCTTCAGCTCGGTAGCCAGCCTGACCGCTTCCTCGCCATCGCCGGCCTCACCAACCACTTCCATATCAGGCTCACGCTGCACAAACTCGCGGGTGCCCTCCCGCACCATCACATGGTCTTCGGCCAGCAAAACCTTAATCTTATCCATGACGTTCCCAGAAACCTGCTTCTGCCGCAATTATAAACCACCTTACCCCCCACTTCAATAAAATTGAATAGTAGAAAATGCTTAATTAAATAAGCCTCAAACTAGGCATTTTCGGCAGTCCAAAATACGCCCTATACCAGATGGCAGCCGCCGGGCAATATAGTAAGCTGAAAGAGGATGAGGAGAGGTCAGGTAGACAAGAAAGGAGGCAAGAAGATGAAGACCAGAATTATCAAGGGAAAGGTGATAGGGGAACCAACAGAGAGAGAACAGGTAATTGCCGTAGCTCCGGAGGAAATCCAGGACCATCTCGAATGGGGTAAGGCTCTCTTCAAGGCCGGTCACTACGAGGAGGCTCTGGGAGAATTCGATGCCGTGCTGAGGACGGCCCCAGGCAGCATTGAGACCCGGGTCTGGATTAGAAAGACCAAAGAGGCGCTAACCCAGCCGGAGGTTGAGGTAGCTGCCGAAGAGGAAGCCGCTCCGGCTGAAGCGGTTAAACCCAAGGAATGTGTCTGGATGAAACTGGGTATGGTGGCTCACCGCATCTGCACCAACAACTATGACTGCCTGAGCTGCGAATTTGACCAGACGATGCAGGAGCAGATGGCCAGTGGAGGCGCCCCGGAACTCGACGCCGCCCTGGAGAAATTCAAGCAACTGCCGGGCAACCAGAGAGTCTGCCGCTACGCCCTGAGGGGTGATATTTCCTACCGGCTCTGCACCCGCCTCTTCCAGTGCGCCACCTGCGAGTTTGGCCAGGCTATGGATGATGAAACCCAGCGCAAGCTAGCCAAGCTAAACGCCCGGCGCGAGGCACTGCTCAAAAAGACCGCCTAGCTAAAGGGCTATAAAGATAGACACGAAAAGGGACAGGCGTTGTAAAAGGCGCCTGCCCCTTCTTTTATTTATCTATACCCACCCACCACCCTTTAAGGAAAAGGGGGACTTCGTCCCCCTTAAACCCCCTTCCCTTGTGACCCCAAACAGGGGCGTGCTATAATTTTGCTATGAAGGTCAAAGATTTGGGGGAGTTCGGGCTGATTGACCTGCTGGCTAAAATGGCAGCCGGGCGGGACGAGCGGCTCATCATCGGCATCGGCGATGACGCCGCCGCCTGGCAGGGTGACGCCTCGATACAACTGGCAACCGTAGACTCCTTCATTCAGGACGTCCATTACCCCTCCGGCATAGTCCCCTGGCAGGAAACAGGCTGGAAATCACTGGCGGTCAACCTGAGCGACATCGCCGCCATGGGCGGCTTACCCCGCTACGCCCTGGTATCTTTAGCCCTGCCCCCCGAAACCGAATTGGACGATGTCACCGCCCTCTACACCGGCATGCTGGAGCTGGCAAAAAAATACGGGGTAACCATCGTCGGCGGCGATATCAGCAGCGCCCCTCTGGTCGTTATCTCGATAACCGTTCTGGGCTCAAGCCCCCAAAAAAAGATACTCACCCGCTCCTCGGCAAAACCGGGAGAGCTTATAGCCGTTACCGGCCATCTGGGGGCGGCCGCCGCCGGGCTGGAGATGCTGACCAAAAAGCTTAAACTAGACCCCCCGGCCACCACCCGCTTCAAGCAGGCTTTCTTTAAGCCCACCCCCCGCATTGCCGAAGGCCAGCTGCTCTTAGAGCAGGGGGTGAAAACGGCAATAGATATCAGTGACGGTCTGCTCGCCGATTTAGGTCAAATAGGCAAGGCAAGCCAGGTCGGCGCTAAAATAGAAGCCGACCGCGTGCCCGTGGAGCCTCTGGTCAAAGCCGCCTTAGACGATAAAGCCCTGGAATTAGCCTTAGCCGGCGGCGAGGACTACGAGCTGCTCTTTACCGCCGGTGCCGAAATAATGGAAAAAGTAAAGCAGGCAGCCGCCTGCCCGGTAACCGTCATCGGCAAGATTACCGCCGGCAGGGGAGTAACCGTGTTCGACGGCAAGGGGAAGCCGCTTAAACTGGATAAGGCGGGCTGGGAGCACTTTAGCCGCCGATGAACCAGCCGGAGATAATCACCAGCAGCCCGGAAGAGACGCAGGATTTAGGCGCCCGCCTCGGCGAGCTGTCCCGGCCCGGCGATATTTTCCTGCTGATAGGCAAGCTGGGGGCGGGCAAGACCTGCCTCACCCAGGGCATCGCCCGGGGGCTGGGTATAAATGAATACGCCGCCAGCCCTTCTTTTGTCGTGGTCAGGGAGCTTCACGGCAGATTGCCGCTGTATCACATGGACTTCTACCGGCTGGAAAATCTGGAGGAGATTGCCGACATGGGCCTGGACGACTATTTCTACGGCAAGGGCGTATCGGTGGTGGAGTGGGCGGAAAAGGGATTGAGCCTGCTGCCGCCGGAGCACCTGCTGATTGAGATGAGCTATATCTCCGATACCGGCCGCCGCCTTAAACTCAAAGCCACAGGCAAACGCTATAACGAACTGGTGGCAGAACTGAAATAATGTTATTAGCCATAGACACCTCAACCGATAGCGCCGGCCTAGCGCTGGTGCAGGACGGCAGAACCCTGGCTGAAGCCACCTGGCGCTGCGGGCAGAACCACAGCGTGGAGCTTTTACCCCACCTCACCCAACTCCTTGGGGAGGCAAAGGCAGAGCTGCGCTCGGTAAGCTGTATTCTGGTGGCTAAAGGCCCAGGCAGCTTTAACGGGCTGCGGGTGGGCTTGAGCACGGCCAAGGGGCTGGCTTTCAGCCTTAATATCCCCATCATCGGCGTCAGCAGCCTGGCGCTGGAAGCCTGTCAGCACGCCCAGACAGACTTGCCCATCGCCCCCGTCTTCAACGCCAGGCGGGGAGACATCGCCACCGCCCTATATCAAAAAAGAGACAATAAGTGGCAGCAGCTTATGCCTGAACATATAACCACTGTTGACGCGCTAGACTCGGAGATAACGGAAAAGACCCTCTTCTGCGGTGAGTACCTGCCCGCCATCGCCGATGAACTAAAGAAAAAACTCAACGAAAAAGCGGTAATCGCCCCGGACAAACCCCGCCGCGCCGGCTTGATGGCGGAACTGGCTAAAGAGCGGCTGGAGGCGCGTGATTGCGATAATCCCGCCACCCTGCAGCCCCTCTACCTCAGGCGCCCGGCAATTACTCAGCGCCGGCACCGCTAATATCAAGGACGGAGAGCAAAAATGACGAATTGGCCCAAACTATCGGTGGACATCGATAAAGACTTCGACATGTGCTTTGCCTGCGGGCAGAAAAACCCCATCGGCCTTAAATTAAAGTTCACTCAGGAGGGCAAGGGCGTCCGAGCCGAGTTCACCCCCGGTGAGCTGCATCAGGGCTGGTCGGGGGTGGTTCACGGCGGCATCATCGGCTGCATCCTCGACGAGGCGATGAGCTACGCCGCCCTCTTCGAAGGGGTAAACAGCCTGACCGCCCGGATGCAGACCCGGTTCAAGCGCCCTCTCCAGACTGGCGAATCCCTGATTATCACCGCCCGCGTCACCAAACAGACGAGGAAGCTTATTGAGACCGAAGCCGAGATGCACCTCACCGACGGCACGCCCGTCGCCGATAGCACCGCCACCATGTTCATCGCCAAGCCACGGCAAACCGATTGAAATTGGTAAGATAACCTAGTATTCTCTAAGGGAGTTAAGATGGAACGGACCCTAGTTTTAATCAAACCGGATGCCATGCAGAGAGACCTGGCGGGGGCTATTATCGACCGGCTGGAGAAGCTGGGATTGAAGCTGGTGGCGCTCAAGATGCTCCACCCCGATAAAGCTTTAGCCCAACGCCACTATGCCGTCCACAAGGACAAGCCCTTCTACAACGAACTGGTGGACTATATCAGCTCCGCCCCCATAGCCGCCTGTGTCTTTGAGGGGGACGGTGCGGTGGAAACCGCCCGCAAAGCGGTGGGGGCAACCGACCCGGCCAACGCCGAAAAAGGCACCATAAGGGGCGATTTCGGCTTAAGCATTGAGAAAAACAGTGTTCACGGCTCGGATTCACCGGTCACCGCCGAGGCGGAAATCAAGCTCTTCTTTACCCCGGATGAGCTTTTTGGCTATTGAACCCGTAATACCTGCGTAGCCCTGCTCCACAGCTCGTCAAGCTGGTAGAACTCCCGCTCGGATGGGGCAAAGATATGGATGATGGTATCGCCGTAGTCGAGCAGGAGCCAGCCGGAGTCTACAGTTCCTTCGTGGTGGTGGGGTAGAACGCCCTCGTTCTTAAGCCGGTGCCCTACCTCGTCGTAGACGGCAGAAATCTGCCGGTCGGACTCGCCGCTGCATATCACGAAATAATCGGCGAAGCTGCACACTTTCCGGGCGTCCAGTAAAAGAATATCAGCCGCCTGCTTGTCAGCGGCCGCCTCTACCGCCTTGCGCGCTACCTCTAGTGCTTCCAGTAATTAGCCTCCAGTTATATTATAGCATAGATTATTTTTATCTTTACCCACCCGCCACCCTTTAAGGTAAAGGGGGACTTCGTCCCCCTTAAACCCCCTAAATTCATAGCTTCGCCTCCCCTTTTCCCCCCACCCAGACGAGGAATAAATCTTAACCTGCAAATCAGAGTTTTAGAGGCGCAGCCTTTTAGGGCGGGAGGGTGGGACGCAAGACAACTGTTTAAAAGAGGAAATAAACAACATTATGTTATACTTAAACTATGGAAAAACTGCTCTTCGGCACCGCCGGCATTCCCCACAGCTCCAAGACCCAGACTACCATAGACGGCATCAAGCGCATCGCCGAACTGGGGCTGGGCTGCATGGAACTGGAGTTCGTCTACGGGGTCAGGATGGGGGAGGCGGGAGCCCGGCTGGTAGCGGAAACTGCCCGGAGCGAAGGCGTCAGGCTCTCGGCGCACGGCCCCTACTACATCAACCTCAACGCCCGCGAGCCGGAAAAGGTAAGCGCCAGCCAGCAGCGGATACTCCAGACCGCCCGCATCGCCGCCGTCTGCGGAGCGCATAGCATAACTTTTCACGCCGCCTTCCACCTCGGCGACCCTCCAGAAAAGACCTACCAGGCGGTCAAGAAAAACCTGGCCGAGGTCTTAAGCCAGCTTAAAAAAGAGAAAAACCAAGTCGCTATCAGGCCCGAGGTCATGGGCAAGCCCACCGCCTTCGGTACCCTGGATGAGGTGCTTACATTATGCTCCGAGCTGGAGGGCACCGGCATCTGCATGGACTTCGCCCACTGGCACGCCTACAACGGCAAAGCCAACTCCTACGCCGAATTCGCCTCAATCTTGGAGCAGATAAAAGAAAGACTGGGAGACCAGGCCCTAGCCGATATGCACATACATGTATCCGGTATTGCCTACGGCAAAAAGGGGGAAATCAAACACCTCAACCTCAAAGAGTCAGACCTGCGCTATGAGGAGCTTCTCCAGGCGCTTAAGGATTATCAGGCAAAAGGGCTGGTAATCTGCGAAAGCCCCAGCCTGGAAGAAGACGCCCTGCTCCTCCAGGAGACCTATCACCAGCTGTAACCACACACAACAAAGCCTCTTAATAATAGCTTAATATTTATAGCCTATCATAAGCTATGGGCAGCTACCCAGTACCAATTCGCCATACCAGATGGGTATTGACATTTTTCCTATTGACAGCTATTTCTGTTATAATATAAACATATAAACGCAGAGGTTAACCAATGAAATCAGGCTGGCTACGCAGTAGCTTAATATACATCATCATTCTGGTGGCGGTGGTCATCCTCCTCTATCAGTTTTTCCCCTTAACCCCCAAGCCGGCCGAAATCGGCCTGGACGAAGCTATCGCCATGTCCCAGCGGGGCGAAGTCGCCGAGCTGGTAGTAGACAACAGCGAACTGCTCATCACCACCACCACCGATATCGAGATGAAGACCACCATCGGCGGCCTCACCCTGGTTGAGCTTCAAGAGCTGGGGCTTAACCTAGAGGGGGTTGACTACGAGGTAAAACCGTCCGGCTTCGACTGGGGCAGCCTGCTGATAGGCTTCATCCCCCTGATTCTCTTCGGCGCCCTGCTCTTCTTCCTGTTCCGCTCGGCGCGGGGGGCTAACAATCAGGCAATGAGTTTCGGGCGCAGCCGCGCCCGGCTTTTCCCAGCCAGCACCCCCACGGTGACCTTTGACGATGTCGCCGGCGTGGAAGAAGCCAAGCAGGAACTGGCCGAGGTGGTCGATTTCCTCAAGTCGCGGGAGAAGTTCCAGAGCCTGGGGGCGCGCATCCCCAAGGGAATGTTATTAATAGGCCCGCCGGGCACGGGCAAGACGCTGCTGGCCCGGGCGATCGCCGGCGAAGCCGGTGTGCCCTTCTTCTCCATCAGCGGCAGTGAATTTGTCGAGATGTTTGTCGGCGTCGGTGCCTCCCGGGTGCGTGACCTCTTCGACCAGGCCAGGCGCAACACCCCCTGCATTATCTTTATTGACGAAATTGACGCCGTCGGTCGCCACCGCGGCGCCGGCTTAGGCGGCGGCCACGACGAGCGGGAACAGACCCTCAACCAGATTCTGGTGGAGATGGACGGCTTTGACACCAATACCAGCGTCATTATTCTGGCGGCCACCAACCGCCCCGATATCCTCGACCCGGCCCTGCTCCGCCCCGGCCGCTTTGACCGCCGCGTGATCCTGGACCTGCCCGATATCCACGGCCGCTCCGCCATCCTTAAGGTACACTCCAAGGGCAAGCCGCTGGCGAAGGAGGTCGACCTGGAGGTGCTGGCCAAGCAGACTGTCGGCTTCAGCGGCGCCGACCTGGCCAACCTGGTCAACGAGGCAGCCATCCTGGCGGCACGCCGGGGCAAGAAAGCCATCGATATGGATGAGCTAGAGGAGTCCATAGACCGGGTGATTGCCGGCCCGGAGAGAAAGAGCCGGCGGATAAGCGTCAAGGAAAAGGAAATCACTGCTTACCACGAGGCGGGACACGCCCTGGTAGCCAAGATGCTGCCCAACGCCGACCCGGTACACAAGATTTCAATAGTAGCCCGGGGCATGACCCTGGGGCACACCCGCCAGCTACCCATTGAAGACCGCTACCTGATGACCCGCTCCCAGTTCAACGATATGATAGCCACCCTTCTGGCCGGCCAGATGGCTGAGAGGCTAACTTTCAGTGAAATTTCTACCGGCGCCGCCAATGATATCAGGCGGGCCACCGAGCTTGCCCACAAGATGGTGACCGACTTCGGCATGAGCGATAAAATGGGCCCGCGGAGCTTCGGAGAGAAGCAGGAAATGGTCTTCCTCGGCCGTGAAATAGCCGAGCAGAAAGACTACAGTGAGAAGGTAGCCCAGGAGATTGACGAAGAGGTCCAGGCTATCATCCAGAAAGCCTATGACGAAGCCGAGCGGATTCTGACCAAAAACAAGAAAAGGCTGGCCCACCTTGCCCAAAAACTGATAGCTCAGGAAACCATAGAGGGCGACGAACTGGAAGCCGCCTTCACCGAACCCCTGGGCACCAAGAAGGCAGAGCCCCCCGCCCCACCCGCCCCTCAGGCGGAGAAGGCGCCCGATGAGGGCAAAGCCAAACCGTCACCCAAGAAAAGGGCGGCTCCCCAGATTGTTCCCAAGCAAGCCCCACCATCCCCACAACCGTTATGAGTGACAGCGGCGTGATTGAGATTACGCATAAGCCAATATCCCCGGAGCAGTTAATCAGCCAGGTCAAGACCGACTCCAGCGGCTGCGTGGTCACCTATGTCGGCCTCATTCGCAACTCCTCACAGGGCAAAGCGGTAACCTCGGTGGAGTATGAAGATACCCAAGGAACCGCCGCAGACGGCCTCAAAACAATAGCCAGCGAAATCAGGCAGAAATGGCAGGTAGAAAACATCGCCATATGCCACCGGGTGGGAAAGGTCAAAGTCGGCGATATTAACTTCCTGGTGGCCGTCGCCAGCGCCCACCGCCGGGAGGGTTTTGCCGCCTGTAGCTACGCCGTAGACCGCTTCAAAGAGCTCCTGCCCACCAAAAAGACAGAGACCTATACCGACGGCAGCACCTCGGTTACCTCCCTCTAGCCCAAACCCACCCTTGACACCACCCCACCCAGGCGATAAAGTTGTAACTGGTTCTATGCCAGAAAGCAACTTTTCCGGGCCGGCGGTAGAGGTAGATAAACTCTCATTCAGCTATGGACGGCAGAAAGTACTCGACGGGCTCTCGCTGGAAGTCCCCGCCGGCATCAGCTTCGGCCTGCTCGGCCCCAACGGCGCCGGCAAAACAACTCTCATCCGCCTGCTGGTCGGCCTTCTCAAAGCCAGAGCCGGCACCATCCTCACTTTAGGCAAAAAACCCTCCCCCCGCACCGCCCACCTCACCGGCTATATGCCCCAGCTGCCCTCCCTCTACGCCGAGCTTTCGGTCATCCAGAACGTCGAATTCTTCGCCCGCATCTACCGCCTGAGGGACAGGAAACAGAGAACGCAACAGGTTGAAGAGGTAATCAAGCTGGTCGACTTGTGGCAAGACCGCAACAAAAGCGTCACCAACCTGAGCGGCGGCATGAAGCAGCGGGCCAGCCTGGCCTGTGCCGTCGTCCACAATCCACCGCTGCTCTTCCTGGACGAGCCCACCGTCGGCCTCGACCCCGAACTGAGGGTTCATTTCTGGGACTACTTCCAGGGGCTTACCCGCAGCGGCTCCACCCTCATCATCTCCAGCCACACCATGGACGATGCCGCCCACTGCGACCAGCTCGCCTTCATGCGCGACGGCAAGGTAATCGCTTTAGGCACCCCCGATGAATTGAGACAGGCTACGGGGCAGGCTAAAGCCACCCTGGAAGACGCCTTCCTCTACTTCATTAAGCACGGCGGGGTGAATAAAAATGTCCAGTAGTACGCTGACTATCGCCGGCCGGATTATAAACCAGCTGGTTCGCGACCGGCGCACCATAATATTAATCGCCGTCGTGCCCCTGGTGATAGCCAGCCTGGTCGGCGTCAGCGTCCCCGATAAGAGAATACTGGACTATACGGCTCCGGCCATACTGGCCGTGCTCATCCTCTTCTTCGGCTTCCTGCTCACCGGCATCAGCTTCCTCAGGGAGCGCTCCCAGGGAACGCTGGAACGGCTGATGGCGTCACCGGTTTCCCGGCTGGACATAGTGGGCGGTTACCTGCTCGGTTTCCTGCTCTTTGCCGTCGTCCAGACCATGGTGCTGTTTTTCTATCTGATATATGTGATTAAAGTCAACTACTACGGCGACCTGTGGCAGATTCTGGTTTTCCAGGTTCTCATCGGCATTGGCGCCGTCTGCATGGGGACCTTCTTCTCGGTACTGGCTAAAAACGAATTCCAGATGGTGCAGTTCATCCCCATGATTATCGTGCCCCAGATGTTTCTCTGCGGGCTGCTCTGGCCGGTAAGCGAGATGCCGGAATACCTGCAGTGGCTGGCCAACGCCCTGCCCATGACCTACGGCGTGGAAGGCACCCGGGCGCTGATGCTGGAGGGGCAGAACCTGCTGGATATCGGCAAGGAAATCGGCGTTCTGGCGGCGTATGCCGTCGGCCTGCTGATATTATCCGCCGTCACCCTCAGGCGGGGCAAGGGCTAGTTCTTGCGGCTGAGGACGAAGTCGGCTATTGCCACCAGTGTCTTTCGGGCAGGCTTATCGGGCAGCGACTCCAGCCCCCGGCGGGCTTTATCGCAGTAATCGGAGGCAACATTATAGCATTCCGCCTCCACTGATGAGCTGCCGACCATATCTATGGCCCGTTTTATCTTCTCCTGCCTGTCTTCATCCGGCATATCGGGGTTATTAAACAGCTCCCTCACCGGGTTCTCTTCCGGGTAATGCTCCAAGAGCAGCATCGCCGGCAGGGTCAGCGTTCCCTGGTCTAAGTCCGAGCCTACCGGCTTGCCCAGCTCCCCCTCGGTGCCGATAAAGTCCAGCAGATCATCCACCACCTGGAAGGCGATGCCCAGGTTAGTGCCGTAATCTTTAAGCGCCCGGATAGACTCCTCCGGGGCCTGGCTCAGGATAGCCCCCGACTGGGTGGACAGGGCAAACAGGGAGGCGGTCTTACTGGTAATCCGCTCAAAATAACGGTCACGGCTCTGCTCCAGCTTAAAGGCGTCAAAGGTCTGCTTCAGCTCCCCGCTGGAGATAATCTGCAGGGTCTGGGAAAAGAGCCGGATTACCCGCAGGTTGCCGGTCAAAGCGGCAAACTCCCCCGCCTTGGCGAACAGGTAGTCCCCCAGCAGCACCGCCCGGTCTTCCCCCCAGAGGCTATTGACCGTGGGACGCCCCCGCCGCACCGCCGATTTGTCGATGGTATCGTCATGCACCAGAGTGGAGGTATGCATCAGCTCGACGGAGGTAGCCATAGGCAAAAGCAGGTCGAGGTCGTACTTATAAAACTTGGCTGATAAAAAAGTAAGCGCCGGGCGTATGGCTTTACCCCCCAGCAGGATATGCTTCAGCAGCTCGGCCAGGCCGGAGCAATCAACCTCGGTGACCGACCTTATCCGGCTCTCTACCTCGGCTAAATCCTGCTCAACCGATTGATAAATGGCTTTAAGCTCCACGCCTCTCTCCTTTTAGCTAACCGGCAGGCGGAAAAGCTCGATGGTATTACGGGCGGCGGCTTCAGCCACCGCCTCCACCGGCGCCTGCCTGACCTCGGCCACCTTTTCGGCGGTATGCACCATATACGCTGGCTCATTGCGCTTCCCCCGGTGGGCCTGGGGGGCTAAGAACGGCGCATCCGTCTCCAGCAGCAGCCTGTCCAGGGGCAGCTCTCGGGCGACCTCTACCAGCTCCCCCGCCGAGGGGTAGGTCACCGAACCGGCAAGCGAGATATAGAAACCCAGCTCAATATAGCGCCGCGCCATCCCGATATCACCGCTGAAGCAGTGGATAACCCCCCGCCGGCTGTTATCAGCAGGATTGGCTTTCACCCAGGCGCTTAATATATCATAGACCTCTTCATGCGCCTGGCGGCAGTGCACCACCACCGGCAGCTTTAGCTCAACCGCCAGGTCAAGCTGCTTCTTAAAGACCTCGAGCTGGCTCTGCCGCGGCGAAATGTTGCGGTAAAAATCAAGCCCGATTTCGCCGATAGCCACCACCCGGGCATCCTCGGTCAATTCAGCCAGGGACTCCAGGTCGCCCTCTTTCATCTTAGCCGCCTCATGGGGGTGGAAACCCACCGCCACGAAGACATCGTCATACTTTTTAGCCATTGCCAGCGACTGGCGGCTCGACTCGGCATCCAGCCCCACATTTATCACCGCCCTCACCCCCTGCCCTCTGGCGCGGGCTAATACCTGGTCGCGGTCTTTATTAAATTCCGGTAAATCGATATGAGCGTGCGAATCTATCAGCAATTGACCTGCCCCAGCCGGGCTGTCTCCTCCTCAACCAGCTTATCGTCCAGCTTGACAAACAGGGGCTTGGGCTCTAATAACTTCTGCCCCGGTGGCAAATCCTGCCAGTCCCAGCCGTAATCTTCTATCTTACCCGCAAAGCCGAGATATTCGTGTACCTTCTGGGAACTGAAAGGCAAAAAGGGATACAGCATCGTTTTTAGCTGACAAATTACGTTGAGCGCTACATATAGAGAGGTAGCCGCCGCCTGCCTGTCTTCTTTAATTACCTTCCAGGGGGACTTATCATCCAGATAGCGGTTAGCCTCGTGGGCCAGGGACATTCCGGCCATTATGGCCTGCTTGAAATGACATTGAGAAAGCAGCCCGTCCATATTATTCAGCGTCTCTCTGACGCTGTTGATAATGCTTTCACCCGGTTTATCCAGCTTACCCGGCTCAGGCACACAGCCGTCAAAATTCTTATATACGAAGGTAAGCACTCTGTTAACCAGGTTGCCGTAGGTAGCCACCAGCTCGTCGTTGTTGCGGCGCAGGAACTCCCGCCAGGAAAAATCGGTGTCCCCGTTCTCGGGCATGTTGATGGACAGCAGGTAGCGCAGCGGGTCGGGATCGTAGCGGGAAAGATACTCGGGCAGCCAGACCGCCCAGTTGCGGCTGGTGGAAAGCTTCTTGCCCTCGATGGTCAAAAACTCGTTGGCGGGCACGTCATGGGGGAGGTTAAGCCCCCCGCAGCCCATCAGCATCGCCGGCCAGATTATAGTGTGAAAGGGAATATTGTCCTTGCCGATGAAATAGTAGCTCTTAGCTTTATCATCCTCCCAGAAGGAGCGCCACCCCTCCCCATCTCCCTGTTTTCGAGCCCACTCTTTAGAGGCCGATAGATAGCCGATAACCGCCTCAAACCAAACGTAGATGCGCTTGTCCTCAAAGCCCTCAACCGGCACGGCTACTCCCCAGTCGATGTCGCGGGTGATAGCCCGGTCGCGCAGCCCCTCTTTCAGGTAGCGTTTGGTCAGATTCATAACATTGGGCCGCCAGTGGCTCTGCTTCTTTACCCAGTCGCCCAGCTCTCTCTGGAAGGCGGAAAGCTTAAAGAAGAAGTGCTCCGAGTCCTGGAACTGGGGCGTGCCGCCGCAGAGGCGGCAGCGGGGGTCGACCATTTCCCCCGGGTTCATCGGCTTGCCGCAGTCGTCACACTGGTCGCCGCGGGCATTAGTCGACCCGCAGAAGGGGCAGGTGCCCTCGATATAGCGGTCGGGCAGGTAGCGCTGGCACTGGGGGCAGTAGGGCTGGGAAACAATGGCTTTATAGATATAGCCCCCCTCCATCAGCTTAAGAAAGATGTCCTGGGTAACTTTAGCGTGGTTTTCGGTGCCGGTGGTGGTGAACAGGTCAAAGGATATGCCCAGCCGCTGCCAAGATTCGAGGAACTCCCGATTGTAGCGGGCGGCTATCTCCCCCGGTTTTTTCCCCTCCTGCTCGGCCTTGATGGTGATGGGCGTGCCGTGCTGGTCCGCCCCCGATACCATCAATACTTCGTTCCCCTTGAGGCGGTGGTAGCGGGCAAAGATATCGGCCGGCAGGTAGGCGCCGGCAATCTGCCCCAGATGCAGCGAGCCGTTGGCGTAGGGCCAGGCTACGGCCACCAGGATTCTCTCACTCATAGGCTACTTCTCAAATAAAATCAGTCTTTTTCCGGAAAAAAGGTAAGCACCCGCTCCCCCTTGTCCTCGGTATAGCGAGCGTAACCCTTATTCATGCAGCAGTCGGTGCACAGACAGGATATTTTACCTTCCTTCTCCTCGATAAGCAGGTAACGCTCGGGATACGGTATCGGGCGCTTACACCCGCTGCACTTTACATCACCTAAAGATATACCGCCACGACGCACTGGCAAACCCTCCTTAATTTAGTTCGAGCCAGGCTTGATACAGCTCTTTCCGGGATAAGCCGGTCTCGGCGGCTAGCCTGGTCGCCGCCTCTTTAGCCCCCACCCTCGCCTCCTTCATCTCTTTAAGCCGCTTCTTTACCTCATCGGTCAGCTGCGGCTTTTCCGGTTCTGTGCCGCCCTCGATAACCAGGGTAAACTCCCCCCTGGGGGCGGTAAAATGGGCTATCGCCCCACCCACCGTGCCCCGGAAGACCTCCTCGTGGAGCTTGGTCAGCTCGCGGCAGACGGCTATTCTCCTATCGCCCAAAACGGCTAATATATCCTTCAGCGCCGCCGGCAGGCGGTGGGGAGCCTCAAAAACAACCAAGGTAGCCTTCTCCCCAGCGACCTCTTTCAGCTGGCGCCGCCGGGCGCTGGCTTTACTGGGCAAGTAGCCCAGGTAGCGGAACTGCCCGGTGTCCAGCCCGGAGACAACCAGCGCCGTGGTGACCACCGATGGCCCCGGTATCGGAACCAGGGGAATGCCCCGCTGGCTGACCGCCGTGATAAGCTCGTAGCCGGGGTCGGAGATACCGGGCATGCCGGCGTCGGAAACCAGGGCTACATCCCCGTCTTTAAGGCAGTCCAGGATATAATCCAGCTTGGTCAGTTTATTATGCTCGTGGTAGCTGGTGGTCGGGGTCTTAATGTCATAGGCGTTGAGCAGTTTCCGGGTGCGGCGGGTATCCTCGGCCGCAATAAGCTTAACCTCACGCAGGGTTCGCAGGGCACGCAAAGAGATATCCTCCAGGTTACCAATCGGGGTAGCCACAATATAAAGAGGCATGGTCTATTCTCTCCCCGGCTTGGCTATTATAACCTAAAGGCAACTGCCCGTCCACTTTAGTGTTTTTAGCCTTTATCAACCGCTTTTAAAGGTTCTCTTTCTTCCCATACCCTCCCGCCCAAAAGGTTACACCTTTTAAAGAATCTGTAACCCCACCCCCAAAAAGGAAATAAAAGAGGTCTAATCTCTATAGGGTGGGAGGGTGGAACGCTAAACGTACTCTAAAAATCAGGCTAGACCTCCCCTTCTCCCCCCACCCCAAAAAGCGAGGGATTGGGGGCACCAGCCCCCATAGGGCGGGTCAGGGTGGGAAGATAAACACCCGCTAACAGGGGAGGGGTTAAAGAAGCGCCTAAGAGAGGTATCACCTCCGAGGGCGGGCGGGTGGGAAGATAAACAGTAGTGGGAAACTTCCTTGACTTTATAGCGCCCACTTGCTATAGTTCTTGTTTAAGAAGGACAAAATGACCAAACCAAAATTCAGGGAACTGCGGCGCTCCTACGGCTTTGATGAAGTCGCCATCGTCCCCGGAGACATCACCGTCAACCCCGACCAGACCAACATCGAACTCAAGATAGAAGGCTTCACCCTGGCAATACCGGTTCTGGCCTCGGCAATGGACGGCGTGACCGATGTCAGGACGGCCATAACTTTAAGCAAGCTGGGCGGGCTGGGGGTCATCCACCTGGAAGGGGTGCAGACCCGCTATGACAACCCTGATGAAGTCCTGGCCGAAATCGCCCGCTCCCCGGCATCGGAAATCACCCCCCTCCTCCAGAAGGTCTATTCGGCGCCGATTAAAGAAAACCTCATCGGCGAAAGAATTCAGGCCATTAAAAAGGCGGGGGCGGTCTGCGCCGCTTCGGTAACCCCGGCCAACACCAAGCACTTTGCCCCCCTCATCGCCGAAGCTGGGGCTGATATACTGGTGGTCGCCTCCACGGTAACCACCACCCGGCACGCCTCCAAGAGCTACGAAGGGTTGATTTTCCCCAAGCTGCGCAAGCTGGTGCCGATGCCAGTTATCGTCGGCAACTGCGTCAGCTACAGCGCCTGTCTGGAGCTAATGCAGACCGGCATCTCGGCGGTACTGGTGGGCGTGGGACCGGGGGCAGCCTGCACCACCCGGCAGGTACTGGGCGTCGGCGTCCCCCAGATAACGGCAACCATGGACTGCGCCCTGGCCAGAGATGATTACTTCCGCGAATCGGGAAGGTACGTCCCCATCATAACTGATGGCGGCTTCCGTAACGGTGGAGACATCTGCAAAGCCGTCGCCGCCGGCGCTGACGGCGTCATGCTGGGCTCGGTGCTGGCTCAAGCCAAGGAGGCGCCGGGACTGGGCTATCACTGGGGCATGGCAAACCCCCACCCGGCACTGCCCCGGGGAACGCGGATAAAGGTCGGCACCACCGGCACCACGGAACAGATTCTATTCGGCCCGGCTTCGGTCACCGACGGCAGCCAAAACCTGGTGGGAGCCTTACGCACCGCTTTAGGCGTCTGCGGGGCGCGCGATATCGCTGAGATGCATAAAGCGGAAATGGTGATTGCCCCGGCTATTACCACCGAGGGCAAATTCTGGCAGATGGCTCAGGGGCGAACTTAGGGCTAGTCCTCTTCCTCTTCGGATACGTCACCGGTTTCCCCACTCATGCGTGGCAGCAGAGGCCCGGCTTTATCCCTCTTTCCCGCCGACGGCACTGGCAGTTTATCCAGCATCTGGCGTATCCCGGCCACCAGCCCCTCCCCCCCGGCTTTAACCACCACCCCCATCACCCCAGCCTCCCAGAGCGCCCCCAGCTCACCGGCGGTCACCCCCGGCGGCACCAGCACCAGCAGGGGCTTGTTCAGAATATTGACACAGCGCTGGAAGAGCATAAGGTGGTGCCAGGTGAGAAACTGATTATCCTCAACGGCGATAAGCACCGCATCCACCGGCAGGCTATCGATGGCTTTCAGTAACCCCGGTTCCAGCCAGGGCTCCACCTCCAGCACTTTGCCCAGCTTCTCGTCCCCGAACATGGCCAGAGCCGCCTTCTCCGCCGGAAAAACAATAAAATCAGCCTCCACCCCCTCTTTGCCGGCTTCCTTCAGCCAGCCACCCCAGGGAATATCGGGCATGGCCTCGGATAGTTGCTCCAGAGCTTTAGCCCCGGCACTCGGCTTGGCTATCGCCAGCAGCCCGGCGTCGGCTCCGGCAACCAGAGCGGTTATCTTTTCAGTATCAGTCAGGGTCACCGCCGCCACCAGCAGCATCCGGGGCTTGGACGCCTTGGCCGCCGTCGCCCGGAAGCCCATCGGCTGCCCGCCCGTTGAAACCTGCTTTAATTTATCGACAAACTTGCTCATTCGGCCACATCCAGTCCCCACATTTTAAACAGCTCCTTATAGAAATCGGGCTGCGGGAAATCGGGGGTCATCTGCATATTAAAATGGCGATAGCCCATCTTCATCTTCTCAAAGAACTGCAACCCCTCTACCAGCCCGTAGCCGATTAAAGGCGCCCAGCACCAGTTATCCTCCTTGAGCATGGCTATCGCCTCTCGCTTGCGGCGGGTCATGGCAAAGGCCTGGCACTGGGCAAGGTGATAACCGCGGTCCCTCTTGGGCCGGACGGCTTCTTGGGGAATGTCCGCTTCTTTTTCCAACATCTTCACCGCTACCGGCGCCGTCCTAAGCATCAGCAGCTTCTCCAGTTCCTCGCCGTAGCTATTAAATTCCTTTACCGTCGCCATTTAATCCAACCTCCTGCTGTTTTCAACCCGGTTGATTTTAACCGTTTCTGCCCGCCCTTTACAAGTCATGGTGGACATAACCAGCGGTTGGTGTATTATACTATTAAAAAATATATACCCAAAAATTGGAGGTGCCATGAACAGAGAGCAATTTATAGAATATGTCGACCACTTCAACAACAAGAGATACGATGCCGTCACCAGCTACTTTGCCCCGGACGTTACCGTGGAGTACTCTTCTCACTTTGCCAAACCGGGAACGCTGGGCGTTACCCTGCACGGCCGTCAGAAGTTCATCGACTGGTATAAGAATCTACACCGGTACGTAAGAGAGGTTATGGAGCTCGGCGACTTCCTGGCAGACGATAATCTGCTACTCGCCGAACTCTACACCGAATTCCACTGCTTCAAAGATACCCCACCCGCTGTTGGCCTCAATCTCAAAAAAGGCGATGTGAGCATCATGACCAACTGGGTGCTCTACAACCTGGAAGGCGACAAGATGAAGCGCATCCGGATTGCCTTTTTCAGAACCCACGACCCCGCATCGGCCAAGTTCTGAAAATGGTGGAGCTGCCAGGAAGATATCTTTTACCATTACAAGCTGGTCTTACACAGGGCTTATGCCGAGGATGCTGTGGCCTAGGAGAATGAGGCATGTGTCAAGGATGGGAAGCCCACCTATACTCCCGAAGAGTATGATGAGAGAGTTGACTGGCACCTGAGACACATCCCCTACAAGCTGCACAAGGCCCGATATCACAGCTTTCAGCGATACTTCCACTGACTGAAGCAGCTAGGGTGGGTGGAATTCCCCGGCCAGGAGGAGACATTAGCCCCTTCTTGACAAAAGAGGCCGAAATCGTCTAGAATGAAATTGATAATGAGTCTCAATCTCAAAAAAGACAGAGAAATTCTCGGTCATGCAATGACAGCTCAGCGGCGTCTGCTTCTGGAGTTGTTGCGTGGCGCTGAGGGGCATATCGACGCTAAAGAGCTTTACCGTCGCGCCAGTGTCCGGGATGAGTCTATAAGTCCAGCCACGGTATACCGCAGCCTTAACCTCTTCAAGGAACTGGGGCTGGTTGATGAAATGAGGCTGGGCAAGGTTCGTTGCTATTATGAGATTAAGCAATCGCCGGAGCACCAGCACCTGGTCTGTCAGGGATGCGGTAAAGTCATCGAATTTCAAAACCCCTACTTCCAGAAGTTGATCGAGGCAGTAAGGCGTGAACACAGATTCAATATAACTAAAGCCGAGTTATACCTTGAGGGCTATTGTCCGGATTGCGCAGAGAAGGAGAAAGCGCAGTGACCTCCATGACCGCGTAAAGGAGGTTGGAGCTATGATTGATGTTGCCGAACGAAATTTTGACAAAGAAGTGCTGGAATGTGAACTACCGGTATTTGCCTGCTTCACTGCGCGGTGGTGCCACTCCTGCTATCCAACGTGTCTTTTAGCCGATGAATTGGTAAAAGAGTATGAAGGCAGCGTGAAGTTTGTGAGGGTGGATATAGAGGGAAGTCCCAAGGCATCAGCCCTGTATCACATCACGGTTGTGCCGACCATATTACTTTTTAAGAACTCTCAGCCGGTGGAGAAACTGCTCGGTTTTCAGGACATTAAGTCGTTGAAGCGATTAATGGGGGATATCACAGCTAAAAAGTCGGGCACTGAACTTAAAAATTAACTGAATGGGGAGGAGAGCGTGGAGGTAGAGTAAGCAGATTCCACAGGATTTCAATGCTATGAAGAGAGCGGTGAAAAGATGTACCGCATCTGGGTAAAGGATACCAATATAGAATAGGTTAGGCAGCGGGATAATAAAACCAGCTAATGATAAAAGGAGGCCTATGAATGGCATACAAAATTACCGACGATTGTATAAGTTGTGGAGCCTGCGAACCTGAATGTAAAAATAACGCTGTCTCCGAGGGAGAGGATATCTATGTAATCGACCCCGACAAGTGTACCGAGTGTGTTGGCAACCATGAGTCGCCAAAGTGTGCCGAGGTCTGCCCGATGAATGCCTGTGTGCCTGACCCGGACCATGAGGAAAGCAAAGAGCAACTGCTTGAGAAATGGCACAGCTTGCACCCCGGCGAGGCCCCAGCATATACGACATAGAATTGTGAGATGAGCACAGATAGGATAAAAGAGATTGAGGACAAAATCGCTGACCTCAAAGCTCGATGGCCAGCTCACTCGGTGCCGCCATCAATGTGGCAGAAATTAGAAGAGCTAGAGGAGGAGCTAGAGGAGGCAAGGAAGGCTGAAAAGAAAGACTGATGCCAAGCAAGGTAGCATTAGTAGATTATAAGAAATGCCGTCCAGAAGAGTGTGACAGCGGTGTCTGTGCTGCAGCTTTAGCATGTTCTCATAAGCTGCTCAGGCAGGAGGCGCCTTACGATATACCGATGACAGACCCATTCCTCTGCCAGGGTTGCGGAGACTGTGTTCGGGCCTGCCCCCTGAAGGCTATCAAGATAGCAAGAATGTAAGCAAGGAAGGTTGATAAACGATGAAGATCTCAGTTTGCGGTAAAGGAGGAAGTGGCAAAAGTACCATAGTCGCTCTGCTGGCGAACGAAGCACGAGCCAAGGGTTACCGCGTGCTGGTGGTGGACTCAGATGAATCAAACTCGGGACTTTTCAGCATGCTGGGCTTTGACTATCCGCCCGTACCTCTCATGGAGCTTGTCGGGGGCAAGAAAAGCCTGCAGCAAAAGATGGGACAGCCAAGTGTTCTTGCCGAAAGCCGCATCGTGTTGGAGGATTTACCATCTCAGTATCTGGTTCAGAAAGATGGTCTTACGCTGGTCGGCATCGGCAAGATACTTCAGTCGCTAGAGGGCTGCGCCTGTCCCATGGGGGTATTAAGTCGGGAGTTTCTAAAGAAGCTCACTTTGGAAAAAGACGAAATGGCAATTGTAGACATGGAAGCAGGCGTGGAGCATTTCGGTCGGGGCGTCGACACCAGCATTGACAGTGTGCTGATTGTTGTCGAGCCACCTCTGGAGTCAGTAAACGTAGGTCAGAAAATACACGACCTGGCTTCAGGAATTGGCATCAGGAATGTCTGGGCCGTCTTGAACAAAGTGCCGTCAGGGGAGATAGCCGCCAGACTGAGAAAGGAATTACAGAAGCGGCAAATTGAGGTAGTCGGCTGCATTTACTTTGACGCCGATATTTTCAGTTCAAGCCTAGACGGTAGAACTCCGGTGAAGGGTGTAGCAGTGCAGGAGATCAAAGAGGTTGCGGACCGCGTCCTCGCAAAGGCAGGCATGTCAGCATCGGGGTAACGCGGGTCTAGCCGCTTGAAGAGGAGGTACGAATATGTGTCTTGCCAAGGCTTATTTCAACAAGTCGGTCGACAACCCAATACTGCAGGATATTGCTCGTATGCGGTTGGGCGATGACCGGGTGGAACTGGAGACGCTGTTTGGCGAGGAAAAAGTGATATCGGGCAGAGTAGTCGAAATAGATTTCTCGACCTCGAAGATACTGCTCAGTAAGAGTGCCAAAGCTGACAAAGCCTGACCAAGGGAGAGATATGTCACCAGCCGGTTACCAAACTCGAAAATCTAATACAGAGAGAGGGCAGAACAACACTGAGTGGTCTCCCTTCGATGACCTAGCTACAGAATATGATGCCTGGTTCGACAAAGATGGAAGCCTCATCTTCTTCATTGAGGCGCAGGCATTTAAGTCGCTCCTGCCGAGCCTGCCAAAGCCATGGCTTGAAATAGGTGTCGGCAGCGGCCGCTTTGCTCAGGCGCTGGGGATAAGGACTGGCATTGACCCTTCCATCAAGCTCATTAAGATGGCAAGGCGCAGGGGTGTAAATGCCTTTCTAGGCCGGGGAGACCAGAAGCTGTTTGAAGAGGAATCATTCGGTGCGGCCTTTCTGATTGTCACGTTGTGTTTCCTAGACTCCCCTCTGGACGTTTTAAAGGAAGCCAACCGCATCCTGATGCCCGGCGGCAAAATAGTACTAGGCCTTGTACTGAAGGAAAGCCCCTGGGGTCAATTTTATCAGGTGCAGAAGGCACGGGGGCACCGCTTTTACAGATATGCCACCTTCTACACATATGATGAGGCACTGAAGTTGCTAGAGCAGGCGGGCTTCTCTATGGAAAAGGTTGTTTCCATGCTTTTTCAAAAGCCAGGCAAAGCACAGCACGTGGAAGAATCAAGAGAAGGCTATTTCCCCGATGCTGGATTTACGATAATAGTGGCAGGCAGACAACAGGTAATTATTACGTGACTGGAGGAAATAGTTAATGGCTAAGGAAGATATGTTATGTCCCTTCACCGGGAAATTATGCCGGGAGTGTTCCCTTTACCGCGGCAGACACTACTATTTATGTTTCAATAAGAAATATCGGGGGCATCTGGAAAAGCCGGGGGGAAACACCAAGGTAATTAAACCTCTCACTTCTGAAGTGAAACCCGGCTGGCAATTCGAGGTGCCCGCCAAAATGCCCAGCGCCATTGACCCATTTAAGACGCCAATGGCAGACATCAGGGATTAGATTGCTCTGGTTGGACAAACAGGGTAAGAAATAAACCTCAGGGTAGTAATTTATAATACGATTAATCAGGAGGCATATATGCCTGCTTCTAGTCAGCCAAGGGTCATAATCTTCACCTCATCTTCATGCCCCTGGTGCAACCGAGTCAAGCAGTATTTAAGGGAGAGGAGATTCAGATTCAGGGAGGTAAATGTAGAAAGGGACCCTGAGGGAGCCCGAGAGTTGAGGCGTAGAAATATAATGGGTGTCCCCGTTGTTCTAATTAACAACCACCCTATCGTTGGGTTCGATAAGGCGAAAATCGATAAACTACTGGACATCAAATAAGAAAGTGAGGATTTATAATGCAGATTAAGCCATTTGACGACCGTGTCCTAGTTGAACCAGAGGAGGTCACCGAAAGCCAAACCAAAAGCGGAATAATCCTTCCTGATACTGCTAAGGAAAAACCGAGCAGAGGCAAGGTTGTAGGGGTCGGCACTGATGAAGAGCTTGCCGAGAAAATTAAAGTAGGTGATATAATAGTTTATGCCAAATTTACCGGTGATGAGATTGAATTTGAGGATAAAAAATACTTAATCATATCAAGAGGCGATATTCTTGCTGTCATTAAGTAACCTCGCTTCAAAAGGAGGGGTATAGTGGCTAAAAATATAACAGAAGAAGATGTGCATAAAGCAATAGGGCGAGTGATGCACCCTGAAATCAATCACACGCTTGTTGAGCTAGGAATGGTCAGAGATATAGCTCTGAATGGTGATGAGGTCGCATTCACTCTTGCCCTCCCTTTCCTCGGTATCCCCGTTTCAGTCAAGGATTATCTTGTGAACAGTCTACGCCAGGCGGTGATGAAGTTGGGTGCGAAGGCTGAAATCGGGTTAGCGGAGATGAATCAGGAAGAGCGACTAGCTTTCTTAGCTATGGAGCAGGAAGGCTGGAAAGGCTCCTAGCTCCAGAGATTATGAAAGGAGGTAGGCAATGGCCAGGTATGAAGTAATCATTATTGGAGGGGGCCCTGCCGGACTTACTGCTGGGCTCTACGCCTCACGGGCAGGGCTGAAGAGCTTACTGCTTGAGCGCGGGGCGCCGGGTGGTCAGATGATAAATGCTACGCTGGTGGAGAATTACCCCGGTTTTCCTGAGGGCATAGCTGGCCCTGAGTTGGGTTCGCTCATGCACCAGCAGGCAGTTAGATACGGTCTGGAGGTAGTAACCGCTGAGGTCACAGGTATTTCTCAAGAGCAGCCCTATTATAGTATCTCAACCACTGAAGATAGCCTTGAAGCCTCGGCCGTAATCATCGCTGCTGGTTCAGAGTATCGTAAGCTGGGAGTTGCAGGCGAGGAAAGGCTATCTGGTTACGGTGTTTCCTACTGCGCTACCTGCGACGGCTTCTTCTTTCGCAACCGTGAGGTAGCGGTGGTAGGAGGAGGTGATACCGCTATTACCGATGCTCTGGAGCTAAGTCAGCATGCCAGTAAAATCTACGTAATACATCGTCGAGACCAGCTCCGGGCAGGGAAGGCTCTCCAAGAGCGGGCATTTGCCCATCCCAAGCTGGAGTTCATCTGGGACACGGTGGTGGAAGAGATCTCGGGGGATAAAGTACTGGAGGAGCTTAAGCTACGCCATGTGAAAACAGGCCAACAATCTAGCTTGAAAGTTAATGGCGTCTTCGTTGCCGTAGGGCTCATGCCCAACAGTCGGAGCTTTTTTAATATTCTTGAGTTGGACGATGCCGGCTACATCGTTACTGATGAAACGATGTCTACCTCGGCTCCTGGTATTTTCGCCGCCGGCGATATCCGCAGGAACTCACCCCGCCAGATCGCCGCTGCGGTTGGGGATGGCGTCACCGCTGCCATGTCCGCTTTTAAGTATATTCAAGAGCAAGGGAATGGGACTGGACTCACAAGCCATTGAGGTTTCGCAACAAATAGGGATTAGTAAAGGAGGTCTGCGAGACGATTACTAGTGATAACAGGGATATCGAAACGCGCAAAATTCTGAACTTCAGGAAAGAGTGATATGTCCCTGGCGTAGTTGTAGGTTAATAATTAATCAATAAGGAGGCAATATGAGCAAAATAGTGGAAATCACGGATCAAAATTTTGAGGAGGAAGTCCTGAACTCGGACCTTCCCACAGAGGTCGATTTCTGGGCGCCCTGGTGTGGCCCGTGCCAGATGGTTATACCGATATACGAAAAACTCTCCGAGGAGTATGCGGGCAGGTTTAAATTCTGCATGATTAATGTGGATGAAAACCAGCGCACAGCGGTGAAATATCAGATTATGAGTATACCGATGCAGAAGTATTTCGCTAATGGTGAGAATGTCGATGAAATCCTCGGCG
>Ga0315547_1000223_pt1 | contig 62941 bp, 63 predicted proteins | sample SalMarSW160240MG_2_FD_202542 | JGI IMG/M metagenome (GOLD analysis project Ga0315547, IMG submission 202542) | Salt marsh sediment microbial communities from the Plum Island Ecosystem LTER, Massachusetts, United States - Salt Marsh Sediment SW1601-240 ...
AATTTCACTATTTTTGAAGAAGGAGATCCCCGGATATACTTTTTCCGTGTATAGGCTTGGCCCTTTACCTTCCGATAATTACGAGCCTTCATTGTCTATTCCTCACCTGCTCTAACCATCATATTTAAACAGATATTATAAAAACTATTCTATATTCGATATAATGATTTGCTAAGAACAAGAAAAAGCGGCAATTTCTACGGGATTTTCTTTACGGTCAGTAAATACCCGTTCAGGTGAGGATACGAGTTGAAAGCAGATATCGGGTTATACTTTTTCGACCACATCCATCAACAGGGCTTTGCCAAAAATATCACATCATTACTTACTATTCCTTAATAACACCACAACTCACCAGTCATAGCTTTTTGGATACAGAATGTCTAAAACTTTCGGATAAGCTCATTCGTTAAAATCCCGAAGTCTTCTGGCGCCAATTCCCGCACCCTCTTCGTGCTATAAATTGTGGAGTCAGCCAATTCTACCGCTTCTTTTCTGGTTATTTCACGTTTGCGTAAGAAGGGAATCAAGCCGTTTCTTACTTTCTTGTTTCGCTGAGTAAAGAGTGTCCGAACAAGTTCAAAAAAGATTGTTTCATCTTCCACTTGGAAAGGAGGATCCCGAGGCTTCAGGCGTACCATCATGGAATCCACATCTGGCGGGGGATAAAACATCGTTCTAGGAACATAATCCAGAAGCTCAACATCAGCCCGGTAGTAGATAGTAACTGTTAGCCTTCCGTAATCTTTGCTTCCCACCGAAGCCGCCAATCTCTCTGCAAATTCCTTCTGGAGAATCAGAACTGCCCAGTCAAATTTTCTTTCTAGCAGACGAAAAAGAAGCGGAGATGAAATGGAGTAAGGAGGAGCGGAAACAACCTTGTTGAAGGGAGGAAGAGAAACCTTGAGGATGTCGCCTTCTATTAAATCTACGTTCTGCAGGCTGTGAAGTTGCTTCCTCAAGATTCTCACAATTTTGGGGTCAACCTCAACCGAAATGACTTTTTTGCATTTGCTAGAAAGAAGTTGCGTTAGAAAACCAAGTCCTGCTCCAACTTCTAAGACAATGTCATCCTTAGTTATAGAAGCGTGGGATACTAATCGTTGCAACATGTCCGAGTTAACTGTAAAGTGTTGTCCCAAACGTTTTTTTGGGAAAAGGCTGTAAAGGCGAAGGAGATGCTTCGCCCTTTGAAGAAGATTAATTCTTTCCACTAGGGAGCTCTCGTAAACAGTCTATATTTGCTCTCGCCAGCCAGTTCCTCCAAAATTCTCCTTGTAATGAGCTTGGATGGGTTAGGCGTGTTGGCGCGATTCTGTAGATCCTCTAGGTTCTGGAAGGGGTTTTTCTCTCGTTCATCAATAATCTGCCACATGTATTTCTTCCCAATACCTGGAATCAATTCTAAGGCATGCATTCTAGGCGTTATGGCTTGGGCTGTGTTGAAGAAGGTAATGAACCACTTTTCTCGATTAGTCACTATCTTCTCTACTGTTCCAGAAAGTTCCATCCTAGCGTTGGATGTTAGCTCATCATAGTTTATTCGCCCAATAATATAGGTTATTTTTCTCCGAGAATCTTTTCCAACGTAGACTCTGTCAGAGGTATCGAGGACAATACCGTCCCTAGCGATTGCCTCAAGGAAAGTGAAGTACTCTTCGCCTACCACCTGAATCAGCGCCCCCGCTCTGTACCCTGGTCGAGTCCCCGGCCGTCCATGGGGAAGATAATCCAGAACATAAGCATATTCTTCGTATCTCTTCTCGCTCCTTTCCACTCTTTCCCCGCCCCCGAAATGGTAACAATTAGTTTAGATAATATATAGTATAGAAAAGTCCTTATTCCTTTTTTCTATACTTGTTCAAAAAAACCAGTATTTTTTCTAGTTTGGAGGTTTCAATTATCCTGCGACCACCAGCCAAAAACACTCTGATTTCTTGGATGCTTTCAGGCATGGCGTTTATTATTTGCACAGCCTCTTCTTCTTCCACTTCGAATTGTTCCACAAATTCCTTCACAATAGTATCCACTATATCAGGATCAACTTTGCTGAATTTCGTCGCGTAATCGAGGGACCTTCTCTGGAACTGGTCCAGTCGTTCCTCACCGATAGATTCCAAGGCTTCTTTTACTTGGGGAACCGTGATGGTACGTTCCTTTAGAGCCTTTCGCGCCATTTTTTAGGCCTCCTTATGGGGTGTAATGTGCTCTGGGCGAACGATTATTTCCTTAATTGCCTTCCCTTGGGACACGTTAACGACATAACTTCTCCCCCTTTTCTCAGCGATAACGCCGATTCTGCCGTGAAATCTTCGATGAGGCATGCCTTTATGCACACTGGGGTCTAGTTTAATCACAACCTTTTCAGCAGGCTCATAATTATGTAGCAACTTGCTGAGTCCTGTCTTTCCCCGTTCTCTAGGTTTCCTTTTTAGGAGGTAACGGGTTTTTCTACGATAACCTTTCGCTTTTCTTCCCAACTTAAGATTTCTCCATGATGACCTTCAAAACGTCTAACTCGAGAGGCTTGGCTTCCACGTTGATAATCGAGGCTACGCTAGGGACTGTTCGCCCTTCATCCCCGCTTACCAACTCTTTAATGTAAAGCCCTCCTTGACAACGTATCTTCATCTCTGCACGGTTAGGCGCCAACCTCTTTATATGCGTCTCATATATGTACTTTTCTCGAATTAGGTCCGCTCTTCGATGCAAAACACGTAAGGGTGTTTGTTGATGAATGATAGCCTTCGTCAATGTTTTGGTTACAGTTTCCAACTCTTTATCCGAAACATCTCTGTCAAAGTCAATAAGAACCTTGTAAATTTTCGAAGACCCTTCCGCTTTCTTCAATCGTCTAACATCATCTTTGCTGGCGGAACGAAGATTCAAAACCTCGACTTTACCGTGGGCTTGTTTATTGATGATTTCTGTGAGACTCGGAAGGTCTATGAATCGCCTCCTAGGCTTTTTGACTTCCATAATGAATGGCCTTCCCGTTCCCAGCATCCGGGCGTCCACATCTTCTCGTCCAGCTGCATGTAAAGCCACATCTTCTCCCCCAGTTTTTTCCAAAAGGGGTCCTGCAATGATTTCTTCAACTGACTCGGAATACATTTTCCCAGTCCCGTTGCATCTCTGACACCCTTCGCCCCTACAATTTCTGCAGAACCATTTTGATTGAGGGATACCACGAACAAGTTTCTTGTATGCCCCCCTGACATAGAGAGGATTAGATTGGAGAATAACCTCTCCAGTGAAGGGTCTAACGAGAACCACCACATCAGGCTTTTTGTATTCAGCAGGTTTCTTTGTAACCGCGGCGATCTTTTTCCCGATGTCGCGACTGAATTCGTTCCGCATGCTTTCTCCATATCCTACCTCAAAGCTGGCCTTAAACTCGTCTTCCCTCTCCTCAACTGCTGTTGGCAACTCTATACCAACGAGGAAGGTAGCATACTCGTAAGCTTCAAGCGTCTCCAAGGCGTTTTCCACCAGCTTATCCACGCTTTTGAACAGTCCTTGGCAGAGGTAACATTCCTTCTTTTTTCTAGCTCTCTTTCTCATGTTCCTAAGTATCTCAGCAGCCATATCGAAAGACCCGTTTGCCGCTAGGATTCTGAGATTTGAGAATCCGGCTTTCTTGCCGGAAAGCGCTAACTGATGATTTTTCATTGTTAGGATGAGCTTCAGGGTTTCGCCTCGTTTTTGGTCATCCAGTCCATAGCCAAGGAGAGCGAATTGTCTCCCTAAACAGTGGTCGCAGAGAGGATGTGTTTCAAGCATTTTTTGCGCTTTTTTGAGTATCTCCATTGAATTTTCCTCGTTTTGTGGCAGTAAATCACCTATCAGATTTCAGATATTTTTCTCAGGTTCCGGGAAGACCTTTTCCGAAAAAGGGAAGCTTCTTTCTTCTAAAGCTTTTCATCATTTTTCTCATGTTGTTATACTGCTTTATCAGTTCCTTCACTTCCTTCTCTGTTGTGCCTGATCCTCGGGCAACTCTACGGATCCGGGATGATGAGAGAATCTTGGGTTTCTCCCGTTCTTTGGGGGTCATAGACTGGATGATCACACGCCATTTTTTGAGGGCGTCTTCAGCCATGTTCATCTGCTCGTCAGGGATGTTGTAGCTCATTCCGGGAATCATCTCCAAGAGGTGTTGTAAGGGTCCCATTTTCTTCATAGATTCAAACTGTTCATACATGTCCGTGAGAGTGAATTTTCCGCTCAGAAAAGCGCGAACTTTTTTCTCAGGCACCTTCACCTCTGCTTCACGCACTTTCTCAACGAGGCTCTGAAGGTCCCCCATGCCCAACAGCCTGCCTACAAATCTGGATGGAACAAAGGGTTCAATGTCGCCAAGCTTCTCACCCGCACTGATGAACTTTATAGGCGCTCCGATGGCAGCCACCGCTGAGAGGGCGCCTCCTCCCCTAGCAGAGCCATCAAGTTTCGACACCAGAATAGAGCCGATTGGCGTGGCTTCGTGAAGCGCTCTAGCCTGCACAGCTGCCTGTTGACCGATGGTTCCGTCGATGACCAAAATCGTTTCGTCGGGCTTTATAGCCTTCTCCAGCCGTTTCATCTCCGCAATCAAACTCTTCTCTTCTTTGTGGCGACCAGCGGTGTCAACAATGACAAGGTCATAATCCTTGAACTGCTTCAAACCCCTCAAAGCGATCTTTTCAGATTTCTTTTCTTTTGGTTCCCCATACACGGGAATATTTGCTCTGTCTGCCAGTTGCTTCAGTTGGTCGTAGGCTCCAGGCCTATAAGTGTCGGTGCAAACCAGAGCGGTTTTTAAACCTCTTTTTTGGAAGTGTTTCGCCAATTTTCCTGAGGCGGTGGTCTTTCCTGAACCCTGGATTCCTACAAGCATGAGAATCTTCCTTTTCCCGGGTTCTATCTTTAGCGAAGCAGGCTTTTCACCCAGAAAACGCGTTAACTCTTCATAAACCACCTTTACTATATGCTCTCTTCTAGAAACTCCCGGTGGAACCTTCTCTTTCAGTGCCCGTTCTTCTATTCTCTTCGAAACTTCGAGAACTAGCTTAACATTAACGTCAGCTTGGAGTAGCGCCCGCTGGATGTCGCGGACAAGTTCCTTAACGGTCTTCTCGTCCATAACTGGCGCTCTGAAAATCTTTTTAAGGGCATCGTTTAGTGAAGAGCCGAGACGGTCTAGAACCATGTTTTCTCCCATTTAAAAGTAGAATCGCCTTTTATAGGTATTTAGCTTGTAGCATAACTTTTTTCCATTAGTTAACGATATTTAATTGGGAGAATGATGTTTGTCAGAATCAGTTAAAATCGTGGAAAAGAAGACTGTACCCTCTGAGGCTACGATGATCATTGGACTCCCTGACGTGGGACTCGTAGGCCTCATAGCAACATCCTACCTGATATCTGAACGCAACTTAGAAGAGATAGCATATATGGACTCAGACCTGCTTCCTCCCGTCGTCGTCTTGTTCGCCGATTTAGGCATCTAGCATAGGTAGGGGGAGTTTTCTTCTCTACGCTGCCAAGGTCGTATACATGTAGCTATTGATGCAGAAAAAATGAAAATCTCCTGCAAAGGAGACATACTAGAGGTACGATTCCCAAGAAAAAAGAGATACGAAATCAAAGTCGAATAACCATTTGAAGCCTCAGTTTGCTCGCGTCTTCACAATTCCGACGGCTCTTCTTGCATCATCGGCTTCCTAAAAACTCTCTTTAACTCTTCTAATGAGTCTTTCCGAGACCTTCCAAGGCTGAAGCTATAATCAACGGGAAGGCTATGGTAACGTCACAGATGACTGTCACCTCTTTCCCCTCAGGCTTCACTTTTCCCCAGCTAATTGCCTCTTTCAAAGTAGCTCCGCTTAGACCACCGGGTTCTGGTCGATCCATAGTGATCTGTATTGCACGGTCGACGCCTTCTCTGAAAGTATTGGCGAAGAGGGCAAAATGTTTAGGCCAGCCTCCGCCCAAGATGATTATTCCTGCTTTCTTGGCTTCGTAAACAATATCCACGAGTTTATGCGTGTCAAGGAGTGGATCTATCCTCAATTTTTTGTCTTGCCCGAACATCCACATGTGGAAGCCAGCTATGGAATCTACTAAGCCGGGGCTTATGATTGGAACTCCTTTCTTTGCCGCGGTGGCGAGGATGGACTCTGGATCGGGAAGTCTTTTACCTATTTCGAAAAGAAGCTCGGTGGTGGATATGCGTTCTCTCTTCGTTTCTGGTATGCTTTCTAGGGTTTTGTACATCCATTTTTCTAAGCCCTTGAAGGCATTCTGTTCAATATAAATATCGCCTATTCGCCCGATTTCTTGGGTCTTTAATTCTTTGTCTTCGGCAAGAAAGGTGCCGATCCAGTGATGGTGACCAAGAGCCTCCACCATGTCGTGCACCATGTTAGCCCCGGTTGTCACAACAGCATTCACGTATTCTTGTTCTATCAGGTCTCTGATGATTTGCCTCATTCCCCCTGGAACTAGAGGACCTGCTAAGGTCAGAAACACGGTATAGTCACTGTCACTGAACATCTCCTTTACAATTTCGGCTGCCTTACCAATTTTTCCGGCGCCAAGCACTCCACATGCATTCATCTCAGAAACGAGGGCGCCAACGGTTAAGCCACTTTTCAAGTGTATATGTTTTACGCGCTTCAACTCTTTTCGCCAAGATTACAGCTACTCTAACGAGTTAAACTTTGAGATCAGCGTTTTAAAAAGGTAGTTGTAGAAACAGAAGAATTCAATAGAAAAGGAGATTATCCCTTTGTTCGTATTATTCTTGTTCTGCCCAGAATTTGCCAATACTCAACTTCGACGCCGGAAGCCAGGTTAGATTTTAGTTCCTCATCCTCTGGGTATGGCGCTTCAGTCATTTCGTAAGTTTCCAAGTCCATCAACTGAACGGCAGAAGGCAATAAGGCGATAACTTGGCCAGTTTTTTTCTCTATGAGGGGAACGTCAACCTGTGCACTTACAGGTTTCACTATGGTTTTTTTTGCTTCATTAAAAACGCCTATGGCTACGATGCGAGCTTTTGCGGCGCCGTGTTTTCCGGGTTTTGATTTGGTGTAGTTCACTATTTTGCAGGGTTCACCGTCGATGATTATGTAGCTGCCGACTTTTAGTTCTCCCAAGTCCATAGGTTTGCTCATGTTGTCCAGTTCTCCTGATAGAAGAATTTCACGCATTTCTCTGTTAATAATCTATCGCCTAAAATACACCGCGGATAATGCGAACAGTTAGTAACGTAAAATAGACAGCTTTACATTTTTTATATTGGGTGCAAACTGTAAAGATACTATTTTATTGTTGGGGGACTGAGCTGTTTAATGCCGTGGGAGAGTGGGGTCTTTCAAAGCTAGATTTAAGTTTTGGATAGAATCACTTGTGGAGTCGAGAACAGCCTTGCTGGAGGTATAAGCATATGAAAAGGAGAGTGATCGTCCTCGATACCTCGGCTTTCATCGCCGGATTTGACCCTCTTACAGTCCCAGAGAAACAATACACGGTTCCAGAGGTTAAGAAGGAACTCATTGCAGGCTCCATGCCTTGGATGCGCTTCAACGCAGCGATAGAAAACAGGAAAGTTATGATTGTGAAGCCAAAAGATTCCGTTTTCCAAAAGATTCTAGAAGAGTCCAAAAAGGTTGGCGATATGCGCTACCTCTCCGAAGCGGATTTGCAAATTCTGGCTTTAGCGTTGGAACTGAAAGGCAGAGGTTTAAGTCCCTTGATTATTACGGATGATTATTCGATACAGAACGTGGCTAACAAAATTGATGTGGAGTTCACGTCGTTAATGACGTTTGGAATAAAGTTTCGCTTCAAATGGATTCTATATTGCCCCGCATGCTACCACAAATATCCCCCAGATTACAAGTTTAAGGCTTGTGAAGTCTGCGGAACTGAACTTAAACGGAAGCCCAAGAAAAAAACGCGTTTATGAGCGTTTATAGGTGAAATGGCGCCGGGGATGGGATTTGAACCCATGTGGCGCCAAGCACCACCGGTTGTCTTCTGACACATAGTTGAGTCATTTCGAGACCGGCACATTACCGCTCTGTCACCCCGGCAACCAAAATGGTAGAGTTTGTTGCCACTTAAAAGCGCTTTTGCCCAAAAAATTCGCAGAATATATCAATAAAGAGAACGTTTAAAAAAACAGCAAACAAGAGTGCCACTACGTGAAGGATGTGTGAAATTTTTCTTCTCTTTGTTCAAAACAGATGTGCTTTAGCCAGTTTTTGTCGTCAGTAATTGGATAATCTTCACGGTAATGGGTTCCTCGACTTTCTTTTCTGATGTGGGCGGCGTTTGTTATGAGATTAGCTACGGTTACCATGTTTTTCAATTCAAGAAACCGCGTGTTCACTCCGTTCCCGCCAAGAGCATCCAGTCTTCTGTTTAACTGTTCCAGTTCTCTAAGCATGAGTCTCATGTTTTCCTCGGTGCGGATTATTCCAACATAGTCCCACATCGCCGTTCTCAATTCTGCTTTAATATCGATCAATTCTTGATTTTCTATATTAGAGAATGCGGTTTCCTTTTGTTGCAGCGGTGCTCCAATTTCATTCTTCAGATATCTTTTTGCCTTTTGTGCTCCTAAAGAAGAGAAAACAACAGATTCTAACAACGAATTACTCGCTAACCTATTAGCCCCGTGCACTTCAGTGCAGGCGCACTCACCAAAAGCTAAGAGATTAGCCACGGTAGTCTCTCCATATTCGTTTGTTTTAATGCCCCCGCAAATGTAGTGTGCAGCCGGAGACACTGGAATCAGCTCCTTTGTAATATTTATGCCATATTTCAAGCATTCTTGACGAATCATCGGAAACCGATCTAGAATGAAGCTTTTGCCCTTGTGCCTAATATCCAAGTAGACTGGACCGTTCTTGAGTTCGTTGAATATTGTTCGGGATACGATGTCCCGGGGAGCAAGCTCGCCCATGCTGTCGTAGTCCACCATGAATCGTTCCCCCTTTTCATTCACAAGAATTGCTCCTTCGCCACGAAGAGCCTCTGAGATCAAAAAGTGTGGGGCACCAGATTTGTTCAATGTTGTAGGATGAAATTGCACAAATTCCATATCTTCAATTCTAGCGCCTGCTCTGAGAGCCATGGCGATTCCGTCGCCTGTAGCAATTTCTGGGTTTGTGGTATTCTGATAAACGTAGCCGATGCCGCCTGTGGCTAATATAGTGGCATGTGCAAAGATGTCGACAATCTCTTTGTTTTTGATATCTAGTATCCGTATACCATAACATTTTTTGTTTTTTGTGATAAGGTCTATTGCGAAGCAATTCTCGAAAACTTCGATGTTGCTGTTTTCGCGGATACTTTCAGTCATTGCCTGTTCTATTTCTCTTCCAGTCGTATCTCCAGAATGCAGCACTCGGGCCATGCTGTGTCCGCCTTCTGTAGTCAAATGAAGTTTATTGTTCTCTTTGTCGAAGTTTACTCCGAAAGAAATTAGGTTCCGAATCGCTTCTGGACCGTTTTCAGCAAGGATTTCTACTACCCGTTTGTTGGATAATCTGCATCCAACTTTCAATGTGTCGTTGATGTGCAACTGAACGGAGTCGTCTTTTCTGGTTGCTGCGGCTATTCCGCCTTGGGCTAGGTTCGTGTTTGATTCTATGATTTCCTTTTTTGTTACAACGGTTACTCTTCCATATTTGGCGGCCTTTAGGGCGAAATTCAATCCTGCTATGCCGCTTCCAACCACTAAGAAATCCGTTTTCAAAGCATCATCTCCAAGCTCATGTCTAAGACCCTTGCAGAGTGCGTTAGATACCCCAAAGACACAACGTCAATTCCAGTTCTAGCATATTCCCTTATATTTTCAGGGGTTATCTCACCCGAGGCCTCCAAAAGAACATGATCATAAAGGGCGGCTTCACGAAGAGTCTCAATGGCTTCCACGATTCCCAAAGGATTCATATTGTCAAGCATTACAACGCAGGGCTTCTTCAGCCTCAAAACTTTAAATTTTCTTGCCGCCCTTACAGCCTCTTCGTGGGTGGTTACCTCAATTTCTATGAAACCAACCGTATCTGCGAAAGCTGAAGCCTTGGCTATTGCAGTCTCGATGTAGTCTGCTATTCCTTCGCTCTTCAGGGTTTCAAGATGATTGTCTTTGATTAGGATGGAATCCCAAAGTCCAAACCGATGAGTCAAACCGCCCCCCAAAAAAACTGCTTTCTTGTCAAGATATTTTAAGGCTGTTTTTCTTGTTGCAGCAATTCTGGTGTTATATCCTTTCAGCAAATCAGTCAAACGCTTAGTTTCTGTGGCTATTCCAGACATTCTCTGCAAAACGTTCAAGCCGATTCGTTCTGTTGCCAAAATATCTTTCTGTCCGCCTTGGACCTCCAGAATCGTTTCTCCTTCAAGAGCCTCTTCGCCGTCTTTGATGCAAATATTTACTTCGAGGCGATGCTTCCGGAGAAACCAGCTTACCTCCTCGATTCCCCCAAGGATTCCTGACTCTTCGGCTTTCAAGACCGCTTTTCTGGGTTTGTTTTTTGCTAGAACTGCTTCGCTGGTTATATCTCCAGCTCCAACATCATCAACATATTCTTTGTCAAAAAAAGTTTCTAGCCAGCTCAGATAATTCTTATTGTTTAGATTGAGCTCTTTTCCTTTCTGGTAGGCTATTTCAACAAGTTTTTGCCGGTCCAAAGCGTCAGTCCACATCTAACATTCTGTCCAGAGCCTTTTTCGCCCTGACCCTTATATGTTCTGGAACCGTGACTTTAAATTGCTCCTTCTCTAGAGCATCCAAAACAAGCGCCAAAGTAGTTTGCTTCATTTGAAGACAGGTTCCTCCGGGAGGTGCTTGGAAAAACACTTTTTCTGGAAACTCAAGCTTCAACCGTTCTACCACGCCAATCTCCGTGGCTATGATGAATTTTTTATCTTGGCTCTTTTTCACGTAGTTGACCATGCCAGTTGTGCTAAAAACCTGATCAGCCAAATCCACAACTTCGGGGATACATTCGGGATGAACTAGAACCTTTGCGTCTGGATGCAGAGTTTTGGCTCGGACAAGCGCCTCAGGATCAAATTTTTTGTGAACATAGCACCATCCATTCCAAGGAATAATTTTCTTGTCACTATGCCTCATCACGTAATTTGCCAAGTTAGAGTCAGGCACAAATATAACCTCGTTCTCCTCCAAAGAATTAACCACTTTTACGGCGTTTGCGCTAGTGCAACAAATATCCGATTCAGCCTTCACATCCGCGGTTGTGTTAACATAGCTCACAACAGCAGCGTTAGGATGCTTTGCCTTCAATTTTCGCAAACCTGCAACATCAACCATGGCAGCCATCGGACACTTTGCCAGCTTGGTTGGAATCAAAACTGTTTTTATATGATTCAAAATGTAAGCGGATTCAGCCATGAAGTCAACGCCACAGAAAACTATGATGTCTGCATTGGTCTCTGTGGCCTGTTTACTCAACCCGTAGGAATCACCAATGAAATCAGCTACTTCATATATTTCTGGTCTCTGGTAGATATGAGCCAGAATCACAGCATTTTTATCTTTTTTCAGTTTTTTTATTCGTTCAATCAGGTTCTTTTCTTCCAGTCCACCACACTACTTATCCTAAAAGTCTAGACTCTCCTCACAATTTAAACGTATTACGGAAGCTTTGGCATAACAAGATCAGCTATATCCAAGCTATTGTCATAAATTCGACGTATCGAAGAAGCAACGGCGAGAAGATGACGCCCCATCCCCGCTGGAAGGTCACGAATAGCCGTTTCAATCTCATGAAATAAAGCCTCAATCTTCTCTTTCTCAGACCGCACCGACTCCGCCACAGAGACATCATGAGAAAACACAGCGCTTATGGCATTTTCGTGAGACTTATAGGCGATCTTGTGGAGCTGTAGGATAAGTTTCGAAAATTTATCCGCTATTTCTGCACCACCTAACGTGATCACAGTCTCACCAATAGAGGCAGAGTGATCGCCTATAGATTCAACCAAACTAGCTGCTAAACGATAATCTAAACAATCGATTGGCAGAATACCAAGTTTTTCGCTAAGCCCCGGATTTTGAATAACAGTTCGAAGAACCCGTACCAAAAGAAAATACAAGCGGTTAACTTCGTTGTCTCTCGCAACAACATTTTTGGCTAGTTGTAAATCTCCCTCAAGAAGAGCGGTCACGGCGTCGCGATGTATCCCTGAAACTATAGAATATTCTCTTCGAAGAATCTTTTGGGGCGGGAAAGTAGATGGCTCCAAGAGACATTGCATAACGATTTTGGAGTGGTTCTCTTCAACAATCTCCAGACCAACCAAATGACTTGACGCCTGTTTTACCCGTTCACGGTCTAGGGGACTTATTCTATCCTTCGCTTGAACCTGAATGATATCGTAGCCTAACAAATACTTCTCAATGATTACACGATCAAGTAAGGAAGAGGGCGTAATCATCGCCACCTGAGGGGCCCGTTCTACATTATACTTTGGATTGATAACAAGGGGTCCATCAGCGGTCTCGGTGACAGAAACAACAACTCCACGATCAAGTCCATTTCGCTCAGCCCAATCTTTAGGGAGACACACGAAAAAGGTTCCGCCACTTGTTCTTTGAATCTTGCGGAGATCCATCTCTGAATCCTCAAGCAACTATTGAATTACTCTAAAGCAAAACGTATTATTAAGAGTTAAGCAAAAAATATCTGAAATATAAGAAAATATTCTAACAGGTATAGACTCGTCCATTAAAGGAAGAAATTCCAAAAGACCATTTTGTCCAATAGGAGAGAACAGAATTAATAGGATACTGAGCACATATTACCGTTTCAACATAGAGGGAATCAGAGGAGGCTAAAATTGTGAGTGAAGGCGAAAGGCTACAGAAAGCCGTTTCCTTCACAATAGCATCTGGATACCAATTGGACAAAGAAGCTTTCGAATTCTTGAACACAATATCTGAAACAGAAGATCCTCTCAATTTAATGGAAGAAACTGTCAGGAAAATCAGGGATTTGCCTCAAAAACCTCTGTTTATAGATCGAGGCTTTCTGGAGGCTATGAAAAAGGAGCCTTGTGCTGAAGAAGAGAAGCTGCCTCCGCCCATTTTATCTCCAGCCACTTCTGAATCAAGGAAGAGTTTCAGACCTTATGCCAAAGATGTTGAAGATAGAGTGAAAGTGATTACAGATCCAACAAAAAAAATATGCACAACAGGTTCCATCAAGGAATATTTAGAATATTTTCAGGATCGGTTTGAACGGCTGAAGAAGATTCTTAGAAAAAGGATAGATGCCAAAAACGCCGTGCCCATATCGGTTGCATTAAAGGCGCCGATAAAATCGAAGGTTAACATCATAGGCATGGTTACGGAAAAAATAGAATCTAAAGAAAGACTCTTCGTGAAAATTGAGGACTTGGAAGCAAGCGCCACCATACTCATATCTCCAAACGTAAGCCACGAGATCATAACAAAAGCCCGTTCCCTACTTCTAGACCAAGTCGTTTGTGTAAGCGCCATAAAAGGAAAGAACGACCTGCTTATCGCAAAGGATTTCATTCTGCCAGAGGTGCCCCAGAAGACCCCCCGCAAAGCTTCAATGCCAGTCTACGCAGCCCTCACTTCAGACCTTCATGTGGGAAGCAAAAAATTCATGGAAAAAGAATTCAACCGACTTATACTCTGGCTACAAGGAAAACGTGGAAACGAAAACCTGAGGAACATCGCCGGGCACATCAAATATTTGGTCATAGCAGGCGATATTGTAGACGGAGTAGGAATCTACCCAAACCAGATGGAGGAACTGGCGATAACGGACATTTATGAACAGTACCGGGAAGCCGCAAAACTCATCGAACAGATTCCCGAATACATAGAAATAATAATTATACCCGGCAACCACGACGCAACCAGAAAGGCATTACCACAGCCCGCCATACCAAAAGACTACGCAGAACCATTATACGAAACGCGAAAAATATATTCCCTTGGAAGCCCCTCCACAGTTAGCCTCCACAACGTAGAGTTACTTCTATTTCACGGACGGAGCTTGGACGACATCGCAGCGGTTGCCCCGAACGTCAGCTTCGACACCCCTGACAAATCCATGAAACTCTTGTTACAGAGCAGGCACCTTGCACCCATTTACGGAGAACGAACTCCTATCGCCCCTGAAAAACGGGACTTCATGGTTATCGAAAGAATACCGGACATTTTTCATGCTGGCCACGTTCATGTGCTAAAATGCAACACGTATAGGGGAACGCTCATAGTTAACTCGGGGGCATGGCAAAGACAGACAGACTTCCAAAAGAAGATGGGGCTTATTCCTACCCCAGGAGTCATGCCCATAGTGAACCTCCAAACGTCGAAGATTTCAACAATAGATTTTACAGAACCATGGTGAACCCAAGGCAACAAAGCCAGCTAGGCATATATTTTCAGCTTCATTAAGCTCCGGTCAAACAGTTAGGAACATAACCTACCAGATCCCGGAGCCTATCATTGTTGGTGAACACTGTTCTAACGAGACTGCGACCTATCCCCAAACGAATCTTTTTAGTGCGTCCATAGCGCCCCATGCTCACAACCCGCGCATTTAACAACCCTACCATATCTAACTCGCTGATTAGACCACTTACCCTTCTCTGAGTCAACGGCGAGAGACTGGACTGATCACAGAGTTCACAGTATATTCCGTAGATGTCGCCGGTGATGCTGTAGCTAACTTTTGTCTTACCCAACAGGTAAACACTGCACAAGACTAGCTTGGAGTGCACGGGAAGATTTTCCAAAACTTCCACGATTCGATCATGTTCCACACGCTTCTCTGCCTGTCGCACATTATCTTCACTAACACAATCTGCACCCTCCCGCTCTGCTAACTCGCCTGCAACGCGAAGAAGGTCTAAAGCTCGTCTGGCATCACCATGCTCCGCGGCAGCCAATGCAGCACATAATGCTACAGCGCTATCTAGGAGAGCGCCTTCGGAAAAGGCCACCTGAGCACGCCTCCAAAGGATGTCTTGGAGTTCAGCTGCGTCGTAAGGTCTAAAAACAATCTCTTCTTCGCTTAAGGAACTCAGAACTCTTGGGTCCAAAAACTCCTTGAATCGAAGATCGTTTGAGATTCCTATTATTGATATTCGACCGTGACGAAGAGTCTCATTCACTCTAGTTAACTCATAGAGCAGCGTGTCGCCACGAAGCTTTATCAGGGCATCAATTTCGTCAAGAACAACAATGAAAATCTTCCTTTGCAGGTCTAATCCTTCTTTAAATCTGTCAAAGACCTCTCCGACAGCCAAACCCGTGAAAGGAACCTTCACATCTAAAGCACCACATAAGCTGGAGAGAACTCGGTATTCAGTGCCGGCCAGACGGCAGTTCACGTAACAAATTCCAACAGGTGCCCCTAATTCTTGTGATTTAGAGGAAAGCTTGTTCAAAACATATTTAGTGACCGCAGTTTTTCCTGTTCCGGTTTTCCCATAGATAAAGGCGTTTGAACAGGGAGACCCCCTCAGGACTGGCGCCACTATTCCGCCTAAACAGTTGATTTGTTCATCGCGGTGTGGGAGTTTTTGGGGAATGTAATCATGCCGCATTACTTCTCGTTTTTTGAAAATGTGGTTACTACTCAGAAAACGATTGAAAACATCTTCAAGAGTGTTAATTTTGTTCAGTCTGGCAATCTCCTCTAAGAGACAGTGGAGTTATTGCCTCCATTGTGGTTCCAGTAGATAAAAACTCTCATAAAAAAAACTAGACAATTTGCATAAAAAGCTAAAGGGAGACAAAACTTTCTTGGTAAAAACGGTTTGAGGTTATTTATCAACGTGAAAGTCTATCTATAGGCCCCCGCACCCCTCTATTTCGCATGGAAAAAGGAAGCATTTTTGTCCTTTTTTGAAGAAAAGAATCCATTTTTGTAGACATTATTATTGTTGAAAAGAATCCCGTTAAAGTTACTTAAAAAATTAGTATTTAGCGATTTTTATCAAAAAAATTGGAGTTATTTCTACATTTTTTTACCATTAGGGTTCTAAAAGAACTCTGGTAGAACTTCTTTGATCCAATGGAAATGAAGGGGTCGGCGCCTTGCAAAATATTTTTTGAAAGCTAAACTGTATTACCTAAAATATGATGATGATTAAGTGACGAAGAGTCTTCCCTGTTTACTGGGTAACCTATTTGTTAACTCCACTGTGAAACCTTGTGAAGTTAACTAGCAGATTCGACATTTTTACTGCTTAATCGCGAAAACAGGCTCAATTATATACTTTCACAGGCATATACGCGACCCCTTGGCTTCTACTGGAAAACAAGATTCAACCCTTTCTCTTTTTCTATTTCAAAAATGTGGGCTATAGTGAAGCGTGTGAACCTAAAAATTTGTAAATTTCGCTTTTTTTACGTTTTAGACCATTTTTTACGCTTTTCCATTAAGCACTATTTACCACAATCTCTATAACTTGTGAAGTAGTAATTAGTGAAGAATCGGTTCAACTGGTGCCACGGCTTGCCTACCAAAAAAATACGCGTAGAGATATTCAATAATGGCGATCATTATACGATAACCTTTGAGGGTCAGGTTACACGAGATAAGACTCTTCGTCTACTTGATTTGGTTGAACTTTTGGGAGGAACGCCAAATGTTAATTCTGGATCGAATCGTTCTGCATCCAAGATGTCAAAGATCGAAAAAGTCCGTTTAGTTGCGGATAAAAATTTTCCTGTAGGCTGGTTTTCTTCAAAAGACCTCCAATCAGCATATGAAAAACAGTTTAATGAACCAATCCGTTTGAGCACAGTTTCAACTTACCTTTCTCGTCTGACAGACCGTGGATTCTTAATTAAAAAAGGCGCTTCAAACCAACGACGCTACAGGATTATGACTGCAATCTCAGGGTACCAAGTGCACGAAAGATAATAAATAGCCTATCTTGTAAGATAGTTAGCCTGTTACCGAGTTGTAAAGCTCTTCGTGTTTGAGGAGAACGTAGAATGAATAAGATACGCCAAGATTTGCTAGAGCTGAAAACTAAACTGAAGAATTATGTTGATCAGGGTCGCAAAATAGGCTACCGCGATATTAAACAGCAACCATTAATCGCTACCAAACCCGACAGAACCAAATTTAAACCTCTAAATAAAGTTAAAACCTGTGATTCACGATTTTTGGCTGTAGATTGCTCTACTAGAACCCTGAAGAGAGCCCACAACTGGGGCATTTACCTTATGCGAGTTGCATATGCTTCCGTGGAGGGTCGTAATGTGAATTGGGGTTATGATGAAAGCCTCGTAAGTACAGTTGGGGACCGCCGTTACCGCTCTAACTTTTTGATAGATAAAAGGTTGCAACTAGAAAGTGAAATGGCTTTAAAAATTCTTCACGAAGAGTCTAATGGTACTGTAGAACCTCATAAGAAGCCTCTTCGTAGACTAGGTGAAGGAGATTACATTCTGTTGGATGGCGCTAGCTTTTTTGGTGGAAAGAGAGGATTCCATACTTCGCTATACGAAGAGGCTCTTCGTAAAAAGGTTAATCTTCTTGCCGTGAGTAAACAGTCCCCTATGTTATGCGATGAGAAGGGGCGAGATTTTATGGCGTCAACAAGTACACTTGCACCCTATTCCCTCTGGGTTTATCATCCGGTTAAAGAGGCAAATATGGCTGAGCATCTGTATGGAGATGTGTCTCTTGTGAAATTATGTAAAGACAGTCCACGTGTCTTCCGCTGCGACATAATGGAATCTTTAACCTCTCCTGACGTGTCTGATTTTCTTTCTCCACTCACATCCCTTTCTGAAGATCCAAGGTGTTTAGGATATCCCGTTACCTTATGGTTGGCTCACGATTTTTCTGGGGCCTCAAATTCGAAACTTCTTCATTATTATGCTTTAATTGAAAAGACGCTGGCTGCTGATGGCTTATTAGAGACTCTTCGCAGGGAAGAACGTTCCTGCAGTTTTGCTGACGAAATTCATGGAATAACCCGCCCATATGAGCGTGAACATTTTGAGTGATATTAAACCTGTTGGTTTTGTTCGTGAAGTGAAAGGAGATAAAATTTCCTTTTTCCTAAATCAAGGCGTAAACCTTTCATTTGGTCAGATTGTCCGAATAGCTTCTGATACTCGGAGCTTCTATGCTCGTGTTGTGGATGCTGGGAGTTCATCTACGCTGAAAACCAATGAGCAACTTCGTGAAGCTGAGGGAAAGGAATCTTTTGGGCCTTACTCTAGCTTTAGGCATGTTGACGCGATTCTTTTCCTTGAAAGGCATGCTGGGAAGGTTCGTTCTCCAACTTTCAATCCGGATTATATGAATCGCGTATATGCAACAAGTGAAGAAGATTACTTGATTTTGAGACTTGCAGGGGATTTGGAGATAGGTCGTTTGCGTTCAGGAGAAGATGTTCTGGGCGAGGTAGGCGTGAATGTGCAGGCTATCCCGAAGATGATGGGCATGTTCGGAATGACTGGGTCAGGAAAAACCAACACAGAACTTGTTCTGAACGCTCGGATTATCGACAACCCTGAAACTGTTGGTCTTATCTTCGATTTTGCTGGTCAATTGCTGTCAGGTAAGGATATTGGGTCTGAGAGTGGCCTGCGGGGTCATCCCCTTTTTCACACTAATGTCCGTTATTACTCAGCGCGAGATGGCAAATTATGCATAGGCTTGCACACTCTTACTCCTGGAAGGTTATGGACGATTTTCCCTGGAATTGGGAAGCCGCAGGTCAGGGTTGCTAGAAGATTATATGAGCAACTGGGCAGCTGTTGGATAGAACAATGCCGTGAAGCCTATAATATTGAGGGATATTTAGGTGTTGGAAAAATTATCAACTACAAATCCCCGACTGTAATTAATGCTTTGATGAGTAGGCTTTCTGATCTTCCGCCACATCTTTTCCCGCCTTCCAACTATAACTTCATTGATGATGTGGTTCAAAACATAAGCAAAGGAATCACATGTCTCATTGATATATCAGGCTTAACTTCTGAAGAGCAACAGAACGTTACCTGTCTCACCGCAAGCAATGTTGCATATCATTATAAACGGTTGTGGGAACGCAATTTCGAAGAGTGGAAAAAGCTCCCAACTCTGTTGATCACTCTTGAAGAAGCCCATGAGTTTCTTGATCCCGAAATACGCAAAACCATCTTTTCTAACATTGCTCTCACATACCGTAAGTATCGCGTCGGACTAAACGCTGTGACCCCGCGGCCTTCCAAAATCAATCGTGATGTCTTCGCTGAGCTTTGGACCAAAGTTATCATGAAAACCGAGTTGAAACGAGACAGGGACTATCTCACCCAAAATACGCCTTACATGGAATACAGCGACACCGAGATAAAGATGCTTGACATCGGAGAAGCTTTGCTTATTTCAGAGCCGCAGATTCGGTTTGCCGTTCCTATAAAAGTTATTCACTACCCTGACTACCTAAAAGAAAGGGGGAAAGCGGAATATGATTTGCCGCAGTCGAAACCTCTTTCTGAAATGGATGAAAAATTGAAAAGATTAAAGCTGGCGGGGGAGTCTCTTGCGGCTGAAGACAGACCTAAGAAACCTTAGCTTCCCTTCGCTTCAATATCTTCTGCATCTCTTCCTTTAATCGATAGACATAAGGCATCTTATGGGTGTCCCTCTCCAGATAACCGTCTTTATAGAGCTTCTTCATTAAGCGAGCAGTGTGCTCCCTTGTGAGCCCAATCTTTTCTCTGATCTCAGGCGCCGTTTTTTCACCTTCTCTACCGATAGTCTCGAGAACCATTAGTTCGGTTTCAGTCAGTGGAGCTAGGGCATTTTCCCTTTTTATGGGGATAGCCGCCTCTATCTTCATCTCAGGAACATAAGCCTCTTCTTTTAATTTCTCGATCTCAACAATTTTTTGCATCACCTTATCTTGGGATGCTTTTATACCCTCAACTTCGCTCCTCATCTCCTTAAGCTGACCAGAGACTCTCTCTTCAATCTGGGGAACATCTCCAATCAAGTTAGCCAGATCCGTTAATCGCCCCTCATATTCGTCTACCTTCTTCACAACTTTTTTGTTCTCCAATGAGGCGCTCTCAATTTTTTGTGCCACAAAAAGAACTCTGTCCTTTTGCCTCCGAAATTGGCTATCAACACCGACAACTATGTCCTCCACAACTCCCCTTGCCCTCTCGTACTCTTGGCGCAGAGTCCTTATTCGGCGATAATAAAGAAGCAATGCTAAAATTGTGATAAATAGCAGAACCGATGTCACTAATAACATACATTCTGAAATCATCTAAAAACCCCCGAATTAGCTGTGATTTCAGCGTGATCATGTGTGATCTGCATATGTGATCACATATCACATTAGTATATAAGTGAACTTAAGGTTTTTGTTAAATTGGACATCGTGACATCACACATCACATCTGGTGTTTAGCAAAGCCTCTATATAATACTGTTGATTATCCGAGACTTCACTGCCCCCTGCTTTTCCCACGTCATTCTTCACTTCCGAATAGGTGTTAAAAACTCCTTATTTTTAGAAAAAACCTCCAAAATGACCTTTTTTTGGCGTGGAGAATCGTGTTGTTTTGTAATACTTTATTGGTTTCCTCAATGAGCTTTTATGTGCGTTGAGAGTAACCATTTTTGTTGCTGAAGGGCTGTGATTTGTGATGTCACAGTCTTCTTGACATGTTTCTTGGTTTGGTTAGTTCTTCTAGGCTCTTTTTTAGTTCTTCGTGGAGCAGTGTTACACTCCTTATGTGTTCTTCTTTTGGCGTCTTTTTAGCAAGTTTTCGTTGAGTTTTTATGTATGTTTGTAGCTTGTTTGCGGCTTCTATGTATGGTTCTAAGCTGGTGTCTTCTAGGATTCCTATGTATCCGAGGAGAAGGATTGTGTAGATTGATTGTATGACGTTCTGGCGGGCTTGCCTTAAGCTTCTGTTAAAAGCGCCTCGACTTACGGCTAAAAACCGTATTCTGGCTTTTTCGTCGTATTTTAATGGTTTATCGGATATATTTTCTGCTAAAACATCTATTAAGAGCGTTTCTAGCTGTATTTTTGTTAAATTACTGTTTTTAGCAAGTATTTTCACCATCGGGTCTGATAATGAATATTTTAGCCAATTTTGAGCCTTTTCCTTCAAGTAAAATCTCCCAACCTCAAACCCTCTCATAAAGGATACACTTTTGTATACGGTGCCCTTTACCAGAAAAGCTTTGCGGCTCTTCGCTAGAAAAACACCCATGCATTAACAAAACCATATATGGCAAAAATAATAAAAAAATGCAAAAATAAACATCAATAAACTACATAAAACTGGATAGAAACAAATTTTTAAACCATTCAAAAAAACAGACATTTAGCTTACATTTTTCTCTAGATCCTCTGTTCTAAGACGAAAATTGTTTATCTGCTCCAGCCTGTTTGGGTATGTATAGATTTAGAGGATTGTGAAGTTTCTTTCCCTTTAGTCTGCTTATTCCTTCCTCTAGGGGGCAACTCGTTACTTTGTATCTTTGTTCTAATTGTTGTTTTAACCCCTATTTTGTGACCTTGTGATTTATGATTCGTGTGATTTCTGATCACATCTAGATCACGTGTGATTATCACAGAATCACGTGTGACGTCACGTTCGAGCTTTTCTTCTTCATGGAACTTTTTTAGAGTTATTTCTCAATTTTCTCCTCTTTTTCAGGTGTTTTCAAGATATCCCTATCTCATCTATCCATTTCATCAACTCTTTTTCTAGACTGGTATTTCTTTTAATTTAGTGTCTTCACTTATGCTTTTAGGACAAATATTTAAGCTATTGTCGAGTTATAATTTGAAACAAGTGGCGCAATCATGGGATTAAATAGAGTCATATCAGAGGCTTTGACATGGGCAGAAGGAGAAGAAAAGTAGTTCGTATACCTAAGAAGAGATTACCTACGGTTTACCTCTGCCCTAAGTGTGGCAAGCAATCAATCAATGTTGAGATATTCCCGGGTGGTGAACATGCTAGAGTGCGGTGTGGAAGTTGCGGCTTAACAGAGGAATTGGATACTAGGCCCGCCTTTCGGGAGATCGACATATACTGCCAATTCACAGACGTCTTTTATTCAAGGTTAGCGGTCTAGTGAGGGAGATCAGGTATGGTTGGTCTAGTGGAGAAATATCTTTTAGAGAAGATTGAGAACGAAGGAACTATTCACATGACTCTTGTTGATCCGGAAAAGGTTACTCCATCGTCTGCCTCCCGTATAGCTAAAGAGGCTGAAGCTTGCGATACAGCGGCTATAATGGTGGGCGGTTCAACCTCTTTTTCAACTTCTCATTTGGACAAGGTCGCAAAAGCTCTGAAAAAATCTGTGAAAATACCTATAATTCTTTTCCCTAACAACATCACTGGAATAAGCAGATATGCTGATGCTATATGGTTCATGTCCCTTCTTAATTCTGCAGACCCATACTTTCTTATGGGCGCTCAAGTCTTAGGCGCCCCCATCATCAAAAAATTCGCTTTGGAACCTATCCCTCTTGGTTATATCATTGTGGGCGAGGGAGGTGCAGTTAGTGTTGTGGGAAAAGCCGTTCCTATTCCATATAACAAACCTGAACTTGCAGCTGCCCATGCTCTAGCCGCTGAATATTTTGGTATGCGATTCGTTTACTTAGAGGCGGGGTCCGGAGTCGGAAAACCGGTGCCCAGCGACATGGCAAGAGCAGTGAAGAAAGTAACTGATCTTCCCTTAATTGTAGGCGGCGGTATAAGAACCGGTGAACAGGTGAAAGAAATAGCGAAAGCTGGAGCCGACATTGTTGTAACCGGTACGGTTCTGGAAGAAAACAAAGGGAGATACAAGATAAGAGAACTGGTAGATAACATGAAGGTCCACAAAAAAACGCGCTAAACCAAAGCTTTCAGTTGAACCTTATAGCCTTTAACTTCCACGCAAGTTCTGCTTTGTCGCTTTTATGTTAGAAAGACTCAATACCTCGCTTCGTGAAATTTATGTAAGGAGAACGATTTTGACGATCCCGATGAGCGAAGAGTATAAGCAATATGCTGCTTTTTTGGAGAAAAACCTTGAGAGCATATATGCTGTTGCGAGAGAAGCCCGGAAAAAAGGGTTAGACCCTGCTCTCGTTCCCGAGCCTGAGGTTGCGAAGGATTTAGCTGAACTAGTAGAGGGGCTTGTTGGGCCTTCTGGGGTCGCTGACGGTATACGAGATTTGAGTGAGAAGATGCCTCGAGAGGCGCTTGCCTTCAAAATTGCTGAGCAGATTATCCATGGAAAATTTGGACCCATGAACGCTCGTGAAGCAGCTGAACAGGCCATAAGAACGGCTCTCGCCATATTAACTGAAGGGATAACTGCAGCTCCCGTGCAAGGTGTGGCTCGGATAGAAATCAAATCTAATCCTGATCGAACAAAATATCTGGCAATATATTATGCTGGTCCAATACGGTCAGCCGGTGGCACGGAACAAGCTTTAACAATAGTAATAGGGGACTTCATTCGTCGTCTGCTCAATTTAGCCCCCTATAAACCAACAGAAGACGAGATTGCACGTTTCATAGAGGAAGTGCGGGTGTTTGAACGGATGGTATCCAGATTTCAGTATCACATCTCAGACGAAGAGTTACGAAGAGCTATCCAAAATATTCCCGTGGAGGTCACCGGCACCGAATCTGATCCCGTTGAGGTTTCATCCTTCCGAAACCTTCCTCGCATCGAGACAAATCATGTTAGAGGCGGAGCTCTTCGGGTTGTAAACGACGGAATTGTAGGGCGTTCCGCAAAAGTATTGACAATTATCGAGAAACTCCAGATCGAGGGATGGGATTGGCTTGGAGGCTTGAAAGAATTCGCGAAGAAAAAGAAAGCCGGATTCATGGAAGATGTCATAGCAGGCCGTCCAATTTTCTCGTTTCCATCTAGAACCGGAGGTTTCAGGCTTCGCTACGGAAGAGCTAGGAACACAGGCCTTGCAGCAGTCGGTATCCATCCCGCAACAATGTTTGTTGTCCAAAATTTTCTTGCTGCTGGAACCCAGCTTCGTTTAGAGGGTCCTGGAAAAGGCGGGATTGTAGTTCCCGTTGACAGTATTGAGCCTCCTGTTGTGCGATTAAAAAACGGGTCAGTTGTCCGTGTTACTCTTCAGAATTTTAAGCACTTGGAGAAGATGATTGATAAGATTCTGTTTCTTGGGGACATTCTCATCGGATTTGGCGACTTTCTATATACAAATAAGACTCTTCGTCCGTCTGGCTACACTGAAGAGTGGTGGCGTGAAGAACTTCTGGCAGCAATTGAGCAAAAGTTTTGTGGCGATTTGAAGGAAGCCGCCAAAGCTGTAGGCATATCTATCTCGGTTCTTGAAGAACTGTTGGCTGATCCCTTCAAGAATAAGCCGAACGCCAAGGAAGCCATAGTCATTTCCTCAGTTTTGGGGGTTCCTCTTCATCCCTTCTTCACCTTTTTCTGGGAGAATGTTTCCCTTGAGGAGTTTGGAGCCTTAAGAAACTGGCTGTTAGATTCTGAGACGAAAAAGGAGAATAATATAGTTCAAGAGATCGTTGGCTTGAAAGACAAGGCAATAAAAAGTATTCTTGAAAAACTCTGCATTCCCCACGAAGTCATTGCAAACAAGATAAAAATAGGAAACGATGAAGCGCACACCCTCGCTTTTTGCCTCGGACTACATGTCCCTGACAGTCGGATAGACTCTTCGGGAAGCGTTTTCGAGGCTATACAGAAATTCACCGGTATTTCAATTAGGGAAAAGGCTCCCAGTTTTGTGGGCGCCAGAATGGGACGTCCAGAAAAAGCTAAACAGAGAGAAATGAAGCCGCTTGTTCACGCTCTATTTCCTGTTGGTCTTGCTGGTGGTTCCCGACGTAACCTCTCCGAGGCTTCGAATAAAGCTACAATTGAGGTTAATATTGTGAGGCGTCGCTGTCTGAAGTGTAATGAAATAAGTTTCAGGGTCAGATGTCCTAAATGTGGCTCAGAGACTGTCTTGGAGAAGTTTTGTTCTCAATGCGGGAGAAGTTTAAGAGAAGATACTTGCCCTGTCTGCAAGGCTTCAACGAGAAGTTACGCTAAACAACAAGTTAACATAAAGGCTTTGATGACTTCAGCTTGCAGAAATCTAGGTCTTCCCATGTTAAAGCTTGTGAAGGGCGTGAAAGGCATGACAAACGAAACGAAGACGCCAGAGCTTTTAGAAAAGGGAATTTTGCGAGCGAAACATGGTTTATCTGTCTTCAAGGATGGAACAATACGTTTCGACGTTACTAATGCCCCCCTGACTCATTTTAAGCCGAAAGAAGTTGGCATCTCCGTTGAGCAACTTAGAATGAATGGTTACGTTTATGACCATGAAGGTAACAGTTTAACCGAACCTAATCAGGTTTGTGAGCTTAAGCTTCAGGATGTAGTTATCCCACGGAAGGGCGCCACATATTTTGTTCGAGTTGCCAACTTTCTGGACGAGTTACTTGAGAAGGTGTACGCGCTTCCTGCATACTACAACGTTAAAAAAGTTGATGACCTAGTTGGGCGTCTCATCGTGGGTTTAGCACCACACACATCAGTCGGTATAGTCGGAAGGATCATCGGTTTTACTCCCCTGAACATCTGTTACGCTCACCCTATATGGCATTCAGCGAAGCGTAGAGACTGCGACGGCGACGAAGATGCATTGATGCTGGCTTTGGATACGATCTTGAATTTCTCTAAAGTCTTTCTGCCGTCTCAGATTGGGGGGATAATGGATGCTCCTATTCTGATTATTCCTGTGGTGAATCCGGTGGAAGTGCAGCGGCAGGCTCATGAAGTGGATGTTGCAGGAAAGTATCCCGCGTTGTTTTATGAAAAAACTTTGCAGAAGGCAGAACCTAGACAGTTGAGTGCATTAATAGACATTGTTGAGCATCGATTGAATACTGCAGCGCAGTTTGAGGGCTTTAAGTATACTGTTCCTGTTTCAGACGTCAACATGGGCAACCCCGAGAGCATATATAAAAAATTGGGAAAGATGACAGACAAGTTGCATAGTCAACTCATGTTGGCGGAAAAGATCGAAGCTGTCGACGCTGACATAGTGGCTAAGAAGGTTCTGACCACACATTTTGTCCGCGACATAGCTGGCAACCTAAGAGCTTTTACCACTCAAAAATTTCGTTGCAAAGCCTGTAACAAAAAATTCAGAAGACTGCCGCTTATCGGCAAGTGTCCAGCCTGCGGAGGTGAATTGACTCTTACAGTCTATCGTGGGGGGATCGAAAAATATTTGCCAGCGGCGTTCAACCTCGTTAAAAAGTATGGTCTCTCGGAATATTATGCTCAACGACTCTCCCTTGTGGAAGAAGAAATCATAACCTTGTTTGAAGGCAAGAAACCTCGACAAATCAGTCTCGCAGCTTTCGTGACTTAGGCGTCACCAGTGGAAACCTTTTTTGTCTCAACACCGAAGATATATTGAGGGCATATGTTCAAGATAGCCCATAATCCCAAAGCTTTCCTAACCCTGAAAAGGAACGTTCAACCAGGCTTGTCGGCTAGGACACAAATAGTATCTGTCCTTGAGAAGAGGGTTTGCGATGCCAAAAAAGTTTCCCATGAAACAGGGCTTAGCTATGCAACTGTTCTTTATCACCTTCATCTTCTTGAAGCAGAAAAAATTCTAAGCCGCAGAGGCAGGCGGTCCTATGTTTGGGAATTAACTGGTGCGGGGCAACAAAGATTGGTAGGTGGGAAAGAAGCTAAAAGGGACATTCACAGGGGGTTAGTCCGCACTTAGGGCACTTGTTATCGTACTTTGAAAGTGCTGCCTTCTCTAAGTCAATGTTGACAACGTTTGCCAGAGAAGCCAACCAAGCGAAAACATCAGCGAATTCGTTCTCTATAGCTTTGGTATCGTTTTCTTTTAGGGCTTCTCTTAGCTCCTCCACTTCATCCACAAGCCAGTCTAATGTTCCATCTGTTCCTCGCTCAGAGTCTCTGTGAAAATATATTCGCTTCATCATGTTTTGAAATTCGTTGATGTGCATTTTCTTGTCTTCCTCACAAACTACGCGTTGATTTCTGTCATATCGTCGAATCTAATAAGCTCTTCCAGTCTTTTTTCTGTATGCGCGGTTATGAAACAGCGATTCCAATACTATGGATATTTACCAGTTAACTGGTGTATGAGTTCCTTTATCTTCGTCTATATCCTTCTATGCATCCCTGTTTTATTTGATCTACCAAATGAGCGATCTGCGGCAATGTCTCCTCAGGTTTTTCTAGATTCTTCTCGTAAATCTTAGCATAACAGCTTCCAGCTATTGCGCCGTCAGCTCCGGCTGCAACTACATTTGAAGCTTGCTGTCTGTTTGAGATGCCGAAGCCTGCTAACAGAGGCATGTCCGTGTGTCTTCTAACTCTTTTGACCAGTTTCAGGGTAGAATCAGCTAGGCTCTCTCTTACTCCTGTAACGCCTTCAACGTTTATGACATAAAGAAAGCCTGATGCAATGTCTGTGATTTTCTTCAGCCTGTCTTCAGTTGTTGTTGGAGCTATCTGAAATATGATGTGCACGCCGCTTTTTTTTCCTTCAGTTAACAGAACATCCGCCTCTTCAACTGGAACGTTGGGAACAATTATCGCTTGAGCACCCGCTTCCCTTATTCTATTCAAGAAGTTTCCTACACCAGCGACATAAGGGATGTTATAGTAAGTCGTTACTACAATCGGATTTTCTACACCCCTCTCTCGTAGCTTCTTTATACCTTGGATGCACTTGGTGGGGGTCACGCCATTTTCCAACGCCCTCTCACATACCGCTTGAAAGGTTGGTCCATCCGCGGTTGGATCAGAGAATGGAATTCCGAACTCGAGGATATCTGCGCCGTTTTCAACCAGTGTTTCGATCAGTCTAAGGGAAAACTCTTCGTGGGGATCCCCATAGTAAACATGGGGCATATGAGCGCCTTCCCTTTTCGTTTTCAGTTCTTGGAATTTCTCTTCAAGATTCATGGAAATACCTCATAATGGCTTCGAGGTCCTTGTCGCCTCTTCCAGAATAGTTCAGAACAACAAGTTCCTCTTCGTCAAACTCTTCCCTGTGATTCACCATATAGGCGATAGCATGAGCGGTTTCAAGAGCCGGTATCAAACCCTCAGTTCTGCACATGACTTTAACCGCTTCAAACACCTCCTTATCAAAAGCGTAGTGAGCCTCCATCCTTCCACTTTCAGCTAGAAATGATATTTCGGGACCTCTTCCAGGATAGTTGAGACCCGCAGCCCTTGTCTTTGACGGCTTTATTTGTCCATTTTCATCTTGCATAACTTGCATTAGGGCGCCATGCAGAATCCCGGGCTTCCCTATCTGGAAAGCAGCAGCATTGTTATCGGATTCTAGGCTTTCGCCTCCGCCCTCAACAAAGACGAGCTTGACATCTTTATCTTCAATGAATGGTCTGAAGGCTCCCAGAGCATTGCTTCCTCCGCTGCCGCAAGCCACCATCGTATCTGGCAATCTGCCCTCTTTTTCTAGTATCTGCTCTTTGATTTCCTTTCCGATTACGCTCTGAAATTTTGCAACAATCTCTGGAAATGGATGGGGACCCACAGTTGATCCCATAAGATAATGGGTGGTTTGTGAACAGGCGGTCCATTTTCTCAAAGTGTCAGAAACAGCATCCTTTAGAACTCCCATCCCGATGTCGACAGGAGTTACTTTTGCTCCCAGCAGTTTCATCCGTTTCACGTTACTCGCCTGCCTCTTAATGTCCTTCACGCCCATGAAGACCTCTGTCTCTAACTCGCAGACATTCCCTGCCATGGCTGTTGCAAGTCCATGCTGCCCTGCTGCAGTCTCTGTGATCAACCGTGACTTTCCCATTTCCTTTGTCAAAAGCGCCTGACCTAAAGCGTTGTTGAGTTTATGTGAGCCTCCACACACTAAATCTTCCCTTTTGAGGTAGACTTTGCATCCGATGAGCTTGCTGAAGTTCTTCGCGTAATAGAGTGGGGTTGGTCTTCCAGCATAATCTCTCAATAATCCGTTAAGCTTCTCTTGGAATTCAACGGTTGGGTAATGCTTTTCAAAAGCTGCTTCCAACTCGATGAGAATCGGCATCAAGACCTCGTTTATGTACTGTCCGCCAAACTTCCCGAACTTTCCTTTTTTCACATTAACACACCTGCTCAATTGTCTGGTAATTTAATCTCCTTTGCATTTTCAACAAAAGCCCGAATCTTCTCATGATCCTTAACTGCTGGTCGGAGTTCAACGCCGCTAGCAACATCGACAGCGTAGGGTTGAACCGTGAGAATGGCTTCTTTGACGTTTTCAGGCTTCAATCCTCCTGCCAAGATTACTGGAAGGGGTGCAACAGCTTCCTTGATCTGCCTGCTTAACGTCCAGTCATGAACCCTGCCTGTTCCACCGTATTGACCCTTAGTGAAGGAATCCAAAAGGACCGCGTCAAAAGTTTTTAAATCCTCTATGACTGTTTCTTTCAGAGCATCTTTTGTTACGTAGATGGTTTTTATCAGGCGGGTATCTTTTATCCTCTCACGAATTTCTGAAGCATCAAAATTCTTTTTTCCATGAATCTGGATAGCTGTCGGCTTTAACCCTTCACAGATTTCAACAAGCCCATTGATGTTCGGAGGCGCCATAACCACCACACTGTCAACGAAGATTGGCACCTGCCGCAGCAGCCTCTCAGCCCTTTCTAGCGTCAGATTTCTTGGCGATGAGGGAACACCCACAAGAAACCCGACAGCATCCGCTCCCGCAGCTACAGCAAAGGCTAAGTCTTCTTCTCTGGTTATTCCACAGATTTTTACTCTAACGCTTCTCAATGGGCAGTAACAAACTCCTTAACCTTTTTTTCGATGTTGTCAGCCATCATGATCGATGACCCGATTAAAAAAGCTTGAGCACCACATCTGCGGAGAAAAAGTAGGTCTGCAGGGGTCATCACTCCGCTTTCGCTAACAACAATCTTCTCGTGGGTGCCATATCTTTTCAGGATTCTCTCCGTCATTTTAATGTCAACTTTAAGCGTTCGTAGGTCTCGATTGTTGATTCCAATCAGATCTGCATCGGTTTCTATGGCTGATTGGAACTCGTTTTCGTTGTGGGTTTCCAGCAGCACCTCAAGATTTCTGGCGTGCGCCTGCGAAATCATCTCTTCAAGGCTACGTTCGCAGTATTCCCGTTCGAAGAGGGCTTCTATCAGAAGAACAGCGTTGGCGCCGATTCTTGAAGCGGTTTCAAGCTGCAATGGATTTATGATTATGTCTTTCATGAGAATTGGAAGCTTCACTGCCTTTCTGACTTTTGTTAGGTAATTAATGGAGCCGCTGAAATGTTTTGGCTCTGTCAGAACTGATATTCCTGTTGCTCCGCCGTTTTCCATGGCTACTGCAACTTTCTCTGGATCAAAGCTTTTTCTGATGGTTCCTCTGGAGGGTGATGCGGCTTTAACCTCTGTGATTACTGCGTTTTTCTTGTTTTCAATAATCGCCTTTCTGAGGCTAACGGAAGAGAATGTGTCCTGAGTTGAAACTTCGTAGTAGCCTTCAGTGACGGTTTCTTTGGCATCCCGTGCTAGTGTATCAAGAAAATCAGGCATGTTCCGTCTCCAACTGTTCAAGCTTTGATAGGTCTCCGTGGGAGAATTTGATTAGTTCCTTGAGTTTCCTGTAGGCGGCGCCGCTTTCAATTGATTCGTGGGCTACTTCTATTCCATAACCGAAATCTTCAGCTTTGCCCGCTGCGATAATAGCTGCAGCTCCGTTGACTTGAACTATTTCCCTTCGCGGATCATCCACGTCACAGCAACCATGCAAGATTTTGAATGTAATTCCGGCGCTTTCATCCGGCGTGGTTCCTTTTATCTCTTCTATTTTCGCCAGTTTGACGCCGAAATCTTTTGGAACCATTTCCCTTGTTGTAACCTCATCCCTTCTTAACCATGAAATAACCGTCTTTCCAATGGTGGATATCTCATCTAACCCATCTAAACCATGGACAACCATCGCTTCTTCGCAACCAAGATTCTTCAGAGAATAGGCTAGAGGCTCTGTTAATCTAGGATCATAAACTCCCAGCAGTTGGGCATTGGCATCCGCCGGGTTCGTCAGGGGACCAAGAACATTGAATACGGTTCTGATGCCCAGCTCTCTTCTTGGACCAATAGCATGTTTCATGGCTGGATGAAACGCAGGAGCAAACATGAAACCCACACCAACCTTCTCGATAGCCTTCTCAACGTCATTAGGTGTCATTTTAAGGTTAAGCCCAAGCCTCTCCAGAACATCGGCGCTGCCGCATTTGCTGGTGACTGATCTGTTTCCATGCTTAGCCACTGCAATATCTGCTCCAGCAACGACAAAAGCCGCGGTGGTGCTGATGTTGAATGTTTTAATTCTGTCTCCTCCGGTTCCGCAAGTGTCAACTAACCTTCCCTTTACGCTGGGATGAATTCGGTGACAACATTCTTTCATAACTGCAGTGAAAGCTGTAATCTCGTCAGCAGTCTCACCCTTCATTCTTAGAGCGGTCAAGAATGCGCCTATTTGGGCGTTTGTTGCTGAGCCAGACATGATTTCTTTCATGCTTGCCGTAGACTCTTCGTAAGTTAAGTCGGCGCCATTAACCAGTTTTCGTATGCTTTCCTTGATCACCAATCATCACCTAGCTTCAAGAAAATTTTTGACAATCTTTTTTCCATCCTCACACAGTATAGATTCAGGATGAAATTGCACGCCTTCAATGGGATAGGTCCTGTGACGGACTCCCATAATCTCGCCATCGTCAGCAGATTCAGCTGTTATCTTGAGGCATGAAGGAATAGAACTTCTGTCTCCAACAAGAGAATGATACCGTGTTGCCGTGAACGGATTTTTAACACCCTCAAAAACGCCTTTTCCATCATGTTTTATCCTGCTAGTTTTTCCATGCATCAGCCGCCTTGCCTGCACGATTTTTCCACCGAACGCATAAATTATCCCCTGATTCCCCAAGCAAACTCCTAATGTGGGTATCTTACAGCTCATCTGCTGCAGAATGCTAGAGCAAACTCCGAAGTAGCGTGTTTCTTCGGGTGTGCCTGGGCCTGGAGAAATGACTATGCGCTGGGGTTTCAGTTGCATAGCTTGTTTAAGGTTTATTTGGTCGTTTCTATAAACAACGGGGTCTCCTCCGAGTTCTCCAATGTATTGGACAAGATTATAGACGAAGGAGTCATAATTATCGATAACCAACACTTTCATTCTTTTCCACTTCCTGAAACTTCTAACGCTTTGATTAACGCCTGAGCTTTCTGCTCTGTTTCGAACCATTCTCTCTCCGGATCAGAATCTGCCACTATACCCGCTCCCACCTGAATGTGCGCTTTGTTTCCATTGGCAATGAGGGTTCTGATGTTGATGGCGAAGTCTGCATTGCCGTTGTAGGAGAAGTATCCTACAGCTCCAGCGTATGGTCCCCTTCTTGTCGGCTCAAGTTCTTCGATTATCTCCATTGCCCGGACCTTGGGGGCTCCTGAGACTGTGCCGGCTGGAAAAACGGCTCTCAGCGCGTCGTAACAGTCACATTCGTCTCTGAGGTCGCCGACAACCCGTGAAACGATGTGCTGTACGTGACTGTATTGATGCACCTTCATGAATTCTGGGAGGTGAACGCTTCCAAACTTTGACACTTTTCCAATGTCGTTTCTGCCCAAGTCCACTAGCATCACATGTTCAGCCCGTTCCTTGGGGTCTGACAGCAACTCTTCTGTCAGTCGTTTGTTCTCGATGGGATTTTTTACGTGAGGTCTTGTGCCTGCTATTGGAAAAGTTTCAACGCCCCTGTTTTCGACTCTTACAAGCATCTCAGGGCTTGATCCAACTATCTGATGTTCGCCAGATTTCAGAAAGTACATGTACGGTGATGGATTTATCTCTCTGAGGTTGCGATAGAAACCAACCAGGTCGCCTCTAATCTGAAAATCGTAACGTTTGGAGAGAACAACTTGAAAAATGTCGCCAGCGGTCACGTATTCTTTCGCTTTCTCCACGGCTCTCTCAAACCGCTCCTTAGATATGTTGACTTTCAGTTGCTTATGGGACAAACCTTCATCATCGTCTGGCTCTTGTAGTAGTTTATCGATTTCTGCCAGCCGATTTTCGTTCAAATAATAGTAGAATGCTTGCTTGTTTCTGTGGTCATAAACGATGCCGTCATCGAAAACCCCGACCTCAATGTCAGGGAAGTTTTGGTCGTCGAGTGCCCTTTCAGGCAGTTTTTCCCAGCATCGAACCGCATCGTAGGAAATATATCCTACAGCTCCGCCGACGAATCTTTGCTCCTTAAAACCAGGTCGGTTTCTGAGTGTTTTTTGGATTACAGCCAATGGTTCGTTGACTTTTTTTCTCTCTTCTTCGCCGGTTCTTTCGTTACGGATAACCGCTTCTCCATTCTTGATTATGATTGTTAAAGTTGGGTCGAATCCTATGAATGAGTATTGTGACAGTTTCTTTGGTCCCTCAATTGACTCGAGAATATACACGTTTTCGTAGTTGTTGTAGAGTTTCGAGAAGATTTCTAGAGGCGGCTTTTCAAAGGAGAGTTTTCTAACCCTCAACTGATGAGTGAGTGTAAGCATCTTTGACATGTTCGATTTCTGAATGCCAAACATTATCCCTCATGCCGCAACTCTCCCAAGGAACACTGATAGACTATAACGTTATATTTAAACCTTCTGAGTATAAAAACGTGCTTTACCCCTTTTTTAAGCACCCCTTCTCGGACAATAGGAACTAGGATAGCCCTATTTTTAGAAGAACTAGGAGGAACTGTTAACATCCTCTTTGCAGTTTCGTAAAAACAAGTCCACTTCTGAAAGCAGATGCGTAACTTTAATTAACGTCTCGTGGAATTGTATGAACTGAATCGCCATGAGTATTCGGAAGAAAAAAAAGAAAGAAGGAGCACGCATGCCCGCTCAAGGCGCTGGGCTTCTGAGATTCTTTGAAGAGGACACCATGGGCGTTAAGGTTAAACCTGAATTAGCTGTTGTCTTAGCCGTAGCCCTTGTAGTAGCCAGCATTTTGGCAACGGTCTTTTTCTGATTGATTCTACTTTTCATGCAGAACTTCGATGCGTTGAACAGCGCTTAGGTTAACAAAAACTTCGCTTCTGTCTTCTCTGCTTACAATCTGCGGCACAGGCTGAGCTATCGTAGACCGCAACGTCACAACTTCAGCGTCAGAAAGCCAGATTCCCGGAGGTTCTCTGGTTACAGCGGCTAAGGTTCCTTCAAATCCGTAAGAAGGGTCTAAAATCGCAACCATCTTTCGCCCAACGTGTCGCTCAAGAATCTGAAACACTGAAGGAGGAGGAAGTCCGGATTTTGACATAGCCTTTCAATTTACTTTGAATTTGGCATAAAAGCTTTTACGCCCCAAAATTATGATTTTAAACATGCTTTTTGGGGTTTGCCTCCGATACTGGTGTCCAGTTTGGCAATCTTTATTCATAAAAGTGTCAATAGAATTTTCCTGATATAATCCCAATTATGTAAAAACGGTTCTATGTTACGTTTTTCGCGGCACATTTAAGTAGACCTAAGGAGGCAGAAGTATAACATTAATATTTTTGAGCGTTTTCTAGAATGATAATGGCAGAGAGGCGTCAATTTGACCAACGATTCAACGGATAAATACATCGACAAGGTTGTGAAGCGATATTCCAAACTGTTTGGGCTTCCCTCCCAAAGCAAAATCACCGTTTATCTTGCAGTCCTGTCTCTGCACGGCGGAATCCTATCCATACTGCCTTTGAATATTTCTCTCGAAAACTTTGTTGTTGGTTTAGGCTTCGGAGCAAGTTTTCTCGTCCTAACCTTACTTTCAGACTTTATAATCAGCCGCAGTTCCATGAAAAATGACCTTATTTTCAATTTGAGAAGATGTTCGGCTCTCTCTTTCTTCTCCTCTCTCGTATGGTTTGGAGTGCTTCTTCTCGGCAGCTTAATTAGCGGTCTTCTTGGAGCTCCAGAACTTTGGATCAGATTTTTCTTTTTGGGTTTCAGTGGAGCCCTGATTCTTCGTCTGTTGGTTCTTTCCGTTACCTCCTTCGCAGGATTTGGAGGAACCCTTTTCTCTTCTCTCTTACAGCCCGCCTTAGTTGCGCTTCCCATCTTTTTTATGGGCTCTGCAATTGGGTATAACCTAGAGATGCAACTTCTAATATTTGCTTTAACTTCTGTTTCTGTGGCTCTCTTGACCGTGTTTGCTTTCAAACACTTCATGGATCGAGTGGGTACGGGAACCCTTGGTATCGCCTCCTCCGTCCTCTTCAAAGCCTTTTTAGCCAACTGGACAGAGGATCTTATCGCACCCATGGAGACTTTCTTTGAGAAGCTCGGCAACAAACAAGACGTCAAAGTCTCTTTGTTGACTTTTAGAGCCGGCGAAAAGATAAAGGCGGTGATTGTTGTTCCAGCCCTGCATCCGGGTCCATTCAAGAACCTTGGAAGCAGCCTCCTCCCATCTTTGATTCAAACGACCATACAAAACAAGTTTGATTGCGTTGTTTCTGCTCCTCACGGCTTAGTAGGTCACGAATTAGATGTTTCCACCCAGCCTGAAAATCAAAGAGTTGTACAGAGCATACTCGGATTCATGGGCTCCTCATCCACCCATTCTAAAGCCACCCCCATGGTTCGAACCGAAAGCGCTGATGCAAAAGCTAGCTGCCAAATATTCGGAGACTGCGCTTTTCTAACGTTAACCACAGCGCCGAAAACTATTGAAGACCTTCCCCCGGAACTGAATTCCTTAATTGTCAGCGAAGCTGAAAAACGGGGGCTTTCCGCTCTTGCGATCGACGCCCATAACAGCATGGGTGGTTCATTCGACCGAGATTCTGCTGTTACATCCTTCAGTGAAGCTTCTGTGGATTGTCTCGAAAAAGCGCTGAAATGTAACAATTCATCCTTCAAAGTGGGAGCGGCAACAGTTGTGCCCCAAGAGTTCACGGTTCAGGATGGAATGGGTCCTGGAGGCATAAGCGTGATTGTTGTGGAGGTCGGTGAGCAGAAGGCAGCGTATGTAACCATCGACGGAAACAACATGGTATCGGGGTTGAGAGACAAAATCCTCTCGGCGCTAAAAGAACTGGGAATAGATGACGGAGAGGTTCTCACCACTGACACCCACTCGGTATGCGGCATGATACGGTCTGCCCGAGGCTACAATCTGGTGGGCGAAGCAATTGATCACTTGAAACTCATCAGTTACATCAAAGAGGCAACTAACCGCGCTTTAGATAGCATGGAGCCTGCAGAGGCATCGTGGCGCACTGAAGTAATCCCTGCTGTTAAAGTCATTGGGGAGCAGCAGATAACAGAACTGACTGTTTTAGCTGACAAAACAACAGAACGCGTTAAACGGGTCGCCGTAATCCTCTTCCCCACGGCTGCTATATCTTTGACTCTGCTTCTACTTTTTCTCCTTTAGAGATCAGATCATCAAATTGAACGAAAACGATTTTTGTGCATACCGCTTTTGAAAATTTCCGAAAACCTTATTCTTCTAGCTGCTCTTTTTCAAGATAGGTGTTGTGTTTTGAGTTCAAAGGATGAGTTAGTTAATCTTTTCAAGAATCAAATCAAAATTGAGCAAACCATTGTTGACTCCGTGAAAAAAGGGTTAGTTGAAATCGAGAATCCGGCTGTCAAGGGAGTTCTGAAGGGAATTTCTTTAGATTCCTTGAAGCACGCGGAAATGTATTCCTCCGCGATTAACCTGTTAACCAGTGTTCCGCAGGCTCTGACAGAAGGAAACCTTGACAAACAGAGAGAACTTGTGGAGAAGCACATACGGTTAGAGGCGGAGATCATACAGAAACTCAGCGAGGCGATTCCCTCCATCCAGAACGAGAAGGTTAAGCTTCTCCTGAATGCAATATTATCGGATGAGAAGAGACATCACGCCCTCCTTCAGAAAGTCTTGGAAATTCTCGTTAGAGGCGAAACCATAACCGACAATGAATGGTGGGATGTCATGTGGGAAAACGTTCCGTTCCACGGAGCCCCAGGCGGATAGAAGAAACCTAAGAAGAAACCTTGGTGACCTGAAAAATAATGCAATACTTTTCTTTGTTGTAAGATTCACGTATTTCCTTGATCATTTGCTGCTTCAACGCCATTGTAAGTTGACGAATTTGGCTCTGCTCTACCTAGCTCCTGCCGATAACCGTTCTGTGCGGCTTTGTCAAAGCATCTCTAGTTAAGATCTCTTCTGGATTCATTCCCCAAGCACGTATAATCTCCTTTAAGGCGTCGATCTTGCTGAGAGAGTGTCTGTTCTTGAGGATTTAGGTTTTTGTATTCTTTCTCTAGCTTAAACGATTATATTTTTGCCTAATCATCTAAACTGTACAGCTTCGCACGTGCTTTCTTAAGAATAGCCAGTTTCGCAATTTTTTCTTTGTTCACTTTACCCTTAGCCAAATCGAGGCTGTCAAATAGTTTTTTGCCAACATCCGATCGCACTATTACAGTCGAGTATCCCTCATCGCTACCCACCGCACCAACAGAAATATCCGAATATTCTGCAGTGAAGTCAGGACAAAAGAAGCATCTTGGTTCAACAGCGTTACTCAATTCTTCTACTTTCACAGAGTAGTCCTTTCCATCGACTCGAACAATATATTTTCCCTTGTGGATCCGAGTTTTCTCCGCTCGGTCCAAATCAACATCTAATAGTTTCGCTGTTTCTTCTTTGAGCTTTTTATATTCGAAGCATTCAAAACAGAACAATCCTACTATGGTTAGTTCTAGATCTGCATATTCCTGTAGGAGAATCTGCTGTATCCTTCTTGCGGCTCGAACTTGGCAAGCTGTACCAACGAGGGCAATTTTTCTCTTTCCTTTCGCTATCAACTCTTCTAATTTTGACATAATTGGAACCCGCATGTATTTTGTTCCTTTAGCCTCCATTATTTCATCGACGTTTTCTGCGATCACTGCTTCCGCCCAATAACCATCTGTTCGCTTAACTACTATAGCAGCATCAAACATGCCCTTCTCCATGCCAGAAACCAGCAACGCAGTAGCCACTCCGCCATCTTGCCCTTCTATCGAACTTTTGGCTGAATATAATTCCATGTAAACTCCAAGATTTTCGTCTGCAGTTCCTTTCAAGAATTGCTGCTCAATTCTTCTCGCTTCTTCCTCGCCCATTAGATACCCGAGTGTGTAGCTTTCAAGATCAATTCTTGCGGGGCAAACGAAGTTGCAGGTGCGGCATCCTGCACAGTAGTCCGCATTCAGTTTCATCAGTTTTTTTATTTTTCGCTTATCAGATGCTTCTTTGATTAATGCAGGGCTTAATCCATTACTACACATCGTCATACATACGCCGCATCTTATACAGTCGTAGGTTTTGACGGTAGTAAATTGTTTGGCTTTTGGACGTTTTGGTTCAATCTTTTCTTTTCCAGTGGGACGCTGTTTTCCCACGTTGTCTAGAATTGGCGACGTTAAATTCATTATAACTAGCGCAAGAATCGAGCCGCCTAAGAAGTTCATGTAAAGCTGAATTAAGACGGTTAATACGCCTAAGCCTATTCCGAACATCTTTTGACCCAAGTGGGTTAAGGGTGTAGTGGCGGGGTCGGTGGCCATGAAGAACGCCAAGAAAATCGAGCTGTCCATGAATAGGTGAAACAATATTCTAGTTATCATGTCTCCACCGTAAACGTAGCCGGTAACGATGGAGAGCAACAGGGTGGTTACTAGATACGCCAGAGTTATTCTCCATTTAATATACCCGCGGAGAATTGCAAACAGGGCTATTCCTACTGCGATTACGGCGATGCCTGAAACGCCGCCTATCCAACCGTGATACTTCTGCACTAGCATGGTGTAAAGAATGTCTGGTAGCGGGTTATCGGGTGTACCATAGGTATAGGGATACATAGGGTCCAAGTTAGGATCCCCATAGGATGAGATTATAGCACGCGCATCGAGACGATTTTGCAGGTCTAAAGCTCCCGTATGATCTGTGGGTATTAGGGCTGAACTAGAAACCATAATTAGTAAGCCAATAATCAGAAGTTTCGCGATTGCAGCGGGATTCACGTATTTTCTTCCAGCCAATCCTTGAATTTTCTTGAAAACAATCAATCCTACCGCTGAAATCAAAGCAGGGTACAGATATTCATCAATGCTAGCACCTCCCAGTATCGAGAATTCTTCAGTGGTCATTGGTGCCGTACCTAAAGAGTATGATAGGGTAACGATTAAGCCGAAGACAGCCGCAGACCTTGTGTTTAGGGATCCCTTTTTTCCCATTACCCACGAGAGCAGATAGTCACACACTACAGCGACTGAAACCGAAATTACGGCGATTATAATTGAATCAAAACCAAATGAAATGAAAGATACAGCTACGAGAATACAGAGAGCAATAAACGTATATTTCATCAGCAAATCCTTTGTCATCGGAGCTTCAACAGAAGATTGTATTTCCATCTTCCATAGCCTCTTTTATGTTGGTCAGCTCTTTTAAAGCTAAAATATAAGCTTTTGGACAGTATTAATGTGCGCGCGCATAATTCACCTTCCGAGAATCGCTCTTTCTTCGTGTCTCCTGTAGGCTTCTTCAATCTCTTTTGTGCTCATTCTTGCGTAGTGAGCTGGCATTTTTTCCGACGTCCAACCGAACCATTTTATAAGCAAAAGGATTGTATTAATTCCAGTCTCAGTAACCAGCTGAGAAGCTCTCTCTCCTCTAAATCTATGAGGAAACCAATCCTTGTCAATTCCAACAACAGTCTTGTAAAGTTTGCCGTATTTAAAATCAAAAAGCTGTCCTTCCTTCTTCTTGTTAACCCACTGCATCGCGCGCGCGCATTTTATAACAGCCCAATTGAAAGAAATTCTTCCAGTCGTATATTTCTCTAAAGGTTTATTCACAATAGCCCCTATCAAAGCTGATTTCACTATGAACCATTGGATAAGGGAAAAACATTTTGATGTCAGCCTTCTTTTGAAGGCACGTGAAAATATTATTGTGAATTTGTATCCAAAGAAAGCAGAGAACGTTTTTCCAACACTATAGATGGATGAAAAAGTATCTGAATACCTAAAAGCCACCATCTTAAACTATTATCTATAGCCTAAAAAAGCCTTAAACAACGGTTTCTAAAGCTGGACAAAACCTCATTCTCATAGTGTAAATTGGATTCTACGGTAATTTCGTAGAAATTCGGATAAATCCAATAAACAGGGTTTTACAGTAGACCGTCCAAAGGTTAAGCTATCTCGCATGCTTTCAATAGTTTTTGCCAGCGTCTGTCAACTTCTTTCTGGATAGCTTCCAGAACATACCTGTTTTCCGGCTTGAATAGATGTCTGAATCTTCCCTGAGTTTTCAGGTACAGCTCCACCGGCATCTTCATCTCCGGATTCCGCGCTATGGCCTTGCTTGCGGCTGAGAGCTTGTATTCGCCATATTCAGCTTCCCAGAGTGGGAAGACGCATGTTTGCACTGCCAGACCAGAGATTTCAACGGATTTTGCTGTTTCGCTTCTCCAGCCTCTTGGGCATGGAGCAAACACATGGAGGAAAGCTGGTCCGTTTACTTCCATTCCTTTTCTGGCTTTTACAACTAGGTCTTTCCAGTGTAATATGCTGGCTGTGGCGACGTAGGGCATTTCGTGGGCAACCATTATGTCGGCTATGGGCTTTTTGCGTTCAGTCTTTCCTGGGATAACCTTTCCTGCTGGCGAAGTTGTTGTCCATGCTCCCATTGGGGTGCCGCTGCTTCTCTGTATGCCTGTGTTCATGTAGGCTTCGTTGTCGTAGAGCACGTAGAGAAAGTCGTGTCCTCTTTCAACGGCGCCGGATAAAGCTTGGATGCCTATGTCGAAGGTTCCGCCGTCTCCGCCGAAAGCAACAACATCCACTTGATCATATTTCAGTTGCCCCTTCTTTTTCATAACTTTAAGTGCAGCTTCTATGCCAGCCGCGTTGGCAGCCACGTTCTCGAAGGCAGTGTGTATCCACGGTATCTTCCAAGAAGTATATGGGTAGATTGTGGAGACTACTTCCATGCATCCTGTGGAGTTGGTGGCTATGATTGGGCCTCTTGCAGCCTTCATTATCAAGCGGAGAGCTATAGCCGGACCGCATCCAGCGCATGCTCTGTGTCCAGAGGCGAAGAGTTCAGGTGTTTGACTGAATTCTTTAGCTGTGAATTTCCATTCTGCCAATATTTTCACCTCATTACTCCCTTAATCCAATGAATTGAACTGGGTCTTTGATTTGTCCTGTTTCCGCAATCTTCTGTAGGTCTCGGTAGATGCTGTCGATCATGTAGGGTGGCGTGTCCCTTCCTCCTAAACCGTAGATGTAATTTACAAGAGGCGGCTTGTTGGGTAAGTCATAGAGAACATGGCGGATTTCATGGAACATGGGTCCTCCGTTTCCGCCGAAACTGCATGCTCTATCCATTACTGCAACCGCCTTCTTGCCTGAGAGGCAGCTGATTATGTCTTGTGCTGGTAGTGGTCTGAAAACCCTCATTTTGAGCAGTCCGGCTTTGATTCCGTTTTCGCGCAGTTCGTCTACAGTCATTTTTACTGTGCCTGCGGTTGAGCCTATACATACTGTGGCTATTTCTGCGTCGTCAAGTCTGTAGGGTTCAACTAAACCGTTTCCGTAGCTGCGACCGCTCTGTTCAGCATACTCGTCGTGAACCTGCTTGATGACTTCAACGGCTCTTCTCATGCCTTCTTCCTGCTGTCTCTTATGCTCAAAATAGTAGTCGTAAAGGTCAAGCGGCCCAATCGTTAAGGGATTCTCTGGGTCCAGCTTGAAAGGAACCATCTTCCCCTGGTGATTCATTACCAGTGGAACGTTTCGGGTTCCAACGAATTTTTTCACAACTTCGGCTGGAAGAACATTCACGTTTTCTAACGTGTGACTTAAGACGAAACCGTCAAGACCAACCATCGTAGGAAGCATTATCTCTGGATTCTCAGCTATCCTGAAGGCTTGAATTATCGAGTCGTAGGCTTCTTGGCTGTTTTCAGCGTAGATTTGTATCCATCCCATGTCTCTTGCAGCCATGCTGTCCGAGTGGTCACAGTGAATGTTGATCGGAGCTGACAACGCTCGGTTTACAACTGACATGACAACAGGGGCTCTGCAGCCTGAAGTTACGCCCAACATTTCATGCATCAACGCCAAACCCGCTGATGCTGTGGCAGTGAATGTTCTTGCGCCTGTTGCGGATGCGGTTAGGCAGCATGTCATGGCGCTGTGTTCTGATTCTACGCAGACAAAAGCTGTTTCTACTTCGCCGTTGGCTACGTATTCGCTGAATTTTTCAACGATTATGGTTTGTGGTGTAATCGGGTAGGCAGCTACCACATCCACGTCGCACTGTTTAACAGCGTAGGCGACGGCTGCGTCTCCGTTCAAGGGCAGTGTTTTCTGTTCAATCTTAGCCATTTTCTGCTCACTCCTTTCCTCCCATGACCATTTCTATGGCTTCTGCAGGGCATTCGTTGGCGCAGATTCCGCATCCTTTACAGAAGTTATAATCAAATATCATGTCGTTTGTCTCCGGATCATATTTTATGGCGCCGTCTGGGCAGTATATGTGGCAGAGCATGCAGCGGACGCATTTTTCTGTGTTCCAAACTGGCTTGTTAGCGCTCCAATCTCCGGTTTTGTATTCTGTGCTAGGAATCCAGCATACGCCAGCTAAAGGAATTTCTTTCCATCCTTTTTTTTCTGGGGTCATTCAGATTTTGCCTCCTTGTAAGCTTCTTTTATGATTCCAATGTTTTTTTCTGCTAGTGGACCTGGAAAACGAGCTTTCACGGCTTTTTCTATGCTTTCCATTTTCACTATCTGTGTTGCACGGGCGACTGCTCCCAGCATGGCTGTGTTAGTGATGAATCTTCCAAGAATCCTCATAGCTATGTCAGTAGCGGGAACTACCCAAACTGTTCCCTCAGTCATTTTCAGTTCTTCCTTAATCTTGTTTGGTTCTTTGGATGTATTTACTATGAGAATTCCTTTTTCGCCTAAACCATCTGTTACCGGAACGGTTGCCAGAAGGGTTGGATCCATAACTACTGCGAGACTTGGATTATAGACTGCGCAATGGAGCCTTATCGGTTTGTCGCTGATACGCGTGTAAGCTTTTACTGGTGCTCCCATTCTTTCAGGACCGAATTCTGGAAAGGATTGGATGTATTTTCCTTCGTGGATTGCAGCCCGTGCCAGAAGCTCGCTTGCTGTCCATGCTCCTTGACCGCCTCGTCCGTGCCATCTGAACTCTTTGAGGGGCAATAAATTTCCTCCAAACAGCATCTCACGTACTCAAGTGAATTAGGACATACATATTGCTGCCTCTCTTATATTTTTGGGGGAAAATGTTTCTGTAGGGGTTTCTTTTGTGTTTTCGTTATTTTGTTATACTTGGACTCAATTTTTGAGAGGGATTCTTGCGGTTTGAAGTTCAAACGGAGTCGAATACCGTGTAAGTGGTCCCTTTTTCAGAGACCGAAAGTGAAAGAGGTTTATGTGAAAAAATATAAGAGGCTATATGGCAACCTAAAGTTTAATCCATGACAGATGTTGTTTGTTAATACATGAGGTAATGAATTTTGGTTAATAAAGGCGTAAAACCTGAAGAGGAGACACCCCAAACAGAGAATGCTGTTCTTATCGGCAAAAAACCTGTGATGAACTATGTAACTGCTTGTATAACCTTCTTCAATAGTGGCGAAAAGCAGGTGATTGTTAAGGCAAGGGGAAGAGCAATCTGCAGAGCAGTTGACACTATCGAGTTGCTTCGCCGCGCCTTTGTTAAAGACTTGGAAATAAAACGTATCGCCATAAACACCGAAGAACTGGTTAGAACTGAAGGTGGACAAAAATCAAACGTTTCAACAATTGAAATAGCTGTCAGTAAAGCCGAATCCAAACAGCCTCAAGAAGAGGAATAGACTCCCCAATTTACATAACCGCTCAATCCTTTGCGATATTTCTTATTACTTTAGGCTATTGGTAGAAATTGTTTCAGGGGTCTCAGATATCTATAAAAATGGTGTGATTTAATGGATTGTTATTGGTGAGATACTTGCCTGACTATCCTAAGATGGTTGTTCGTCCTCCTGGTCCGAAGGCTAGAGCGGTCGTTAAAAGGGACTCGGATACGATTTCGCCTTCGTATACTCGTTATTATCCGCTTGTGGTGGATTCTGGAAATAACTGTATAGTGAAAGATGTGGACGGAAACGAATACATCGACTTCAATTCCGGATTGGCGTGCCTAAACGTGGGACACAACCACCCCAAGGTTGTCAAGGCAATAAAAAGTCAATGCGACAAATTTCTTCACTACTCTAACACCGACTTCTATTATCAAGAAACCGTGAATCTAGCCGAAAAATTGTTCGAAATAACTCCCGGCACTTTCCAGAAAAGAATCCACTTCGGAAACAGCGGAGCAGAAGCTATAGAAACAGCAATCAAACTTTCCAAATGGCACACCCGAAAACACCAATTCATCGCCTTTATCGGCGCATTTCATGGCAGAACATGCGGCGCCACAGCTCTTACAGCCAGCAAACCAACCCAAAGAAGACACTACTTCCCCCTGCTTCCGGGAATAACCCATGTGCCCTACCCGTACTGTTACCGCTGCCCCTTCAACCTATCATACCCCGAATGCAACTACAGATGCGTAGACTTCATAGATGAACAGGTTCTGCAAAAATACTTGCCTCCAGAAGAGGTTGCCGGCTTCGTCTTCGAGCCTATCCAAGGCGAAGGCGGATACGTGGTTCCCCCGCCCGAATACTTCCAGCGCCTCAAAAAACTGGCGGACAAATATGGATTACTGCTGATCGCCGACGAGATTCAATCGGGCATGGGAAGAACAGGAAAATGGTTCGCCATAGAGCATTGGAAAACCGAACCTGACATCATTTGCGCAGCCAAATCCTTAGCCTCAGGATTGCCCTTAAGCGCAACCGTGGCTCGAGCCCGGCTGATGGACTGGGAGGCTGGTTCCCACGCCAGCACCTTCGGCGGAAATCCTTTAGCCTGTGCGGCGGCTATGACTGTGATTGATGTAATCAAGGAAGAGAAGCTTCTTGAAAACGCTGAGAAACAGGGCAGCTATATCCTGAAGTGGCTACGAGAATTGAAGGAAGAACAGGAAATCGTGGGGGACATTCGGGGAAAGGGGTTGATGATTGGGGTTGAGTTTGTGGAAGACAAGGAAACCAAGAAGGCTGGGGCAGATCAGGCTAGAGAAGTGATGATCCGCTGCTGGAGACGAGGAGTAGCCATCATAACCTGCGGAGTTTCCACCCTCAGATTGGTTCCGCCGTTAACCATAACCAGAGAACTGGTAGACACAAGCCTAGAAATAATCGGGGACGTTATCAAAGAAGTTGAAAAAGAATCTTCTGCATAAGGCTATTTTTCTGGTTCTTTTATGACCTTTATGCTTCCCCGCTGCCCCAAATGCAGTTCCGGCTTTCCATCCAGCCCCTGGCGCACGTATCCGTGTGAAATCCTGATTGTTTGTTCCCGCTGAATCTTTTCGCCCTCAACCAAGTCTACTTTGTCGTCCCACAAAACCACCCTTAACGTTCCGCTTTTATCCGAAACAATAATGCTGGCAAGCTTTCCCTCTGTCCAGTCTCTGCGCGTAAAGGTTTTAGGAGGATAAACGGCAACAACCTGTCCAGTCACTGTCACATCATTCAATCCGGAAACAAGGTCCTGAATCTGAATTTTGAGCCGAATAGATTCATGAACGATTTTCACCCCCAACTCTGAAGCGACAATCCGCGCCGCGGTTTCATCGGTTAGAAAATCGCCTGCGCCCCTCTTTTTCTTCTCAATCATTTCCAGAATTTCTTTGCGTTTAAGGTCAGAACGAGACGACAATATTCGATTAACGATTTCCTCTAAACTCGTCTTGCTCATTTTATTTGGATTCCTCTTGGACGCTGAACTCGTAATATTATTTTCTTTTGCCCATAGGCTTAGGCACTGTATCACCTGCTTTCTGGGCGATCTTATTGTCTACTACCGTAACTGTTCTTTTGTTTAATCTTGTTTCCTATGTTGCAAAAACGAGGGCTAAAGAAAACTATGCCTCTTCTTCGCTGCTTTCCTCTTTGCCGTAAACCAAATACAAGAAGCCTAGAACCAAAGCTATGAAAATCAAACCTGTTAAAATAAGGAGTATCCAAGTGAAGTAGGCATCCGGGGTCATCATAATCTCTCCTTCGTCTAATATTTGAATGTGCGATATTTAAGGTGTAACCTTTTTCCACTCTTCCATGAGGCAGTCGTAGAGCCTGTCCTCTTCCTCAATCTTGTCATACCATCCCAAAGCATCCGCTATTTTCTGGGCGATGAGGTGATAACAGATGTTTGCTTCTCGGTCCATTACGCGGAAATAGAAATCGTCGCAGGAACAGAAACCCGCGGCTGGCATAATCTGATATTCCCTTTCTCTGCCTACAACTATCCAAACAATCCTGCCGCTGGGGCTAAAAACATACTTTTTCACTCGCTTCTCCTTTATGGTCTCCCATGCCTTAGTGAACTGTGAACCAAATGCCTCTGAAAGCTGAGTTAGCTGGTTATCCGTTACCTCTCCATTGGTTTTTGCTTCCTCGCAAACTTTTTCGAGTACCTTGATTTCTTTGGGCACTTTCACCGTTTATCTATCCTTCAGAGTGTTATGACCTTCTAGGTAGAAGCGATTTGTGTTTCAGCAGCGGGATTCGATGAGCCGTTTTGTTGGGTTATTCGATTTTTATCTGTTCTCCGCTGGACTTCTTTTTCGCTTCGATTTTGGGTACTGTAACCTCTAGCACTCCATTTTTGTATGCTGTTTTAGCCTTCTTCGGCTCAATTTTTGATGGCATTTCAATTTCTTTGAAATACTTGCGTTCAGGAGCCTCAACAGAAATCGTTAATTTGTCCTCTGTTCCATGCAATTTAACATCTTCTTTTTCCACCCCAGGCAATTCTACTATGACCTTTATCTCCCCGTTTGTGTCGATTATGTCCACAAGCGGTTCCCGTTCTTCCTTTACGTCGAGGCTTGGTCTGGTGAAGCCAAATTCTTCGGGTTTGCTTGAAGGCTTGACGTTGCCAAATTCCCGTATTTTCGGTTTTCCATCCGGTCCAATGGTCATGCTGTAGCCGTAAACGAAGGGTCCCCACTCGGGTATAGTTGAGCCGTCAGGAAGCTTGCGTTCACGTTTCAAGTCTTCTGGGATGCGAGTTTTAAATTGGCTGAACTCCCTCTCCATCATCTCCTCCATTTCCTTCATCATCTCTTCGATGTCTCCGAAGAACCAGTTTCCAAAAAATGGAGTGCACTTCTTTCTTTTTCTGAACCATTCCGGCAAGTCATCTTCTGACATTCTTTCACCTTCATAAGTACGTACGTTTAGGAATTCATTAAAACTTTTCTGAACTAACCTTCTGCCAAATGATAACTGGAGATGTTTTCGTGTTAACTCAGCGCTTTCAGCTGATCAACTGTTCCCAGAAAGGTTCCGTCCAGAAGATACACCTCTGCATCATCTATGTTTACGCTTCCGGAACGTAATATTGGACCAATAAACGCTCCAGTCTTCTTTTTTCCTCTTTTTCTTTCGTTGATTGGTCTTCCTCCAAGGAACTGGTTGAAGGAAGGCATTATGAAAAGCTGCGAAACATTGACTTTTACCTTGTACTGCTCTTCAAGAACGCCAGAAAGACCCGTGTCCATTTTAATGCCTAAATGGCTGAGAAGAGACTTTGCTAACTGTTCTCCGTTGCATGGTGCCTTGACCAGAACCTGTCTTGTCATCCTGAAGCCCATGGGGTCGCGGATGGCTACTGTGGGATGAACGTGACCTGATATTAGGCTTCTGCATTCTAGGAGTTCTGGCGCTGGCCATGCGTGTCCGTGGAAGAGTCCGACATCTCCGAAACTGACTCCTGTTGGGGGGATGATTTTTACGTTTTCGGGGAGGAGGGGCTCAAGGTTTCCGTCGTGGTTTCCTAGAACAACTTGGATGTCTGAGACTTCTGTTTGTATGTCCTCGAAAAATTCTGGGATGTCCTTCCACTCTTGCATCGCTACCTTTGTGATGGCGTCTTTTACGTCTCCCAGAAATATTACTTGTGTGGGTTTGCATTCTTTGATTAGCTTAAGCAGCGTGTTCTTGATTTTTGGGGTTTGGGATGGAATGTGGACTCCTCTTTGGCTTAGCAGTCTTTCCCAGCCTATGTGAAGGTCAGAGACCACTAGGGCTCGGTCATGATTCTCTTGTAGGAGCAGGGCTGGATACGGCTGTATAGGCTTTATCTGCGTCAAGGTATCACAGAATAAACTCTGGTTTTCTCTGTTAAAAACTGGACTGCTAACCGTCAGCTGTTTAGAGCCTCTCTTATAGCTTCATAGATTCTGTTGTTAGAGGCTGCAATAAATGATAGTCTTTGGGTGGCTGCTAAGGGAACGTTAAGTTCTTCTCCTTCCGGCGAGACAATGATTCCGCCTGCCTCGCGAAGTATAAGATAGGAGGCGACCATGTCGGTTACCCGCAGTTTTCCGCGGATGTCAATGAAGGCGTCTGTGCTGCCGTCTGCAACGTAGCATATCTCCAGGGCGTTGGCTCCGAAATGGCGGAAATGCTTTCCAACCCTGAACAGTCCCTCCAGCTTGGTTACAAGCTCCTCTATCTTGAAGGTGTTCAAGTCAACGCCAATCACAGCATCTTCTATCTTAGACGTTTCAGAGGGCTTGATTCTTTCGCCGTTTTTGAAGGCGCCCCTGTTCTTCTGTGCAGTGTAAGTTATGCCATGAACTAGGTCGGTTACGATGGCTGTTTCCACGTCCTTAAGCCATGGGCTCCTCGAAACTGCGATGACGTTAGCGCTGAATGGTAGTCCTCGGACAGCGTTGGTTGTGCCGTCCACAGGGTCTGTTGTAACATAGTATTCGGATGGAGCATACCCGATCTGTTTGGTTCCAGCCTCTTCGCTGACAAGCGTACACGACACCTCATGCTTGCTTAGGCATTCTATCAGCGCCTTCTCAGCAGCCAAGTCGATCCTTTTTGATGTGTCCCCGCCTGCTCCGACACCAAAACCAACAGCGGCTTTCGGTGAGCCATAATACCTGAGGGCTGCTCTTCTCATCTTCTGTGAGCATTCCTGTATTATTTCCAGCCAATCCATGTTTTTCACGTCTGTTCTGCTTTCGGAAATATAGATGCCTCTTTAAGCTTTTAAACTCCAATGTAAGCGAAAAGACACTTAAGGAAGATTTGATTTTTTGAAACAAAGGGCGGGGGTCGCCGAGCCAGGTCAAAGGCGCAGGCTTCAGGAGCCTGTCCCGTAGGGGTTCGTGGGTTCGAATCCCACTCCCCGCACCATTTCTCTGATCATAGTTGGAGACTAATAATACTTCATTGTTGAAAAACAGCTTTTTCCAGAAAAACATGGAAACATAAAGAGGCTCTGTTATCAAAAACAAAAACAGTTGTCGTCATCGTTGACAGTTGTCTTTATTTTTCAGAATATCTGCGTTTGCATCTTGGGCAACGTTTTAGCAGCTCCTCAAGATTCTTTTCTCTATCAATAAGCCCCAACCTTTCTGCAGATTTCCACTTCTCATCAACGTCTGAGCAGTGCCTGTAGCCTCTTCGTTTCATCTCCTCAACAAGCTCCTCATGACGGTCATACAGGTTATGGACTTCAAGTAGTCCCTTTTCCAAATATCCCTTCACCGTTTTTCCTCAACTAAGCGTTCCAACAAACATATGAATTTCAATATGCTCCCCCAAAAGATGCTGTCTGCACATAATCTTTGGATTTACCATCCACATTCTCATAAACTAACACTGATTAACCTGACATTTTAAACTGTTCCAAAACAACTCAACAATCATATTAGTCTCCTAATAACAGAGCATTGTTGAAAACAGTACTTTTTCCAGTTTTTCTTCACGAAAACTCTTTTACGCTATCACATCAACGAAGAACTCAAGTGAAGGCTCTTGACAGAAACAAGCGACTACGACTCGATATTCGCTGCGTTGAAGAATCCGATACGCCGCCAGATTCTGCTTCTTCTTGAACAAAAAGGCGAAGCATCCTTCACAGACATCCAAAATTCTGTAGGCATAAACGACACTGGCTTGCTCAGCTACCACCTAAAGGAGCTAAATCTTCTTGTTGAACAATCTAGCCGAGGAAAATACCATCTTTCAGAGATTGGACAAACAAGCATGGTACTCTTCCGAAAAGTGGAAAGAGAACAAGAGCGGACAAGCAAAAAGGTTCGTAGTGAAATTGAACGCTACGTCGGCAAAGTCTTCTTTATTTTCCCAATAGTAGCCATCACTTGGATGATTCCACTCAGCGTTGATATCCTCATATCAGTCGAGAACATCTATGCTAGCAACCTCTCATTGTGGCAACTGGCTGGTTTACACCTTGCCGGCTTCTCTGGCATGATAGTAGGTTTAGTGCTGTTTGTCTTTTATGACCGCCACTACTATTCAAAGAACCTAAAAACCAACCTTATTCACGCAACAGTTTTTGCTGTTGGCACATCTTTGTTGGTGTTATTGACCTTCAGTAGCACTCACAACTTCGCCCAAGCAACCCTTGCAATGACAGGAACAGCAAGCAACATTGGAAACCAATGGATAATGGTTATCCTGCGAACTGCCTCCTTCCTTGCAACCGCCCCGCTTGTAACGTATGGCATCGATAAACTGGCGAAAAGACTCTAAAATGCGCTTGATGCAAACTGTTTTAGTTAGGTTTATCTTCCATTCTCTCCTAATTACTGTTAACTAGGCGTTGGCTTCGGTGCGCGATATTATTATTCCGATAGGCGGAACTCGCCCTCCAGAACCAAACAACCAATGTAGCCTATGCAAACGGACAGTGCCTCCCTCACAGCTTACTCGCTGTTCCCGCTGCAAACAACTATTCTGCAAAAGCTGCATAACCGAAGACCTAATTGACGGCAACTATCTGATCTGCCTCAACTGTGCCAGAAGATACGTGGCACCCAAACCAGCATTCAAGAGCAAATACACCCCCCTCACTCTCTACTTGTCAAGAAAAGCCAAATGGACCAGATGGATCAAACTCCCGTTCTCACAAATAGAAGGAATAATCGGCAACAACCTTCCAGAATCCGCCCACCAAAACCCTGAATGGTGGAAAAACAAGAATTCAGTTCACGCCAAAGCTTGGCTCAGCATAGGCTGGAACATAAAGGAAGTAAACCTGAAAGAAAAAACCGTGATTTTCACCCGCCCCGAAATATTAACCCCCAAAAAAGAACATAAACCAAAGAAAACCTCTCCCCTAGTCAACCTTCCAGAATACAAACCAAGAAAAAAGAAGACACCATCCTTGACCCGCATAGCCATAGCACAAGCCAGACTCAAAAACATCTCCCGCAGAAAAGCCTCCATCAGAAAATACCGCGGAAAATTTCGCCCAAAATCCGCCTACGAAAAACGCCTCTGGAAAACAGACGAAAAACCCTAAAACCAACCAAAAACCTGTTTACACAATCCACATTAACGTCACGAAGAGCCTAAACCCCATCAACTGCGCTTGTATAACCGAAACAAATAAAGAAGAACCTTTTCTAATTGCAGAGAGTACAAAAAGAATGTGATCGCATGGGAAAAATTAGGGTTGGCATAGTTGGCGTAGGAAACTGTTTCGCTGGACTCGCCCAAGGAATCGAAGTCTACAAGCGAAACAAAACCCAGAAATTAGGGCTAATGCACGAAAAGATCGGCGACTACGGCATAGAAGACGTAGAATTCGTTTCTGCCTTCGACGTCGGAGAAAACAAAGTAGGCAAGCCCCTAACCAAAGCCATATTCTCAGACCCAAACTACGTCAATTGGGTTGACAGCATCTCAGGCTGCACCAACAGAAAAGTGAAAGAGAGCCCAATCCTTGACGGCGTAGGAATCTACGTTGCAAGCATGATCAAACCAATCAAACAAACAAAAACCGCGAAAGAACTCGAAAAAGAAGCAATCGAAGAGATCGAAAAAACAAAAACAAAAATATTGATTAACTATCTGCCTGTGGGAAGCCAGAAAGCCACAGAATTCTGGGCAAACATCGCCCTGAAAACAGGCTGCGCCTTCATAAACTGCATCCCCGTCTTCATCGCATCCAACAAAGACTGGCTGAAAAAGTTCGAAGATAAATGCCTTCCAGTTGTGGGAGACGACGTTAAGGGAGTAATCGGGGCAACGATAACCCACAGAACTCTCGCCAAACTTTGCGTAGACCGAGGAGCAGTGATAGACAGAACCTACCAGATCAACGTTGGCGGTAACACAGATTTCGCCAACATGCTTGAACGGGAGCGGCTGGAAAGCAAAAAAATATCCAAAACAGAAGCCGTTCAAAGCCTAATCCCAAAAAATCAGCGATTGAATGACAAAGACATCTACATCGGACCAAGCGACTTCATACCATTCCTAGGCAACACCAAACTAGCATTCATCCGAATAGAAGGAAGAATGTTCGCTAATATCCCATTCAACATGGAAATCCGGTTAGATGTGGATGACAAAGCCAACTCTGGAGGAGTAGCAATCGACGCAATAAGATGCGCACAACTGGCATTAGACAAAGGAGTCAGCGGCAACCTAACTTACGCCTCCGCATACCTCATGAAGCATCCCCTCATTCAAATGGGCGACGAAGCCGCCAGAGAAAAGCTTGACAACTGGATTTCTGAACTGGAAAAATAAATAGAACTCATCAGTTTACGTGACTAGCTTCTCAAATTGTTAAAGAATGTCTACGATACTTGAAAAGCCCCGGAAAAATGTAATATGTAGACCCCTTTATCGCATAACCAAGAGACTTGGCAATATCATACCCATCACTCACTCTATTTTGGGTTCTCGTGAAAACTCCGGCACATCGCTCATAGGAAATCCTTCCAAACCTAGACATCAACCGAGAAATTTTATGGTCTTCCGCCACTCCCAGCTCCGGGTCATAGGGGCCATATCCGTTACTAGACATTCTGCAGGCAACGTTATGCAACATGGCCATGCTACATCCGGGAACGCTGGCTCCAATTATTGCAATTCCGCCTATTCTGACCGTTGGAAACTTCAGGGAAAGACGTGTCATAAAGTTTGCTCCCATGATTCCGAATCTTCTTCCCAGCTTAAGGCTGTCTCTTGGTCTTAAAGACGGAACTGTGGCAACAATATCTTTCCTTTTGAAGGCGTAATACATCACTTCGAAATAGTTCTCATATTTATCTAATTCAGAAAAAATGTACGCGTCATCCATCTGGGTTCCCGTAGAGAAAAGGGTATCAACATCATGAAAAACAACTATCCTTCCTTTAGCATGTTTGAATCCCAAATTCCTTCCTATAGCCGGAGTATCCCACCCCTGATATTTGATGATTCCCGATTTCCAGAGTTCCCTTCTATACTTTTCATATTCCTCAGGAGAAATTCTTGTGGAATCACAGATTTTCGGAAACTCCGCGTTTTCTCCCGCATCAACAACTAAAAACTCGATTGCATTACTTATTCCAGACTTCTCTTCAAAAACCTTCTTCGTTATCTCCCAGTTGCTAAAAGTTTCTTCAAGGGCTCTTGCATCTTTCTCGCCCCTTCCTGTTGTTATAACTGAGAAGACTGGGTTTAGCATAACCTCCCTATTGAATCACCATGGTTTTTATCACTTTTGCATGAATACCCGATGAAAACTTGAACGCTTCTTTGCTCTCAACCCTTTCACTCATTTTCTAACCTGTCTGCCTCTGCAACGTAGATTAACGGAGAGGGGGGGTTCTTTGGTCAAAGAAGATAAAATCAAATTTGTTGGCTTTGTTGAAAAGACCCGTGAGCTATCAACTGTAAGACTTCGTTAGCCTACCAGCCGCAAACAATTGAGCAACTAATAAGATGTTATCTATTTACTGCTGCGATATGTCTTGGAAAAATATCTTACGTAAGCTAACGCAGCAATGGCTGGAATCCACGCAGCCGCATTCTGACAGAAAACATATCTCCACAAGATGTCCCCACCGGTTAAGGAGTGCGGTCTGGATGTTACAAGACCTTCAAAGGCGTTTCTGAAACCGGGAGCAATGGAATCTAAGCCACTAGCAATGGAAACCAGCACGTCAGCTAATGACTGCATAAAACCTTGTAAAGACGAAGTTTTGCTGTAAAATCCAACCGCGAAATCGGTGAACATATTAGGGTACACCAAAACAGATAGTAAAATAATCGACAACAGAAAGATCGTCAAGACAGTTACGGCGCTTTCAAGGGCTACTCTGCCAAAAGAGAGCCGCCGCTGCACAAATGAACCGCCGCTAGAACGAAGGAAGACGGAGCTAATTTTGCTGAAAACATTTTTGACAGCTCCCATGACGCTTCGTGTGGACTTTGAACGTGTTTTTCTTCCTCTTGGACGCCTTCGGATTTTTGAGACCTTGGCTGGGGATATTCTACGCGGTCTCATGGCTATGTGTTTCGTAAGATATATCCAGCTTGACACTAGGACAAGTATCACTGCGAGGGGAAGAAGATGAAAGAGAGGGCTGACAGGTAACGGGTATGCAGACGTTTCTGTTAGTCCTGAACCCGCAAAAAAAGAGACCATGAAGAACTCGGAAATAAGCGCTAAGGCAAGAAACAAACCTATTGTTAACAGTCCCTTCGGTGCAGTCCACCTGAAAGTTAAGTGGTTCCTTTTTTCTTTAGATGCCCTTCCTCGATGGTAGTGTGCCTCCACCCTTTGACTTGCTTCACGTATGTTACTTAGGATAACAATCTTCTTATTTAATTTTGACTTGCTCTGGCTCGTCCTACACTGGCGCTCACACGAATTTGAAAACGCATTATTGCGAACTTTGAAACAGGCACTTTGTTAAATGCCAAGTAGAAAACGTTTGTCCTGTTTCACTCCATTCTTTTGAGATGTAAATTGTATGCGTTTCATATGAATTATTTCACACACTAGGATGTCGTGGATGTTATGTAATGAAAAGATGAATGCAAAATATAAATTACTTCTCCATAACATTTTAAATGACTTTGAAGCATAGCATGCATCCTAGAAGCGGTTTAGAGGACCTACTACGCCGCAACTCAGAAAAGGAGACAATGCATGCCTAAAGCTTCGAAAAAGGAACTGCTTAAGCTGTACAAAGATCATAAAGTCCAGCTTCTTATCAGCAAGTTTGTGAGCGACGAGCTTGGCACATTGAATCCGGTTTACGACCCGAAGCAGGGTTTTAGGTATCCGATTGTAGATGAAATCGTGGGGGACTCCTCCAGCACGAACGAATTTTTGCAGAAACTGTTTGAGGGCGGTGTTCTGGAGAGGAAGCTTTACGACAAAATCGTCTATTGTCCGTCTTGTAGTTCAGCGAACATTTCTATACATTATACCTGCCCCCACTGCAAATCTTTCGACGTTAAGAAGAGCGCCCTGATTGAACACATAAAATGTGGATACATCGACACCGAAGACCACTTTCAGAAATATGGAGCCCTAGTTTGTCCCAGATGCAACAAAGAATTAACTAATCCTGATTTGGACTATCACAAAGCAGGAGTATGGTGTACCTGCAATCAATGTGGAAAAAGCTTTGACATTCCGGTTCCAGCTCATTTTTGCCGTGAATGCCACGAAAACTTCACTTTTGATGAAGCCCTTTACAAAGACGTTTACTCCTACAGTTTGACCCCAGAAGCCGCGAAAGAGGCAACGCTGGGCTGTATTCTAACCGTCCCGATAATTGAATTCTTGGAAGATCTAGGATTCGAAGTAGAGAGCCCCGGTTTCTTGAATGGAAAATCTGGAACCCGCCACATGTTTGACTTAACCGCCGTCTCCGCTGGAAAGAAAAAGAACACAACCGTGATTGATTTTGCAACTTCCACGGATGATGTTGTATCTGAACATTCGGTGATCGCCATGTTCGCTAAGATTTTCGACGCTACTCCAGACAGGGCTTGTCTTGTTGCGATTCCGAAGATGAGCGAGAACGGCAGAAAATTGGCATCACTTTACAAAATAGATCTGGTTGAAGCCAAAAATCAGAATATGGCAATAGAAGCATTGAAGGATTCTGTATCAAAATAAGTTAGCTTCCGGAATAGACTGCTGTGTTTCCCCGTTCAGTTACAACTTTAACGGTGTAACCGCCTGTTGGTAACGAAATGTCCTCGCGAAGGTAATTTTTGGTCTCCGCAGAATTTATGAAGACGCTTATGTCATAGTTTTGATGGTCTGTTGAGTTGATTATCCATAATGAGACCAGATGGACGGTTAGACCTCCATCGTTTTCGAAGGTGAATTGAGACCCAGTTACGCGCTCAACGTTGGTGATGATAACGTTCTCCCTCATTTTTTCCCAGTCCACTTGGTTCATCTCGTAGTTCCACAAGACAATATTCGAGACTATAGCCAAGATAATCACTAGGCTGAGGGCTATGACTATTATGTTGCTGATGCCCCGCCGATCCCTTTTAAGACGGCGACATGTAATAGTCCACAACATTGGTTCCCCTCCTAGTTACAACCTTAATCTCGTATGCAGAGTCTGCACTCCAGCTGTAAGTGACATTCAACCAGCCATGTTTACCCTGTTCCAACTCAAGAGACGTAAACGATTGGTCTGTACGATTTACATACACGACGGCTACCTTGATCGAAACCTTGCCCACGTTACGAAGATACAACGAAACTTGACCTGATGTAAACCAAACATCCTCAACAATGAGGCGTTCACCCATATTGTCGTGAAGCCCATCGGTGATAACATACGTAGCCGTAATAGCGATCGACATACCTGCAACTGCAATAACAGTCATTAAGAGACTGCTTAAGACCGGGGTTATTCCCCTCCTGTTCCGCGATAGTTTTCTCACATTTTCCTCTCCATTACACTACAAATTTAAAGGCTAGATACCCGCAGGTCAAAAGAATAACACTGTGCTTCAGACCGCCGCCAACGGTTCCTTCACCCATTTTTCCAGCTACGATGCCTCCGAAGAAGGCTTGGATGGCGCTCATGTGGAAAAAAATGCTTCTTGCTTCTTTCGGTGACATCAATTCAAACTGGGTGATGGAGAAATCCGACATGTCAACAAAGAAGGATTTGAAGAGCATGATAATGGTGAAGAGGAAGACGAAGAACGCCACGTAGATGATTGCAAGATAAGGCCTAGTCTGAGTTTTACGCTCATCATCAAACGTCAAGGTTGTCTGCACAAATTTCTCCAGCGGCTCAAAAACCTTTTCAACCCTCCCTCCTGACCTCTGGGCTTCGAGAATCAAGGGAATTGTTCGCCCTACAAGAGCGGTGTCAACACGCTTGCCAAAAGATTGAAGCGCTTCCTCAAAAGACACTCCCCAACTCATCTGGGCTACCATCTTCTTCAGCTCCTTGGTCAAAGGTCCATAATTCCTCTTAGACGCTTCCTCCAACGCCTGCGGCATCGTCATCCCCGATTTTTGGGCTTGAACTATGCTTCGAAAAAGGTCTGGAAGACGCTTGTCTATTGATCTCTTCCAACGATAGTCCACATAATCGAGGACAGCTGGAGGAAAAACGGTGATTACCACAGCTAATAGGAAATATTCATCGAAGAGAGGGCTGTCCCTAAGGAGGAGAACAGCCGTCAGGCATATAATTACCCCTAGAACACCAGAGACAATCCAAGCAATTTTCTTCTCCACAGTTTCAACTTTTGGCATAATCATCTCTTCGGCGAAACCATATCCAAGATAACCAGAAACACCACTGACCCAATCGGCAAGCCAATGTAGGTCAGAAGTTGCAACATTAAACGAGAGTCCAATGGACCAAATCCCCCACCCCCCAGCATTGACATAACCGCAAGCATCACCACGAAGATGAGGGAACCTGCCACCATCAAAGTAACGTAGAACTCTGCCAAAACTCCAAGAGTATCAGAAAACCGTTTCAATGCAATCTGCTTTAACTTCATGTATTGCTGCGATCGGTCTCTGAGATATTTTACCAAGTTTCCTCCTGAGTAAACAACGGAAATGAACCCTTCCAGCATCTCTTTGAACCTTTCAGAAGGGGTTCGTTTGGATGTAGTTTCCAATGCTGAAATGACGTCAAAGCCGAAAAGCTCTACGTCCCGAACCACTGTTCTTGCCACGTTAGAGATTGATAACGAGGAGTCAATTTGGGCTAGGGAACGCCATATAAAGTCCGGAGGCACACCGGCCCCAGCCAAAATCGACATGTATCCTGTGGTGAAAGGCAGTTCGTCCTCCAAGTCTCTCTTCAGGCTGTCTGCCCGATAAGTTGGGTAAAAATAGAAAACTATCACCGTTAAGGCTCCAGCAAACAAACTTACTCCCACTCCAAAGAGAAGCGACAAAAAGAGAGACAGTTTGAAGATGAAGAATAGGAGCACTGGAACGAAAATCATAACTGAGGTAGCCATCAGCAGACTCGCTAGAATGACTGTGCTGACGTAAGCTTTGAAGTTAATTTTTATCCCCGATTTCTTCAAGTTCACATCCAAATCTTTGAATAATGGCAAAAATCGAGTTGCTCTTCCTCCTACGAGCTGATAAGCAAAAACCTGAGGTTTAGTTGCTCCCAATTTAAGGCTCTCGATCCATCTGAAGAAGACACTTGTAATGGGAAAGAAAAGGCGACTTGAGGCATTTTTGACGCGGTGGTACGCTCTTTTGACTCTCTTCCTCATTTTGCTTGTACTCATGATATTCCCAACCTAGCCTTTCGAAAGACGCGAGTGGGGTCAGCATAATAGTCTCTGATTACGGAAACGACATCGGTGTACTTGCGAATCCCCTCTTTCACCATCCAGTCTAACACCGTTTTTCTTTTGTGAAGCTCCTCTAGAACCTCTTTTTCATCAAGCCCCTTACGGTTCATTTTTTCCTCCAAAATGTGGCTATGGCCAGAATACTCGAAAGTGTCATTTCTTGCATCCCACCGATACACTTCGTTGGTTAACAGTTCGTTTGTCTTGGGATCTAACCCAACAATCTCTGTCACTGCGAGAGTTCTTCGGGCGGGTTTTCCATCAACTTCGGTTCGCAGCTGAACCGCTATAGCATCAATCATTGTTAGGAGAGGTTTCGGAATGTTCATTGGTTCTGATCCCAAACGGTGAATAACTGAACTCGCAGATTCGCCGTGAATTGTTCCCATTCCCAGATGCCCTGTTGCCATTGCTTGGAAAAGAGTGTAAGCTTCTTCTCCCCGAACCTCACCCACAATCAGATAGTCCGGTCTCTGCCTGACAGCTGCCTTCAAAAGATCAAACAGCGTGATAGCTCCGGCTCTATTTCCAGCGTCCCCAAATCCTGTTCTTGCAACCGATGGAATCCAGTTTTCATGGGGCAGGTTTAACTCGGCAGTATCTTCTACGCTGACTAACTTTAGTCCAGGTTTGATGAACATCGAAAAACAGTTGAGTATAGTCGTTTTTCCCGAAGCAACACCCCCAGATACAAGAACAGATGCCCTATTTTCAATGGCATACCAGAAGTATGCAGCCATTTCAGATGAGAGGGTGCCAAGGGAGATCAAGTCGGAAATGGTGAGGGGGTCGACACGGAAGCGTCGTATCGTAAATGTTGACCCTCTGCGGGTAATCTCATTTCCGTAGGTCATTTGTATTCGGCTGCCGTCGGGTAGGGACGCGTCAAGTATGGGTATCGCAAGGGAGATGTTTTTTCTCGCCAAATAAGCTAGCCTTACTATAAAGGAGTTTAGTTCTTCGCTGTTTTTGAAGAGAATGTTTGTTGGGAGGGATTCGTAGTCGCGGTGCCAAACGTAGATTGGTATGTTGACTCCGTCTGCTGAGATGTCTTCGATCAGGGGGTCTTTCATGAGAGGGTCTATTTTTCCGTAGCCTAGGAAGTCGCGTATAATGTAGTACATGAGTTTGTCCACGGCTTCCTCGGCGATTTTGAGGCGGTAGTCCTTGATGATTTCGCGAATCTTTGTTTTAAGATACTCTTCAGCCTTGTCTCGTGTTCCAATTTCTTTGAGGTTGACGTCGATTTCTTCAACCAGTATATCTTTGATTTCTTTGAGTTGATTTTCCTCTTCTTTGAGGAGGGTGGGTTCGATTAATTCATATTTTATTCTTTGGCTGTTTGGTTCGGTAACGACTGCGGCGTAGACGTAGGGCTCATGGATTGGGTATACCTCTCGGAAAACGGATGTTTTTCTTTCAGGTGTGAATTTTGAGTTAGTTTTCATTAGCCCTCACGTTTACTCCGTTTTTTAGTTCTTTCGATAGGGAATTGGCTGATGGAGCCGGTTCACGGTGTTCATGGCAAGAACATAGTGTATATTAAGACTTAATAAAATCTATGGATTCCGAATCACTTACGCAGTCACACGCCAATAAACGCTAAGCCGCCCAAAAAGGAGACTCAAGCCTCATGATTTCAATAAACTCGTTCAATGCTCCAATTTCTTCGGCGGTCAAACGGTCTTGAAACTTAGTCAACAAAACCTTTGCATGAGCTTCAGGCACCCTAACATAAAAGACCTCACCCTCGTGGATGTGGCGACCAACAATGGTTTTGCTTAACGAAACGGCTACCTGCAATCCGACATTAGCTTCCGACACTGCTTTGCCCTTGTCCTGAATCTGCATGATCTCTCCGACGTTCCGCCCATTTTCCTTGACAAGGACATGTTTCGGTTTGATACGTCCCGCCAAAACCTCGACACCGACAACGGCGGGTTTCGCTTTCCTGAAAACATAGCCTGGGAGAAACTTCACTTTGCCCGGCTTCACTAATCTGTCGAATTCTTCTCCAAGTCGGGTCTCCTCCTCCTTTTTCACCCATTGAAGGTAGTCATCGATGAGGTGGTAAATGATTTTGTGCCTAAAAATGGGAACATCACGATTTCTCGCTTCCTCCTCGGCGTCTGGCAAAACCTTAACGTTGAAGGCTAAAACAACTCCCTTAAGCGGTTCACGTTCCTTAACCACGACAGCCTCAGTTACGTCACGGCGAGAGACATCGCCGACATCTGCCACTTTTATCTGAACGTTGTTTCTTTTCAAACTCTCGGCAATCGCTTCAAGAGACCCCAAAGCGTCGGTTTTCAAAACAACGCCATCCACATCAGTGGCGATCTTGATTTGCTCAACCTCTTCCGAAACCATTTTTACATACTCTTCAAGACGAGCTTCAGAGGGAACAACATACAAAGGCGCACCAGCCAAGGCTGCCTCAAGATTTGGCGCCGCGATCTTTATTCCAGCCGCAGCCGAAACAGAATCAACCGAAGAAAATTTGTCTCGAGGGTCTCTGATCTCATCCAATGGTTTAGGCAGGAGGACTGCGCGAATGTTGGTTACAATAGGTTTTTCTTTTGCACCAACCACTATAATGTCTCCCTTTTGAAGTATTCCATCGTAAATGATCGCGTTGATGGTGATACCTAGGCCAGGTTCCTCTTTAACCTCCAGAACGGTTCCCTTCGCCGGTCCCTCAGTTGTCTTGAGTCTGGATCGCAGATACTGCTGGGTTAAGCCTACGAGAACAGCTAAGAGTTCGGGTATGCCCTCTCCGGTTTTGGCGCTTGTGGGAACGATGGCGATGGTTTTGGTGAAATCTGTTACATTGTTGAATCTGTCGGTTCTGAAGCCCAGTCTGGAAAAAGTTCCCATAATACGGTATAACTGTTCATCTAGCCCTTGGCGAACATAGGGGTCTTGGCTTCGATAAGATGCTGAAAAGGTTTCTCCATGCTTAGGTTTCCATCCTGGTAAGCGATCAATCTTGTTTGCTGCCACAAGGAAGGGAGTTTTCTTCTCTTTCAAGATGTCAAGACACTCATAGGTCTGGGCTTCAAATCCCCTTAGAACGTCAACTACAAGAATCGCAATATCAGCTACTGCGCCTCCTCTCTTTCTCAAGTTGGCGAAGGCTTCGTGACCCGGTGTATCGATGACAAGCAGTCCTGGAATTTGCACGTCCGTTTTTATTCCCTTCATCAGAGGTCCACAGATTTTGCTGATGGTCTTGACTGGAAAGTAACTTGCGCCGATGTGCTGGGTGATGCCTCCGACTTCGCGGGCTTGAACACTGCTTTTTCTGATTTTATCAAGCAGCAGGGTCTTTCCAGTATCTATGTGACCTAGCATCGAAACGATGGGCTGTCTTATCGGCAAGGGGGTATCCTCCAATGTAATTCAGTAAATGGTTGCTTTTAGGTTCTACTCTAAATAGTTATCAACGAAAAATAAGGGGGTTGTTTATGGTTTCGAATTCAGCTTAGCTTCTGAAGATGTTTTTCGCATTGAGAGATTATTTTGTCAATTTCTTCAATATCATAATGCGCGTCAACATCAGCCAGCAGCCCCTTTTCTCGGAGATATTCAACAACGGGCTTTGTTTTTTCGCGGTACACAATTAACCTGTTTTTGATGACCTCCGGCTTCTCGTCTGAGCGTTGAACCAGTCTTCCGCTGCATTGGTCGCATACTCCCTCAATCGTTGGGGGCACATTCTTTATGTGATAGATTGCTCCGCATTTTCTGCATGTTCTTCGCCCGCCAATCCGCTCCATTATAACCTTGTCAGGAGCAACAAAGTTTAGGGCAACATCAATTTTTTTGAATTTCATCATAGCTTCTGCTTGTGGAACTGTTCTAGGATAGCCGTCAAGAAGGAAACCTTGTTTGCAGTCGTCCTCTTCGAGTCGGTTCTTCACCAATTCGATGACTATTTCGTCTGGAACAAGGTCTCCGCTGGATACGTAATCTTTTATTTTTTTTCCCAGTTCAGTTCTATCCTTTATGGCTCTGCGAAAAAGGTCTCCCACAG
>Ga0315547_1000224_pt1 | contig 62573 bp, 55 predicted proteins | sample SalMarSW160240MG_2_FD_202542 | JGI IMG/M metagenome (GOLD analysis project Ga0315547, IMG submission 202542) | Salt marsh sediment microbial communities from the Plum Island Ecosystem LTER, Massachusetts, United States - Salt Marsh Sediment SW1601-240 ...
CCTCCAGTTGAGCCTCCGGCAGGCTGTGAATGTACAACTTGGGCAAGTGTTAGCTGCGGAAGCGGCTCATGCGCCGCTACCCAGATGCAGCAAACCCGAACTTGTACTCCGGCTGCCTGCGCCCTTGAAACCCAGTGCGTGGCTGATGCCAGTTGTGGCTCAGTTCCAACAGGCGCTGGTTTGACTGTCAGTTTAGCCGTTGACAATTATCCAGCTTCTACTCTTGTTCAGGCTCAGGCTTTAGCTCCATTAGCTAAGTTTAGCCTTTATAATGGAGATAATGCTGAAATAAAGATTACTAATATTAAGTTGAAGAGAATTGGAGTTTCAGCCGATGCCACACTTTCAAACCTTTATTTGTTTGAGGGCGCTAAACGTTTGACTGACAGCGCTTCTGTTTCTTCTGGAATAATCACCTTTAACGACGCCACTGGTATTATTAAGATTCCAACTGGCCAGTCAAAGAGTATTTCAGTTTATTCAGACATTGCTGATTCCAGCAATGGCCAGACAGTTGGCGTAGAACTTACTTCAGCTGACGATATTACTACTAATGCCAGTTCAGTTAACGGTAATTATCCAATGTCAGGAAACTTAATGAGTATTGCTTCAGCTGATTTAGCCACAGTTAATTTTAGCTCAAGCACTACTCCTTCAGCAAATAGCGATGCTAGTCCCCAGAATGACTTTACTGTTTGGCAGAATACTGCAACTGTTGCTACTCGGAAAGTTGATTTGACCCGGATTAGCTTTAGGGAAATTGGAACTATTGCTTATTCTGATTTAGAGAATCTCCGTTTATATATTAATGGTATTGAAGTTGCTCAAAAGGATAATTTAGATGAGGATGGTTATGTTACTTTTGACTTAAGTGATAGTCCTGTGACTCTGAAAACTGGAGGAAGGGTTATTAAGATTTTAGCTGATGTTATAGGCGGTTCTGATAGAACTTTCAAGTTCTCATTGAGAAAAGCTGCTGATGTGACTGTTATTGATTCCCAGTACGGAGTTAATGTTCTACCGACTTCTGTAAATACTAGCACCACTTTTACTGCTCGCACTGCTGGTGTTCAGACTCTTGGTCAAGGAGTAATCACTATTACTAAAATGAGTGATTCTCCGTCTGGCAACATTGTTGATGATGCCAGCGCCGCTCTTTTGGCTAAGTATGAAGTCAAGGCGTCTGGTGAAGACGTTAAGATTGAAACTCTGAAGGTTTCAATAGTTACCAGCGACGCTAATGTAGATAGGTTGGACAATGGTATGATTTTAGCTGATGGCGTCCAAATTGGAAGCACAGCTGATATTTATACCACTCAAACTACTATAACTTCTACTGTTTACACTGAATACTCTTTTGGTTCCTCTTTGATTGTTTCGCCTGGGACTCCAGTAACTTTGGAGGTTTACGCAGATGTTACTGACTCTGACGGAACAGACCATCTTGCTGCTGATGACACTATTAAGGTGAGAATTGAAGGCTCCTCTGACGAAGACAATGCCCAGGGTCAAGTTTCTTTAGCAACTATTGATGCTCCAACAGCTGATAGAGATGCTAATACCTTAACTGTATCTGGTGGTGGTTTAACCTTGGCTAAGTATGGCGCTTATCCAAGCAAGTCAGTTAATGTTCCTCAAACTGCATTTAAGTTAGGTTGGTTTACTTTAAGCGCTAACACTACTGAAGCTGTTAACCTGAATACTATTGATCTTGACTGGGCTGTTTCCAGTCCGGCTGATGCTTCAAGTCATCTTAGCGACCTTTATCTAAAGTATGGCGACCAAACAAGCAGTACTAAGGCTTCAGTGATTGATGATGACAACACATGGTCTATTAACTATGAGATAGCGGCTGGAGAAGTTATTGATGTTGAGGTTTACGCTAACATAGATTCTAGCGCTAATACTGGAAAGTTTCAGCCTAAAATGTCTTTCACCGGAACCACAGTAAGTTCAGCAAGTACTGTTTATGCCAACTCTACCAGCGCGTCTGGTGGAAGCAACATAAGTGGCCAGATATTTACTTTTGCTGCTGGAACTCTTACTGCTTCTGAAACTGAAAGCCCGCTTAATAGTGTAGTGGCTGGAGGTCAGACAATTACAGCTGCTAACTTTAACTGGACAGCGCTTTACGACACCTTTACCTTAAAGGAAATAAAGGTTAAGCTGCCTGATGATCATGGCGGAGCAGTAATTAGGGAGGTTGTTTTGAAAGATGGTGATACTGAAATACCAAACGGTAGAGGAGCGTTAAACGGTGACTCTATTTCTGGTATTGCTACTTCCAGAAACTTTACTGACCTGAACATTGAAATTCCAGCTGACAGCACTAAGAAGATAACAGTTGACCTTGTCCTTGCTGACGTTTTGGCTGACATTAGCCCTAGGACTTCTAATGTTAACACTAAGGTTACTTTAGATTCCTACAAGAAAGCTACCAGCCAGGGAACTGAAACCACTACAACCACTACTTGTACCAGTGCTGACTGTGCCGGAAACAACATCTATGTCTATAAGACACTTCCGACCTTTACTCAGGTTGCTGTAGCCTCAACGGCTAAGCCCTCGGGTAATAGTGTTGAAGGCGAACTTTATAAGTTTAAGATTGCTGCTGATTCCTCAGGCGATGTAGCCATTAAACAATTGAAGCTTGCAGTTTCTTGGTCAGACGCTGGAACTAATGACAGCTTGGAAATAGAATCCATTAAACTCTATCGTGGTGATACCCAGCTTACTACCAGCCAGGTAAGAATTCAGGATCAGGCTGGCGCTCTTGTTTCAGATACAACAGGACTTGTCGGAGGTGACGAAAATGCCACTGACAGCACCACATTGATACTTACCTTTGACAATGGCAGTGATACTACTGAAGAGGTTATTCCAGCTGGAACTGAGTACACCTATACTATCAAAGGTACTCCCGTGGGCTTTACAACTGCGGGCGCTACTGATGTTACAAAGGACAGTTTCAGTTTGTACTTGAATAACAGTAATGATTCAGCTGATACAACTAATTTCTACTTGAACCTTGGAGACAGTATCACTACTGTTAACAAGATTTATAGTTCTAGTACGGCTGATCCTAGTGCCGTGGCGGCTGATATTATTTGGTCTGACTACAGTGCTTTGAATCACTCTGTCTATCCTGGAACAGTAGGAACCAATGGTACCAATGACTGGTCTAATGGCAACTTGATTAGCAATCTGCCGCTTAGTTCTGAAGGTTTGAGTCTGTAATTTGTCTTGGAAACTAATTTTCTCTGAAATGGACCCGTGCTTCTTTCCTTGTGGGGAGTTGAGCGGGATAGAAAAACCAAAAAGCCACCCCCTCGGGCGGCTTTTTGGTTCGCTGATTAATGCTGATATACTATAATTAGAATAATATGACCAAGAAAACGGTGTCTGACTTTCTATACGAGGAACTCTCTTATAAAATTAGGGGAGCATGTTTTAAGGTTTATAATGTTTTAGGCGGTGGAATAAAAGAAAAAATCATTGCTCGCGCTTTAATTAAAGAACTATTAAATCAAGGAATAATGGTAGAAAGTTAGGCAAGAATAAAACTATTTTATGATAACGAAGAAATAGGAATCTATATTCCTGACCTTGTTGTTAATAAGAAAATCATTATTGAGTTAAAATCAAAACCCTTTTTAACCAAAGAAGATGAAAAGCAATTTTGGGGATATTTAAAGGGGTCAGACTATAAATTGGGATTTTTAGTAGGATTCACTCCTAATAGATTAATTATTAAAAGATATGTCTATACGCAAAAGAGGACATCAGCATAAATCAGCCTTAATCAGTATAAATCCGTGTTTTAATAAATCAGTGTGCCAAAGTTTGGAGAAAGGCTTCCACTTCTACTTGGGAAGAGGGGACTAAATCCAGCAGTTTCAAAGCATATATTCGGGCATTGGTAAAATCTCCGTCTTCCCGGTAACAGGTGGCTAAAGAAGCAAGATACTGGGGATTTTTCGGTTTAATTTTTATTAATTTTTGATAAATTTTTATTAATTCTTGATAGTCCGAAATAGCAATATATGCTTTTGCTATTTGAAGCAGAGAGAGTTCTGATTCTACTGTAAGGCCTTTTTCTTTGGCAATTTCTATGTTTTTATTCGCTTCTTGTTTTTCGTTCAGATAAACATTGGCAATTCCCAACATCCACCAGCAATCCCGAAATTCGGCATTTATATCAATGCACTGTTGGGCTTTTTCTTTGGCTTTTTCAGGCTGACCGGACAATAAATCAGTTTTTACCCATTCCATAAAAGTTTCCTGTCTCTTAGGGCTTAATTTCTCAGCTTTTTCAAAGGCAGCGTCTGCTTCAGTTAGATACTTTTGACTTTCTTCTGGCTTTTGCTCTTGGATTTTTTCTGCCAAGAAATTGGAGTAAATTCCTAAAATAATCCAATTTCGAGTATAAGTAGGCATTATTTCTGTGTTTTCTTTCATAATCTCATAAGCCCTTAAGCCGAGCTGATAAGATTGAACCGGATCTGATTCGTTGACGCATCTGCCAATCATATCAACATACTTTAATCTTATGTGATGATCTACGATACTGTGGGATTTTGTTATTTTTTCCATCCTGGCAATTGCTCCTGGACAATCACCGTGGCCGGATTGATAGTCAGCGATATTAGCCTGATTGTTTATATGAAGAGGTTTAAAAGCCGAGACCCAGATGAACCAGATTAAGATGATTAAGAGAACTATGAGAATTACCCCTTTGTATTTGGCAATCTTTGAATGAACTGGTTTTGCCGAGGTTTTATCGCTAAATTGACGCGAAACTAAACGCGAAACCACGCGAAACTTGGTAATTAGGTTTAAGGAATAGCCAATTAAAAGAAAAGAAATTAAATAGCTGGAGAAAGTATCAAAACTAAAGAGATTAGCCCCAAGATAAGCAATAAAAGTTGCCTGAAGGCCGTGACAGACTATAGCTGTTCTGTGTTGTTCTGTGTAGTTTTCGGCGTTGTTCCGCGTTTCCACGGTTTTGTCGCTGAACCCCGCTGAACTATACGCTGAACTACGCTGAAAGTTTCTCTTTTTCACTTTTTGGAGCTGCCAGAACAAAACGATAAATAGGGACAAATAAATGAGCAGAGCCGGAACACCGGCAGTAACCGAGATATCTAAAAAGAAATTATGAGCTCTATCCCACCAGCCAGTTCCGGCTCCGGCAACAATTTGGGTGATATAGGGTAGAGAGGGGTCGTAATATTTATCAAAACCAATAGAAAAATTTTCCGGGCCGTACCCGAAAACAGGTTTATCTTTAAATGCCTGTAAAGCCACTTTCCAGCCCGGGGTTCGGGCATCTAATGTTCCTAAAATACCGCCGCGGATTAGAAGTCGTTGAGCCGGCACTTTTAAAAGTTTGTTTTCATTAATAAATTTTGGAAGTTCTGGCTGACTGTTAAGCCACCAGACTGCAATAATCCCGAGAAGCAAAATAACACCAGTAAGAATTTTCAGCCATTTAATATGAAATACCTTTCTATTCATATTATTAGCGTTCATTCGCCCGTCTGCCAAAGCCTGTGGTTTAGGTCGCTGGCTGGCAGATATATTAGCAGGATAGAAAAACAAAAAATATAACACTCCGAGAGCACCACCAAAATAGGCAGCTCGAGTTCCGCTGAGGAAAACAATAAAAAGAAAAAATAGAACGCAAAAGAGATAGAAAAACTTTTTCCAACCTTTGGTTTTAATAGCAAAAGACAGGGCTAAAAAAATCAAAAGTAAAAGGTAAATAGCTAAAAATATCGGTCCACCAATAGTTGAAGACGGTCTATAGGAATAAGGAATTAAAATTCCTTCAAAAAGTCGCAATTTTTGAAGAATAGCTACTATTCCAACTAAAATTCCTATAGCAAAAGAAAAATCCCAGATTTTTTTCCAGTCCCTGGGTTTGAAAATTATATATGCCATTAAAGCAAGCAGTATGTAAAAAGCGAAGTTTAAAAATCCGCCGGAGCGGTGGGGCGAACCCCAGAAGCTGAAATGAATGTTTTCAGAGAAAAGAGTTGCTAAAAAGAAAATACCCAAGAGAGATATTAATAATATTTTTAAACTTTTGGGTATTGCCTTAAATTTACTTCCAACATCGATTTTTTTAGATAAAATCTGCCGAATAAAAAAGAAAATTAGAATTGAAAAAACAATCCGGAAAATTATGGTTTTTCCCCAGTCAGGCGGAGAAAATATTGGCGGAAGGCTAAGCAGGGGAAGAAACAGGATAATAAAAAAACCAACAAGGTATAACCAATGAATTTTATTTAACATAACGCTACGAAATACGAAATTATTACGAATATACGAAAGGGTATTTGACGACCTTCTTTTTATATGATACAAACAAAATATAAAAATAGCAACATGAATATACCTATTAAAAAAGCAGTTATTTTAGCTGGAGGCAAAGCAACAAGACTTTATCCATTGACTAAAGAACTTTCCAAGCCTTTACTCCCAGTAAAGAAAAAGCCGATTATAAATTATCTGGTGGATAATTTTCATAAGCACGGAGTAAAGGATATAGTTGTTTTAGTTAGTCAGGATTTTCAAGAGGATTTTGTATGGTGGAAAAGAAGATATTACCCTTCGGCAGGCTCAGGGCAAGCTCCTTCGGCAGGCTCCCGCCAGGGGCCCGCTTCGCCCGCGAAGCGAGGCGAGCGAGGCTCGCTAGGGGCGGCAGGCCAGGCTTCTGATATTAAACTAATAGAAGAAAAGGAACCTTTGGGAACTTTTGGCGGAGCATGGTATTTAAAAGACTGGATAGGGGATAGCCATTTCTTTTTTACCAACGGAGACGAATTAAAAGAAATAGATTTGGATAAGATGAAGAATTTTCATTTGGAAATGGTTCGACAAGCTCACCACAAGACGAGTCCTTCGGCAACGATTGCTTTAGTTAAAGTTCCTAATCCTCAGGATTACGGTGTGGTTGTTTGCAATGAGGGACTGGTTGAGGAATTTTTAGAAAAGCCGGATAATCCACCAAGTGACTATATTAATTCTGGATTTTATCTTTTTACCCCAGATGTTTTTAAATACCATCCTGGACCCAAATTCTGTATGGTGGAAACAGATTTATTTCCTCAATTAGCCAAAGAAAAAAAATTAGCTGGATTCCAATTTGAAGGCAAGTGGATGGATTGCGGCACATGGGAAAGGTATAAAGAAGCCTTAGAAAGCTGGTAACAAAAACTACTCGGGATGGCTTCCCGAGTAGTTTTATTCACAGTTTGTCCTTATTGATACCTATTGACCCCGCTTGCCCCGTTAGATACAAATATCTAACGGGGCAAAATACTTTTCCACATCTAACGGGGTTGACGCTTTTTGATAAGGGGTTTATCATTTTATAATGACCGAAGAAATAAAACCAAATTCGGTTTATACAACAGAAGAGGCTCAGGAATACTTAAAGGTCAGCCCCAGTACCATAAAGCGACTTTTAAAAAAAGGAATTATTCGGGCAAACAAGGTTGGGGGGAGATACCGGATTATGGGTCAAGAGCTTTTAAGATTGGTTTCACCAAAAGCAGAAAGAAAAGCAATAAGTCTTTATCTAAGATTAAAAGAAAAGGCCAAGAAAACCATTGAGAAATGGTAATTATTTAGAAATATATGGACCCGGTTAGAAATTTCTCAGCAAAGGCACTTTCTAACGGGTATCTTTAAAATTATGGAACAATTATCAAAAATTTTTCACCCCGTTAGACAAAAATTATCTAACGGGGCGAGCGGGGTGAATACAAATAATCAAAAAATAAAAAAAGCTCTTATTACTGGAATCACCGGGCAAGACGGTTCGTATTTGGCCGAGCTTTTATTATCAAAAGGCTATGAAGTTCATGGAATTATTAGGCGAGCCAGTACTTTTAATACTGGTAGAATTGACCATATTTTTCAGGATCCGCATACGGCTGAAGCGAAATTAATTTTACATTACGGGGATATGACTGACAGCACTAATTTGATTAGATTAATTAAGGAAATACAGCCGGATGAAATTTATAATTTGGCGGCGCAAAGCCACGTTCAGGTATCTTTTGAAACTCCGGAATACACTGCTAATTCCGATGCAGTTGGTGTTTTAAGAATATTAGAAGCAATAAGAATCTTGGGCTTGACCAATAAAACAAAATTTTACCAGGCCTCAACGTCTGAATTATTTGGCAAGGTTCAAGAAATTCCCCAGAGTGAAAAAACACCTTTTTATCCCCGAAGTCCTTACGGGGTTGCTAAACTCTACGCCCATTGGATAACCGTTAACTACAGAGAAGCTTACAATATTTTTGCTTGCAACGGTTTACTTTTCAACCACGAATCGCCAAGACGAGGCGAGACATTTGTTACTCGGAAAATTACCCGGGGAATTGCCAGAATTTTAAAAGGTCTTAACGGCAAACTTTATTTGGGAAACTTGGATTCAAAAAGAGATTGGGGCTTGGCTCAGGAGTACTGCGAAGCAATGTGGCTGATGCTTCAGCAGTCAGCTCCCGAAGATTTTGTGATTGGTACCGGCGAATCACACTCAATCAGAGAATTTATCCAAGAAGCTTTTTCTTATCTTGGCCTTGATTACAATAAATATTTGGAAATAGACCCGAGATATTACCGGCCTTCAGAGGTTGATAAATTAATATCTAATCCGCAGAAAGCCAAAGAAAAGCTGGGCTGGGAAGCAAAAATAAAATTCAAAGATTTAGTTAAAATTATGATTGATGCCGATATGCGGAAGCTGGGATTAACTCCGCCCGGAGAAGGGGACAGGATTATAAGAGAAAAATTCCCCAATAAATGGTGGAAAGTTGATTAATAATATTCGTAATTCGTATATTCGTAATTATTCGTAATTCATAGGGCAATGAAAAGCATTATTAAACCAAAAAAAGGATTAACTGATTTAGATTTTAAAGAACTCTGGCGTTATAGAGAGCTTTTCTTTTTTTTCGCCTGGCGCGATATTAAAGTCCGCTATAAGCAAACTTTTTTTGGGATTACCTGGGCAGTGATAAAGCCTTTTATAACAATGGTAGTATTTTCTGTTGTTTTTGGCAGACTAGCTAATATGCCCTCAGACAACATTCCTTATCCTGTTTTTGTCTATGCCGGGCTTTTGCTTTGGAATATTTTTTCAACTAGTTTGAGCAGCGCTAGTGAAAGCTTGATAAGTAGTGTCAATATTATCCAAAAAGTTTATCTCCCAAAGCTTATTCTTCCAGCTGCTTCTATTGTGGTAAGCTTGGTTGATTTTTTATTTTCTTTTTTAATTTTCGGCGGCATCATGCTTTATTATGGTTTTATACCCCATTTTCAAGGTTTACTTCTTTTGCCTCTACTTTTAATAATAACTATTTTTGCTAGTTTGGGCTTGGGCTGGTTTTTCGCCGCTGTTAATGTTAAATATCGGGATGTCCGTTACGCCTTGCCCTTTTTTATCCAATTGTTAATATTTGTTACCCCAGTTATTTATCCAGTAAGCATTGTTCCAAAAGCTTACCAATGGATTTTGGCTTTAAATCCTATGACTGGAGTAGTAGAAACTTTTAAAGCCAGTTTTTTGGGTACTATGTCAATAAATTGGATGACTTTAGGAATTTCAGCCGCTGTCAGCATTATCTTTCTTATTTTTGGTTTAGCTTATTTTCTTAAAACAGAAAAGATTTTTGCAGATATCATTTAGAATTTTGCATTAAAATTATGCCAATAATAGAAGTAAAAAATCTTTCAAAAAAATATAGGATTCGACACCAGGAACATGTAATAGTTGGCTATAAAACTTTGCGTGATGAGTTAACTAATACTTTTAAAAAACCGATTTATTGGCTTACTGGAAGAAAAAAAACTAAAGAAGATTTCTGGGCATTAAAAGATGTGAGTTTTGATATTGAAGAGGGTCAGGTTTTAGGAGTAATTGGTCCCAATGGCGCGGGCAAGACCACTCTTTTGAAGGTTTTAACCAGGATTTCTCCTCCGACCGAGGGCAAAGTAATTATTGGCGGCCGGGTAAGTAGCTTATTGGATGTAGGTACTGGTTTTCATCCTGAATTGACTGGCAGGGAGAATATTTACTTAAATGGAGCGATTTTAGGAATGAGAAAAAAAGAAATTGAAAAGAAATTTGATGAGATTGTTGAATTTGCTGGAGTTAAGAAATTTTTAGATACGCCAGCTAAACATTATTCCAGTGGAATGTATGTCCGTTTGGCTTTCTCTATAGCTGCTCATCTTGAACCAGATATTTTATTGGTTGACGAAATCTTATCAGTCGGCGATTCCGAATTTCAAAAAAAATCTTTGGGCAAGATGAAAGATGTTGCTCAAAAAAGTAGTCGAACTATTATTTTTGTCAGTCATAATATGGGTGCTGTTAAAAAATTATGTGATAGATGTGTTTTATTAAATAAAGGAAGAATTAAAATGATTGGCGAGCCCGAGGAAGTAATCAATGAATATTTAAAAAGGGGTGTTGATGTTAGAGAAAGAAAAGGAATTATTGATCCAAAAAAAGAAATAAATTTTAGAGAAGCTTTTATTATTAATGAAAAAAATGAAAAAAATAATCAAATAGAATTAGGAAAAGATTTTAAAATAAAAGTAAAATATGATGTTAATGAAGAATTATCTAATAGTGTAATTTTTGTCCAAATTACATCTGTTGATGATGATAAAAACTTAATTTCTTCTGCTGATGTTGATACTTTTGAAAATTTACTGGAGAAGAGAGAAAGAGGACAATATGAGGCAGTAATTGAGGTTAATAATATTCTTTTAAATACAAATAGCTATATTGTAAGACTTGTGGCGGCTGCTACCCCTGGTTATGTCAAATATGATTCTATTGATATACCTTTAGAAGTGGCGGCTGGAAGGAAAGTCAGCAATGTAAATTTAGATTTCCACTTTGGAAATATAATTAAAAAATTAACATGGAGGATTAATAAACTATAAAGAAATTTTAAATTCTAAATATTAAAATGCTGCAAATTTTAGATAAATTAATTAAAAAGATTAGACAAATAAACAGAGGTATTTTTAGGTTTGGAGAGACGATTATATGGCGTATTTTAGACAAGATGTTGTTTGGCAGAGTAATTTTCCAGCCATTTTTTGAACGACTCCATAAAATCTCCATGGCCGGAATGAATATTGGAGGTGTTGATATTAAGAGGGGCGGTGAAAGAGAGGTTCTTAAACGTCTTAGCCAAGGTATTAATAATAATCAAACTCCTATTATTTTTGATGTTGGAGCCAATGTTGGAAAATACTCATTAGAAGTTATTTCTATCTTTGGAAAAAATGTTAGATTATATTCTTTTGAACCATCAAAGAAGCCTTTCCATTTATTAGCCAAAAGCCTGAGAGACCGTGAGGGAGTGAAAACATATAATTTTGGTTTTGGAGATAAGAACGAGACCACTATTCTTTATTCCTGCAGGGAGGATTCAGACTTAGCTTCTAACGAGGAAAGTTCAGAATTAAGTTCTATATTTGCCAGGCAGATGGAGCATTTCGGCACCGAGATGAAATACAAAGAAGAAATTAAACTTAGAAGACTGGATGATTTTTGCAGAGATAATTCAATAAATCATATTTATCTACTCAAACTTGATGTAGAGGGTAATGAGTTGAATATATTGAATGAAGCCAAAGAGCTTATTGATTCTAATTCAATTGATTTTATCCAATTTGAATTTGGCGGATGCAACATAGATTCAAAAACATTTTTTCAGAACTTCTTTTACCTTCTTAATCCAAATTACAGAATTTACAGGATTTTAAAAAACGGATTAAGGCCAATAGATAAATACAAGGAGAAATATGAGATGTTTATAGCAACCAACTTCTTGGCTGTATCCAGAAAACTATGAAACTTTGTATAATCGGTTCAATAAAAATAGATTCAAAATCAAGAAAAAAGTTATTTAGATATAACTTGCGTTCGCTTGAACCTATTTCATCAATAATTTCCTGGAGCTATAATATCGTAGGAAAGCATGCTGAATTTTGTCGTAAAGAGATTATCAAGAGATATAATCAGGCATCTATTACCAATGATGACAAAACCTCATTTTATGAATTAGTGAAGGCTCAAATTTTTGCTGTTAGCAATCAGGAGTCCGAACCCTTGTTCTTTTTTTGGCAGGAAGACCATTGGTTTATTTGCCATCATAAGAATCTCTTTTTATATTTATTAGATGAATTTCAAAAGTCCAAAGCCGAGCTTTTAGTTGTGACCCACTTAGTTGAACTTTGGGAGCATAAAAGCATTCACAAGCTCATTAGCAATAAAAAATTATATAAAGAACATTTAGTTAGTTTAAATTCACAAACAGAATTGTGGAAAAAACACCCAACTAGTTATTTGACAACCATACCCGGGATTTATAAGAAAGCCATTGTTAATGAAATACTGGAAATCAATAAGCATGTTCTTGCTCATTCAAAGCCGCCCGCCGGTTTTGAGCTACATGGCAAAAGCGCTAAGGAGTTTTTATTCAGGAGAAGCTTTATTGAAATGATGCCAATATTTCATGTATTCAGGGAGGTTTTCAGATTTAGCAAGGATACAAGGTCAATGGATATGAGAGAGGCTCTTCAAATCATTAAATTAAGAGAAAAGCAGGAACGTCCGCCTTGTCTCGGAATTTGGCGGAGGATAATGATTAAGATTCTTTTGCCGCGAGTAACACTGGGATTGGCAAAAAGAAGAATTAAAAATTTAATTAAATAACTCCTTTTCGTCTCGCTGCTGCGGAGGACAGCTGGCTGGACAAGGAAGAAAAACATGGAAAAACCAAATATTTCAATTATTGGTTTAGGCAAATTAGGTTCTCCAATGGCAGCGGCCTATGCTTCCAAGGGTTATAAAGTGATTGGGGTTGATGTTAATCCCGAGTTTGTTCGTTTAATCAATGAAGGAAAAGAACCGGTTTTTGAGCCCAAATTAGCAGAGTATTTAATAGCAAATCGGAAAAGGATTTCAGCTACTCAGAATTACGAGGAAGCGGTTTTGAATTCTGATATTACTTTTATTATTGTTCCGACACCAAGTGAACACCATGGTGGGTTTTCAACTAAATATGTAATTGAAGCTGGAAAAGAAATTGGAAAAGCTTTAACCAAGAAATCAAACTTTCATTTAGTAGTTTTGACAGCCACTGTAACACCGGGCTCTACAGAGAGAGATCTTTTACCAGTTTTAGAAGAATATTCGGGCAAGAAATTCGGAACTGACTTCGGTTTATGCTATAATCCAGAATTTATTGCCTTGGGCAGTGTTATTAGCGACCTTTTAAATCCCGATTTTATTTTAATCGGAGAGTCTGATTCTAAAAGTGGCGATATTTTACAAGCTTTTTATCAGGAGGCTTGCAATAACAACCCTCCAATTAAAAGGATGAATATTGTTAATGCGGAAATTACTAAAATTGCCCTTAATACTTTTGTAACAACTAAGATTTCCTATGCTAATATGATTGCTGAATTGTGCGAGAGACTGCCGGGCGGAAACATTGATATGGTAACCGATGCCTTGGGGTGTGATACAAGAATTGGCCACAAATATTTGAAAGGCGCTATCGGCTTTGGCGGGCCTTGCTTCCCTCGGGACAATCGGGCCATAGTTTATTCTGCGCAGAAGTTTGGACTATCTCTGCCTTTAGCCAGGGCCACGGATAAGATTAATAAATATCAGGCGTCCAGATTAATTGAGAAGATTATAAAGCATTTGCCCAAGCAGGGAAAAGTGGGCATTTTAGGTCTTTCTTATAAGCCGGATACTAATGTTATTGAGGAGTCTCAGGTAGTAGAGATTGTTGAGAAGTTGGCTCAAAGAGGAATTCCAATAATAGTTTATGATCCAGCAGCTATGGATAATGCCAAGCGTGTTTTGGCTAATAAAGTAGAATACGCTTCTTCTTTTAAAGAATGTCTTCAAGCCTCTGATGTTGTTTTTTTGGCTACAGCCTGGTCGGATTTTAGAAAGATTGAACCAAGTGATTTTAAAGAAGAAGATACAGTTCTTATTGACTGTTGGCGCATGCTGACTCCGGAGAATTACGGAGAAAAAGTTACATATATTCCTTTGGGTATTAATTGTTAAAAAAATAAACTACCCCGCTATCCCATACCAAATTTGGTGTGGGGTGGCAGGCAAAAGTCGAAAAAAAATAGAAAATAATGGAGGAATACTAATTTAAAAATACATGAATTGGAATAATAAAAAAGTTTTAGTTACTGGTGGAGCCTCATTTATTGGTTCTCACTTGGTGGATGAACTTTTGAAAAGAGGAGCTAATGTTAGGGTTGTTGATGATTTAAGCAGCGGCAAGATTGACAATGTTAAAGAATATCTTGAAAAAGGGGATTATGTAGAATTTATCAAGGCAGATTTGCGAGAACCTGGCGTTGCCGATAGAGCCACTGAATCACAGGAAATAGTTTTCCATTTAGCAGCTGACCACGGGGGCAGGGGATATGTTGATTTGCATCAGGGAGCCTGTGCAGGCAATTTAGCTCTGGACGGAATAACTTTTCTGGCTTGCCGAAAGAACGGGGTTGAAAAAATAGTTTATGCTTCTTCAGGCTGCGTTTATCCAAACCATCTTCAAACCAACCCAGAAGAAATTCTTTACTTGGTCGAAGACATGGTTGGACCGCCTTATGAGTCAGACAATATCTATGGTTGGGCAAAGCTGATGGCTGAAATGACTTTAAGGGCTTACAGTAAGGATTTTGGAATGAAAACTGCTTCCTGCAGATATTTTACTGTTTATGGAGAAAGGGGAATTGAGAACCATGCTGTTATTGCTATGATTGCCAAGTCTTTTATCAGGCAGAATCCTTTTGAGGTTTGGGGAACAGGAGAACAGATAAGAAACTGGACTTATGTCGGAGATATTGTTGATGGTACTATATTAGCGGCTGAAAAAATTAATGATGGAACAGCAGTTAATCTCGGCACCATGGAAAGGACAAAAGTTCTTGATGCTGTGAAAGAAGTAATGCGCTATACGGGACGAGAGGCTGAAATAAAGTTTTTGCCGGATATGCCCACTGGTCCTTATAATAGAGTGGCTGATAATTCTTTAGCCAAAAAACTGCTTGATTGGTCTCCGAGGATGAAATTTATTGACGGTTTGCGCAAGACAATTGACTGGTATTTTTCTACTAAGAATTTGGAGGAAGTTAAAAAAGACTTTGCCAGAAAACTTACTGAACGATGAAAGTTTTAATTATTTATCACTGCGGGCTTTCAGAAGAAGCAAAGGCTTATTATCGGGAATATGTCTGTCAGGGAATTGACTTGGCTGTCATTATTCCCACTAAGATTATTATTGAAGGAGTTGAAAGTTATACCTACAGCAAAAGAGATGATGAAAAGGGTTATCAGTTTTTTCCAGTAGATTTGAGAAAACCAAATAGTTATGGAGAAGGTTTTAAATTTTTTCAGCTGCTCAGGACAATTAAACGGATAAAGCCGGATATTATTCAGGTTTTTAATGAATATTCCGGTTTTCAGCTCACGCAATCTTTGCTTTGTCGAAATATTTTGTATGGGAGAAAAGTTCCGGTTGTTGCTTATAATGCCATGAATTTTCCATTTAAGTCACCCCCATTTATTTTTAAATTTTCAATAAGGTTTTTTAAAAGAATTATCCGCAAACTCCTGTATCCTTTTGTTTTTGCTTTTCACAAAAAATATATAGATGGAGTTATTGCCTGCAGTACTGAGGCCCTTGAAAATGTTAGGGCTCTTGGAGTTAAAATCCCTATGGAGCTGGCTTTTTGGGGTATAGATTTTACTACTTTTTATGCAAAAAATCGTAATTTATGTCGTGAAAAACTAAGGATTCCCAAAAATATTAAATTAGCCGGTTTCTTTGGCAGGATTGTTAAAGAAAAAGGATTAGACTTGCTTGTTAAAGCCATAAGTAAGCTTGATGGATATTATTTAATGCTTCCTCCTAAAGGGGATTATAAAGAGGAATTAGATAAAATTATTGATTCTTTGGGAATCAGAGATAGAATTTATCATTATGATTATATTCCCCGTGAAACCCTTGTAGATTACTATAATTGTCTTGATGTTTTTGTCCTTGCTTCCCAGCTCCCGCCGTTTTGGAAAGAGCAGTATGGCCGGGTCTTGGTGGAAGCTATGGCTTGTGGTATTTCAGTTGTCGGTTCTAAATCAGGGGCAATTCCGGAAGTTCTAAGGGGTTATCCCAAACATTTAATTTTTGAGCATTATAGTCCAGATGATTTGGCAGGGAAAATAAAAAAAGTAGAAGAACTAAAATTCCCTAAAAATTTTAATTTAAATAATTTTTTATATAAGTTTAGTATAAAAAACTTTATCAGCCAGTTTATTAAATTTTATAAAAATCTAAAATAATTATGATTCCATTTCAATCATATTCAAAGTATTACGATATTTTTTATAAAGACAAGGACTATGAAAAAGAGTCTGATTTTTTGGAAGAAATTTTTAAAAAATATTCAGAGAATTCTGTAAAAACTATTCTTAATTTGGGCTGCGGCACAGGAAGCCATGATTTGATTTTGGCTGAAAAAGGCTACCAGCTCACCGGAGTTGATTTATCTCCTCAAATGCTGAAAATCGCTAAAGAAAAAGCTGAAAAAGAAAATAAAAATATTGATTTTATTGAGAGTGATATTAGAAATATTGAGCTTCAAAAAAAATTTGACGCAGTTATCTCGATGTTTGCGGTAATGAGTTATCAAACCAAAAACGAAGATATAATTTCAGCTTTCAAATGTGCAGCCAATCATTTAAAAAAGGGTGGAATTTTTATCTTTGACTGTTGGTTTGGACCGGCAGTATTAAAAACAAAGCCGGAAAAAAGAAAAAAGATTATTGAACAAGGCGTTGAAAAAATAGAGAGATGGGTAGAACCGGTTTTAGATTTAATGAAGCATACAATTGATGTAAATTACAAAGTAATTAAAAAAAGTAGGGGAGAGGTTTTGGATGAAATTTCCGAAAGCCATAAAATGCGCTTCTTTTTCCCGCAGGAAATTAAGTATTTCCTTGAGCAAACCGGTTTCCAAGTTTTAAAAATTTGCCCATTTATGGAAATAGAAAAAAATCTCTTTGAAAATGATTGGAATATAACAGTAATCGCTAAAAAAGTATAATGTCATTTTCAAAAAAGAAAAAAAATATCGGCATCCTTTTTCCTTATTTAAAAAAGGGAGGGGTCTTTCAGTATGCTTTAAGTATAGTTGATGGTTTAATCAATTTTTCTGATAATTTTAATTATTTTGTTTTGCATTATGACACGGAAAACCCTAAAGAATGTTTTCAAAACAAAGACTTTAAAAATCTTCAATTTATTTGCCTTGACAGCAGCTTTAATAGTTTTTGGGGCAAACTCAAGTTTTTATTAAATCTTTTTTTAGGAAATCCCATATTTTCAACCAATATAAAAAATAGGGAAGTGCTGAAAAACATCAATTTAGACCTTTTAATTAGTCCCATTCCTTCTTTACTGGCATTTGAAAACAAAATCCCTTTTGTAGTTTCTGTGGTTGACACTATGCATAAATATTATCCAAATTTTCCAGAATATCCTTTTTTGGGCCGATTAAAAAGAGATATTATTTTTAAATTTTCTACAAAATATTCTATTTTAACCATTGTTGATTCAGAACAGGGACTCTCTGATGTCAATAAATTTTATAAAGCAGCAAAAGAGAAAATCCGGATTATTCCCTACATACCGCCCGGCTATATATATAGAGACAAAGATATGGATTCGGAAGCAGTAGATAGATTATTAAAAAAATACAACCTTCCAGAGAGTTTCCTTTTTTACCCAGCACAATTTTGGTATCAAAAAAATCACCAAAGGTTAATCAAAGCGCTTCATTTAATCAAAAAAAATTTAGGAGTAAAAATTCCTTTAGTTTTAGTAGGAGACCCAGGGGCAAATTACCATAATTATAGAATGACCATGGAATTAGTTAAAGAATTTAATATAGAGGACCAGATTTTCAATTTAGACTATGTTTCCAATAAAGAAATTATCGCTTTGTATAAAAAATCAAAGGCTTTGATCTTCCCAACTTTAATTGGGCCAACCAGCATTCCTCCCTTGGAGGCAATGGTTTTAGGAACACCAGTTTTATGTTCTAATTTGTTTGAAATGCCAAAACAAATCGGCAGAGCTGGAATTTTCTTTAATCCTTTTTCCGAACAAGATATGGCTGAGAAAATTTACCAAGTTTGGACAGATGAAAGTTTAAGAAAAGAATTAATAAAAGCAGGAGAAGAAAAAGCCAAGGAAATTACTTTGGAAAATTATGCCCAAAAATGGCAATCAGTAATTAATAAAGCCCTTAACTATGGAAAATAATATTGAAACTATTAAACACAAGGATAATATCATAGCCACTATTATCTATAATGATTTCCAAAAAGATGGGATTGAATTTTTTACGCCCGGTTATTTTTCCCAGCAGTTGGCTTTTATTTCCAGAAAAAGCGGTGAAGCAATTCAGGCTCACACTCATAACATTGTTAAAAGAGATATTCATTTTACACAGGAAACCCTGTTTGTTAAAAAAGGAAAATTAAAAGTTAATTTTTACGATTCAGAGAGAAATTATCTTGAGTCCAGAATATTAGGAGCTGGCGATGTAATTTTATTAGCTGGTGGCGGCCACGGCTTTGAGTTTTTGGAAGACACGGAAATGATTGAAGTTAAACAAGGACCTTATCTCAGCGACAACGACAAAACCCGTTTTAAGGGAATTGAAAAGTGTTAGAGTTAATTTTAAATTATTATGCCAAATCTTTATCTTTTTGACATTGATGGAACATTAGTAGATTTAACTAATGTTCATGCTCAGGCATATTTGGAAGCTTATGAAAAAGTTTTAGATTTCAAATCTAAAGAAATTACCAGACAAGAAATTATTTCTACCTTTGGGATGATGGAGCGGGACCAACACCTTCAAATATTTCAAAAACACAAACTTGAAGATGCAGGTAGAATAAATAAGATAATAAAAATATACGAAAAGCTATTTATTAAAAATCTCAAATCCACTAATATTAAGCCTCTTCCCGGAGTAATAGAATTTTTGGATTATTTAAAAAATCACAACCAGTATTTAGGAATTGTTAGCTCCAATCCAGAATATAAAGGAGAAGTAATTTTGAAAAAAGCAGGCCTCTACAATTATTTTTTATTATTCGGCTATGATGAGGGATTTAATAACCGGGCAGAGATAATTCGTGCCATAATAAAGAAATCAAAAGAAAAGAATTATCAGTTTGAAAAAACTATTGTTATTGGAGACACAATCAGTGATATTCAAGCGGGTAAAGAGGCGGGAGCAATTACTGTTGGTGTTGCTTCGGGGACTCAATCAAGGCAGCTGTTAGAGAGCAAGAAATCTGATATTATAGTTGACAACCTGATAGAATATCCAGAAATTTTGAAAGTCGTAAATAAAAAAAGGAGGTAAAGAACTAATTTTACCTCCCCATCGTTCATTTTTTGTCCAGTTGAGCAAAATGCTCCGGAAACGGATAGGGCAAGAGACCAACCTCCTTAAGTTGTTTCGCAAAACCCTTAATGTAGGCTCGCAAAAGTTTAAACCAGGGTTTGGCAAGCTCTTTTGCTTTTGGCAGACGAATCCAGTCTATGCCGTTGGGAGCCGTTCCCTCCCATTCCAGAGAAAACATTATATCGCGGAGAACGGTTTTTGGATTTCTGTAATTTGATGTTGGATCAGGTTGTTTCAAGTATCGCGGATCAAAATCGGGCAGGTTGTGATACAGTTGTCCTGAGCGAACAGCAATATTCGGCCCGATGCTTACCAGTTTGTCAGCATCTTTTAATGCTATGGTCACTGAGTTGTCGTTTATATCAGGTGGTTTTGAGTGTGTTAGCACTGCGTCAACAATAAGTTGCATATAGGGTAGTTTTTCATAAAGGTAATAGTATAGTCGTTTTTTTACCTCTTTTTCAGGAAAGAGTCGGTCGGTATTGTGAATAATTCCAGCTATCCAAGCAAGAGTGCTAATGGTTTCATCCTCAGCGATTAGCTGGGCATACTGAGCCACCATCAGAGCATGACAGAAATTATGAGCTCCTTCAATAAGCATTCCTTTCTTCTTGTGGTCTTGTAAAACCATGCTGGTGAGTTCTGGATAAACTTCCCACAGCGGCTTTCTTCCTTTTGCCATTTTCAATCTCCTCCCTTAAGCAGTTCTTCGTTTTGGTTTATTCTTTTTTGTAATCTACTGCTTTATATAATAGCAAATCTCCCTCCGATTGTCAAACCTTTTGTTGCAATTATGCTAAAATGTCGTGATAATAAGTCGCTTTCGTTGTAATCCTGAACGAGCCGTAGGCGAGTGAGGGATCTTATATAATATTGAGCGAGATCCTTCAGGCTTTGTCCTCGGGATGACAGCTTTGCTGTCATTTAAAATTAGAAATTCTCAAAATATGATTCCAGTTAATGAGCCATTATTTATAAGCGGTGAGAAAGAATATTTAGCCAAATGTATTGATTCTGGCTGGGTTTCTTCAGAAGGACCTTTTGTGAAGGAATTTGAAGAAAAATTCAGTCAGTACATTGGCAAAAAATTTGGCATAGCTGTTTCTTCGGGAACAGCGGCTTTAGAAATGGCGGTGGGAGCTATTGGGTTAAAGCCGGGTGATGAAGTGATAATGCCGAGCTTTACTATAATGAGCTGCGCTTTGGCTGTTTTGAATTATGGAGTGGTTCCGGTTTTTGTTGATGCTGATTCAGAAACCTGGAATATGGATGTTAATAGAATTGAAGAAAAGATTACTCCAAAAACCAAAGCCATAATGCCAGTCCATATTTACGGTCATGCTTCAGAAATGGATACTATTTTACAATTAGCCGAGAAACACAATCTTTTAATAATTGAAGATGCGGCTGAGGTTCATGGCGGAGAATACAAAAAAAGTAAATGCGGCAGTTTTGGAGATATTTCCTGCTTTAGTTTTTATGCAAACAAAATTATAAATTGCGGTGAAGGCGGAATGCTTTTAACTGACAATGAGGAATGGGCTGAAAGAGCAAAAAGTTTAAGAAATTTGGGATTTATTAAAGAAAAAAGATTTTATCATCAGGAATTAGCCAGAAATTACAGAATGACTAATTTACAGGCTGGTTTAGGAGTTGCTCAATTAAAAAACATTGATAAACTAATTGAGATAAAAAGAAATAATGCTCAAAAATACTTTGAGAGATTAAAAGATATTCAAACGGTTCAGCTTCCTGTTGAAAAACAATGGGCAAAAAATGTTTATTGGATGTATGGAATTGTTTTGGATGAATCGACCGGAATTAGCGCAGAAAGTTTTGGAGAAAAATTAGAAGAAGAGGGAATTGCTACCAGACCGTTTTTTTACCCATTGCATTTACAGCCAGTTTTAAAGAAATTAAACATTGAACCAAGAGGAGAATATCCAATTGCAGAAAGAATTGCCAAGCAGGGATTATATCTTCCCAGCGGCTTGGGCTTAAAAAAAGAGCAGATTGATATAGTATGTCAAACAATTAAAACATTATTAGGATAAGTAAACTGAGCACATAAAAATAAATTAAGAAGATTTTTATGTACTCTGTAAAAAATGATAACCCCATTCAAAAAAGTACCTATTATAAGGAAAATCAGAAAAAAAATCAGAGGTGTTGGAAAAAAAATTGGGATTATGGATGATTTTAATTGGTCGGAGTATTATGAAGAAGAATATTCTAAACAAATTGCTTTTGGCGATAGAGAGTGTACTTTGGTTATTCCTGATGGAAAGTTTTCCTTGAATAATGGAGAAATAATTTTAGATCCTGATTTATCGCCCTTAAATAAAAATCACAAAGCTTTGTACGAAACAATTTACAGCCTAAAGCCTGAATCAGTCTTGGAAGTCGGCTTTGGGGCTGGAGATCATTTAGTCAATCTTAAAAAACTCATGCCTGAACTAAGGCTAAATGGATTAGATCTTTTACCAAGACAAATGGAATTTCTTTTTCAAAGACATCCAGAATTAAAAAACCAAGCCAATTTGTTAGTTCAAGATATAACAGACCCCAAATTAAAAACAATTAAAGTTGATTTGATTTTCACCCAAGCTGTTTTAATGCATATTCAGAGATATAAGCATTATTTGTCTGGTTTGAGAAATATTTTTAAGAGGGCTGAGAAATGGGTTGTTCTTATGGAGCGATGGGATCGTCATAATTATGTTGAAGATATCAGAAAAATTTCTCAAGAACCGGATTTCCCCTGGAAGAATATTTACTTCTATGCTAATGATAGTGAAGAACGGATGTTATTAATTCTTTCCAAAACACCCCTAAGCCAATTCAAAGAAATTAGACATACTAAACAATTATTAAAATATCTTAAACAAAGAAGAAAAATTAATAAAATTTTATGATCACATTAGGCACAGTTAATATTTCCCCAAAAACCAAAGCTCTGATGGCTGAAGCTTTGGAAAAAGGGATAATTGGTCAAGGAAAATATATTGAGGAATTTGAGAAGCGATTGGCTGATTTTTTGGGAATAAAAAATGTAATAGCAACAGCTAACGGTACTTTAGCTGATGCTATTGCTTTAGCATTAGCTAAATATCAAGACGGCTTTAAGCGAGACCAAGTAATTGTTCCAGCTTTAACTTTTATTGCCCAAATTAACGCGGTTTATTACAATCACCTTAAACCAATTTTTGTTGATGTTAAACATGATTACCAGATTGATGTGGAAAAGATGGAAAAAAAAATCAATGAGAAAACTTTAGCTATTATGCCTGTCCACCTTCTTGGTCGGCCAGCCGCAATTGAAAAGATTCTTGCCTTAGCTCAAAAGCACAATCTTTATGTTATTGAAGACGCTTGCGAGGCCCTTGGTTCAAAACATCAAAACCAGTTTTGCGGAACAATTGGTGGTATGGGCTGTTTTTCCTTTTTTCCTTCTCATAGTTTAAGTACTGGCGAGGGTGGAGCAGTGGTTACAAATAATGATGAGTTAGCTGATATTCTTCGTTTTTTGAGAAATCACGGCAGAAAAAGTAATAAATTAGAAGAAAAATTCATTTTTCCTTATATTGGATTTTCTGCTAAAATGAATGTTTTAGAAGCAATAATTGGCTTGGGAGTTATTGATGAACTTGGTCAATATACTGAGAAACGTCATCAAAATATGATTAAACTCAATGAGGTTTTAGGAAAAGATGCCTTTGGAGAAAAGCATGGAGAGTACATTATTCCTCATGGGTACCCGATCATGTTTTCATCAGAAGAAGAGAGAGACAAAGCTCTTAAATTGTTGCCGGAGAAATTTGGAATTGAAGTGAGGCAGATATTTTGTTCTATTCCCACCCAATGCCCGGCTTATCATTTTTTGGAAGAGAAAAAAGGGGATTACCCAATTGCCGAGGATATCGGAAGAAGGGGATTGTATGTTCCCTGTCACCAGAATTTAACAGAAGAAGACCTTTTTAAAATCTCCGAGGCTTTAAAAAAAATTCTAAATCAAAGCTAATATGTCAATAGATTTAAGAAATAAAAAAATATTAATTACCGGGGCCCATGGTTTTGTAGGTAAGCATTTGGTTAGAAATTTATTAGAGAAAAGGGGAGTTCCCAAAGAGAACTTATATTTGCCGACTGTTGGAGAATTGGATTTAAGATTTTGGCAGAACTGCCAGAAAGCGGTTCGGGGACAGGATATAGTTATTCATTTAGCGGCAAAGGTCGGAGGCATTGGTTTGAACAGAGAAAAACCGGGCGAGATTTTTTATGACAACATAAGTATGGGGACTCATTTAATGGAGGCAGCCCGACAGAAGGGAGTGGAAAAATTTGTCGGCATTGCAACAATCTGCGCCTATCCAAAATTTACCCCTGTTCCTTTTAAAGAAGAAAATCTTTGGAAAGGATATCCAGAAGAAACTAACGCTCCTTACGGCTTATCCAAAAAAATGCTTTTAGTTCAAGCCCAGGCTTATCGCCAACAGTATGGTTTTAACGCTATTACTCTTTTTCCTGTAAATTTGTACGGAATTGGAGATAATTTTGAGCCCCAATCTTCTCATGTTATTCCAGCTTTGATTAAAAAAGTAGATGAAGCGAAAAAACAAGGTCAGAATTATATTGAGGCTTGGGGAACAGGTAAAGCTTCCCGCGAGTTTCTCTATGTTGAAGACGCGGCTGAGGCAATAGTTTTAGCTGCGGAAAAATATAATAAATCTGAACCGGTTAATATTGGAGCTGGAATGGAAATTACTATCAAAGATTTATTGACTCTAATCTGTCAAATAATGGATTTTAAAGGAGAAATTCGCTGGGATACTTCCAAGCCTGATGGTCAGCCCAGAAGATGTTTAGATGTTTCTCGAGCTAAAGAAGAATTTGGCTTTGAAGCAAAAACCGATTTCAAGCAAGGCTTAAAAAAAACAATAGAGTGGTATCAAAACGAAATATAATGAAGCAGGGACATGTTAATAAGAATATAATCGAATTATGCAGATAGTAATTTTATGTGGAGGAAAAGCTACTCGGCTTTATCCTCTCAGCAGAAAAATTTCAAAATCAATGTTAGAAATTCAAGGAAAGGTTTTTTTAGAGCATCAGATAGGTTTACTTATAAAAAATAAAATTTTTGATATTATTCTCTGTACTGGTTTTTTAGGAAAGCAAATTGAGGAATATTTTGGTGATGGAAAAAAATTCGGCGTCAATATAAAATACAGTAGAGAAAAAGACCTTTTGGGGACTGGCGGGGCATTAAAAAATGCCAAGGATTTTTTGGAAAATGATTTTTTAGTAATGTATGGCGATTCTTATCTTCCTTTTGATTTTCAAAAAGCAATAAACTTTTTTAAGAAGTTTGATAAACTAGGTTTAATGACCGTTTATAAAAATCTCAATAAATATGAAATTAGTAATGCGTCGGTAGAAAAAAATTTAGTCACTTCTTACAGTAAAACCAACAAAAAGCCAGAAATGAAATATATTGATTATGGAGTAAGCATTTTTAAAAAAGAGGCATTAAAATTTATTCCAAAAAATCAATACGATTTATCAGAACTTCATAAAATATTAATTAAAAAAAGAGAACTTCTATCCTACCTGGCCGAAAAAAGATTTTACCAAATAGGGTCGCCGGAAGGTTTAGCGGAGTTCAGAAATTATATTAGAAAAATATGATTATTGTTCGAGCGCCAGTAAGAATACCAATTGGCGGAGGAGGGACTGATTTACCTTCTTATTTTTCTTTATATGGTGGAGAATGGATATCAGTTGCTATTGATAAGTATGTTTATATTGCTTTGCATAAAAGATTTGATGATATTTTAAAAATAAGATACTCTAAAGACGAAGAAGTAAGAAGTACGAAGGAGATTAAACACACAATTGTTCGTGAGGCACTCCAATTATTAGGGATAAATAAAGGAGTAGAAATTGCCTCTTTTGCTGACATTCCTTCCAATACTGGTCTGGGGACTTCAGCTAGTTTTAGCGTCTCCCTGCTCACCAGCCTTCATGTTTTTTTACAGAAAACAGTAAATAATAATTTTCCTTCAAAAAGAGAAATTGCTGAACAGGCCTGTCATATTGCCATAGATTTACTAAAACAACCATCAGGCAAGCAGGATGAGTATATTGCCACTTTTGGGGGTTTAACCTCTTTTTTCGTTTCTACTGACGGGAAAGTGGAGATGGAGCCTCTTTATCCTCAGAAAATTACTCGCGAAACTATAGAGAAATTAGAGAGTAATCTCTTAATATTTTACACTGGCATCAGGAGAGAGTCGCGGAATGCTTTACAGATTCAGAAAGAAGCCACTCAAAAAAAAGAAAAGGAGATGATTGAAAATCTCCATCAGGTAAAGAAAATCGGCAGAGAAATTAAAAAATGCTTAATTAATAATAATCTTTATAAATTTGGCAAACTTTTAGACCTTCATTGGCAGGAAAAGATAAAAAGAAAAGGAACTGCCGACCTTCAAATTAAGCGCTGGTATAAAATTGCCAAAGAGAACGGAGCCATTGGGGGAAAATTAATGGGAGCTGGCGGAGGAGGTTTCTTTCTTTTTTATTGCGAGGAAGAGAAAGAAAGACTAAGAAAAGCAATGGCTGGGGAGGGTTTGATAGAGAAATCCTTTCGTTTTGATTTTGAAGGAGTAAAAGTCATTACTGATTTTATATAAAAATTCTATTTACTATGGTCATTATTAAAGATTACTTTTCAGAACTTCAAAGAATAATTGAAGAAATTCCTCAAGAGAATATTGAGCAAGTTATAGAAGTTCTTTTTGATGCTTGGAAAAATAACAAGACCATTTTTGTTATAGGCTGCGGTGGCTCAGCTTCTACTGCTAGTCATTTTGTTTGCGATATTTCAAAATCCACTATTGTTCCAGACAGGAAAAGAGTAAAAGCAATGGCTTTGGTAGATAATATTCCTTTAGTTTCCGCATGGACAAACGACTCAGGCTGGGGAACTGTATTTAAGGGGCAATTAGAGAGCTGGTTAAAACAAGAAGATATTTTAGTTGGCTTTTCGGTCCATGGCGGTTCTGGAGGAAAAGAAATAGGCCCCTGGTCTAAAAACTTAGTCCAGGCAATGAAGTTTGCCAGGGAAAAAGGAGCCAAGATAATAGGTTTCAGCGGTTTTACCGGGGGAGCAATGAAAGAAATGGCTGATGTTTGTATTACTGTTCCGATAGATTCTGAACCCTTAGGAACACCATTAGTAGAGGCTTTTCATGTAGTTTTACACCATTTAATTTGTATTGCCTTAAAAGAAAAAATAAAAAACTATAAAAATTATTAAAAAGTCCAGAAATTGAAATAATTAATTTTATAAATTTATGAAGATTTTTATTGATTCAGCAGATTTAGAAGAAATTAAAAAATATCTTTACTGGGGTCTCTGTCAAGGGGTTACTACTAACCCTAGTATTTCTTTGAAATGCGGAGTTCAAGGAGGGATTGAGGGAATCAAACAGAGAACAATTGAGATAGCCAAATTTATTAATCCCTATCCTATTAGTGTTGAGGTAACCTCAGACAAGATTGAAGAGGTAATTTCCCAGGCAAGGGAGTACAGCAGGTGGGTAGAAAATATTGTTGTTAAGGTTACTATTACTGACCGGCAAGGCAAGTCTCTTTTACCAAGTATTTATAAATTGACCAAAGAAGGAATTTCAGTTAATGTCACCGCTATGACCACTTTTAATCAGGCTATTTTAGCTGCGCGAGCAATAAAAAGCGGCTTAGATCAAACAAACCAGAAACCAAAGTATAGTTTTATCAGCATTTTTGGCGGAAGAATATCTGAAGAACAGGGAGCAGAACAGGCTTTTAGAGTGCTAAAAAATATCCGCAATTGGCTGGATTTCCACAAATTTCAGGGAATAGAAATAATTGTTGGTTCGGTTAGAAGTCCGGAAAATGTTGAGTTGTGGTCAAGAAGCGGCGCTCATATTTTAACTCTTCCTCCTGATGTTATTGCCAAATCTTTACTTGGCGCGAGAACAAAAGAAACAGTGGTTCAATTTTTAACAGATGCCAAAAAATCAATAGAGGAATTAGAAGAAGATATATGATAATATCTCAGACTCCATTTAGAATAAGTTTTGTGGGCGGGGGAACTGATTTTGAAGATTTTTATCGCCAATATCCGGGCCGAGTTTTAAGCACCACCATTAACAAATATATTTATATTACTATCAATCCCAAATTTGATGGAAGCATTAGGCTAAGTTATTCAAGAACTGAAAATGTTGAAAATTACAGCCAGATAGAACACCCCTTAGTCAGAACAGCCCTGGAGGAAATAGGCATTAAAGAAGGCATAGAAATTGCTTCAGTAGCTGATATTCCGGGTCAAGGAAGCGGACTCGGTTCTTCCAGTAGTTTTACGGTTGGTTTATTAAATGGACTTTATTCTTTTTTAGGAAAAAATATCTCCTCTGATATTTTAGCTGAAAAGGCCTGTCAAGTTGAGATTAAAAAAATTGGTTCTCCGATTGGAAAACAAGACCAGTATGCGGCTGCTTTTGGCAATTTAAATTTGATTACTTTTAATACTGATGGAAAGATTAAAGTTGAGCCGATTTCTTTAAGCCTCCAACTAAAAGAAAATTTCCAGAATCATTTGCTTTTGTTTTACACCGGTCTTCAAAGGTCTGCTGGTTTAATTCTATCTGAGCAAAAAAAGAATATTGAAAAAAAACTTGATTTTCTAAAAAAAATGTCAGAAATGGTATTAGTTTTTAAGACATGTTTAGAAAAAGGCGATTTTCAGAAAATAGGAGAAATTCTAAATCAGGGCTGGCTCCTAAAAAAAGAATTATCTTCAAAAATTTCTAATCCTCAAATTGATGAGATGTATAACTTGGCTTTAGAGACTGGAGCTTGGGGCGGAAAGATTTTAGGAGCTGGAGGAGGCGGTTTTCTTTTAGTGATGGCTCCTTTAGAAAGCCAGCCGAGAATTAAACAGGTTTTGAAAAATTATAAATTAGTTCCCTTTCGTTTTAGCGGATTCGGCAGCAGGATTATTTTTAAAAATTAATTATGGAAAATTACATTAAGAATTTTTTAAAAGAGTTAAATGAGGAAACAAATAAAATCTCTTGGAAAGAAATTGCTTTGGCTATCAACTTTCTTCAAACGGCCTATAAAAATAAGAGCCGTATTTATTTAATTGGCAATGGAGGTTCAGCCGCAATCGCTTCTCATTTTGCCAATGATTTAAATAAGACAGTTCTTGGTCATAAATGGGAGAATAAGGCAAAAAGGTTTCAAGCCCTGGCTTTATGCGATAATACTCCTGTTTTAACCGCCTGGGCAAATGATGTTGGTTTTGAATCAATTTTTTCCGAGCAGTTGAAAAATTTTGCTCAAAGTAAAGATATTTTAATAGCCATAAGTTCCAGCGGCAAATCTCCGAATATTATTAAAGCAGCAGAAACAGCCAAAAAGCTTAATTTAATTATTATCGGTTTTATGGGTTTTGACGGCGGTCAGCTTTTGTCTTTGGCTGATGCGAAAATTTACATCCCTTCTTTTAAATATACTATTGTTGAGAGCGGCCACGATGCTGTTTGTCATCTAATTATTAGTTATTTTAAACAATATATTAATAATGAAAATTAGTAAAAATTTTAACAGCAAAAAACAGCCTTTGATTTCAGTGGTTCTGGCTACTTATAACCGGGAAAAATGTATAACAAAAGCAATTGAAAGTGTTTTAAATCAAACTTATAAAAATTTAGAATTGCTTATTCTTGATGATAGTTCAAATAATAAAACTGCTGAGCTCATTCTGGATTTTAAAAAAAAAGACCCAAGAATAGTCTATATTAAAAACAAAATTAGGTTAGGATTTGTTAAAAATTTGAATAAAGGAATTAGACTGGCTAAGGGTTTATATATTGCCCGTTTAGATGATGATGATTTCTGGCTTAAAAAAGAAAAGCTGGAAAAACAGGTTAATTTTTTAGAAAATAATCCTGACTATCTATTAGTAGGTGGAGGGATAGTAAGAAAAAATGAAAAAGGACAAGAGGTTTCTGAACGATTAAATCCTGAGACCGACCAAGAAATTAGAAAAGCAATGCTTTTAAGTTGTCCTTTTACTCACGGGACTACTGTTTTTAGAAAAAAAGCCTGGCAAATAGCTGGAGGTTATTATGAAGAAGTTCCTGATTCTTCTGAGGACTGGGAATTATGGCTGAAATTCGGCAAAATGGGCAAACTTTATAATTTTCCAGAGTATTTTCTTTGCTATTCAGAAGGACAAGAGAATCGTTCTAATTTTAATAGACGAGAGAATTTAAGATTTAATATTGAGTTGATTAAAAAATATCGTCAAGACTATCCTAATTTTCTCAAGGGTTTTTTTGTTAATTTGGGTTTTTATCTTTATTATTTTTTACCTTTTAAAAAACAATTACGACCTTTGTTTTCAAAAATTAAAAAATTAATCTTTAAATCAGGCCAAAATTAAATGTTCACCAAACGCACGATCGTGCGTTTGGTGAACATTTTGAAACCAACCTTAATTAACCTTTTCCGCGGAACGAAAAAATATGAAAATACTATTAGTTAGTCATTCATTTGAAAAAAATGCCGGGGCTATTTACACCCCTAATGCTCCTTATCCTCTTGGTTTAGCTTATCTGGCCTCTTTTTTAGAGACGAAGGGCCATAAAATAGAAGTTCTCTGGCTGGACAGTTTTGATTTTAATTATGCCCACCGAACAATCCTTTCTAAAATTGAAGAATTTAAACCCGAGGTCCTAGGTATTCAGATGTTTACTATGAATAGGGTCTCTTCTTTTCGCTTGATAGAAGATTGTTCTTCTAAGTATCCAGACCTTAAAATTGTTGTTGGAGGTATTCATGCCTCATCTATGTCAGAACAGATAGCTGAGAAATACAAGAAGGTTATTGTAGTAGTTGGTGAAGGAGAAATTACCTTTTCTGAACTAATCTCTATTTGGGAAAGCAATGGAAAGAACCTTATCAATATTAAAGGTCTTGTTTTTTGGCAGAATGGAAAGGTTGTCAGGACTGAGAAGAGAGAGCTAATTAAGAATTTAGATTCTCTGCCTTTTCCAAAACATGAAGTTTTCTTTGATTCTGAACCCCAAAGAATAACTGTCCACATTATCACCACCCGGGGATGCCCCTTTAATTGCTCATTTTGTTGTTTACATGTTATTTCCAGGCGAAGACATCGGAAAAGAAATATTGATGAGGTAATTAGAGAAATAGTAGAAATAAAGAGAAAATATCCTCGTTTGAAAATCGTCCAGCTTCAGGATGATATTTTTACCCTAGACAATGAGCGGGTGATAGATTTTTGTAAAAAAATTATTAAACATAATTTAGGAATAAAATTTTTAGCCTCAGGTAAAATAAAACCTGTTTCTCAAGAGATGCTTTATTGGATGGAAAAAGCTGGTTTTCAGAAACTTATGTTTGGACTGGAGACCGGAGCCGAAAAATTAATGAAAAGCATTCATAAGGGGATAACTAAAAAAGATGTTGAGGAATTATTTTGCAAGCTTAAAAAACATAATTTCGTTGTTACTACTTTTTTGATGGTCGGATTTCCTGGCGAGAGCAAAGAAACAGTCCAGGAAACAATTGATTTTGTTAAGAAATTACATAGAATTAAATACAGTTATATTTTAGGAGTAGCAAAACTCTGGGTCTATCCCAAAACAGAAGTTTATCAGATTATGAAAGAAAAGGGCTGTATCTCCGATGATTACTTGCTAACTGACAAAGATGCTCCTTATTTCACGGCTGAACATAGTTTAAAAACTTTAAAAAGATTTGAGAATAAGATGCTTAATCATCTTTCTATTGTTAGAATTTTTACTCCTAAAGGATTTTTCTATCATTTTTTAGCTATGCCTTTGATTATCTTAAAATTTCTTTTTCACAATAAATATCTAATTAAATTAATAATTTGGGAGGCATTAGGAATTTATTTTCCTCATTTAAGAATTAAATTATATAAATTGTATAAAAGAGTTGAGTCATGAAGGGAACATTTTTTACTTACCCCCTCTTTTTTAATAATAAGCAGTTTGAGATTTTAGATAAAAATTTTAATCGGGATAATTATCTCTACTGTTTTTATTTATTAAAAAAGAAATTTGGGGAAAAAGGGATCAATTTATCAACTCAGGATATTAATAAGCCCAAGGAGTCAGAATTTGTGATTTTTTTTGAAATGCCCAAAATCAAAAATATTATTCCAGAAAAAAATAATTATTTATTAATTTATGAATCTCCACTTATAAGAAAAGATAATTGGAATTTGGAAAATCATAAACATTTTAAAAAAATCTTTACATGGAATGATAATTTTGTTGATAATAAAAAATATTTTAAAATAAATTATTCTTTCCAAATACCAAAGGATATTAATTTTGACTTTTACCCCGTTAGAGATCCTGAAAAAAAGGAAGAAGCGCGGCTGGATCATATCTCTAACGGGGTGAGGAAAAAAGAAAAACTTTGCGCTTTAATAGCCGGCAATAAATTTAAATCCCATCCTCAAGAATTGTATAGCCAAAGAATAAAAGCTATTCGTTGGTTTGAAAAAAATCATCCCCAAGATTTTGATTTATACGGCATGGGCTGGGATAGATATTATTTTCAGGGTCATTTTTTGGGAATAAATTTGCTTCGTTTAAACAGATTAAAATTCTTGGCTAAACTTTTAAAACCTAATTACCCTTCATATAAAGGAACAATTATCTCTAAACAAGAAGTTTGTCCAAAATACAAATTTGCTTTTGCCTACGAAAACACCAAGGCCGCTGGCTATATTACGGAAAAGATATTTGATTGTTTCTTTAATGGAACAGTACCCATTTACTTGGGAGCTCCTAATATAACCGATTATATTCCCGAAAACACCTTTGTTGATAAAAGAAAATTTAAAAACTATGAGGAGCTTTATTCTTTTATTAAAAATATGCCGGATAAAGAATATATCAATTATTTAAAGGCTATTGAAAATTTTCTTAAAAGTAATAAAATCTATACTTTTAGTGCTGATTATTTTGCTGAAAAAATCAGCCAAGTTATTCTCAGTGATATAATATGAAAATATTAATTGTTGCTCAATTATATTCTTCTGGAATCAAAAAAAGAGGATATTCTTATGAATATTTTGCTCTTTATGATTCTTTAAAAAATAGCTATCAGAATGTAGATTTTTTTGATTTTCTTTCCTCTTTTTTGGGAAAAGGAAAAGAAAAAATGAATCAGGAACTTTTAGATTATGTCAAAAGAGAAAAACCAGATGTTACAATTTTCAGTTTATATAGAGACGAGTTTATTCCAGAAATAGTTGAGGAGCTCAAAAAATACACTATCACCCTGTGTTGTTTTTGGGATGACCAGTGGCGAATAAACTTTTCCAAGTTTTGGGCGCCTCTTTTCAGCTATGTCATAACACCGGACTTCAATGGAATTAGAAAATATCGAGAAATCGGATATAATAAAGCAATTTATTCTCCTCTTGGCTATAATCATTTTTTATACAAAAGAAAAAACCTTGCCAAAAAATACGATGTTTCTTTTGTTGGCTTGTTCCATCCTTACCGCAATTGGTTTATAAAAAAAATAAGAAAAAGCGGTTTAAAAGTTGATGTTTTTGGAGCCGGCTGGAAAAGCGGTCACATTCCCCAGGAAGAAGTTATTAATATTTTTAACCAAAGCAAGATTAATTTAAATCTTTCCAATTGCTTATCCTGGGAACTGCCATATCTTTTATCTTCAGTAAAAGCCATTAAGAATACTTTTGGTTCGCTTGTTAAAAAAGACGCCAAAGAAATAGAACAAATAAAAGGAAGGCATTTTGAAGTTACTGGTAGTGGAGGTTTTCAAATGTCTTATTATGTTGAAGGATTAGAACATTGTTTTGAAATTGGAAAAGAAATTGTTGTATTTTCAGGAATTAAGGATTTAGTTGAGAAAATAAAATACTATCTTAAGCACGAAGAGGAAAGAGAAAAAATTGCTCAGACTGGCTATCAACGGACTATTGGAGAGCATACTTATAAAAAAAGATTTGAGAAAATATTTAAAAGAATTTTCTATAAATGAAATGGAAAAGATAGAATCTAAAATCAAAATCGCCTTTTTTATACCTTCTTTAGAAGAGGGAGGGGCTGAACATAATTTAATCAAAATCCTTTCTAATTTAGACAAAGAAAAATATGAAATTTTACTTGTTTTAGGAAAAAAAAAGGGTTCTTTGCTTTTAAGGATTCCAAAAGAAATTCCAGTCATTGCTTTGAATATCTATTGTTTCCCTTTTCTCTTCTTAAAACTTATAAGTTTTTTAAAAAAAGAAAAGCTTGATATTTTAGTTTCAACCTTTCCCCGTTTTAATATTATTAATATTTTAGCCAAGGAATTTTCCAAAACAAAAACCAAAATTGTTATTATTGAACAAACAATTGTTTCTGAATTAGAGAATAGCGCAAAAAATTTTATCAATCGAGCAATCGCCCGTTTTATTTTGCCCTTTTTAATAAAACTTATTTACCCAAGGGCAGATTCAATAATTTCCGTTTCAGGCGGAGTGGCAAAAGATCTTTTGAAATTTATAAGTGATTCTTCAAAGCTTCAAGTAATTTATAACCCTGTTATAGAAGAAAGAATTTATTATTTATCAGAAGAACCAATTAAACATTCTTGGTTTCAAAAAGCAGGGCTTCCAATAATAATATCAGCAGGGAGATTAATCAAAACCAAAGATTATCCTACTCTTCTTTTAGCCTTTTCTTGGGTTTTTAAAAAAATACCATCTCGTCTGGTTATTTTGGGCGAAGGAAAAGAAAGAAAAAATTTAGAGAGGCTTTCTATAAAACTTGGCATATCTGAAAATGTTGCTTTTTTGGGTTTCCAAGAAAATCCATACAAATATCTAAAAAAATCTTCACTTTTTACACTTTCTTCTTTACGGGAAGGATTTTCTAATGTTATAGTAGAAGCAATGGCTTGCGGTTTGCCAATAGTTTCAACAAATTGCCAAGGACCGGTTGAACTTCTTGAAAAAGGAAAAAACGGAATTTTAATTGAAAAAGGTGATGAGAAAGCTTTAGCCAAGGCAATTATTATGCTTTTAAACAATTTCTCTTTGAGAAATAAACTATCCGAAGAAGGAAAAAGGCGGGCCAAAGATTTTACAGTGGAAAAAAGCATCAATCAATATGATAAAGTTTTTCAAAAAATTATTATTTAAAAAATCAACCCGAATAGGAATTATTTTTGGTGTTGTTATTTTAACAATTATAGCTTTTTTTGATCCAGCATTAGCTATTGGCTTGCTTTGGCTCGCAATATTTGCAATAATCACCATTTTTTTATTGTCCAAAAACAAAAAAAAGAGCAAAATTACCCATTTGCTTTTTTTAATCGCTCTTTTAATTCATTTAGCCGCTGTCTTATTTATTTATTGGACTGATTTTAAACCCTTTGGCGGTGGAACTGATTATGATTTATACCATTATAATGGTCAGGAAATAGCCAAACGGATAGGGCATGGACATTTTTCTTTAGAGGGTCTGCGAATGGGTCATTACTATTCGGTTATAATCGGATTTATCTATTTCTTTACTTTACCGGAAATGATTATTCCACAGATGCTTACTGCCTTGTTGGCCGCTTTATCCTGCCTTTTGGTTTATTGGATTGTTTTAGAAATAGGCGGTTCTAAAAAATGGGCCTTTTTAACTGGTTTACTTGTTGCTTTATATCCCAGTTATCTTTATTTTGGAAGCACAATGCTTAAAGACACATTAGTTATTCCTTTAATTTTAATCGGCTTGTTATTTTGTTTAAAATTAATTAAAAAATTTTCCTGGAAGAATTTTTTAGTTTTTTATTTTGCTCTAACAGCGGCAATTCATTTCCGTTTTTATGTTGGTTTTGCCCTTTTATTCACTTTTATTATCTCTTGGCTGATTTGGGGCAGACTGTCCCGTTCTTCTTCTTCCATTGCCTGGGAGCAGGCCAAGGAAAAACTTATTTATACAATAATAATTTTTGTTCTTTTAGGATTCTCGCCTCAGGTTTCCGGCTTTGGTTATTATGGCATCAAGCCCCTTAATTCTTATATTAACCCCAGCAGTATTACCCGTTTCAGAGAAGTATACTATCTGCCGCCATCAAAGCCGGTACCGGTAGCAGTAGTCCCAACAACCCCAACCTCACTATCCAAGAAAATATTTTCAAAACTACTACCCCAAATAGAAGAAAGGCCAGTTCAAGAAACAGGAATGGGTTCCTCAATGGTTATTGAAACAGGCTTGGAAAACCCCTTTAGTTTTATAAAAAATTCTTTAAAATCTTTTACCTATGTTATATTAGGACCCTTACCGTGGCAGATAAAGTATTACAATCAATTGGTTGCTTTCTTGGAAACTATTCCCTGGTATTTTCTACTTTTTTTTATTATCAAAGGAGCATGGAAAGCAATAACTCGTTATCGTTTGGCTTTGCCTTTATTGATTTTTAGTATTTTATCTTTGACAGTTCTTTCAGTTTTTATTACTAATTTTGGAATAGCAAGCAGAATAAGAATTCCAAGTTTTATAGCTCTTTTGTGTTTAATTCCTTTTGGGTTTGCCAGGCAGGATAAAAAATATGATAAAAATGAAACTTCACCCTGTTAAATCCGATAAAGTCGGTGCTTTCTCAAAGGGAAAGCAATTTAACATGGTAAACATTAAAACTTTTCTTTTTAAAAATATAGGGATCAGACAAACCATTCTTAAAAATACCACCTGGTTGACAGTTGCTGAAGTTATAACTCGTCTTTTAGGTTTGGCAGTGATTATTGGAATTGTCAGAATTTTGGGAGCAGCTGAATATGGGAAGTTTGCCTTTGCCTTTTCTTTTGTTTCTTTATTGGTTATTTTTTCTAATTTAGGAGTGGCTGAAATTACCACCCGAGAGCTGTCTAAAGGAAAAGAAACGAAAAAAGATTATCCAGCTATTATTTCTTTAAAAATCATTTTAACCATTTCAGCTTTAATTTTAATGGTGATTGGTTCTTTTTTTCTCACTTCAGACCTAACTATTCAAAAAGCAATCTGGGCTTTGTCTTTATTTATTCTAATTACTAGTTTCTTTAATATATTTTTTGCTTTTTTTAGGGCTGAGCAGAGAATGGAATATGAAGCTGTAACGAAAATTCTTCAATCCTTAATAATTACTGTTTTTGCTTTTTTTGTTCTTTTTACTCTTCCCTCGGTTAAAAACCTAAGTTTTTCTTATTTTTTGGCTAATTTAATTATTTTTGTTATTTTTCTTATTTTCTTTCATATCAAAATTAATCTTCTAAAGTTAAGCTACAACAAAGCTGTTTGGAAGAAATTTTTAAAAAATTCTTGGCCCCTTACTCTTGGTTTTTCATTTTTCTGGGTTTATGGGTATTTAGATTCTATAATATTGGGCAGTCAGGGCTTGATTACTGAAACCGGCTGGTATAACGCTGTTTTAAAGATTGCCACCGCATCGGTTATACCGGCAATGTTGATTAGCAAGAGCTTTTATCCTGTTTTTAGCAAGTTTTCTCATTCTATTAAAGAAAAAGTTCAGCAGGTTTGGAATTATCATATGGAAACAATGATTGTTCTATCTTTTCCTATAATGGTTGGGGGATGGGTTCTTGCTCCAAAGATTGTTGACCTATTTTACGGTCCAGACTTTCAGCCAGCAGCTTTGGCTTTTAAACTTTTGATAATTGTGGCAGGTATTAGTTTTTTTTATTTCCCTTTTAGTTTGATATTGGTAGCAGTTAATCAGCAAAAAAAGAATTTTAGTTTGATATTATTAGGAGCTTTAATAAATATTATCCTAAGTTTTATTTTAGTAAGAAGTTTTAGTCTTTATGGAATAGCAGCCGCTACAATAATTTCTTCTGCCATAGTATTTTTATTAGCAGCAGAGATTTCTAAATATTTTACTCCTATTTCTCCTTTTAATTTAAAGATATTTAGAACTCTAGTTATATCTATTTTTGCCAGCATGATAATGTTGCTGGGAATTCGCCAACCGGTTATTTATAATCTTAATGTTTTCTTTACAATTGTTATTGGGGGATTAATTTATTCTTTTGTTTTGCTTATTTTTTTTATTTTGTCGGCGAGAATACTCCCTTATTTAGAAAAGCAATGATAGCCGCCATAAGAACTTGCCTCGGAGGGGATAACCTGCTCTGAAGCGCCGGGGTAGTTCATTTTCCTTATAGTTTAGGATTGGTTGTTGGCAATCAGCAAAAAACATTTTAGCCTGATACTATTTAAGCTATAATAAATATTATCTTGTTTGTTTTAGAGAAAATTAGCCCAACTTTTTTCCTTAAATTAGTTGGTCTTGCTAAAAAATATGAACATCCCAAAACAAGCTTTACCCAATGCCAGACCAGTAGATAAGTATTTAGAATTTTTAGCCTGCCCCTATTGCAAAAGTGATATTGGCTTCAATCAAGAAGGTAATCTTAGATGTTTTGAGTGTAATAGGATATTTGAAATTAGAGATAACTTTCCAATTTTATTACCTAGTTCTTTATTAAAAGAGGTTGGCTGGCAAAAGTGGAAGGATGTAGATGATAGATATAAAAAATTCTATCAAACTTGGTCAAAGAAAAAACATTAAGCCTCTCAATTTATATATGAGGCCTTCTATGATTGGGTTGGCCTAAGGCATATTCGAAATGTATCATTATTAGATGTTGGCGGCGGGAGTGGAATAAGTAGGGTTGTGTATTGGAAATACCCGGAAGAAATTAATTATTTTAATTTGGAACCCAAGATTAATTTTTTACACCCTTTTTGTTTAGATTTATATCCAAAAATAAAGGAAATTGATTATTCCTATATAGTAGGTGTTGGAGAGTACCTCCCTTTCAAATCAGGTAAATTTGATATCAGTATTTCCACTGCATCTATAGACCATTATTATAATCCAGGCCAGGTCTTTCAGGAAATCTTTAGATGTTTGAAGCCCCAAGGTAAACTTTTCATTATGATTAGCGAGCATAGAGATTTAACTAAAAGAAACTTAGTTGCTCGGATTTATGAATATTATCTGAGAAATGGTTTTTTTAATCTAACTAAAAGAATGATAAAAAGGATATTCCTTTTCCTTTTTCTAAAAGGAGATTTGAGTTCAAATGGCCATCTTCACCATTTTAGGTCCCCGGAAGAATTGCTTGGACTTCTTCATATGTTTAAGATTATTAGAATCAAAGAAGCCAAAGAGGGTAACCAATTTTATGTAGAATGTTTAAAAGAATAGAATCTGTATCTCAAGAAAATTAATATGGTTAAAGGCATTTTATCTCGAGAGATAAACCCAATACACATGATTAATAATCTAGATATTTTTATCTGCCCAGCTTGCAGAAAAGAAATAGAAATAATCGGCAACCCTATTAAGTGTTTAAATTGTCATAAAATTTATAAAATTAAAAATGGCATTCCTCTTCTTTTTATTCCTAATAACTGGGATAATAAAACTGAAGATGTTACAAAAACAATGAAGTCATTTTACGAAAAAACACCTTTTCCAAACTATGATGATTTTGAAAATATCGGGAGCCTTATTCAAAAAGCCGAAAAAGGAATTTTCGCTCGTTTGCTAAATGAACAAATTCCTTTTAATTCAAGGGTTTTAGAGGTTGGCTGCGGCACGGGTCAGCTTAGCAACTTTTTAGGAATTTTTAATAGATGGATTTTTGTAACTGATATGTGTCTTAACTCATTAAAATTAGGCCAAGAATTCAAGATTAGAAATAATTTAGAAAGAGTGGCTTTTTATCAAATGAACCTGTTTAAGCCGATTTTTAAAGACGAGAGTTTTCATCTGGTAATTTGTAATGGAGTTTTGCACCATACAAGCAATCCCTTTTTGGGATTTAAGTCTATTGCCCAACTTGTGAAAAAAAATGGTTATATTATTATAGGTCTTTACAACAAATACGGTAGATTTGTTACTGATATCCGTCGTTTTATTTTTAACATTTCTAATGATTATTTTCAATTTTTAGACCAACGTTTAAGAAGAAGAAATATTAATGAGATTAGAAAATTAACTTGGTTTTTAGATCAGTATAAGAATCCTCACGAATCTAAACATACTATAGGTGAAGTTTTGAAATGGTTTGACCAAACCGGATTTGAGTTTATAAATAGTATACCAAAGCCGAGAATCTTTATGGAATTATCTGAGAATGAAAAACTATTTAAACCAAATCCAAGTAGTAACTTATTGGATCGTTTTTTTGTTCAACTCAAGCTGTTGTTCACGGGAAGTAAAGAGGGGGGGATTTTTCTGATGATTGGCAAAAAGATTAAGTGATTCTACTAGCTTAATTATGAAAGATTTTTTTAAAAATCTAATTCTTTTATCAGTAAGCATCATAATAAGCCTTTTGATTTTAGAGGGATTTTTAAGAATCTACAGCCCTTTCCCAATTAGAATAAAAGGAGATAAAATATTTTTACCTGTCAATGTTTCATACAATATAAAAAATAGCAAAATAGCCAAACTTGATTTAGAAATAAAACATACAAAAAATTCCTTAGGTTTTAGAGGAGAAGAAATTCCCAGAGATTTTGAGAAATATCTTTCCATTATTACTGTTGGAGGCAGTACGACAGAGTGTTACTATTTGTCTGACAATAAAACTTGGCCATATTTGTTGGGCGAAAATTTAAAAAAGAATTTCACTGATATTTGGATTAATAATGCCGGACTGGATGGTAATTCTACCTCTGGTCACAAAATATTGCTTGAGGATTATATTATTAAAATTAAACCCAAGTTAGTGCTCTTTTTTTCAGGTTTAAATGATATTTGTGCAGATAATCCTCAATTTTGTCCTAAAATTAAATCGATTAGATCACTTCGCCATAAATTTGTTAGCTGGTCTACTGAAAAAAGCGAACTGGCAAATTTTGTGGTTAATGTTTTTAGGGCGATTAGGGCAAAAAAAAATGGGAATTGCTCATAGTGATAAAGATTTATTAAAAATGGAAAAAATGGAAATACCAGAAAATGAAATGAAAAACGAACTGCTAATGCATAAAGAGTATGCTGCTAATTTTAAAAATAGACTTGCTGAATTAATAGAGATTTCTAAAAACAACAATATAGAGCCGGTATTAGTTACCCAGCCGATGTTATGGGGTCAAGGAATTGACCCTGAAATAGGGATTGATTTGGAAAAAGTCAAGATTGACAAAAAGAAAAACGGTAAATTATATTGGAATATCCTTGAATTATATAATGACCAAATGCGCCAAGAGGGAAAGGAGGCAAATGTTTTGGTTATTGATTTAGCAGATAAAATGTCCAAAGATTCCCTTTATTTTTATGATGGAGTTCATTATACTAATGAAGGCGCTGTTAAAATTGCCGAAATTTTAAATTCTGACTTAACTGAACATCTAAAAAAAATAAAATGAAAACATATATGATAGATTTTTTAAGAGATTTGTGGAATTTTATGAGGGATAGAAAAAAATGGTGGTTAACGCCAGTAATCATAGCTTTGCTTTTGATAGGGGGTTTGATTGTTCTTGGAGGCAGTTCTGTTTTGGCTCCGCTTATTTATACTTTATTTTAAAAAATGATTAACAGCGAAAAGGAAAAAAACATTAAAAATGTTGCTGCAATTGCTTTTGGACTTTTGATTCTCTTTTTGATTTTCCATAAAAATTATTTAATCTACACATCACTTTTTTTACTCTTAATAAGTATATTGTCAGACTCATTAAGTGAAAAGATTTCTTGGTTCTGGATGAAGTTTCTAAATTTATTAGGGATAATATTTTCAAAAATAATGCTGACATTGGTTTTTTTAATTATTCTAACGCCACTTGCTATAGCTTTTAGAATTTTTAAGAGGAATCCCTTATTAGTAAAAAAAACTCGCCGGAAGTCATATTACATTCAAAGAGAACATTTATACTCGACCCATGACTTTGAAAACATGTGGTAGCAGTATAATAATGAAACCTCATATTTAAAATGGAAACTTATTACAACATTCATAATATAGTCAAAATTAAGATTAGGACTAAAAATCCGAGGATAATTAAAGAGTACGAAAACAAGTTAAGACACTTTAAACTTAGAGAAGAAGCTGAAAACACTAATACTGATATAGAAATAAGGGATTTTGATGAATTTTTACTGCCCAAAGAACATTTTGATATCTCCAATGATTTTTACGGATTTAAAAACGGAATCTATCACAAAAGAGATTCCCAGGCAGTAAAACTTGAGAATAACAAGATGCTAATTTATATTAAAGGAGCGGATATCAGCCTTTTCCCTTTAATTGAGTATTTTTTATTAAAGAATAATTGCACTTTTATTCATGCGGCCGGAATAAGTTATAAAGACCAAGGAATTATCTTTCCAGCTGGGCCAGGAGCTGGAAAAACTCTTTTAATATCAAGACTGCGTCAGAAAAGTGAGGTAAAATTCTTTGGCGATGATTATTTAATTTTAAAAGATAATGCTGTTATGTATTCCTTTCCAATTGATTTTTCCATATATAATTACCATTTCAATTTTTTTGATGAATTAAAGAAATCAGCAGAGAGTAAAAAAATAAAACGAGCTAAATATGAAAAACCAATAGTCAATGTAGTAAAAAACCTTCCCCTCAAAAAAACCTTGAAAAAAATTGCTTATTTTCTTAAATACGATTTCCCTAAAGGAGGAGAATATGTAAAAATTCCTGTCCAGTGGCTTGTCTCAAAAGAAAAGATTGGGAAAAGCGCAGTTTTGAAATACAGCCTATTTTTAAGCCGCTATAATGGAAATGAATTTAAGACTGAAAAGATGAAGTTAGAAAATTTGGTTAGAATAGGTTCGGCTATATTGCAGGATGAATGGAGAAAAACAATGCCTATTTGTTATTCTTTATCTCTTTCTAATGTTTTGGATTTCACTGATTATTTAAATGATATAAGGAATACTTTTAGCAAGTGTTTTAGTAATTTGGAATTATACAAAGTCTTAATCTCTAAAACCATGGACAATAGGGAATATATTAAAAAATTAGAGCAATTTTTAGAGCAAGAAATATTTAATTCTATGTAGAAGAATATGAAAAACCAGCCATTAGTTTCAATAATTTTACCCACCTATAATAGAGAAGGATATACAAAAAGAGCAATTAGAAGCGCTCTCAGTCAAACCTATAAAAATATAGAACTAATTATAATTGATGATGATTCGACTGATGAAACCCCGAAAATTATCTCTGAATTGAGCAGAAAGGACTCAAGGATAATTATTTTAAGAAACGAAACTAATTTGGGATTTGTCAAAAGCTTAAATATAGGGATAAGGCGATCTCAAGGCAAATATATTGCCAGATTAGACGATGATGATATTTGGTTAGACCAGAAAAAATTGGAAAAACAAGTTGAATTTTTGGAAAAAAATCCTGATTATGTTTTAGTTGGCGGTGGGATGATTAAAATAGATGAAAAAGACAAGGAAATTGCCAGATACCTTTTTCCAGAAAAAGATAATGATATTAGAAAATCAATACTTATTGATAATCCTTTTACCCACAGTACTGTTGTTTTTCGGAAAGATGTTTTTGAGCAGACAGGAGGCTATAAATATGAAGAAGAGTTTGGTTTTTTTGCTGACAGAGCTTTATGGTTAAAGTTAGGAAAATTTGGTAAGTTTTATAATTTTCCGGATTATTTCACCTATTATTTAGAGCCCCAAGATAAAAGGTCAGATTGTAAAATAAGGAGGAGATTAAAGGCTAATATTAAATTAAGAAAAAAATATCGGCGAGATTATCCAGGTTTTTATAAATCCCTCTTGGTTTGTCTATCTCGCTATTTCTATTCTTTCCTGCCTTTTCGGAAAGCACTTCGACCTTTATTTTTAAAACTGAGAAATATAATTTTTGGTCCCCCGGCTTATAAGAGTTTCAAAACTAATAATATTATTCTTTTTCCTTCTGTCCGAGCCCCCAAAGAGGAGAAGACAAAAGTATGTCAGGTGGCTTCAGTCGATTTAACTGTAAGATTTCTTTTGTTAAGACAAATTCAATTTTTAAAAAAACAAGGATTTAAAGTTTCATCTGTTTGTTCAAAAGGAAAATGGACGCAGGAAATTGAAGCTCATGGCATTAAGGTTAAAACAGTTAAAATTAAAAGAAAAATTAGTCCAATTTCTGATTTAATTACCTTGTTTAATCTGATATTTTATTTTGAAGAAGAAAACTTTGATATTGTTCATACTCATACTCCCAAGGCTAGTTTACTTGGTCAAGTGGCAGCCAAAATAGCCGGAGTACCAATTATAATAAATACCATTCACGGTTATTACTTTACCGAAAATACAGGCTTTTTGAAAAGAAAATTTTTTATTTTGATTGAGAAAATTGCCGCTCTTTTTTCCGATCTTATTTTTTTTCAGAGCAAGGAAGATATGGAAACCTGCGTCAAAGAAAAAATTTTCAACCTAAAAAAAATTAGATTTTTAGGCAATGGTATAAATCTTAAAAGATTCAACCCCCAGAGATTTTCTTCAGAGTTTATTGACAAGAAAAAAAATAATTTAGGTATAAATCCTGCGGTAAAGATTATTGGAATGGTTGGAAGATTAGTAAAAGAAAAAGGTTATTTGGAATTGTTTGAGGCTTTTCAAAAAGTTTTGGAAAAATTTCCCCAGATACTGCTTTTGATTGTTGGTCAATTAGACACGGAAAAAAGAGATTCTCTAAAGCCGGAAATAGTTAAAAAATATAAAATAGGGGATAAAATCAAATTTCTTGGATTGCGCGAAGACATAGAAGAGATCTATCCTTTGATGGATATTTTTGTCCTACCCTCCTGGCGCGAAGGATTTCCCCGTTCAGTTTTGGAAGCCTCGGCAATGGGAAAGCCGGTAATAGCTACTGATATCCGGGGCTGCCGGGAGGCGGTTGAGGATGGTAAAACTGGTTTACTTGTTCCGGTTAAAAATCCGGAAAGATTGGCTAAAGCAATAACCCAGCTTTTAGAAAACCCGGAAATGGCCAGAGAGATGGGTGGGGCGGGAGCAAAAAAAGCCCAAAAAGAGTTTGATGAAAATCAAATTTTTGATAGAATAAATAAAGAGTATGAATATTTACCTAGCCAAAAAAGATGAAGCTCAGCAAATAGCTGAGATTCATAAAAAGGAAATAAAACAGGGATTTTTAAGTTCTTTGAAAAAGCCATTTTTAACCAAACTTTACTCATCTATTATCAGTTCCCCTTATAGTTTTTGTTTAGTTGTTGAAGAAAAAGGAAAGATTATTGGTTTTGTTTCAGGAGTGACCAATGTGGACAGATTATACATTTATTTTCTGAGCCGATACTTTTTTCATTCTACGGCGGCTCTTTTGCCTCGGGCTTTTAATTTTAAAAATCTAAGAAAAATTTTGGAAACTCTTTTTTATCCTATTAGAAAAATCGGTCATTTTGTTAAAAAGGGAGGCAAAAAAGAAAAACTGCCCAAGGCAGAGCTTTTAAGTATAGCTGTTGAGAAGGAATTTCAAAGACAGGGGCTTGGAGCAAAAATGCTTGAAAAATTTATTTCAGAAATGAAAAAAAGAAAAATCCAGGGTTTTAAAGTTATTGTTGGCGAAAATCTAAAGTCAGCAATTAAATTCTATGAAAAAAACGGGTTTGAGTTTGTGAAAAAAATAAAAGTCCACGGAAATCAGATCTCCCGAGTTTATATTTACCATGTTAAATAATAAGTGTGCACGACCCGTCCGTGCACAGGATGTGCACGGACGGGTCGTGCACAGGATGTGCACAAGATTATGATTGTTTATTTTTTATTACCATTTTTAATCTCTTTAATTCTAATTCCGATTTTGAAAAAATACGCTGAAAAGAAAAGAATTTTTGATATTGCTGAGGGAGATGAATTAAAAATTCATAAAAATCCGATTTCCATTTTCGGCGGTTTAGCGATAATGATTGCTTTTATTGCCGGAATTTTAGTTTTTGCTTTTTATGACCCAAGTTTTATTTGTAAAATTTCAGCTATTATTTCAAGTTCTTTAATTATTTTTTTGTTTGGATTCTGGGACGATTTAAAATGGAAGCATATTTCTCAAATCAAACCCCATTTAAAGTTTTTATTTCTAATTATTTTTCCCTTGGCGGCAGGCTTGACTTTATGGAGCGCCGGGATTAAAATTGATTTTTTTCCAATTATTCTTTTATCAATTTTTCTAAACTTTCTTTATATTTTTATTTTTATTAATGGGCTAAATTACCAAGATGGAATGGACGGATTGGCCGGGGGATTGGTCTTAATTTCTTTAATAGGCTTTATTACTTTAAGTCTAATTTTTGGAAATAATTTCGCTTTAATCCTTTCTTTAATTTTATTAGGCGCGGTTTTCGGCTTTTTAATTTTTAATTTTCCTCCGGCTAAAATTTTTATGGGCGATTCCGGCGCTTATTTCTTAGGATTTGTTTTATCCGTCTTGGCAATGCTTTTTTCCAAGCCATATAATATTTGGAGTATTTTGGGACCAGTTTTTATTGTGGGAGTGCCGGTCTGGGACGGAGTTTTCACAAATATCAGAAGATTGTTAAAAGGCAAGTCAATTTTATTAGGCGACCGTTCTCACTTTTACGACCGCTTTCTCCAAAAAGGATTTTCAACCCAAAAAACCCTTTTGATTTCTTATTCCTTTCAAGCGATTTCAGTAATAATCGGAATAATATTGATAACCTTTTAATTATGGTATACAATGCAAAAAAAGAAAAAATAGCACCTTCAAAAAAGGAGAATAAGAGAATGAGATTGATGACTCCCTGTTCATTGAATGATAAAAGACAAATTAAGTCAAAAATCGCGCTTCTTAAAAAATATGTGAGAACTGAATATCCTTTTGGTCTTGAGGCTAGAGTTAGTATGAATGATTTTTCTAATCCGTCTGTTTTTGAATCTGGTATTTCAGAATTGAAGAAATTACCAAAATCGGTTTTTCTTTCTCTTCACGGACCGATTGAACTTAAAAAAGGGTCTAAGAAAAATTTTTTTGCTTCGGAACAAGGTTTCCAAAATCTTGTTAAGACGGTTGAACTGGCTAATGCGATAGGAGCAGAATTAATAAATATTCATGCTCATTTATTTCTTTCGTTTGACGAGGCAAAAACAACGAACCGGAATGATTTGGTAAAAATTAAAAAGGCATCTATGGCAAAGGTAAAAAAGGACTTGGAAAGATTAATTAGAGAAGTTCATCCGCCCCAAAAGATATGTATAGAAAATGTTCCTTACTGCCTTACTGCTGATACTGTTCTTGATCCCAGAGAAATGCTTTACGAATTCTGCTTTGTTGACCCTTATGATTTCCGTGAAATTGTAGCTCCGGAGAAAAATATCTTTGCCACCATTGATGTTTGTCATCTTGCCCAGGTATATGATTCCTCCCAACTGCTGGAGAAAACAAAGAAACTGGGCAGGGGCCTTGGGCATATCCATCTTAGTGATACTGTCAATATTTGGCAGCCTTTCATTAGTTTGGTTGAAGAGGGAGTAATTCCCGGGAAAGGAAGAATCGGAGAAAGAGTCTTCAAGGAACTTCTTGGCTATTTTCTGAAATATTCAGAAAAGCATGATTTAAGTATTCTTATTGAAGTTCACGATAAAGATTTTACAAAACTGGCGGAGTCAAAAGAAAGTTTCAAAATAGTAATGAGATGGTTAGAAGAACTAAAAAGGAGGTAAGAAATTCTATTCTTGGGCAGTGGATGACCGCTGCCCTTTTTATTTTATTTTTTGATAAAATATTTAAATCTGCTATAATGGAGAAACAAGAAACAAGAAGCATGAAAAAAATCCCATTAGCAAAGCCGGATATCACGGATTTGGAAAGAAAAGCAGTATTAGAGGTTTTGAAAACCCCGATTTTGAGTTTGGGTCCGAAGTTGAAAGAGTTTGAAAAAAGAATTGCTGATTTTGTCGGAGTAAAATACGCAGTGGCCGTGAATAGCGGAACCAGCGCTTTGCATTTAATAATTCGGTCGTTGGGAATTGAAAAAGGAGACGAGATTATTACCACGCCTTTTTCTTTTATTTCTTCTTCAAATTGTATTTTGTTTGAAGGGGCAAGGCCGGTGTTCGTTGATATTCATCATGAAACATTTAATATTGATCCAAGCAGAATAGAAGAAAAAATTACTAAAAGAACCAAAGCTATATTAGCAGTTGATGTTTTTGGCGAGCCTGCTGACTGGCAAGCGCTTCAAAAAATAGCCAAGAAACATAAGCTTTTATTGGTTGAGGACTCGGCCGAAGCCTTAGGGACAGAATATCAGAGTAGGAAATGCGGTAGTTTTGGAATAGCTGGAGTTTTCGGATTTTACCCCAATAAACAAATTGTCACCGGTGAAGGCGGAATGATTGTTACTAATAATAAAAAATTAGCTGATTTATGTTATAGCATGAGAAACCAAGGACGCGACAAAAATAGTAAATGGCTGAATCATCAAAGGTTAGGCTATAATTATAGAATTTCTGAAATCAACTGCGCTTTAGGAATTGCCCAGATGAGAAGAATCAAAGAAATTCTTGCCAAAAGAAGAAAGGTTGCTAATATCTATAATAAGAGGTTGAGTAAAGTTTCAGAAATAAGCGTTCCATTTTCTGTCCCTATTGTTAAAAGGTCTTGGTTTGTTTATTATGTTTTGTTGAATAAAAACTATACTCGGCAAAAGCGGGATGAAATTTTAAAAAAATTAAGAAAAAAAGGAATTAGCTGTAAAGATTATTTTTCCTGCATCCATCTCCAGCCTTTTTACAAGAAACTCTTCGGTTATAAAAAGGGAGATTTTCCCATCGCTGAATTTGTGAGTGACAGGATAATTGTTCTGCCTTTTTACAATGATTTGAAAGAAAAGGAGATTGATTTTATAACAAGAAATCTGAAACAGGTAATTAGTGAACTCTGAGATTTTAATTTTTCTAGGATTATAAACTTTGTGAATTTTCAAAAGATAAATAAAAGCATTAAAAAAAGAAAAAAGCTTTGGTTTTTGCTGGCTGATATTGTTTTAATCATTTTTTCGGTTTTTCTGGCTTATTCTTTAAGATTTGAGGGCAATATCCCTGCCGGCTATATCGGCAATCTCAAGGCTGTTATTATTTTAGCGCTGGTTTTTTCTGTCCCCATTTTTTATTCTTTTAAGCTTTATTCTTTTTCCTGGTCTTATGTGAGCACCAATGAGTTGATAACACTGGTCAAGGCAACAACCCTGAGTTTTCTGTTGCTGGGCCTTTCTCTTTTTATCGTAAGGAAGGCAATAATTTTTAGAGGTTTTCCCCGTTCAGTTTTATTCATAAGCTTTTTCCTTGTTTTAATTTTTTCGGGCGGACTCCGTATTTCCAAAAGGATTTACCTTCAGCTTTTTCACAAAACAATAAGCGAGGGCAAAGATAGAACTTTAATTATCGGAGCCGGGGATGCAGGAGAACAGATTTTGAGAAGCATTAGAAATACCGAGACAGAGAGTATTTATTTCCCAATCGGATTTATAGATAATAATTTTTCAAAACAGGGAGTCATTATTCACGGATTAAAAGTTTTGGGAAAGATTGATGATATTCCAAAAGTTAGTAAGGAAAAAAATGTTCAAGCTTTGATTATCGCTTTACCCTCAGCCGGACCAGAAATTATTAAAAAGGCAGTAGAAAAAGGGAGAGAGGCAGGTCTAAAAAACATTAAAATTATTCCCTCAATGACAGAAATTATTGGCGGTCAAGTTTCCATCAGAGACCTGAAAGAACTTCGCATAGAGGACTTATTGGTTAGGGAGTTGGTTTCTATTGATTTTTCAGAAATTGAAAACTTTGTTAAGGATAAAATAATTTTAATTACAGGAGGAGTTGGTTCTATTGGTTCAGAGCTTTGCCGTCAGGTCGCCAGATTTAAACCATCTGAGCTTATCATTATTGACCAGGACGAAACCGGGATTTTTAATATTTCAGAAGAGCTGAAGGAAAGATTTTCCAGATTAAATTTCAGTTCAATCGTTGGCGATATTTGCGACAAAGCAAAAATCAATAGGATTTTTTCACAGTTTCAGCCACAGGTGGTTTTCCACGCCGCTGCCTATAAGCATGTGCCGGTAATGGAAGTTCATCCCGACGAGGCGGTAAAGAATAATATTTTTGGAACGAAAATAGTCTGTGAAGCTGCTTTTAAAAATAAGGCAGAAAAACTTATTTTTGTTTCTACAGACAAGGCAATAAATCCCAGCTCTGTTATGGGGGCAACAAAGAGAGTGGGGGAGATGATTTGTCAGGCCTTGAACAAAAACGGGAAAAGCAAAACCAAATTTGTTTCTGTTCGCTTCGGAAACGTTTTAGACAGCAAAGGCAATGTTGTGGAGGTTTTTAAAGAGCAGATTAAAAGAGGCGGGCCGGTTAAAGTTACTCATCCAAACATGAAAAGATATTTTATGACTACCCCGGAAGCTTGTCTTTTGGTTATGCAAGCCGGAGCAATTGGACAGGGGGGGGAAGTCCTTGTTTTAGATATGGGTGAACCTATTAAAATTATTGACCTGGCTAAAGAGCTGATTAGATTGTCGGGCTTTGAGCCGGACAAAGATATTCCTATTGTTTTTACTCAACCAAGACTCGGAGAAAAAATGTTTGAGGAGATTTTAACCGCTGAGGAAGGAACAATAGCCACCCAAAGTCAGAAGATTTTCATTGCCAAGCTTTCTGATGTTAGGGAAGATAAACTCAATCAGGGTTTGAATAAAATTAAAGGAGCTGTTCAAGGATGCCAGAAAAATAGTATAATAAAAGTCCTGAAGGAGATGGTTCCGTCTTACGGAAATCCAAAGTCCAAAATCCAAATGACAAAAAAAAGTAGTTAGTTGTTTTGGATGCAACCCTCCGGGGAGTCTGGCTCTTCGTGCCATCCAGTGAGCTTTGAACCTGATTTGACATTTGAGCTTTGAAATTTGGATTTAATAAAAAATCTCTTATGCTTCCAAAAAAACTATCCATCATTTTTATCTCTGTATTACTGTTAGCTCTTGCAGGCGGAGTAAAGGCTGTTTCTGTTGGACATAGCGCGAATTTTAATATTGAATCTAATTATGATTTAGACGAGAGAGATGAAATTTCCGCTATATTAATTAAAATTACTTCAAAGCTTTATTTCTATGCTGAGCAAGAATGGTGGAGTGATTTGAAATATTTTCAGCAGAACGAGATTAGAAAAAGTATAAGCGACTTAGACAAAGAATTCAGCAGTCATATTTATCCGGAACTAACTTCTATTTTTGGTTCAGAATGGAATCCTGGTATTGATAAAGATAAAAGAATCACTATTTTAATTCATTCAATGAAAGAAGGAGTTGGTAGTTATTTTAGAACAACAGACGAATATCTAAAAATTCAGATTCCAGAATCCAACGAGAGAGAAATGATTTATTTAAATACGGACTTTGTTGATTCTGACCGCGCTAAAATGTTTCTGGGACACGAGTTTACTCATTTAATAACTTTTAATCAAAAGAATAAAAAACATCACGCAGAGGAAGATGTTTGGCTGAATGAAGCCAGGGCAGAATACAGCGCCACTCTTTTGGGTTATGATGATGATTTTGAAACCAGCAATCTTAAATCTCGTTTAAGAGCTTTTTTGAAATCGCCGTCTGATTCTTTAACCGAATGGCAGGGCATGCCCGCAGATTACGGCGTTGTAAATCTTTTTATTCAATATTTGGCTGACCATTATGGCAAAGAAGTCTTAATTGATTCTTTACAGTCAGAGAAAATCGGCATTGAGAGTTTAAATTATGCTTTGGAGAAAAATGGTTTTGAAGAAGATTTTTCCCAGATTTTTACCGACTGGACAATTACCGTGGTGATTAATAAATGTTCAGTAGATGAAAAATATTGTTATAAAAATCAGCACTTAGAACATTTTCGTATAACTCCATCTGTTAATTTTCTTCCATTGGAAGGCGAAAGCACTTTAGTTGCTACTAATATGACTAAAAACTGGGCAGGAAATTGGTACAAGTTTGTTGGTGGGAGAGGTTATTTGAAGGTTGAGTTTATGAGCAATTTAAAGAATGTTTTTAAAATACCATATATTATCCATGATTTATCAGGAAATCAGACGGTAGATTTTTTTGATGTTTCCGAGGATAGCAAAGCAGAGATATTAATTTCAGATTTTGGCACTGAAATTATTTCAGTTACCATTATTCCCTCAATTCAGACAAAGATTTCTGATTTTTTAGACGAAGAGGAAACAATTGCTTTTTTCTGGTCAGCTTCTACTGCTTCTGCTGAAAAAGAAATTCTGCCTGAATATTTGGAAAAGCCAATTTTAGATATGTCAAAAAAGGAAATTTTGGAAAAGATTAACGAAATTGAGCTTGTGCTCCAAAAACTAAAAGATCAGCTTGGTAAAATAACAAGTTCTGACAGCGATTCTTATAAAAAGTTTGACAATGATCTTTTTTACGGACTAATGAATAATTCAGAAGTTTTTTGTCTGCAGGATTTTCTAAAGAGTCAGGGTCCGGAGATTTACCCAGAGGCATTAATAACAGGGAATTTTCTTAATCTAACTAGAAGAGCGGTTATCCGATTTCAAGAAAAATACGCCGATGAGGTTCTTTATCCCTTGAATTTGGAAAAAGGCACTGGTTTTGTGGGCGTTATGACCAGAAAAAAGATAAATGAGATATTGGAATATTAAAAGGGTGCGTCCCTTTTTTTTGCGCAATTCCAAAAAGGAGTGGGTGTGGAAAACATTGATTGAAAAAATATTTTTTAGAGGTATAATATATTAAATAGAATAAATAATATAATTAATCAGAAATTCGTTTAATATTTACCCGGTTAATAATTGCTTTGCGGAAACTTGGTTTCTGGTGAAGTTATTTAACCGAGTGAATCAATACGACTTTCCAAATGGGTAAAACATGGAAATCTTAAATAAAATTATTAGATACGGCTTTTTGATATTGGCTTTTCTTTTGCCAATTTTCTTTTTGCCTTTTACAATTTTTCCAACAGCCGCAAATAAGCAGTTTTTATTAACTCTGTTTTGCCTTTTATTCCTTATTTTATGGCTGATAAAGATTGTTATTACAGGAAAATTAAAAATTGGTGTTAATTTATTAAGTGCTGCTGTTTTATTTTTTCTTTTGGTTTTTGGTGTTTCCACTATTTTTTCTGTATCCAAAACTCAGAGTTTTTGGGGAATGGGCGCAGAGCCAGATGTTTTAATCAACCTTATTTTATATGCTTTAATCTTTTTTCTGTTTTCTAATTTAGTTGAATCAAAGAAAGATATTGCTTGGATTGTCGGCGCCTTTCTAACGGGTTCTGGAATTATGGCTTTGCTTTTTCTGATTAGGGCTTTGGGTGTATATATTTTTCCATGGGGTTTTTCTAATATAGCCGGTTTTAATCCCGTTGGCACCGTTCAAGCCTTTGGATTATTTTTAGGAGGCGCATTTGTTGTCTTAATCGGACTAATAAGTAGTAAAATTTTTACCAAGAGACTAATCAAGAATTTAATGGCTGGTTTGGCGGTTATCCTTTTTTTAACAATATTTATTATTAATTTTCAGTCAATCTGGATACAGGTTCTTTTAGGAATGGCAATAGTTGTTTTGGGAATGGGCAGATATCTTTTATCAGAAGACAAGCTTTCTAAAATTGGAAAACCGAAGAGAATAATTAAAGCAGGATCTTTAGTTGAGAGAAGCGAGGAATTTTTTCCTTTAAAAGATTTTATTCTTCCCTTAACTATAATAGCCGTAGCTTTAGTTTTAATTTTTATCCGTTTGCCTATTTTTAATGTTCTGAATATTCCTATTATTGAAGTGAGCCCGACTTACAAGGCGACCTTTGATATTGCCAAGCAGACTTTATCAGAATCACCCAAAAACCTTATTATTGGTTCTGGGCCGGCTACATTTCTATACAAATACCGGCTTTATAGGACCCCTGCTTATAATCTTTTTTTTGGGCCTAATCTGGTTTTTAATCAGGGCAGGGCTGCTTTGCCGACCTTTCTTCTTACAGCAGGAATTTTAGGAGTTCTTTCATCTTTACTAATGCTCGGACTCTTTATTTACGGAGGATTAAAGATTTATCTTAGTAAAAAGCATCCGTTTGATGACAAACCGCTAAGTAGGATTCAATTGGTTTGTTTTGCTGGCGGATTTTTCTTCTTCGTATCTTGGTTTTTCTATCCTTTGAATTTTACTTTGGCTTTTTCCGCTTTTTTGATGGCTGGGCTCTGGGTAAATTCTTTAAAGGAGAAAAATTCATTTAGGCGATTCAGGGAAATTTCTTTTATTACTTCTCCAAGAACAGCCTTTTTTGTGCTTTTGGCTGCCGTTATTCTGATTGCCGGTTCAATTATAGGCCTTTTCACTATTTCTCAGAAATACATTGCCGTTCTGAATTATAGCCAGGGAGTTAATGCTTCAAATTTTTCTGTTCCTGATTTAAACAAGTCTTTGGACAAAATTCAGAGAGCTATTCTTTTGGATTCAAGTAAAGATGTTTATTACCGCGGTTTGTCGCAAGTGTTTATTTTTATGTTAGCCAATGCACAGGCCGAAAGCAGAACTCAGGACGCAACAATAGCAATTGATTCGGCCCAGAGAACCGCTCAGAGCGCAGTCCAGATTAATCCTTCAAACAGTGTTAACTGGCTACAGCTCGGTTCAATTTATGAAAATGTTATTCCTTTTGCCCAAGGGGCTGACGAGTTTGCGGTTTCCAACTATCAGAAAGCTGGCGAGCTTGATCCTCAGAATGCCCAGATTCCATTTAATATTGGTCGCACCTATCTTTCTTCAGTTGTCCAGATTAATCAAACACTTATTGCTTTGAGCAGATCTGAAAAACGGGACGAACAGCAGGAAGCGCAATTAAGGACTTTAGCCCAACAGAATTTGCAAAAATCAGTAGAATCTCTTACGAAAGCAGTTAATTTGAGTCCCAGGTTTTCTGCTGCTTATTTTCTGCTTGCTCAGGCTTATGAGGCCTCAGGACAAAGGGAAAACGCTTATAATGCCTATTCAGTAGTTGTTCAGTTGGAACCTCAGAACGCTCAAGCTTTAGCCAAGATGCAGGAACTCGCCCCGTAGATTAGTTTATAGTTTATAAAGGGTAGTTAAGCTTGTTGAGGAGACTGGGTTTCCGCAGGTTTTTACTTAATCATGTAGAGAAATTTCGAATAGCCTTTGGCTAAATGAAAATTTCTTTGAAATTTTCCATTCGAAATTCTTCTACAGGGTTGACAAGTTTTTCATAATTTGCTAATATAAGGATAGTGAGTGTGATTTATTCACTTCGGTGAATAACTCCATTCTTTGTCGGCAAAAGACCTTTCTCTCGAGTAAGGTCTTTTGCTTTTATTAAAAAATTATTATAAATAAAAATAAAAAATAAGAAGAATAAAAAATAGATAAGAGATCAAAAAAACTAGAATACAAGAACATAAAACGTAAGAATGTAAGAATGAATACAGCTTTACTTATTTTTTATAATGGTTTAGAATAAAATTGGGTCGGGAGGATAGCACTCACAAAAGACTTAGAATTGGGGTAACTCTCCCGGCCCATTAAAGATCCGTCCCGCCAATGGCGGAACGGCAGATGCTTTCGGCGTCTTACTTCTAACGGGCCAATGCCAATTTTTAATAATGAAAATAGAGAAACTATTACCAGGAGTTCAAAAAAATATTCCTTTGGCACAATACACTAGTTTTAATATCGGCGGGCCAGCAGATTATTTCTTCCAAGCTCAAACAAAAAGGGACTTAATTAAAGCGGTTGAAGCGGCAATTGCAATAAAGTTGCCTTTTTTTATTTTAGGCAAAGGAAGTAATGTTTTGGCAAGCGATGAAAGTTATAGAGGACTAGTAATAAAAGTCAAAAGCAAAAAGTCAAAAGTCAAAAGTTATGATTCAGGTATTGAAATAGTTTATGAAGCTGGAGCTTTGTTAAAAGATTTAGTTGCGAAGACAGCTGAATTGAATTTGGCTGGTCTGCAATGGGCTGCAGGGATTCCGGGGACAATAGGAGGAGCTCTTAGGGGAAATGCCGGCGCTTTTGCTAAATCAATAGGAGACTCAGTCAAAGAAGTAGAAGTGCTGGAGATTTTAGATAATAAAACAGAAATTAAAAAATATTCTAAAAAAGAATGCAATTTCAGTTATCGCAACAGCATTTTCAAGAAAAAAAGAAACCTAATAATTCTTTCAGTTGTTTTTCAGCTTAGAAAAGGAGATAATGAAAAAATAGAAAAACAAACTAAAGAGAACTTAGACCACAGAAGAATAAATCACCCGCTCAATTTTCCATCGGCTGGAAGCGTTTTTAAAAACCCTGCCCCAGTTCGCCGAAAAGAACTAGGGCGTGGCAAGCCGCACTTCATACAAGCCGCTCAATTAATTGAAAAATGCGGACTTAAGGGAAAGAAAATTGGTCAGGCTCAGATTTCAGAAAAACACTGCAATTTTATAATCAATCTTGGAGGAGCAAAAGCTGAAGATGTTAAAAAATTAATAAATTTAGCAAGGGAAAAAGTAAAACAAAAATTTAAAATTAACTTAGAAAAAGAAATAGTATATCTGAATTTTTAAGAATAATTATTGTTTGACCTCTGCGCATCTATGTATATTGGTCGTTTTTACTGCTTTATATCTGTCTAACGGCGCATAGTTGCAAACTGGTTAGTGATGAAAATAATTTAATTGTGGATAATTAACAATCAAGAGACTTGACAACAATTTTTTAAAGTGAAAAAATTAAATAATATAGATAAAAAAAATTCAGCAGATAGCGGTCGACTATTTGTGAGTATAATTTATCTTTAACTGATTTGTTTTAATAAGCTCACGTAGAGTTTATTAAAACAATAATTTAAAATGGTCAAGAAAAAGAAAATAACAAAAAAGAAAAAAACAACCAAGAAGAGAAAGAAAAAGAAATAATTATTATCTATTCTTTCTCAAGGAAGAACTCCAGCTTTTGAAGAGGAATCAGAGGCTGGAGTTTTTTACTAATAACCAATGATGTCAACGAGGTCGGACCTCGTTGATATATGTCCGGTTTATTGCCTTTTTCTCTATTTCTGGTAAAATCTTAATGTATGCCGGGTGGTGCAACTTTAATTTTTCCATAAAAAATAAAGTTATATCACATGGCCGTACTACATAGCATGTCTTTATTGAATAAAATTTTCGGAGATGCTAATGAAAAGTATTTAAAGAAAATTCAGTCATTAGTTGATAAAATAAATAGCCTGGAAAAGGAATTTCAGGGTTTTTCTAATGAACAGTTAAAGGAAAAAACCAAAGAATTAAAACAGGAGATAAAAAATGGAAGAAGTTTAGATGATTTTCTTCCAGATGCTTTTGCTTTGGTTCGAGAAGCATCCAAAAGAACCTTGAGTCAGCGACACTTTGATGTTCAACTTCTTGGCGGTATTGCTTTGCATCAAGGCAAAATCGCTGAAATGAAAACAGGAGAGGGGAAAACTTTAGCAGCTACTCTGCCTGCATTTCTCAATGCTTTAAGCGGGAAAGGTGTTCATATTATTACGGTTAATGATTATTTGGCTAAAAGAGACACGGTCTGGATGGGACAAATATACCAGGCGCTTGGTTTATCGGTGGGGTGTATAGTACATGAAGCAGCCTTTATTTATGACCCGGAATACAATCAAGAAAATACAAATCTCAAAAACGATGATATGGATGAATTTCGAGATACCGTCGGTGGATTTAAGATAGTTGAATCTTTTCTTCAGCCTTGTTCCAGAAAACAAGCTTATAGCGCTGACATTACTTACGGCACTAATCATGAGTTTGGTTTTGATTATCTGCGGGACAATATGGTTTATGATTTAAAAGCAATGGTCCAAAGGGGTTTCAATTATGTAATTATTGATGAAGTTGACTCTGTTTTAATTGATGAGGCTAGAACACCTTTGATTATTTCTGCGCCTGATGTTGAAGCGCCTAAAATGTATCATGAGTTTGCTAAAATTACCCCGCACTTAAAAGAGAAAGGAGATTACGAGATTGACGAGAAGGCAAGAGCGGTCACTTTAACAGAGCAGGGGATTAATAAAATTGAAAAGATTTTAAAAGTAGAAAATATCTATGAAGATAAAGGCATTAAATATCTCCATCATTTAGAACAGGCATTGAGAGCCGAAACATTATTTAAAAAAGACAGGGATTATGTAGTAATCGTTCCAAAAGGTGAGTCTCGCCAGGGACGGAAAGAAGGAAAGATTGTTATTATTGATGAGTTTACAGGCAGATTAATGCCTGGAAGGCGTTGGTCAAGCGGCTTGCATCAAGCAGTTGAGGCAAAAGAAGGAGTAGATGTTCAGCCCGAGTCAATGACTCTTGCAACAATTTCTTTTCAGAATTATTTTAGGAAGTATAAGAAGCTTGCCGGCATGACTGGAACAGCAGCTACTTCAGCAGAAGAATTTCATAAGGTTTATGGCTTGGATGTAGTAATAGTGCCAACCAATTTACCGATGAATCGTCACAATCTAACAGACTTTGTTTACAAAAACAATGAAGGGAAACTCAAAGCTATAGTTGAGGAAATTAAAAAAAGGCATACTAAGGGCCAGCCGATTCTTATTGGAACCAGGTCGGTGGAAAAAAATGAGCATCTTGGAAGGTCATTGAATAAAGAAGGAATTACTTATCAGATTTTAAATGCTAAGAACCATGCTCAGGAAGGAGAAATTATTGCGCAGGCAGGCAAACTCGGCAAGGTAACAGTAGCTACCAATATGGCTGGCAGGGGAGTAGATATAATTTTAGGGGGTAATCCCTTAAACACTGTTGATGCTCAAAAAGTTAAGGAATTAGGCGGTCTGCATGTGATTGGCACAGAAAGGCATGAGGCGCGCAGGATTGATGATCAGCTTCGCGGCAGGTCTGGCCGTCAAGGCGACCCTGGTTCTTCCCAATTCTTTGTTTCTTTGGAAGATGATTTAATGCGGATTTTTGGCGGCGATAAAGTTAAATCTGTGATGGAAACATTAAAATTGCCAGAAGACCAGCCGATACAAGCCAAAATTATTTCAGGGATAATTGAAAAAGCTCAGGCAAATATTGAAGGAATGAACTTTGATGTAAGAAAGCATCTTTTAGATTATGATGATGTGATGAGCCTCCATCGAGAGACTTTTTACAAAAAGAAGAAAGATATTCTGAAAAAAGCAGAGGCTGGTCAGCTACGAGATTATGTTTTGGAGATTATAAAGAAATCCGGATCTTCCGAAAAAGATTATGAGAAAAAAGAAAAAGAATTGGGTACTGAAAATATGCGTCAGCTTGAAAAGATTGGTTGTTTGCGGGTTTTAGACAGTTTATGGATTGAACATTTGGAGAATATGGAATATTTACGGGATAGTGTTCGTTTGCGCGCTTACGGACAGAAAGATCCTTTGGTTGAGTATAAAAAAGAAGGATATCAGATGTTTCAGAAATTTTTAGCAACCTTTGAAATATCTGTTGTTCAGGCGATTTTTCGCGCGCGTTTGGCGCCGGATGCCCCAGCCCCGCTGGCGGTTGGGCTGAGCACAAAACCCGGCAAAAAACCAGGCCGCAACGATCCCTGCCCCTGCGGCAGCGGAAAAAAGTTTAAAAAGTGCTGTATGCTTAAATAAAAAAAGAGCCTGGGTTCTAAAATAACGAGGTCGGACCTCGTTGTAATAAAAATGTCCCAAGAACGTTTCTCGGGACATTCGCTTTGTTTTATTCGTTATCGCTTAAGGGTTGAGTTAAAACCTCCTTTACGGCTGATACTATTTCTTTTATATTGGAAAACGGCTTTGTTAGAACCTTGTTGAATTTACTTAATGTATCAGAATTCCAGTCAAGGATATTTCCAGTCATAGCAATGACCGGCATTGTTTTTTCTAATTTTTGTATTGCCTCAAAAAGTTCTATGCCATTCATCTCCGGCATAGCAAGATCAGTAATAACCAAGTCAAAGTCCTTTTCTTTAATTTGCTCTAATGCGATTTTTGCATTATATATGCTTATTGCTTCGTATCCTTCGGCATCTAAGACATCGTGAACAAGGTTTGCAATTTCTTTCTCTTCATCCACTACCAGTATCCTTGACATCTTTCTTCCTCCTTTTTTGTTTTTTTTGAACCACCTTATATAAATCAAACACTATCATACTCGAAAAATCCTGTCAATATTATGTGTACATTATTTAACCAATAATTTTCAACGAGGTCGGACCTCGTTGAAGTTCTAGGCGACGATTTTGCTCTAAATCCCACAACGAGGTCCGACCTCGTTGTGGAACATGGTTGTGGAACCTCGCCGTGGAATTTATTGGTGAATGATGATATAATTTTATAATGTCCTCAAAAAATCCACAATTAATAAACGACGAATTCTATCATATCATAAAAAGAGGAATTGAAAAAAGAGACATTTTTTTAGACGATGAAGATCGTTTCCGTTTTGTAAATAGTTTACTAGTTTTTAATGATAAAAAGCCCGCGCCTTGGCACATGCGTGCTTTTTGGTCTCAACGAGGTCCGACCTCGTTGCAAGACTATGTGCAGGAAGATCCTTTTGTTGAAATTCATGCCTTTTCTTTGATGAGAAATCACTTTCATATTTTAGTTCGTCAATTAAGAGATAATGGAATAAGTAATTTTATTAAAAAACTTGGTGGTTATTCTTATTATTTTAATAAAAAACATAAAAGAATCGGACCATTATTCCAAGGAAAATTTAAGGCGGTTTTGGTGAAAACTGATCAGCAATTAAGACATAATTTTGTATATGTTCATACTAATCCACTTGAGATAATAGAATTTAACTGGAAAGAACAGGGGATTAAAAACCCCCAAAAAGCAGTTAAATTTTTAGAAAATGAATATAAATGGTCGAGCTATCCTGATTATTTGGGAAAAGAAAATTTTCCAAACGTTACAAAGAGAGATTTTTTCCTTAAAGTTTTTGGAGATAAAATTGGTTGCAAAAGAGAAGTAAATTCTTGGATTAAATATAAAGAAGAAATAGCTAAAATAAAAGATATTATGTTAGAATAATCTATCAACGAGGTCGGACCTCGTTGAAGTTCTAGGCGACGATTTTGCTCTAAATCCCACAACGAGGTCCGACCTCGTTGTAGAACCGGGTTGTGGAATCTGGTTGTGGAACCTGGTTGTGGAACCTCGTTGATAATGGATTTGTTGATAAAAAAAAAAGAGCCTGGGCTGTGAATCCGCAGGCTTTTTGTTTTTGGGCTTTAAAGAAGGCCCAAACCTCTCAACAGAAGAAATATCCCAAAAAGAGTCATAAAACCCCCTAAAAATATTGCCGAAAATAGACTACTAGATCTAATTTCAGGACGCTTGATATATTGAACCCACTTTTTACTGGGTGCGTAGGCAATCTTACCGATAAGATATGCAGGTCCCAAAATTATTAGTAGCACTCCAACCATAAGAGCTTCTTCTCTTTCGGATGCCTTGCCTTCTTCATATACAGAAGTTGAAAAAAATAATATCATTCCCACAGCAAGCATTAATGTTTTCATTTTGTCCCCCCTTCTCTCTTTAGTTTTTCTTCTTTTTTCTACCGTCAGAATTCTATCAATCTTTACAAAAGTTTTTTTATTTTGTATAGTAAACAAATATGCCAAAGAACACGCTTTTTACTTTGATTTTCATAATAATCCTGGCGTTTTTCAGTATTAATTTTGCTTACCCAAAGTATTTTAATCATGGGGTGGATTTTTTGAATTCAAAATTTTCCCTGCATCTGCCACAGTTTTGGGAAAAACCATTTAAATTAGGATTAGACCTTAGAGGAGGAAGCCATTTGGTTTATGAAGCTGATTTATTAGAAATAGAAAATAAGAATTACAGCCAGGCAATGCAGGGCTTACGGGATGTTATTGAAAGAAGGGTTAATATTTTCGGCGTAACAGAGCCGGTCGTTCAGGTTCAGGAAAACCCGCCTAACTATCGCTTAATTGTGGAATTAGCCGGCGTCAAAGATATTAATCAGGCAATAAAAATGATAGGCGAGACTCCATTTTTGGAATTCAGAGAAGTAAAAGAAAATTATCAGGAGATTATTGAGAACAATCAGAAAGTTGCCGAAACTGGAGAAGGGGAATATCAGGACCCTTTTGAATATACTGGTTTGACTGGAAAATATTTAAAAAAATCAGAAATGAGTTTTGACCAAACAACCAACAAACCTATAATTCTTCTTCAATTTAATGATCAGGGTTCAGATATTTTTAAAGACTTAACCAGCCGAAATATTGGCAAAGCTTTGCCAATATTCATTGACGGTCTGCCAATTTCCAGTCCTGTTGTTCAGAATGAAATTCCAGGAGGCAGGGCTCAGATTACCGGAGATTTTACTATTGATTCGGCCAGAGAATTAGTTAGAAACCTTAATGCCGGCGCTCTTCCAGTTCCTATTAATTTAATTTCCCAGAAAACTATTGGTCCGATTTTAGGAAAGATTTCTTTAGAAAAATCCCTTAAAGCAGGAATAATTGGTTTTTTAGCAGTAATTATATTTTTAATCTTGTTCTATCGTTTACCAGGATTATGGGCTGCTTTTTCCTTGGGAATCTATGTGAGCATAATTTTATCTTTGTTCAAACTTATTCCAGTGACATTGAGCTTAGCTGGTATTGGCGGTTTTGTTTTGTCTCTTGGTATGGCTGTTGACGCTAATATCCTTATTTTTTCCAGAATGAAAGAAGAATTAAAACAAGGCAAGAGTCTTTCGGCCAGCATTACTGAAGGATTTCAAAGAGCCTGGCCTTCAATTAGAGACGGAAATCTAACAACTTTGATTGTTGCCTTTATTTTGTTCAGTTTTGGAACCAGCTTTGTTAAGGGGTTTGCCATGACCT